>ENA-UONY01001106-UONY01001106.1-human-gut-metagenome-genome-assembly--contig:-CS9-NODE-1106-length-24957-cov-5.816240_pt1 | contig 24957 bp, 20 predicted proteins | sample MGYA00242465_ERZ724012 | MGnify/ENA metagenome assembly ERZ724012 | reverse complement strand
AAAACCCGAGCAAAGCAGCGACGCACGAAAGAACCTGCAGAATGCAGGTTCTTGAACAGGGAAGCGGGGAACCTCGTGCCTTACCCTCTCCACTGGTCGAACAGCGAAAGCGGGTAATTACAAGTGCCCCTTGGGCGTGCTGCTTGCGTGTGGAAACCGAAAAGGTGTCGAACGACCGGGTAGTTTGTCATCTTTCGTCCTTGCGTGGTGAAATCATGAGGGAATCATGCTGAAGGTTCGATGCGATTGCCCCATTTCAAAACGCGCGCTATGATGGATTGCCGAAAACCAACCGATGCTCCGCATACAGCGCGCATGCGCATTCGGCAGCATCGTTCACCACCACAGAAAGCAGTGTAGCTATGGCGCAATCATCCATTGTCATCAAAGGCGCACGTGAGCATAACCTCAAAGATATCGACGTCACGATCCCGCGCGACGAACTTGTCGTCATCACGGGCCTTTCGGGCTCGGGCAAGTCATCGCTTGCCTTCGATACCATCTATGCCGAAGGCCAACGACGCTATGTCGAAAGCCTTTCGAGCTATGCGCGCATGTTCCTTGGCCAAATGAGCAAACCCGACCTCGATTCCATCGATGGTCTTTCACCTTCGGTCTCGATCGACCAGAAGACCACGAGCAAGAATCCTCGTTCGACGGTGGGAACCACCACCGAGATCTACGATTACCTGCGTCTGCTCTTCGCACGCGTGGGCATCCCGCATTGTCCGGAGTGCGGACGCGAGATCCGCATGCAAACGACCGACCAGGTGACCGACGATATCCTGCGTCTTTCCGAAGACGAGAAGACCAAGTGCATCATCATGGCACCGGTGGTAACCGGGCGCAAAGGCGAATTCACGAAGCTCTTCAAAGACTTGCTCGCCGAAGGGTTCTCGCGTGTGCGCATCGACGGTGAGATCACGAAGCTCGACGAGAACCCGATCGTGCTGAACAAGAAAATCAAGCACTTTATCGACGTGGTGGTCGATCGTGTGGTGCTCAAGCCTTCGGCACAAAGCCGTATTGCGGAAGCGGTCGAGACGGCCACTACGCTTGCCGACGGCCGCGTACTCGTACAGCTGCTCGACAAGAACAACGAGCCGCTGGGGGGCGAGCGCACGGTTTCATCCGGTGCGACTGGTGGCCTTGCGGAAGGGGAGTACCTCTTCTCGCTCGCGCTTGGCTGCCCTGAGCATGGACATTCCATGGACGAGCTGCAGCCGCGCGATTTCTCCTTCAATGCTCCTTATGGCGCATGCCCCGATTGCCTGGGTATCGGCAGTAGGGAAGAGGTCGACCCCGACCTGGTCATCCCTGATCCGAGCTTGTCGCTCAACGAAGGCGCTGTGGCACCGTTCAAGTCGGGCAATTACTATCCGCAGGTCATGCGTGCGGTGCTGCTCCACTATGGGGTCGACCCCGATACACCCTGGCAGGATATCCCCAAGAAGGTGCAGAAGAAGCTCTTCTACGGCGCGCCAGGCGAGAAGATCCGCGTCGACTATGTAACGGTCGATGGACGCGAGACCTACTGGTTCGTCGAATGGGAAGGCATTTCTGCGGCGGTCACGCATCGTTACAAGGAAGCCTCGAGCGATCGCCAGCGCCAGAAATACGAGCGCTACTTCTCGATCATCCCGTGTGCGACGTGCGGTGGCAAGCGCCTCAATCCTTCCATCTTGGCGGTCACGGTGAACGACAAGAACATCCACGAGGTCTGTGAGCTTTCAGCTGCTGATTCGCTGAAGTTCTTCGAAGGCTTGCATTTCAACGAGACGCAAGAGGTGATCGCAGGTCCGATCGTGAAGGAGATCACCGAGCGCTTGCGTTTCTTGGTGAACGTGGGTCTCGATTACCTCACGCTCGAACGTGCGACCGCCACGCTTTCCGGTGGCGAAGCGCAGCGCATTCGTCTCGCGACGCAGATTGGCGCGGGCCTTATGGGCGTGCTCTATATCCTCGACGAGCCCTCCATCGGTCTTCACCAGCGCGATAACGAGCGCCTCATCAAAACGCTCGAGCATCTGCGCGATCTGGGCAACACGGTGCTCGTGGTCGAGCACGATGAAGATACAATCCGTTGCGCCGACTATGTGATCGATATGGGTCCGCGTGCTGGCGAACACGGTGGCGAAGTGGTCGCGTGCGGCACCCCTGAAGAGATCATGGCAAGCGACGAATCGCTCACGGCACAATACCTGCGCGGCGAAAAGTGCATCCCCATTCCTGCTGAGCGCCGCAACCCCAAGCGCGGCAAGATCAAGATCACGGGTGCGAGCGAGAACAACCTCAAGAATGTGACGGCGGAGATCCCGATCGGCACGCTCACGGTGGTCACAGGTGTTTCGGGCTCGGGCAAGAGCTCGCTCGTTACCGACACGCTCACCCCAGCGCTCGCCAATCGCGTGAATCGCGCGCATCGCAAGGTGGGCAAGTTCAAGAAGCTCGAAGGGGTAGAGCTCATCGACAAGGTGATCAGCATCGATCAAAGCCCGATCGGCCGCACCCCGCGTTCCAACCCAGCAACCTACATCGGCCTATGGGACGATATCCGTAACCTCTTCGCTTCTACGCAAGAGAGCAAGGCGCGCGGCTACGGACCAGGCCGTTTTTCCTTCAACGTTGCAGGCGGACGCTGCGAAGCGTGCAAGGGCGATGGCCAGAAGAAGATCGAGATGCACTTCCTTCCCGACGTGTACGTGAACTGCGAAGTGTGCGATGGCACGCGCTACAATCGCGAAACGCTGCAGGTGACCTACAAGGGCAAGAACGTCTACGAAGTGCTCGAGATGACCGTGGATGAGGCCCTCGAATTCTTCGGCAAGATTCCATCGCTTCGGCGCAAGCTCGAGACGCTCCACGATGTGGGGCTTGGCTATATCAAGCTCGGTCAGCCGGCAACCACGCTTTCTGGCGGTGAAGCGCAACGCGTGAAACTTGCGAGCGAACTGCAGAAACGCCAGACAGGCAAGACCTTCTACATCCTTGACGAACCGACCACCGGTCTCCATTTCGACGATGTGCGGGCGCTCTTGGAAGTGCTCCAGCGCTTGGTCGACCTGGGCAACACAGTGCTCGTGATCGAGCACAACCTCGACGTGATCAAGGCTGCCGACCACCTGATCGACCTCGGGCCTGAAGGCGGCGCGAAGGGCGGAACGGTCGTTGCGAAAGGCACGCCGGAAAAGGTCGCTCAGGTTCCTGAAAGCCATACCGGGCGCTTCTTGAAGCGCGTCCTTGCCGACGATCGCTGCAAGACCGCTTATGCCTAAGCTTTGCGTGCATCGCTGCAAAAGCGTGCGCGCAGGCTTACAATAACGGCTATGAAGAAGCTCTCTCGCGAAAAGATCGCCCTCATCATCTTCGCACTGCTCGTCGTGTGCGGTTTCGGAGCGCTCATGTTCTATATCACGAACATCGGCCATTCGTTCAACGTTACCGCGAGCACGATCGATGACGCTGCAGGCGACCTGGGTGACTACACGGCCATCATCTACGAAGGCACCGCTGAAGAGAAGAAAGCGCTCGGTGAAGCGGGACTTGAACGCATCGCGGAAGATGGCAGCAACAAGACGCTCGAGCTGGGCAAAGACCAACAAGTGGATGATGCTGCCGCAGGCGATGAGGTCGTGGTGTCCGATGTGGTGCCCAAATCCACTGCAGACGGGCAGGGAAGCGCTGAAGAGCCAAAAGAGCCGCTCACGCTCTCGGCCGTGCGCGATTCTTTCTTGCAGAAGAACGCTTCTGTCTATGTGCTCGACCTTTCCGACCCCACGCGCTACATCGATGAGACCATCGTGAAGGCGGGCAAGTACCGTTTCGGCATCCTCACGATCGACGCAGCTTCGGACTTGCCCTACTACATCAACAAGCGTATCGAAACCTATCGCGCTGCCGATGTGGATTTCGTCGTGGCGCTCGTCGATGAGCTTTCGCGCGTGAACGATGTCGAAGGCATCGATATCGTCATCTCGACCCAAGAAGAAGGCCTCAATCCAGTCGGTGTTTCTTCGGACGATGTGTTCTTCAACGACGCGGCGCTCAAGGGCGAAGTGGGCGCGTTGCTCATCTCTCCGAGCAAGGTTATTTCCGCTAAGGATATCAGTGAGCTCTAGCACGTGTGCATTTGCTGCATCTTCGTGACGATAAGGGTATCTTTTGTTACTATAACGAATTGTCGTTTATTGCTTTAAACGATGCCGAAAAGACGCGGGTGTGGCGGAATTGGCAGACGCGCCAGATTTAGGTTCTGGTGGGCAACCCCCGTGAAGGTTCAAGTCCTTTCACCCGCACCACCTCGGTTCAAGAAGTATCCGAAAAGGAGTATTGAGTGAAAACAACAGTAGAGGCCCTCGAGGACAACAAGGTAAAACTTTCTTTCGAGATCGATGCAAACGAAGTCAATACGCGCATCAAACAGGCTTACAAGAATTTTGCCAAGCGCTATAACTTCCCCGGTTTCCGCCCTGGCAAGGCGCCTCGTCCCGTTGTCGACAACATGATGGGTGCCGACACGGTCAAAGCTTCGCTCACTGAGGACTTGGTGAACGAACTCTATCCGCTCGCTCTGGATGAACACAATCTGGTTCCGCTCTTCAAGCCTGAGTTCGATATGGATACGGAGATCGTTGAGGACAACAAGCCGTTCTCCTTCTCCACCACCATCGACGTGAAGCCATCCTTCGAGCTTTCTTCTTACGACAACGTATCGATCGAGATCCCTATGCCTGAAGCAACTGAAGCCGAGATCGACGCACAGATCGAAGAGCTGCGCAACTATTACACCGATTTCAAGGATGCGAACGCCAACACCAAGGTCAAGCAGGGCGAATTCGTTGAGCTCACTATCAAAGCAACCGATAAAGATGGTAATGAGCTCTCACAGCTCAATGCTGAGAATCGCCTCTATGAACTGGGCGTGAACCTCTTCCCGGCAGCGTTCGATGCCGAGCTCATCGGCATGAAGAAGGGCGAGGAGAAATCCTTCGACGTCGATTTCTCATCCGATTCCTCTATGCTCGGCCAGACGCTCGGTGAAGACGCTGGCGTCATCCATTTCGATGTGAAGGTCGACACCATCAAGAAGAAGATTCTTCCTGAGCTTTCCGATGAATGGGCTCACAATAACTTCGGTTTCGAAAACCTGGCTGATATGCGCACGCAGATCGCGCAGTCGATCAAAGATCAGAAGGAAATGAACAAGCAGCGTCGCGTTGAGAACGAGTGCTTGGCAGCCATCGCTTCTCGCGTTGAAGGCGAAATGCCCACGGCTATGTGCGAACTTCAGGAAGTGAACCTGCTGCAATCCTTCTATCAGCAGCTTTCTCAGAACGGTTATACCTTCGACCAGTATCTCGACACCATGAAGATCTCGTCCGAGCAGTTCAAGCAGGACATGAAGCAGCAGGCAGAAGATACGGTCCGTCAGGATATGGCACTCGATGCATGGGCTCGTCACAACAAGATCGAAGCAACTGCAGAAGAGGTGTCCGCTGAATTCCAGAAGGCGAACGTCGACGATCCCGTGGCTGTTGAGGCTGAATGGAAGGTAGCGGGTCGTCTGCCGCTCATTGCTGAAGGCGTTGTCCGCACGAAGGCCTTGAACGACATCGTGGCAAAGGCAACGGTCACCGAGGTCGAGCCTAAGGCTGCAAAGCCCAAAGAAGCCAAGAAGACCACGGCGAAAAAATCCACCGCAAAGTCAACGGCTAAGAAAACGACGAAAAAAGAAAAGGATGAAGAGGCAAAATAACCCCTTCTTCTCACAATTCAATACGCATCTATATGAAGCAGAACAGCGAGGCAGGTATGTTGTTACATCCTAATCAATCCGCACTCATCCCTTATGTTATCGAGCAGTCGCCCCGCGGCGAACGCAGCTACGACATCTATTCTCGTTTGCTCAACGAGCGCATCATCTTCTTGGGCGAACAGATCGACGATGCGGTCGCTAACACGGTCGTTGCGCAGCTTCTGCACCTTGAATCGGCTGATCCCGATAAGGACATCTCGCTCTATATCAATTCGCCGGGCGGCGTTATCACTTCGGGTCTCGCGATCTACGACACGATGAACTACATCAAGTGCGATGTTTCCACGATCTGCATGGGTCAGGCTGCTTCCATGGCTGCCGTGCTCTTGGCCTGCGGCGCGCCGGGTAAGCGCTATGCGCTTCCTAACTCGCGCGTCATGATCCACCAGCCTTCTGGTGGCGCGCAAGGTCAGCAGACTGAGATCGAGATCGCTGCGAAGGAGATCCTCTACTGTCGCGATCGCTTGAACCAAATCTTGGCCGACCATACCGGTCAGTCGCTCGAGACCATCCATAAGGATACTGAGCGCGACAACTTCATGAGCGCGCAGGATGCTTGCGCTTATGGCATCGTCGACCAGGTCGTTGCGTCCCGTAACGCTTCCGAGAACTAAGGCGTTTCATGGCTGATAAAACTCCTTCGGGACCGCATGACGGAATCTATTGTGCCTTCTGCGGGAAGGTTCCCGAGCAGGTAAACGCCATGATCTCCGGACCGAATGGCATCTTCATCTGCGATGAGTGCATTTCGGTATCGGTCGATGCCATGCTCACCGATCTTTCCATGCGCGGGCTTGAATCAGAAGCGCTCAATCAAGTGCTCGGCAACCAGCTTGTGACGAGCATCGAGGAACGCTCTTCGAAGCACCCCGACATGCTCACCGATCTGCCCACGCCCAAAGAGCTCTACGAACAGCTTTCCGAACACGTGGTCGGTCAGGAAGAAGCCAAGAAGGCGCTTTCGGTAGCCGTATATAACCACTACAAGCGCATCAGCATGGGTGAAGAAGTCACGGAAAGCGATGTCGAGCTTGCGAAGAGCAACATCATGTTGCTCGGTCCAACCGGTTCGGGCAAGACGCTGCTCGCGCAAACGCTCGCGCGCACGCTCAAGGTGCCTTTCGCTATCGCCGATGCTACCACGCTCACCGAAGCGGGCTATGTGGGTGAGGACGTTGAGAATATCCTGCTCAAGCTCATCACGGCAGCAGATTTCGATGTCCCGAGCGCCGAGATCGGCATCATCTACATCGACGAGATCGACAAGATCGCACGCAAGGCGGAAAATGTTTCGATCACGCGCGACGTTTCTGGTGAAGGCGTGCAACAGGCATTGCTGAAGATCGTGGAAGGCTGCGAGGCAAGCGTTCCGCCACAAGGTGGTCGCAAGCATCCGCAGCAGGAGCTCATTCCTATCAACACCACGAACATCCTGTTCATCTTCGGCGGTGCGTTCGTCGGCTTGCCTGAGATCATCGCACAGCGCATCGGCAAGACCAACATCGGTTTCGGATCGGACATGCCCAAGTCCAAGCAGGAAGCAGACGCAGCCTTGCTCGCTCAGGTGCTGCCTGAAGACCTGCACAAGTATGGCATGATCCCGGAATTCATCGGTCGTATCCCGGTCATCACTTCGCTTTCGCAGCTGAACAAGGAAGATCTCGTGCGTATCCTTACCGAGCCTAAGAATGCGCTTGTGAAGCAGTACACGCTCATGTTCAGCTACGAGAATTCCGAGCTCGTTTTCGAACCCGAGGCGCTCGAAGCCATCGCCGAGCAAGCCATCGAGCATAAGACGGGCGCGCGCGGGTTGCGTACCATCTGCGAAGATGTGCTCATGGACGCGATGTACGAGCTCCCCGATTATCACAAGCCCACCCGCGTGGTGGTGCGTCGTAGCGACATCGAGGGCACCACGAAGCCCGAGATCGAACTGCTCACGAAGAAGAGAACCGCAAAGAAATAATCACCTGCGAAAACGTGCGCGCCGCGTGCGCGTTTTCGTTCTCGCAGCTGATGGAATACAACTTAAGAACGACGATCAGTCCGCATAAGACCGCAAGGATCATTCATGGCAACGGAACAAAAGCAAGACAAACAGCCCTACAGCGAATGGGAAAAGCCGCTCTTCGACGCGTGGAGCGAGCACGGATTCTTCGAGCGTACGCCAGGATTTGGCAAGAATGGCGCGCAATCGTACACGGTGGTCATCCCGCCGCCGAATGTAACGGGCGTTTTGCATATGGGCCATGCCCTGAACGACACCATCCAGGACGCGTGCGTTCGTCGTGCACGCATGCAGGGGTATCAGACGCGTTGGATCGTCGGTGTCGATCATGCGGGCATCGCTACCCAGACGAAGGTCGATAAGCATCTGGCCGAACAGGGCATCGACCGTCACGAGATCGGCCGCGAAGCATTCATCGAAGCCTGCCAGGAGTGGCGCGATGAATACGGCGGCATCATCATCAATCAGATCAAGGCGATGGGCTGTTCGTGTGATTACGAACACGAGCAGTTCACCATGTCTCCTTCGCTCTCACGCGCGGTGCGCAAGGTGTTCTGCGATTGGTACCACGATGATCTTATCTTCCGTGGCAAGCGCATCGTGAACTGGTGCCCCCATTGCACCACGGCTATCGCCGATGACGAGGCGGAATACGAGGAAGAGGCCAGTCACCTGTGGCATCTGCGCTATCCGCTCACGGAGCCTGTTGATGGCATGGAGTACCTGGTCGTGGCTACCACGCGCCCTGAGACCATGCTCGGCGATACGGGCATCGCGGTCAGTCCGCAAGATGAGCGCTATAAGAACCTGGTGGGCAAGACGGTCATGCTTCCCATCGTTGACCGCGAGATACCTATCGTTGCCGATTTCGTGGTGGATAAGGAATTCGGCACTGGCTGCGTGAAGGTAACGCCTGCTCACGACCCGAATGACTATGCCATAGGCCAGCGCAACGATCTCGAGCAGATCAACATCTTCGATGAGCACGCGGTCGTGGTCGATGGCTTCGGCAAATTCTCCGGCATGACGCGCGATGAAGCGCGCGAAGCGGTGGTGGCTGAATTCGAAGAGCTTGGCTTGCTCGACAAGATCGAAGATCATACCCATTCGGTCATGCATTGCTATCGTTGTCACACTACGCTCGAGCCATGGCTTTCCGAGCAGTGGTTCGTTGCGGTCGATCGCTTGAAGGAGCCGGCCAGGAAGGTCGTCGAAGAGGGCAACGTGCAATTCTATCCTGCGCGCTGGGCGCAGGTCTATCTCGATTGGCTCGATAATCTGAAGGACTGGTGCATTTCGCGCCAGCTGTGGTGGGGTCATCGTATCCCCATGTATTACTGCGACGCCTGCGGGTGGGAAGACGCGTGTGTCGACGAGGTCGAGGTGTGCCCGGTTTGCGGTGCGCCCGTTCGCCAGGATGAAGATGTGCTCGATACCTGGTTTTCTTCACAGCTCTGGCCCTTCGCTACGCAAGGGTGGGGCATCGATGGCATGGATGCGCCTGACCTGCAGAAATACTATCCTACGCAGCTGCTCTCTACCGCACGAGACATCATGGGCCTTTGGGTCGCCCGCATGATCATGGCGTCCGAATACTGCTGCGATGAGATTCCTTTCGAAGATGTGATCATCCATCCCACGGTCATGGGCGCCGATGGTAAGCCCATGTCGAAGAGCCGCGGGAATGGCGTCGACCCCATGGTGCTCATGGAGACCTATGGTGCCGATGGCATGCGCTTCGGTTTGCTCACGCAGGTCACGGGTTCGCAAGCCATGAAATTCAACGAAGACAGCATCATCGCGAGCCGCAATTTCGCTAACAAGATTCGCAACGCTGCGCGCTTCGTCATGATGAACTTGGAAGGCTTCACGCCAGGTGAACCGCAGCTGGCAACGCTTGCCGATAGGTGGATGTTCTCACGTTTGGCAGCGCTCGTTGCCAAGCTCGATGAAGCGTATGAAACCTACGATTTCGGTGCGATCACCCGCGAGCTCTACGCGTTCTTCTGGAATGAATTCTGCGATTGGTACATCGAGCTTTCCAAAGCGCGCCTTCAAGCAGGTGGCGAAGATGCGCTCGTGTGCCAGCGCAATCTCATCTTCGTGCTAGATACGGCCTTGCGCCTGCTCCATCCCATCATGCCGTTCGTCACCGAACAGATCTATCAGGAGCTTCCGGGTGAGAAGGAAACCGAGTATCTCATGATGGCTTCCTGGCCTGATGCGCAAACGCTCGAAAGCTATATCAACCCTGAAGCAGAGCGGGCGATCGAGATGGTCATGAGCGCGGTCTCGGGTGTTCGTTCCACGCGTTCGCGCTATGGGCTTTCCCCTAAGGTGCAGCTCGAGGTGGTTGTTTCAGCTGAGAACGAAGAGGCACGTGCGCTCTTCGCCGACCAGCAAGCGCTCATCGAGGCCCTTGCGCTCATCACGGTGAAAGAGCTGGGTATCGGTTGCGAGAAACCCCAGGAGTCTGCGGTCACGATCGCAGGGGAGACCGAAGTGTATGTGCTCCTTGCAGGGTTGGTCGATTTCGAGGTGGAGCGCAAGCGTCTTGAAAAGGAGATCGCAACGCTCGAGAAGGATCAAGCGAAGTTCCAAAAGAAGCTCTCCAATCCGGGCTTTTTGGCCAAGGCAGCCCAAGAGATCATCGATAAGGATTCTGCGAAGCTTGCCGACATCACCGACCGACTTGAGAAACTTCGCGTACAATTAGCGGAGATGTAGCTTTCGTATATCGCACAAGGGAGTTGTTTGCACGTGAGCTCAACTATTCAAACGGTTGTTACGATCGCTGGTGTGGTCGTTGGTATTCTCTACATTCTTTCCATTATCTATGTGATCAAGGACGCACGAAATCGTGGAACGAACTGGCCGGTTTGGGCGGTCATCTCGCTTATTCCGCTCATCGGTTTCATCGCTTATTGTGTTGCTCGTCCGCCGCTCACGATCGAGGATCGCGATGAGCAAGATCTTGATGTGGCGCTCAAGCGCAGGCAGCTCATGCAGTATGGCACGTGCGCTCACTGCGGCTATCCAGTCGAGAATGATTACGTGCTCTGCCCTAATTGCCACCAGCGCTTGAAGAACCTTTGCCCCACGTGCCACCACGCGCTCAATCCCGAATGGTCGATCTGCCCGTATTGCACGACTACCATTCACAGCAGTGCCCCGCGCGACCCACAGGGCACTGGCGCAGTTCGTACGCGTGAGCGTCGCACGTCTGCTGACACAACAGGTCAGCGTCCGCGCGTCAAGTAGCGCCTCATACCTTCCAACCTCGTTGTTCAATTCAAGTTGGTGCAGATGCTTGGTATGCATCCGGCACCTGAAAGGATGTTGATATGGAAATCACGCTTCCCGATGGTTCGAAAAGAACGCTCGACGAAGGAGCGACCGTCTACGACTTGGCTGCCAGCATCGGTGCTGGTCTCGCGCGTGATGCGGTCGCGGGCAAGGTGGACGGCATGCTCGTCGATCTTTCGACGGAGCTTACCGACGGCGCAACGGTCGAGATCGTTACGACCAAATCGCCTGAAGCGCTCGAGATCATGCGCCATTCTGCGGCGCACATCATGGCTGAAGCAGTTCAGGCGCTCTATCCCGATGTGCTCATCGCCTTCGGTCCTGCCACAGAAGACGGCTTCTTCTACGATTTCGAGCTGCCGCATTCCATCTCCGAGAACGATTTCGAAGCGATCGAAGCGAAGATGGCAGAGATCATTGCTGCGAACGAGCCGTTCGTGCGTGAAGTGGTCAGCCGAGAGCAGGCGAAGAAGATCTTTGCGGATCAGCGTTTCAAGGTCGAACATATCGACGACTTAGCTCCCGATGCGGAGATCAGCGTGTATCGTCACGGCAACTTCGTTGACCTGTGCGCAGGTCCGCACATTGCCAACACGTCTCAGATCGGCGCGTTCAAACTCATGAAGATCGCAGGAGCTTACTGGAAGGGCGATTCTGAGCGCGAGATGCTTCAGCGTCTGTACGGCACGGCATTCTTCAAGAAGAAGGAGCTTGCCACGCATTTGCATAATCTCGCAGAAGCGGAGAAGCGCGATCATCGCAAAGTGGGCAAGGAACTGGGCTACTTCATGCTCGATGAAGATGCAGGTGTGGGCTTGCCGCTCTATCCGCCCAAAGGTGCACGCGTCATTCGCTTGCTCCAGGAATGGCTGCGTCGCGACCTCTATGAACGTGGCTACGAAGAGGTCATCACGCCGCATGTGTACAAGTCTGATGTTTGGAAGACTTCGGGCCATTACGATTTCTATGGCGAGAACATGTACTTCTTCAACATCAACGAAGGTAGCGAAGAGAACCCGCGCCTTTCCGAATACGGTGTGAAGCCGATGAACTGCCCGGGTCATGTGCTCATCTATCGCAACGAGATCCGTTCCTATCGCGATCTGCCGCTGCGCCTCTTCGAGTTCGGTACGGTATACCGCCATGAGCTTTCGGGCGCGGTGCACGGGCTGTTGCGTGCGCGCGGCTTCACCCAGGACGATGCCCATGTCTTCTGCACGAAGGACCAGGTGGTTTCTGAGGTCGTTGCTATCCTCGATCTAGTGGATCACATCATGTCCACGTTCGGTTTCGAATACATGGCCGAGATCTCGACGCGTCCTGAAAAGAGCATCGGTTCCGATGAGATGTGGGAACATGCTACCAATTCACTCATGGAGGCCTGCAAGCAGCACAACCTCGATTACGAGATCAACGAAGGTGACGGTGCGTTCTATGGCCCCAAGATCGACATCAAGGTGAAGGATGCGATCGGGCGCACGTGGCAGTGCTCGACCGTGCAGGTCGATTTCAACTTCCCGGAGCGTTTCGATCTTACGTATCGCACGGCAGATAATACTGAAGAGCGCCCCTGGATGCTCCATCGCGCTATCTTCGGCTCGATCGAGCGCTTCTTCGGTATCCTCATCGAGCATTACAGCGGTGCGCTGCCGCTTTGGCTCGCTCCGGTGCAGGTGGTGCTGTTGCCGCTGGCAGACCGCCATCTCGATGCGTGCAAGGATATCGCGAAGAAGATTAAGGCCGCTGGTGGGCGTGTTGAAGTCTACGAGCAGAACGAGCCGATGCGCGTGAAGATCGCGAAGGCGCAGAACGAGAAGATTCCCTACATGTGCGTGGTGGGCGATAAGGAGCTTGAAGCAGGCACTATTTCGGTGCGCGAACGCCACGAGGGCGATCTGGGCACGTGGGAAGTGGAGCAGCTGCTCGAGATCATCCGCGAAGCTTCTCTCTAAGACGACAGGTGACAAACTACCCGGTCGTTCGACATCTTTTGTGAAAATCTGATTGCGTTTACCTGTTCGTTTAGTAACGGCTTGTAACCAAGAGCATCCTCGAAGGAGGGTGCTCTTTTTTGCGCCCCTACAATGGGTCACATCAACGGAAAACTAGCATCACGATACAGGACGTGATCTAAAGGAGTGATCATCATGGCTGAACAGCTTACTGAAGAACAGTTCCAGACTAAAGTGATGGGCGCGAGCGAGCCGGTCTTGGTGGATTTTTTCGCCACCTGGTGCGGTCCGTGCAAGATGATGGCACCCGTGCTCGATGAAGTTGCTGCAGAAGTTGCAGGAAAGGCATCGGTGTACAAGGTGGATATCGACCGCGAGATTGAACTTGCGCAGCACTATAACGTCATGAGCGTACCAACCCTCATCATCTTCAAGGGTGGTCAGCCTGTGCAGCAGTTCGTGGGCGTGCAACCCAAGCAGGTCTTGGTAAACGCGCTTTCCTAGAGGGATCGCCATGGCAACGGAATCACAGGTTGAAAACCAGCCAAGCGCAAATGCGCCAGCGAGCGAAGACGAAGAAACGCGCGTTACCGATATTGTGGTAGTGGGCGCCGGTCCTGCTGGCATGACCGCTGCGCTCTATGCGGCGCGCGCTGGCTTTCGCTGCATCGTGCTCGAGGAGCTCATTCCTGGTGGCCAGCTCACGTCTATCGACGAGCTGGAGAACTATCCTGGCTTTGGCGGGGGAGTGAACGGCTTCGATATCGCGGTGGCTATGCAGCAACAGGCTCAACGCTTCGGTGTCGAATTCTTGAGCGAACAAGCCGAGCGTCTGTCGCATGGCGAAGGAGGTGAAAAATTCAGGATCGACACCAACGCAGGCGTGCTCTATGCGCGTGCGGTCATCATCGCTACGGGCGCAAAGCCACTCCAACTTCCGCAGCTTGAAGGCATGAACCTGGAAGGTAAGGGGCTTTCCTATTGCGCCACCTGCGACGGCAACTTCTATCGCGATAAGGATGTGGCCATCGTGGGCGGGGGCGATACCGCTTGTGCGGAGGCTATCTATCTCTCGCGCATTTGCCGCAAGGTGTATGTGATCCACAGGCGTGAGGATTTCCGCGCGCACTTCATCTATGCGGAAAAGGTCAAACATCTTCCAAATGCAGAGATCTTCTGGAACAACGAGGTCCAAAACGTTGTCCTGAACGATGCGGGAAGGATCGAAGCGGTCACCGTGCGTAATGCGAAGACAGGGGAAGAGCATACGCTCGCATGCGAGGGGCTCTTCATCGCGGTTGGTTCGAAGCCTGAGACTGAATGGCTTCGTGGCGTGGTGAAGCTCGATAAAGCAGGCTATGTGGAAGCTGGTTCGGATTGCAAGACCTCGCTTGCGGGTGTGTACGCAGCAGGCGATGTCCGCACCACACCGCTGCGCCAGGTGGTTACTGCTACGGCGGACGGCGCTCTGGCGGCGGAAGCGGCAATCGCCTATATCACCTCTTAAAATGTGCTAAGATTTTCATTTGTCAGTACGTGAGTAATGAAAGCAGGCTCCCTCTGATGAGCCTGCTTTTTCTTTGATCTAGCAGAGGATGAAATGCGCGAAAAGCTCGAGAAGATCGTGGCCGCTTATGGTGAACTTGAAGCCAAGATGGGCGATCCAGCGGTCGTTTCCAACCAAAGCGAATACAACAAACTTGCCAAGGATTACGCAAACCAGGGTGAGTTGGCACGCGCTGCCAAGGAATACCTCGGTCTCATGGACGATCTGGCGGCTGCTAAGGAAATGCTCGGCGATGCCGACATGAAGGAGTTCGCCCAGGAAGAGATCGCGAGCATCGAAGCGCGCATGCCTCAGCTCGAAGAGGATATCAAGTTCATGCTCATCCCGTCCGATCCGGCAGACGAGAAGGACATCATCGTCGAGATCCGCGCAGGTGCAGGTGGCGATGAAGCTGCTATCTTCGCAGGCGATCTCTATAACATGTACACGCGCTTCGCTTCTGACCAGGGGTGGAAGTGCGAGACTATGGATATGCACGCTTCTGAGGCGGGCGGATTCAAGGAGATATCGTTCAAGATGCTGGGCGATCGCGTCTATTCCATCATGAAGTTCGAATCGGGCGTTCACCGTGTCCAGCGCGTTCCCAAAACGGAAAGCCAAGGGCGCATCCATACTTCTACAGCAACCGTTGCGGTGCTTCCGGAAGCCGATGAAGTCGAGGTCGAGATCAATCAGAACGACCTGCGCATCGATGTATATCGTGCGGGCGGCCCGGGTGGTCAGTGCGTCAACACGACCGACTCGGCAGTGCGCATCACGCATCTGCCTACCGGCTTGGTCGTTCAATCGCAAGATCAGAAGTCGCAGTTGCAGAACAAGATCGCTGCTATGAGCGTGCTTCGTGCGCGCCTTTATGAGAAGATGCTCGCTGATCAGCAAGCTGCCGAAGGTGCTGAGCGCCGTAGCCAGATCGGCACGGGCGATCGAAGCGAGAAGATCCGCACCTACAACGGTCCGCAAGATCGCGTGACCGATCACCGCATCGGCTATAACGGCACCTATAATGGTGTGCTGCTCGGCTCGGGTGGTGCTGGCTTGCAGGAGCTCATCACCGCACTTCAGGCTGCTGATCGCGCAGCGAAACTGGAGAGCGCGGTCTAATCGCGCCTGCGCAGGCGGCAGCACACGTGGCAGCGAACGATCAAACCTGGACGGTCAAGGCGATCCTTGATTGGTGCGAGGGCTACCTTGCCAATAAGGGCGATGCCTCACCCCGTCATGCTGCGCAATACCTTTTGGGAGAGGCCATGGGTCTCTCGCGCATCGAACTCTATACCAATTTCGATAAGCCTTTAACTGATGAAGAGCGCTCGACCATGCGCACTTGGGTAGCGCGCAGGGGAGCGGGCGAACCGCTCCAGCTGATCTGCGGTACTGCGCCGTTTCGTCATATGGTGCTCGAGGTTGCACCTGGGGTGCTGATCCCGCGTCCGGAGACCGAGGTGCTCGTGAGCGAAGTGCTCGCGCTCTTTCCGGCGCCAAAGCAGATCAGCGCTCATGCGTTCGAGGATCTTTCGGCGGTTTCTGGGCAGGTTGAAAGTGTTGAAGACTCTGCATCTGAGATTCCCGTTGTTGAAATAGGCAGCATCAGCGAAGAAACGTTGAGTGAGGTCTCAGCTGGCGGAATTGTCAGTGTGTCTGAACGACCGGAAACCTTCGCGCTCAAGGATGCTGCTCAAGGCTCACAAAGCAAGATTGACGCTGTTGGGCAAGATGACGAAATGATAGCTGCGGGAACTGCATCAGAGATGAAACCAGACCCGAAGTCAGAATCGATCCATGTGATCGATCTCTGCACGGGTTCGGGCTGCATCGCCTGTGCGCTTGCGACCGAGCATCTCAACATGGAAGTGCTTGCGCTCGATATCGCTCCTGAAGCGCTCGCGCTTGCGCAGCGTAACGTCAAGGCTCAGGGTGTTGCTGACCGTGTAAGCGTTCGTGAGAGTGACCTTCTGAGCGCGGTAGTCGTCGACTCGAAGAACAAAAGCTCGTTCGATGCGATCGTGTCGAATCCTCCCTATATTCCTTCACGAGTGGTCGATACGCTCGATGCCGAGGTGAATGATTACGAGCCGCGGTTGGCGCTCGATGGGGGAGCGGATGGGCTCGATCTGTTCCGTCGCTTCATCGGTGATGCGCATGAGCTCCTTAAACCTAACGGAGTACTCGCGGTCGAACTTTTCGAGGAATCGCTCGACCAGGCACGCACAATCGCACTCAACAGCGGCTTCTCAGAAGCCCGTATCGTCCAAGACCTCACGAACCGCCCCCGCATCCTCATCGCAACAAAATAACTGCCTTTTGACCTAGGCTTTCCGAGCTGAGATTTGCGAATCCGTCTTTAAGGGTTCGTAGCTTGTTTTGTTTTACTCGCAATGTCTATTCAAACCTGCTAGAAACTCAACTACCACAACCATACCCTTGATTCGCAAGGACAATATTTCATTCTGTACATTTGCCAGATCAAGCGACGAGGAGGGCATCTGCCTTTTCTTGCTTGATCTATTAGGCAAGTGATGCATTCTTTTGTTCTTGCATCCGTATGGTTGTGGTGACCGCGGCGGATGCCTTCCTTATCAGGCTTATATCTAGAACATTTGGCTCTGTCGTTTTTGGTCGCAAAGAGTTATTTGGGTGAGAGGTGTAGGCCATGGGAACTCGAAAGGCAAGTGGGATGCTACGAGAGCCCTCGCAGCATGATGTTTTACAACTAGGGTGCCCATAGAATATCTAAGCTGATGATGCTACAATAAAGCCAGCGGATGCCCGTTTTGGCTTGCGGGCAGCGCCGTTTGTTTTTGGAGAGGATCGTTAGATGGTTATCATCTAACGATCCTTCTTTTTACAAGAGCGCTTACCCCGCGCTATGGGTACGGCCTTGACCACTGCCGTTAACAAGCCAACAACGCATGTTGCAAGCTCGATCACTTTCATAATCAAGTCCATAGACATTCACCTCCTTCCATAAGAAGAAGGCGCTGCCAGCATGCGGGGCTTATTCCGCTGACCTGCTTTTATTATATCAAAAACGAACTAATGTTCGTATTAGATTATTCAATTTTAATAGATTTCTTGGCTGATAATTTGCGGTTGGCTATTAGTCGCTCATTTCCCTACAGGCTTCTTGGGCGGCTAGCTTGGGGATGGGGGAGTTGCGGAAGGCTTTCTTGTCATAGCTGATGATGAGGCCAGGGGGTCTATTTCTAAAGAAGCTGTGGGAGAGGTTCATTCTGCTGCGGGTTTCTTGTATGATAGCCATCGCGCAACAAGTGCTTTTGCGCAATCCTTTTTACGTAGAAAGGACCTGGTATGACCAAAAGAATGTATCTGGTTTCGTTCATCGTGGCGTTCGTGCTTGCTCTTGGCTTGACCTCGGTCGCGTTCGCTGACGAAGCGAGCGACCAGACAGCTTCAAACGGAGTTGCGAGCACAGCTGTAAACGAAAGCACCAGCACAAGCAAGAGTGACACGCTTACCAAAGCAGCGGCCACGCTCAAGATCCAAGACTTCAACGGAACGGACCCGCGCAATTCTGTCATTGAACTGGGCCAGCGTCTGAATGTTCGCGTAGTAGGCGCGCCGAACGATCAGATCACCTGGACTTCGCTCGATCCCGACAAGATCAAGGTGCTCCCTGGTTCCGAGGGCGGATTCTCAAGCAATAGCGAATGCACGCTTGTTGCAACAGGATACGGCTGGGGCAATGTGCGAGTGCAGTGCGGCGATGCGCAACTGGATTTCAAGATTCGTGTCGATCAGCCAGACCCCGTGGATATCACGAAGGGTTACGCCTGGACTGCACCGAACAATTGCACTTACACCGGTAAGCCCCTTACGCCAGTGGTCACTATCATCGGGCCGACCTTCGAGGTAACATCCGAGGGCCTGGTTCAGGGCTATGGCAAGCTTAAAGTGGGCGTCGACTATAAGGTCACCTTCACGAACAACGTTGAGGTAGGCACGGCAAAGGTAACGGTTGAGGGCATTGGCCTCTACACAGGAAAGAAGACCTTCGAATTCAGGATCGATCCTGCTCCATCTACAGGCGATAACACGGGCGGTTCTTCAGGCGGCTCGGATGACATCATCAATGTGGGCCCTAATACTCCCACGAATGTGAATGATGCGAAGCCGAAACCTGCTCCTCAAGCTTCTGCGGTCACCGGCACTTGGAAGAAGTCGGGTGGCAAATGGTGGTTCTCGTACGATTCGAAGTCGGCTGCTGCACAAGGAAAGAAATGGCCCGCCAATGAATGGGTCACCATCAAAGGTAAGCGCTACCATTTCAATGGCAGCGGCTATATGAACTCCGGTTGGTATAAGAGCGGCAACTTCTGGTATTACCTGGGTAGCGATGGCGCCATGAAGACCGGCTGGCAGAAGGTCAAGGGAACCTGGTACTACCTGGGAAGCAATGGCATCATGCTCACCGGCAAGCTTTCCATTGGAGGAACGACCTACTTCCTGAACCCGTCTAATGGCGCGATGAAGACGGGCTGGAACAAAGAGAGCAACACCTGGTATTACTACAAGTCTTCGGGCGCTATGGCAACGGGTTGGCAGAAAGTGAAAGGGAAGTGGTACTTCCTCGATCGCTCCACGGGTGCTATGAAGACCGGCTGGCTTGATGATGGCGGCGCGCGCTACTACTTGAATGGTTCGGGAGCTATGCTCACTGGCTGGAAGCAGATTGGTAGCAAGTGGTATTACTTCAGCAAGTCTGGTGTTATGCAACATGGCAAATGGATCGGCAACTACTATGTCGGTTCCGATGGTGTGATGGCTACCAACACCTGGATCGGAAAGTATCACGTGAATGGCAGCGGAAAGTGGGACAAGACAAGATAGTTGAGTTCTGCGAGAAACGCTCGATGTTGAAGAAGCCTGTTCGCTAAGAACTGGTCATTCAAGGAATTTTAAGGAAGCCGCGGCGGTGTTTGCTGCGGCTTCTTTGTTCTCTCTGATGGGGAAGAGGAGAAGTGCGGGAGAGCGTGGGGGATCGCGTTTATTTCACCTTGAGCGCACGCATGGCATTCAAGATCGCGATCACGGAAACGCCCACGTCGGCGAAGATCGCTTCCCACATGTTCGCGATGCCGAGCGCGGCGAGTACGAGCACGAGCAGCTTCACGCCAAGGGCGAACACGATGTTCTGATAGACGATACGCATGGTCTTGCGTGAGATCCCGATGCCATCGGCCAAGCGCGAGAGCTTGTCGTCCATGAAGACGATGTCGGCCGCTTCGATGGCTGCATCCGAACCCATGGCACCCATGGCGATGCCTACGTCGGAGCGGATGAGCGCTGGTGCGTCGTTGATGCCGTCGCCCACGAAGGCAACCTTCTCACCTTTGGGGGCCTCGTCAAGATAGCTGCGCAAGAAATCGATCTTGCCTTCGGGTAGCAGGCCAGCATGGTATTCGTCGAGGCCGGCTTCGCGGGCAATATGCGCGGCCACTTCTTCGCGGTCGCCCGTGAGCATGACCGTATGGGCGACGCCCAGCTCTTTGATGCGCTGGATGGCTTCGACGGAGTCTTCCTTGATGGTGTCTTCGACTTCGATCGACCCGCGATATTCGCCATCGATCGCAATGTGCAAGACGGTCGTCTTCGTTTCATTCATGGCTGCTGCGATGCCGTTCGCTTCCATCAGACGCGCATTGCCGGCGAGCACGACCTGCCCATCGATCACGCAGCGGACACCCTGACCTGCAATCTCGGTCGTTTCGCTTACCCGGTCAAGATCGAGCGGCGCTTCGTGCTCTTTTCGGATGGAGAGCGCGATAGGATGGTTCGAGTATGCTTCCGCCATCGCTGCGATGCGCAGCAGTTCTTCGCGGCTCATGCCAATGGGTTCGATCTTCGATACGGAGAAGGTGCCTTTGGTGATGGTGCCAGTCTTGTCGAAGAGGATGGTCTTCACGTGCGAGAGCGCTTCAAGATAGTTGCTTCCCTTGATCAGGATGCCGCGCTTGGACGCACCGCCGATACCGCCGAAGAAGCTCAAGGGCACCGAGATGACCAGCGCACAGGGGCACGAGACTACCAGGAAGATGAGCGCGCGCTGTACCCAGTCGGCCCAATCGAAGCCGGTGAAGAAGGGCGGGATGATGGCGATCAATAGCGCGAGCAAGCACACGATAGGGGTGTAGTAGCGCGCGAAACGCGTGATGAAGTTCTCCATGGGGGCTTTTTCGGAGGCAGCATCTTCAACGAGCTCGAGGATGCGGCTGACCGTGGAGTCTTCGAATTCCTTGGTGGTCTCGATGTAGATGGTGGAAGACAGGTTGATCGAGCCGCTGGCGATCGGGTCACCTGTGAAAACATTGCGGGGGAGCGATTCGCCCGTGAGCGCGGCGGTATCGAGTTCGGTCTCCCCCTTCATGATGACGCCATCGAGCGGCACGCGTTCGCCAGGGCGCACTACGATGATGGTGCCGATCTCAACCTCGTCGGGGTCGACCGCTTCGATCTCTCCATTGCGTTCGATGTAGGCCTGTTCGGGGCAGATGTCCATCATCTCGGCGATGGAGTCGCGCGATTTGTCGACCGCATAGTCTTCGAAGAGATCGCCTATCTGATAGAACAGCATGACGGCTACCGCTTCGGGGAATTCCGCCAAGCAGAGTGCGCCGATGGTAGCGACGCACATGAGGAAGTTCTCGTCGAAGACGTGGCCTGCCGCGATGTTGCGGGCTGCTTTCTTGAGAACGGGCCAGCCGAGCACCAGGTAGGGAACGAGGAAGATGGCAAGCGAGAGGAAGGGATAGGGGAGCGCTTCCTGAAGGCTGTCGAGAGCAGGCGCTGCGAGCGCAACGATGATGACCGCAGCTACGAAAAGTGCGGCGCCAATGCTTACGCGTAGTATCTCTTTTCCTCGTTTTGTCATGGTGTCTTCCTTGTTGGGGCGTTGATTCTCTTAGCGGCCAGCAATCACGCAGTCGTCTTCGAAGGAGGTGATGATCTTCTGGGCTTCGTCCAGGATCGGATCGATATTGTCGGTGGAGGTCTCGAGCTTGAGCTTCGAGGTCATGAAGACCACTTGCGCTTTCGTTACGCCGTCAATCTTGTTGATCGCGTCTTCCATACGCGCGGCGCAGTTGGCGCATCCGAGGTTTTCGAGCTTGTATGACTTCTTCATGGGGATCCCTTCTTTCATGGGCGGTTTGAGTGGTCGTTGCTGTGCGAGCTTTGCTGGGAGCTTCTTTCTTGCGGTGTGCTTATTCGCAGATATGGGTGAGGCCTTGCGAGAGCATGGCGTAGACGTGATCGTCAGCAAGCGAATACGTGACGTTCTTGCCATCGCGCGTGAATTTGACCAGACGCGCTTGCTTGAGCACGCGGAGCTGGTGGGAAACCGCGCTTTGCGAAACGCCCACGATCTCGGCGATGTCGTTCACGTAGAGATCGCCGTTCATCAGCGCATAGAGTATCTTGATGCGCGTGGTGTCGCCGAATGTCTTGAAGAGATCGGCCAGATCGTAGAGCAGTTCATCATCGGGCAGGGTTTCGCCTTCGCCGACCACGCTCATGAGGTTCTCTGCAGCATGTTTGTCTTCAGTCATGTTACGTCCTAACATATGAGCATCTGTTCATATGTTAGCAACTATAGACCTTTTGTCAAGCGCAAGAAAAGAAGTTTGCCCATCAATAAGACTCAAGCAGGTTAGAGTTCGATCAGCGGAGAGGGTGAGGCAAGCAGCTGAGCCCATGGGGTACTTAAATTACTCTAAGTCCGCAAACTTAATTAGTATTAGGCTGTCCGAAGGAGCGAAGCGCATGAGCTTGTCGATAGACAAGCGAACAGCGAAAGCGTGTAATTACAAGTGCCCCTTGGGTGTGCTGCTTGCCTGAACGGGCAGCAGCAGGTGCTAATTCTTCTTCTTGCGATAGATGAACCAGTACATCATGCCTACCATGAGTGCGCCGCCTACGATGTTGCCGGGCACGGTTGCTGACCAATTGTAGAGCGCACCGAGCATGTTCACGCTTGCCGGATCGATGCCCGCTGGAGCGATACCGCAGGAAGCGAGCAGTGCACCCATGGGCAGGAAGAACATGTTCGCCACGCAGTGTTCGAACCCGCAGGCTACGAATGCAGTGATAGGGAAGACAACGGCAAGGATCTTGTCGGCGACCGTCTTCGAAGCGTAGGCCATCCAAACGCCGAGACACACGAGGAAGTTACACATGATGCCCTTCGCGAAGAGCACGAGCCAATCGGCATGCATCTTGCCGGCGGCCACGCTGACCATGGTCTGACCTACCTGGCCATCGTTCATCGCAGACATATCGGAGAGGAAGACGAGGCCAACGATCACGAGTGCGCCAAGGAAGTTGCCAAAGAACACCACGATCCAGTTCTTCCAGACTGCTGACCACTTGATGCGTTTGCTTGCGGCGGTCATCACGATCATGGTATTGCCCGTGAAGAGCTCGGCGCCCGCAACCACTACCAGGATAAGGCCAAGACAGAACAGGAATCCGCCGAGTACGCGCTGAATAGCGAAGGGCAGTGCTGGGTCACCAACCACGAGCGAGAAGAACATCGCACCCATGGCGATGAACGCGCCTGCCATGATCGAGAGGGCGAAGCTTCGTCCGAGGGACATCTCAGTCTTGGTCACGCCAAGGTCCTCAGCTTTTTGGGTGATCTGAGCGGGGGTGAGCGCTTCGGTGGTGGGAGCTTTCACTACGATCTCTTCTTGCACGCTGCCTCCTTGTGCGCGGCTTGCATTCTCTAACTAGCCTAACTATAGCGAGTATGACCGCGCTAATCGGAGAGCCTTCGAGCGGTGGTTCATTTTTGCGCATGCTCGCTCGCAACGGTTGTGTGCGGGCGGTGCGGATGGCTCTTTTGTTCTTTCGTTCGGGGTGCTTTGCGCTAGAATGCTGTCTTGATCTTAAATGCGTTCTTGTACGCATGCTACACGCAAACAGAAAGGGCGGTTATGGATACGCTTGCAATCATCAAAGAACTTCTCGTTGAAAACCTCGATGTTGAAGAGGGGCTCATCACCGAAGAGGCAACGTTCGAGTCTCTCGGCGTCGATTCTCTCGATATGGTCGAGCTCATCTGCGAATTGGAAGAGAAGTGCGAGATCGACTTCGGTGAGCCAGAAGGCCTCGAGACCATCGGCGATCTTATCGCGTACGTCGCAAGCCTTCAGGAGTAGACCAGGCGATCAAAAGATGACAAACGACTGGGTAGTTTGTCATCTAGCTTAAGAAGTCGTCCAAGATCTCGGCCTCTGCTTCTTCTTCAGTGAGCCCGAGCGTCATGAGCTTCGTGATCTGGTCGCCCGCGATCTTGCCGATGGCAGCCTCGTGCACGAGCTGCGCATCTTCATGAGCCGCTTCGATGCCGGGAATCGCGGTGACCGTGGCATTGCCCATGATGATCGCATCGCACTGCACGTGTGCGTTGCAGGCAGCTTCGCCGATAACGAGCGGGTTGAACGTTTGCTTGGAATTATCTTGCGCAACGCTGCGCGAGATCACCTGCACGTTGGAGTTGTTGCCTTTAAGTTCGACCTTCATGTTCGAGATCGCGGTCTGATCGCCATTGGTGAGCAGCTTCTCGAGCAACACGAGCTTCGAGTTCTCGCCCACTTCAGTATCAGTGTCGCGAATGGTGGAGGTAACGCCACCGATCTGGGAGAGCTCCATTTCGCAGTAGGAATTGCTGTCCATATAGACCTTGGTAACGGGATTCAGCACACGTTCGCCGCTCCCTGAGCCTTCGCCGTAATGGCGTTCGACGTACTTTACGCGCGAATTCTTACCGATCTCGAACGTGTGGATGCCGTCGTGCTCGGCTTTCTCGTGCGCATCGTTATGGATGCCGCAGCCAGCGATGATGGTCACGTCGCAGTTGTCGGCAATGTGGAAGGTGTTGTAAACCACATCGGTGAGCCCAGCCTTCGAAAGGATGACTGGGATGTAGACCTTCTCGCCCTTCGTACCTTCCTTGATGAAGATGTCGATGCCGGGGTTGTCGGTTTTCGTGGCGATCTCGATATTCGCTGAATTGCTACGCGAAAGCAGTTCGCCGTCTTTACGGATGTTGTAAGCGCCCGCAGGAATGCCGTGAACGTCGGTGAGCGTTTTCAGCAGGTCTGCGTCGATAGGGGAAAGATCAACAGCCATGGTTGCTCCTAACAGTTGGTGGAGATCTCGGTCAGATGCAGGTCGGGAGGCTCGGTGAACGAACAATAGTCGTTCTCTTTGGCAGAAAGCCCAAGCTGGGGAAGGATCTCTTCCACGCTGCCTTGCGACTCGATCTTGCCCGCGCGCAGACAGATGATCT
>ENA-UONY01001102-UONY01001102.1-human-gut-metagenome-genome-assembly--contig:-CS9-NODE-1102-length-25146-cov-5.666813_pt1 | contig 25146 bp, 15 predicted proteins | sample MGYA00242465_ERZ724012 | MGnify/ENA metagenome assembly ERZ724012 | reverse complement strand
GCTGTGGCCTATGCTTTGGGGCATTTGGGAAGACCGGTGCCGCCCCGGTCCCACCTGTACCGGTATATTGGCCCCCCGCTGTGGGATTCCTTCCGGCGGTATGAGGACATGACGGAGGCGGAGACCCGGCAGGCGGTGGCTCTCTTCCGGGAATACTATGAGCAAGCGGGGAAGTTTGAAAACGCGGTCTATCCCGGCATTCCGGCCCTGCTGCAGGGGCTCCGGGAGCGGGGCAAGCGCCTGGCCGTAGCCACCTCCAAGCCGGAGGCTATGGCGGTGGAGATTTTGGAACATTTTGAGCTGACCGGCTTTTTCTCCTGCATTGCCGGCAGCACCCTGGACGAGAGCCGGTGCACCAAGTCCAGCGTCCTGGCCTATGCGTTGGAGGTCCAGGGAAGGCAGGGAGCCGTCATGGTGGGAGACCGGGAGCATGATGTGCTGGGCGCCCGGGAAAATGGCCTGCCCTGTATTGGCGTCCTGTTTGGCTACGGCTCCCGGCAGGAGCTGGAGACAGCCGGGGCGGACCGGATTGCCACTACGGTGCCGGATTTGAGAAGGATTCTGGAGGAATGAGCATATGGAGAAAATTGCCAGCTTTACGGTGAACCATCTGGTTCTGGAGCCGGGAATCTACGTGTCCCGGAAGGACCGAATTGGAGCGGAGACCGTGACCACCTTTGACCTTAGAATGACCGCTCCCAACCGGGAGCCGGTGATGAATACGGCGGAGGTCCACACCATAGAGCACCTGGGTGCGACCTTCCTTCGCAATGATCCGCAGTGGAAGGAGCGGACGGTGTACTTTGGTCCCATGGGCTGCCGCACAGGCTTTTATCTGCTGCTGGCGGGGGATCTGGAGGTCCAGGACGTGGTAGAACTGGTCACAGCGCTGTTCCGGTTTATCCGGGACTTTGATGGGCCGGTTCCGGGCGCGGCAGCCCGGGACTGTGGCAACTACCTGGATATGAATTTGCCTATGGCGAAGCTTTTGGCAGACCGGTATGTGGACAGAACGCTGCTGCGGCTGGATGAAGCCCATAGGAAGTATCCAAAGTGACAGGAGGGAGCGTCATGAACCAAGGACAATCCCGGGATTTGGGTCAGGGAAGCGTGGGCAAGCTGCTGCTGCGACTGGCCATGCCCACCATTACGGCGCAGCTGGTCAATGCGCTCTATAATATGGTGGACCGGATTTATATCGGTCACATCCCCGTGGTGGGGCGGACTGCCCTCACCGGCGTAGGGGTGTGCATGAGTCTCATCATGATTATCTCCGCCTTTGCAGCCCTCACCGCCATGGGCGGGGCTACCCGGGCCTCTATTTTCCTGGGCCGGGGAGACCGGGCGGGAGCGGAGAAGATTCTGGGCAACTGCGTCACCGGGGCGGTGTCGGTGAGTCTCATCCTCACGGCGGTCTTCCTGACTTTCAGCCGGCCCCTGCTGATGGCCTTTGGGGCCAGTGAGGAAACCATTGGCTACGCGGTGCAGTATATGAGAATCTACGCCTTGGGAACGGTGTTTGTGGAGCTGGCTCTGGGACTCAACGCCTTTATTACCGCCCAAGGCTTTGCCTCCGTGGCCATGGTCAGTGTGCTCATTGGCGCGGTAGCGAACATGCTTCTGGATGCCCTTTTGATTTTGGTCTTGGGGATGGGCGTGGCCGGAGCTGCCCTGGCAACCATCATATCCCAGGGCCTGTCTGCCCTTTGGGTGGTCCGGTTCCTTCTGGGAAAGAAAACCGGACTGCGCATCCGGCGGGAGAACCTGCGGCTGGATTGGAAGCTCTATGGGCCCTGCCTGGCCTTGGGTCTGTCCCCCTTCATTATGCAGTCTACCGAGGGCGTGATTTCCGTATGCTTCAACACCTCTTTGCAGCGCTATGGCGGGGACCTGGCGGTGGGGGCTATGACCATTCTGACCAGCGTCATGCAGTTTTCCATGCTGCCCCTCCAGGGCCTGACTCAGGGGGCACAGCCGATCATCAGCTACAACTTCGGCGCCCGGAATGCCAAGCGGGTCAAGCAGGCTTTCCGGCTGTTGCTCCTTTGTTGCCTGAGCTATTCCGCGCTTCTGTGGCTTCTAGCCATGGGATTCCCCGGGACACTGGCATCGATTTTTGCGACAGATGGGGAGCTCATCTCCTATAGCGCCTGGGCTATGCGGATCTACATGGCGGCTTCCATCATTTTCGGAGCCCAGATTGCCTGTCAGCAGACCTTCATTGCCCTGGGCAATGCGAAAACATCCCTGTTCCTGGCAGTTTTGCGAAAGATCATTTTGCTCATTCCTTTGATTTTGATTTTGCCCCTGCTGTTTCGGACGGCAGAGGACAAGGTCATGGCGGTGTTCCTGGCGGAGCCTGTGGCGGACGCTCTGGCGGTGCTCACCACCGTGTGCACCTTTGCCTTCCAGTTCCGGAGGACGATGAAAAGCCTGGAGGAGACGGTATGAATCTGGAAAGCCTCATTTTTGATGTGGATGGGACCTTGTGGGACTCTGTGGATCTGGTGACGCGGGGGTGGAACCTGGCTCTGGAGGAGGCGGGGCTGCCTCCCACCTGCACCCCAGAGGGGATCCGCCCCCTGTTTGGCAAGACCATGGACGAAATTGCCTTGGCCTTTTTTCCGGACCAAGGGCCGGAAAAGCGCCGGGAGCTCATGGCTGCCTGTATGACCTGGGAGGACCGGGTGATGCAGCATGACCCCTGTGAAATTTTCTACCCCCGGGTCCGGGAGACCCTGGAAGCCCTCTCCCACCGTTACCGGCTGTTTATCGTCAGCAATTGCCAGGCAGGCTACATTGAGCTGCTGCTGGAAAAGGGCGGCCTGGGGCGCCTCATCCGGGACCATGCCTGCTTTGGCGAGACCGGGCTGTGCAAGGGGGAGACCATACGCCTTGTGATGGAGCGGAACCGGATCACCAGCGCCGCCTATGTGGGCGACACCCAGGGGGACCTGGAGGCTGCCCGCCTGGCAGGGATTCCCTTTGTCTGGGCCGCCTACGGCTTTGGAAGGCCGGAGGCCTGGGAGGCCCGGATTGACCGCTTCTCCCAGCTGGCGGAGCTGCTTTAAGGGAGAAAAGCCAAAATAAAAAACGGCATAGCCGAAAGGGCTATGCCGTAATTTATGGCAGGGTGGGATCAGATGGCACGCTCAACCTTGTTGGAACGGAGACATCTTGTACAGACGTATACATGGCGCGGAGTACCGTCGACAATCGCCTTGACGCGCTTCACATTGGGCTTCCACATTCTGTTGGACCGTCTGTGGGAATGGGAGACCTTAATGCCAAAGGTAACGCCCTTGCCGCAAATATCGCACTTAGCCATTAGCTGCACCTCCAATCCATGGGAAAATCGCCGGAAGAATCCGGATGGACACGCCCAATATAATACCAGACGCGGGCTGAAATTGCAAGGGGAAAAAGGGAAAAAAACCAAATTTTTTTGAAATCCGGTTGATATTCCAGGGGCGATTCGGTATAATCGACTTTGTGAAAATTGGAATGAGGTGACAGTCATGATCGACACCTACAGCGTGCCGCTTACCCAACTGGTGCAGGAGTTTCAGCTGACCCCGGCCTACCGGTCCAGTGACTATGAGTCCATTCGCGTGACGGTGGAGGATGTCTCCCGGCCCGGGCTGCAGCTGGCGGGATATTTCGACCACTTTGAGCCCATGCGTCTGCAGGTGCTGGGCAATGTGGAGATGAGCTACCTGCGGAAGATCTCCCAAGAGCAGCGGAGCATCGTATTCGACCGGCTGTTTTCCTTCAAAATCCCCGCCCTCATCATCGCCCGGAACATGGACCCGGACGAGACCTGCGTGGAGATGGCCAAGAAGCATGATATCACCATCCTGCGCTGCCAGGAGACCACCTCCTACATGGTCTCCAGCCTGATTGCCTACCTGAAAAGTGCCCTGGCACCCCGGATTACCCGCCATGGCGTCCTGGTGGACGTGTACGGCGAGGGGCTGCTCCTGGTGGGGGAGAGCGGCATCGGCAAGAGCGAGGCCGCCGTAGAGCTCATCAAGCGGGGCCACCGGCTCATTGCAGACGACGCTGTGGAGATTAAGAAAATCTCCTCCACCAGCCTCATGGGCACCGCGCCGGAGCTGATCCGGAACTACATTGAGCTTCGGGGCATCGGCCTCATCAATGTGGCAAAGCTCTTCGGCATGGGCGCCATCAAGGGGGAGAACGTGATCGACCTGGTGATCAACATCGTCCCCTGGAGCAACCACGAAATCTATGACCGCCTGGGGCTGGATGAGCAATGCATCGACATCCTGGGGGTCAAGGTACCCCAAATCACCATCCCCATCACCCCCGGCCGCAACCTGGCCGTCATCCTGGAGGCCGCCGCCATGAATAACCGCCAGAAGAAAATGGGCTACAACGCGGCGGTGGAATTTACGGAGCAAATCAACAAGCACTTTGACGAGAGCGCGGGGCAGAATTTTTGACCTGTCATCACAGAATCCTGGCAGTACGGTTTTCCGTTCACTGCCGGGATTTTTTATGCCTTATAAACATCCTTCTCCTTTGCTGCCTCATAGATGGAGCATAATAACCAGGAATGTGCCGCTTTTAAATAAATCGGGCCGGGTATTTGATCATATTGGCTTGGCAGCAGCATGAAAATGAGCTGGAAAATTGGAAACGTTCTTCCAATTTTCCAGCCTATTTTGTGTGTATGATTAGGGCTTGACGGGCTCCTCCGCCTGGGACAGCAGGTTCTCCAGGACCTCGTAGGTCACAGAGCCAACGGCGTTGTAGACGATGATGCCATTGGCGTCAATGACGATGGTTTGGGGCAGCATGGTGGAGCCGCCGAAGGACTGGATTACGGATCCTGTTTCATCCAGGGCGAAGGGAAGCTGATAATCGTAGTTTGCCAGATACGCCTCCACATCGTCGGTCACTAGGTCGGAATGGATTGCCACCACCGCCGCGTCGTTGCCGTAGGTGCGGTATATTTCGTCAAAGTAGGGCAGCTCGCCGCAGCAGGGGGTGCACCAGGTGGCCCAGAAATTCACAATGACCGGCTTGCCCCGATGCTCGCTCAGGGTAAAGACGCTCCCCTCCTCGCCGTACACCGGGACGGAAAAGTCCGGTGCGCGCATCCCCACCTCATGGCCCACGGGTGTGTCGTCTTCAACAGGGGTCGTGGCCACGGGAGCTTCGGGTTCCGGCGCGGCAGGCTCGGGCCGGTTGAAATACCACAGCGCGCCGGCCAGTACCGCCAAGGCCACGCCCCATGCCGCCAGGCGGATATGGCGATTGCGCCGCTGCCGCTGGGGAGAGGCTTCCATTTGCGGGCCGCGGAGGGTGATTTTGCCAGCCTTCAGTGAGATGGCTTGAGTGGGGCAGACGTCGATACACCGGCCGCAGTGGATACATTCGTGGTCGCCTACGTGGCGGATATCCATGGGGCATTGCGCCGTGCAGCGGCCGCAGTCGGTGCACTTGGGGGCTTCCACCTTGACGCCGACCACGGCGATTTTGGCGAACAGGCCATAAATCGCGCCCAGGGGGCAGATAAAACGGCAGAAAGCGCGGTAAATGAACACACAGGCCAGGGCAATGGCCACCAGAATCACAAATTTACGGGTGAAGAGGATGCCCAGCATGGAGAACTTGTCGCTGTTGGCTGGGTTGGACAACAGGCCGAGGGCGCCGCCAAAGGTGCCCGCCGGACAGATGTACTTGCAGAACGCCGGCACCGGATAGCTCTGCAGGGCGTACCAAAAGGGAACCAGAATGACAAAAATCCCCAGGATCACATACTTGAGGTAGCTCAGCACACGAGTGACGCGGCTTTTCTTCACCTTGAACGAGGGGATCTTGTGGAGCAGCTCCTGCAGCAGCCCCACCGGGCACAGAAACCCACAAATGGTGCGGCCCAGGGTGATGCCGTAGAGCAGCAGGATTCCCAGGACGTACACCGGCGTACGGCTGCCGGAGGAAGCAATGGCGTTTTGCAGTGCGCCCAGGGGGCACGCGCCCACGGCCCCAGGGCAGGAATAGCAGTTGAAGCCCGGCACACAAACGCTCTTGGTGTTGCCGGTATAGATATTGCCGGAGATATAACCCTTCAGATGGGCGTTGTAAAGAAGGGCGGCATAGAGCTGGATGAGCCTGCGCTGGGTGGGCAGACGATCCCTCAGCCAACGGGTGAGCTTAGCCAAGGCCGATACACTCCGTGCAGATATTGACCGCCTTTACCAGCACATCCCGCAGACCATCGTTCATCACACCCAGCACGATGAACACAATGGCGACTGCGTACAGACAGGCGCGCAGAACGCCCACTGGCGTCCGGCGGGGGGCGGGGGTTTCTGACTTTGCCTTCCCCACATGGCCTTTGAGAGCGGTGATCTCCCGCTTCACATTGCGGCCACAGGCGAAGGAGGCCGCGAGAACCACCCCGAAGGCGGCAGCGACCCAGGGGGCCACATGGAGCAGCATCTGCCCCATCACCTGCTCCAGATTCCAGGAGGTGAAGTGGTCCCGGTTCAGCAGATAGACCAGGCAGGGCACGGCACAGGCCAGCACCGCCACGGCAGCGGCGATGCAGACGGTCCGGCGCTGCCGCTCCAGAGCCTTGGCCTCATCGGGAAGGGAGGCCACATGGGCCTTCAGGAGACGCAGACGGTCCTCTGGGGAATGGGAGACGGGGGACTTGCCCACTGGGCCAGTGGATTGCACCACCAACGCCCCCAGCGTCATCAGTACATAAACCGCCAGCAAAGGCAGAAGGGGCCGCAGGTGTGCTTCCACAATCTCCACACTGAATACGGGGGAGCGGTAGACACCGTTGGCGTCCAGATTGGATGGGCTGTTGCCCGCCAGATAGATATCCACACATTGCCAGGCCAGAAGCGTCAGAACCAGGATGGTTGCCAGCGTCATGACCCAACGTATCGCTTGCATTCGCTTTTCCATCATCCGTTTCCTCTCTTTTTTTGATGGACGGATTATAACACACGGTACGGCTTCACGCAACAAAAAAATCCATCAAGACAGCAGAGTCTACTTTTTTCAACAGACCATTCCTTATCGTTGCCAGAAAGGATTGCGGGTGCGGGCCTGAGTGTAAGCGCCTTTCTCCAGGAAAGGTGAGCTGCCGCTTCTGCGCATTTGTAAAGGATATTTTACAAATTAAATACATAAGCTATATGCTTTCGGAGGAATTCACAGTCCTTGGGGGCCAAAAGGTGAATGCTGTCATCGCCCGGGAATTTCTTTTCATCCTTGACATGGAAAATAAATTGTGCTATTCTCACATAAAATAGACTTTCCGAGAGGAGAAAACAACATGAAACGTACAAAAACGCTGCTTTGCCTGCTGATGGCGCTGGCAATGCTCCTGTGCGCCGGCTGCAAGAATACCGCCGACGTGCAGTCCACCAGTGAGCCTGTCCCTGAGAGCTCCGCTCCCGAGACGACCGCTCCCACGGAGGAGACGGAAGCTCCCACCGAGGGGGACGCGGTTGTGTATCAGATGGGCGACAAGATGGAGGACTTCACGGTTACCACCTTTGACGGAAAGACCGTGACCCTGTCCGAAGTGCTCAAGGAAAAGGATATGGTGCTCATCAATATCTGGGCCACCTGGTGCGGCCCCTGCGGCGCCGAATTCCCCTTCATGGAGCAGGCGTATAAGCAGTATCAGGATCAGATTGAAATCATTGCCCTTTCCTGCGAGCCTGATGATACCGATGAGGTGCTGGCAGAGTATGTTGCCGAGAAGGGGATGACCTTCCCCGTGGCACAGGATACGCCGGATTTGGCAAGCGCCTTTGGCGTAAATTCGATTCCCACTTCTATCATCGTGGACCGCTTCGGCACGATCTGCTTCCTGGAGTCCGGCTCTCAGTCTGATGTGGCTTCCTTCGTCAACCTGTTCGAGCTGTTCGTGGGAGATGATTACACCGAGTCTATCATGCAGCAAGGCATTCCCCGCACGAAGCCCAATGTGGAGCCCTCCTCCGAGGCTGAGCTGGCGACTGCCTTGAATGCCGGGGACGGTTCTCTGGTGTTTACCAATGATACGGACGAATACGCCTGGCCCATGGTGGTGGGTGAGCAGGACGGCCGCTCTGTGGTAACTTCCTCCAACCATCTGGTGAACCGCAGCGAGGCTGTGGTGAACACTACGGTGAACGCCAAGGCCGGCGACGCGGTGGCAGTCACCTTTAAGGTATCCAGCGAAGCCGCTTTTGACCTGATGCAGATCCGCGTCAACGGGGAGACCGTGAAGTGCTTCGGCGGAGAGCACGATTGGATGACCTATGCCTACGCCTTTGACGCCGATGGGGAATACACGGTATCGGTTGCCTACTACAAGGACGAAGCGAGCGAGGGCGGTGAGGATACGCTGTGGATTGACAGCATCGAGCTGCTTTCTGGCGATGCCGCTACCGCTGCGATCGGCGCCAATCCGGCCTATCTCTTCGGCGATGCAACCACGTTGACTGTTACCAACCCCGACGCCAAGGAGATCGTTTTTGATGACCCCAGCCAGCTGCCTGAAAACACCAAATTCTACATCGTGCCCAGCGGTACCGCCAACGTTTTGCTGACTCTGGCTCCCGACATGGATCCCGAAACGCTCTTCATGTATAGTAACTTTGACGGCTCCCAGCCGACTGTGCTTTCGTGCCAGACGGAGGACGGCTATACGTTCACCAGCGGGATTGACAGCATGGAAACCACCGGCTACAGCGATTCGAGCATGTCCCTATACAGCACACTGAACACCGAGGCGTCGCTGGCACAGGTTGTCTTCTTTACCAGTGAGGAAAATGTCAACGAAGTGGTCGCCACTTCCCTGGCAGATGAAAACGGCAACCCTGTGGTTTCCTGGCAGTATGCCGATGGCACCAAGCCCTCTACCACGGATCGGCCCACTACGTCTGCCGGGACATCGTCTGAGGTTACCTATACCGTCAAGTATGTGGATCAGAACGGCCAGCCTGTGGCAGGCGTTACCTGCCAGGTTTGCGATGACACCACTTGCGCGACCTATCAGTCTGACGAAAACGGTGTGTGCGAATTTACACTGCCCCCTTATGCCTATGAGATCCATACTCTGAAGATTCCCGAGGGCTACGAGGGCGACACCACCACGATTACCACTGCCCCTGCCGAGGGCGGCGAATTAACGATTGAGTTGGAGAAAAAATGATGGTTTCTCTGGCGTAACGCGGTTATTTCTGTAAACATCGCACCCTCATGTCTCCTTTCGGGGACGTGAGGGTGCGATATTTGCAGCGCCTGGCACGTGTCATGCTACGAATGCAGAAGCGTCTACGAAAGCCAGGGGCGCTACTGCACCAGCGCAAAAGAGAAAGGTGGTGCGTTCAGCATTCAGTTCGTGACATTGCATGTGGGCCTGCGGCCTTTCCGGAAACACGCACGAAATTTGCCAACTGGGGGAAGGAAATGCTGCCGCCCTGCATGGGGATATCTTTGCTGGACAGACCGAAAGCGGTCTGGTATAATAAACCAAAAAATGAAGGGTTGGCAGGCCGGCTTTTCAAGCTGGTGCGGGAGGATTCTGCGGTATCTCCGGCAATGCGAAATCATTGTCCTGCTTCCCGTCACAAAGGAGGTCCCTCTATGGAGGAAAAGCATTACGATTTTTTTCAGAACAAGCTCTGCGAGTTCTACCCCTGCCACCCAGGGGCAGATCCCGAGACCTTTAGCTGCCTGTTTTGCTACTGCCCCCTGTACGCCCTGGGCGACCGGTGCGGGGGGAGCTTCCGCTATACGGCAAACGGGGTCAAGGATTGCACCCATTGCCTCCGGCCCCATGTTCGGGAGAATTATGGGAAGATTTTGGAGAAGATGCCGGAGATTTTGGAGCTGGCGAAGAAACAAGGGGAGGAAGCCTGCCCATAATTGCCGCTTTTCATATGAAATGGGGCCTGCTGCAAAGCTGGCAGACCAGAATTCGCTGCTACAGGCTCCTGTAGGACCGGTTCTGGCCTCCGCATTGCAGCAGGCCCCTTTGCTTGCCTTTGATTACGACGCTACTTTTTCTACAAACCGCTGAAATACGGTTGTGACTTGAGCTCTGGTAGAGCTTGCAACGGGCGACAATATGCTGGTATTACCATTTTTTATGCCATTGATCAGACCAGTACCCACAGCCCAGGTCATGGCATTTTCTGCATAGCCGGATACCCGGCTGGAGTCCGGGAATTTATTCAAATCGCCGGTTGTATCTGTACGATATCCCATAAATTTTGCGTAACGATAGAAGATCGTCACCATATCTTGCCGGGAAATGGTTCCATCGGGGTCAAAGAGTCCATTGCCACGGCCCAGAACCAGCTGATTCTGACTGGCCCAGGTGGCCAATGGCAATGACTTCGTGCTCCCCGTTGTTCTCCGGGATTTCTATCTTGGTAACAGTTTCATCTGCGTCTACTACGGTATTTCCGTCAATATAAATTTTCCCGCCCCCGATGTGATGCCGTAGGGAGCCGTGGCCCCGCGCTTCGTAGGGTGCGGCCACTGGACGCACCGCTGGTAGGTAGTCCGAATGCACCGGAAATGAGCGGAAGGCGGAAGCTTTTTCCGCCGGACGGCCCAGTGGTCCGTCCCTACGCCAATCCGGGGGTGCCCCACGTACCCTTCGCCGTCCTAAACCATACACTTCCCGATGTGATGCCGTAGGGAGCCGTGGCCCCTGTGCTTCGTAGGGTGCGGCCACTGGACGCACCGCTGGTAGGTAGTCCGAATGTGCCGGAAATGAGCGGAAGGCGGAAGCTTTTCCCGCCGGACGGCCCAGTGGTCCGTCCCTACGTAATCCAGGCATGCCCCGCATTCCTTTTTCCGTCCCACACCATGGGCTTTGCAGGGGAAGGCGGGGGGTAAACGAGACATACCATCCGGAACCTCCGGCGGAGAAGCGGCTTCGTGTTCGGAAGGACACGGATGCTTCGCTGGAGGTTCCGGGTGGCATGGAATCCTTATCGCTCTTTCATCTTGCGGCCTGGAGCGTCGGTGGGGGGATCTGGGAGCTCCAGGAGGTAGCGCTCACAGGCGTTGATGATGGTGGTGGTTCCCCGCTGCAGCACCCGGGGGCGGCCTACGCCGTAGCGGGTGTGGACATGGCCGTGGACCAGGTATTGGGGGGTGTACTTGTCCAGCAGGGGGAGGAAGGCGGCGAAGCCCTGGTGGGGACGGTTGTTTTCGTCCCCGTAGCCCCGGGCGGGGGCGTGAGTCACCACAATGTCCACCCCACCGGTGCGGTAGAGGCGGTAGCGGAGGCGGCGGATGCGCCGCTCCATCTGCCGCTCGGTGTACTGGTGGGGGCCGCCGGAGTACCAGGGACTGCCGCCCAGGCCCAAAATCCGCAGGCCGCCTACGCAGACCACCTGATCCTCAATGCAGGTGCAGCCCTCCGGCGGGTGCTTGTCATAGCCGCCATCATGGTTGCCGTGGACATAGAGAACGGGAGCGTGCCCCATGGTCACCAGGAAGGAGAGATATTCGGCATTCAAGTCGCCGCAGGACAGGATCAGATCGATGCCGTCCAGCCGCCCGGGCCGGTAATAATCCCACAGATACAGACATTCCTCGTCAGAAACCAGCAGAATCTTCACAAGAGCGTTCCCTCCTTTTCCGGAGGGATCTGATCCCGGTACACGCCCTGGAGCCGAACCATGGCCTGGGACATGGGCAGCAGCTGGTCAAAGGTGGGGATGCTGCCGTCCACGCAGTCGCAGAGCCAATCCATGTGGAGAATCTCGTCCGGGGAGTACCAGTGGTTGCCATCGTTGCGAAGGGCGCCGTCCTGGGAGTAGATCAGGCGGTGGAAGGGGTCGATGGAACCGTCTATGATGCCCCGCTTCAGGATTTCCGCCAAATGCAGCACCCCGTCCGGAAGGCTGGGGTCGAGCCGCACATCCACCACGCCGCTGCTCATGCCCCACCAGTAGTTCACCGCCTGTTCGCTGTGCTCCGCGTTGAGGGCGTCCCACCCGCCGTTCAGAATGCTGCGGATCATTTTCTCATAAAACCGGCCCCAGTGCCAATAGGGGGAGGCCAGAGGCTGGATGCCGCCCCCCGGCTTCACCTGGTAGACGCCCCAGTCCTGCTGGGGCAGATCCGGGGTGGGAATGTCCCGGTTGGAGATGATGGAGATCCCCTGCCGGGTGAAGAGGTCCAGGGCGTTGCCCGGGGTGCAGGACCAGTGGAGATGAATGTTCACCCGGGGATTGGCCAGCCGCGCCCCCAGGGCAAAGGCATTAATCCCGGCGGGGACACCAAAAATGGGGTAGCTGGCCACATATCCCACCTGGTCATCCTTGGCCATGGCCCCGGCAATGGCGCCGGTGATAAACTTGCCCTCGTAAATCCGGCTGTAGTAGGTGCGCACGCCGGTGTAGGGCATGGACACGGAGCAGTTGAGAACCCGTACATTCGGGTGCCGGACGGCAATTTTCCGGCAGGCGGCAATGAGCGGGGGGGTGGTGGCAAAAATCACCTGTGCCCCCTCGGCAATGGCCTGCTCCATCACGGCCTCGGCGCCTTCTCCCGGGTGGACCATGTGATAGGTGCGGACTGTGACCCTGCCCGCCAGGACCTGCTCCAGGTATTGCCGGCCCTGGTCATGGGCGCTGATCCAGGCGCTGTCCACGGGGTTGCGCTCATTGATGAAGGCAACGTTCAGATGATTGGGCCGGACGGCATCCAGGAGCCGGTTCAAAAGCCCCTTGTCCGGCTCGGCCTGGGGGGAGGTGCTGACGGTAATGGGGGCGGGATGGGACAGGACCTTGACGTCGGACCAGATGGCGCTGAGGTTTTTGAGAAGCTCCTGCGCCGTCTGATTGATCAAATCCGCAAAGGTGTAAACCCGGAGCCAGACCAGCAAGGCGTCTGCCGTGGTCAGGGGCAGGCTCTCGCCCCCCAGCTTCCGGAAGGCCGCCTGGAAATAGGTGTAGCCCGATAGGAACCGCTGCCGCTCTGCCTTGGTCCAGACGTGGTCCGGCTCAAAGCCCAGGGCCACCTGGAGCTTGGCAAAGCCGCCCAGGTGGCTGAAATGGACCTGGTACAGGCCGGTGAGGCGGTAGGAGTTCAAAAATTCGTAGTAAACTTGGACAGCCTGGTCCTGGGAATAGGCGGGAATCACCCGGGTGACAAAGGCGTCAATGGCCGGCGCGCCATAGCTCTTGAGGACGCTGACCCGCTTGTTGCCCTCCTGGACGTAAAACCGCCCCAGGTATTCGTAGCAGCGGATGGGGTCCCGGATGCCCTCGCCCAAATGGGCCATGCACAGGTCCACCCATTTGGCGGCAAATTCCGTATTGGCTGCCAAAAGAGGCATAAAGTTGGCGGCAAGCGCAGAGGTCCGACCGGCAGCCTTGGTGCCCACGATTCCCTCTGTGGGGATGCTGATGAGCCCCATGTCTACCCGCCCGGCGGCCATGGAATCATCCAGGATTTCGTCCAGGACCTGGGGGTAAGGATAGCGGCCCCGGAGGACGCAGTCCCGATAATACTTCTGCCCGGCTTTCAGCGCCTTGGTATATTGCTCGCTTGCTTCTTGTCTGCTCAAGTCAGTTCCTCCCTTGCTGGCAGCATGGTTTTGCTGCCCCTATTATAGAGAAAGTTCCGAAAAGACGCAAGGGCGTTGGGGAAAAAATCGGGAGGACTGGCCGCGGCGCGGTTATTTCTGCGGCGAATTTGTGTCCTGGGTGCCTTCCGCATCGGAAGGCGTGGGGCACATATCCAGCAGCCGCTGCCCCAGGTGGCGTAGGGTGTCGAAATTGGCGCTGTAGTGAGGTCTGGGACCGCCCAGTTTCAGAACCAAGAGACGGGATTCATGCATGTTCCGTACGTCCCGGGTGACTGCTCCCAGGTGCAGTCCCAGTTCCTGGGCAAGCTCTCGGGAGGTCATGGGCCTTTCACTCATGGCCTGCAGCATTTCCATGCGGGCAGGGCTTCCCAAAAGCCGCATAGCCGCGTATTCCCACTCCTCCGGTTTGGGCCATGTATGCCCCTTCAAGAGCGGCACATTGACCCCGATACAAAGGCGGGCCATACTGCGTTCCTCATCCACCAATCCCGGCGTTTGATTTGGTAGAAAAAACAGAAGAGAGGCCGTTGCGGATTGGAGCGGGGCACTGGGCTGGATACATAGCTGCGTCTCCATAAACAGCATCAGCTCCTGGTCCTGCAGCCGTTCCCATTGCTGGATCATAGGTTCGGCCCGGCTTAGCCATGGGGCCAAAGCTGGTCCCAGCCGGTCGATGACCGGCCGCATCAAAGACTCCAGCCGCTTGACATGGCGGGGAAAATCTGAAAATACCTCCATGAGACGTTCTTTGCAGGGCTTTGGCAGAGGCAATTGCCAAAGCCCATGGGCAAAGGGCGGCGCTTCCGGGTCCTTGGGTGTATACATACACAGGCCGTGATCGGTACAGTCGGTGAAGTAATATCCACTCTGGCGAAGACGGTCCCAGGTATCACAGAGGGATTGAAAGCCCCCGTCCGGCTCCAGGGCAGACAGGTTAATGAAAGTAAAAACCATCAGGCGCGGCCTGATATGCTCCCACTATGAGAGACAGTGAAATAAAACACTGTGAATCATGGAGGGAGCATTGTTATGCCGCGAAAACAAAAACTGAGTATAGAAGAAAAGGTTGTGAACATACGGGAATACCTCAAAGGGACAATCAGCAAGAGCAAAGCAGCACGGAGGGGCGGCGTTGCGCGTGATACAATAGAGCAGTGGGCGCGCAACTACGAAGCGGACGGGATAGACGCATTTCTGTCAGCCAAGAACCGTGTGTACAGCCCAGAACTGGAGCTCCCTGACGCCGGAAGTGGGCGAAGTGACGCAGTGCGGCGGCAGCTCTTGCGCCGTGACCGCAAGGGCATGCGGTTTCCTGAAGGTTCGGTGCAGCTTCGGCAGCAACGAGAAATTCTTCACATTCCGGGTCATAGATCCCAGCCAGGAGGAGACCTTCACGGATATCTCCAGCCACTGGGCCAAGGACGACATCGTAATGGCGGCCAGTCTGGGCCTGTTCCGGGGCATGACCACGACCACCTTCTGCCCGGAGCTGCCCTTGACCCGGGGCCAGCTGGTCACGGTGCTGCACCGCATGGAGGGCAGTCCGGAGGCCGCCGGCGACAGCGGCTTCCAGGACGTGACATCTGAGGACTTTTATACAGAAGCCGTTACCTGGGCCAAGGAGAGCGGCACTGTGTGCGGGGTTACGGAGACGCTCTTCCGGCCCGCCGACCCGGTGACCCGAGAGCAGTTCGCTGCCATCCTGTACCGTTATGCCAGCTGGAAGGGGCAGGATGTGACTGCCCAGGGGGATCTGACACCCTTTGCAGACGCGGCCAAAATCAGCACCTACGCCCAGGTTCCCATGGCTTGGGCTGTGGCGGAGGGCCTGATTCAGGGCATTTCTGAGGATACCCTCTGTCCCCAGGGCAGAACAACCCGGGCGCAAGCGGCCGCCATCCTAATCCGGTATTTGGAGCAGCTGTAGCCGGTTCCCACTTGGCATAGGCGAAAGAGCTCGCCCCGCTTTTGAGGCTACCGAATCTTTTGCGTATTCATTTTGCATGCTCTCCTTCGGGCAGGGACCGCCATTTCCTGTTGGGCGGCTTCCTGCCCCATCCCGATGCACAAGGGATGGGCGGCAGAAAATCAAACGGAAGCCCGCATCCCCAGAACTGCACTGGCGCGGGACTTCCCTTTGACAGATACCCCACAAACAAGACAAGAACTCGCACCGCCGGATCATGGGACCATCCGGGTGGTGCGAGTTCGTTTTTCAAGGGGCGGTGATGCTACCCGCCGAAGCGGTGTGGCACGAAGACAGTGTGGGAAACACCGGGGAATTCCATGTTGACTTCTGAGAGATATTGTGGTATAGTGCTTTTGCGGGCAATGGATTATTGCTAAAATACGCAATACTCCTTCGTGCTACTGGGGAGAGCTGACAGCCCGGCCCGGCGCGTTTGGCGGTGCGGTTATTTGCCTGCAGGCAGTGATTAGAAAGGAAGGATCAAGCATGAAGAAAACATGGTTACGAGCAATTGCAATGGCACTGTGCCTGTGCATGGCCCTGGGTGTCCTCCCGGCAAGTGCGGTTGCCGGGAGCTCCGCCAAGGGCGGGACGGCCCTGGACCAGGCGCTCAATGGTGTGGAAGGCACCTTGTCCTTTACCACCTCGGAGGACTACCCCTGGACCGTGACCCAGGATGAGGCAGGGACCAGAACCTATGCGGTCTCCGGCAATTCCGGCTTTGCCGGGACCACTTCCAAGGTTATGACCCGCGTGCGGGTGGAGGCTGGCGCCACGATTTCCTTTGACTGGGACATCTCCGGCACCATCTTTGAAAACCTGTATTTTTATGTGGACAACCAGTACGCCGAATCTTGCGGCAACGAGGCCAGAGGCCCCTGGAACGGCTGGACCCAGTACACCTATACCTTCGAAACAGGCGGCGTGCATCAGCTGGAGTGGCGGTATAAGAACTCCGACACCCCGGGTGGCGCGGACATGGGCGCTCTGGACAATGTGGTGGTGACCGGTCTGCTGCCGGAGCCGGACGAGTACACCGTCACCTTTGCTGCCGGCGCCCACGGAACCCTGGAGGGGAATACCACCATCCAGGTGCAGCCCAATTCTGTCCTGACGGCAGATCAGATTCCCACCCCTGTGGGCAACCCAGGCTACCGGTTCGCCGGGTGGAGTCCGGCGGACCCGGTGGGTTATGCCGTGTCAGACCATACGACTTTTACGGCGGAATTTCAGATGGAGCCTCCTACAGAGAGCCTGGATGAAGCGGTAAACGCTGCCGGTGGCAGCCTCCACTTCGTGAGCACCGGGGACTACCCCTGGACTGTCACCAGAAGCGAGGACGAGAGCCTGTGCGCCGCTTCCGGGAATGCCGGACAGGGGGATTCGGAATCTGTGATTTCCACCACGGTGACCGTGGAGGACGGCGCTTCCCTGTCCTTCCGCTGGGATGTGAGCGCGGAGAAGAATTACGACGTTGCCCGGTTCCAGGTGGATGACACCCAGGTTGCCCGGCTGTCCTCCGACACCTCCGGCGCGTATAACGGCTGGACCACTCAGACCTACGACTTCCCGGCAGCCGGTACGTACACCCTGTCCTGGAGCTTCGTCAAGGACATCGGCGGCAACGCAGGCGATGACATGGCGCTTCTGGACGAGGTGGCTGTCACCGGGCTGGCGGCCCCCAGCCAGGAATATACCGTGACCTTCCAAGCCGGCGCCCACGGCAAGCTCTACGGGATGAGCAGCCGGGGCGTGGCGGAGGGAACCGTCCTGACGGCAGACCTCATCCCCACGGTGCAAGCAGATGAGGACTACACCTTCGCCGGATGGAGCACCGACCCGGTAGGCGCCACGGTGAACGGGGATGTCACCTTCACGGCACAGTATACCCGAAACGACTGGCATGTCCGCTCCTTGGACGAGGCCCTAAACACGGAGGGCGGCACCCTGGAGTTCACCTCAGATGGGGAGTACCCCTGGTTTACGTCGCTTTACGAGGGACGCGTCTACGCTGTCTCCGGCAATGCCACGCAGAATGACACCATCTCCACCGTCTCCACCACCGTGACCGTGGAAGCGGGGGCGGTCCTCTTCTTTGACTGGGACGTCTGCTGCGAAAAGATCTATGACAACCTCTATTTCCTGGTTAACGGAAAAGAGGTTTATGAGCTGAACTCGGAGATGACCGCCCGGTTTAACGGCTGGAAGACGGTGCGCTATACCTTCCGGAATGCCGGCACCTACACCTTGACCTGGAGCTATGTGAAGGACGAGGGCACCTCCTATGGAGACGATGTGGGCGTTCTGGATAACGTGACTTTGGTGGACGCAGTACCCCAGTACACCGTGACCTTTGCCGCCGGTACCCACGGCAGCCTGCATGGGACTTCCAGCCTGACGAAGGACCTGCGGGCCCAGCTCTTCCTGGCAGATGTTCCCACCCCAACGCCGGAGGCCGGTTACCGCTTCACCGGCTGGTCTCCCGCCTCCCCGGTGGGAAGCTATGTCACGGGGGACATCACCTATACGGCCAACTTTGCCCCAATCGAAGAGGGCACGGCGGTCATCACCTTGCAGGCGGGCAGCTATAACCCCTATGAGAAGCAAGGCTATGTCATGTTCCTGGATGCGGACGCCGCAAGCTACGATGTACATCCGGAGCTCTATGGGAACTCCAGCGTGCCCAGCCAGGAGGGCGACATAGACGCCAGCATGTATGAGTATTCCTGCCCCGAGGGCAACGACGGCTCTCTGGACAGCGACGCCGTGGTCTGCGGCAACTCCGCCACCATCACCATCCCCGCCGGTGTGTATGACTGGGAGGTCCGGATGCCGGACAAAGGCGGCAACCTGATGTGGTATATCAAAGACCTGCGGTATCCCGCCCGCGCCGATGACTACGAGTTCAAGGCCGGCTACACCTATGCCTTCAACGTGGTGCAGGAGGGCTTCAGCTACTGCCTGGAGCTCACGGTCACCCCGGATGCAGAGCCCCCTTACACCGTGACCTTTGCCGCCGGAGAGCATGGCAGCCTGGAGGGGGAGACCTCCTGCACCGTCCAGGGGGGCAGCGCCATCGAGGCGGGGCAGATCCCCAAGCCTGTGGCGGAGGACGGCTATGTGTTTACCGGATGGAGCCACACGGACCCCGAGGGCTATGAGGTTGTGGAGAATATTACCTTTACTGCCAACTTTGTCCGCCAGGAAGAGCAGGACAACCTGGCGACCATCGTCCTGAACTACAACAACGGCTGGATGGACAACAGCGGCTATGTGATTCTCTTGGATTCTACCGCTACGGCTTATGGCCCTGTCATTCCGGCCCATGGCGAATTCTCCTACCTGGGTGACATCAGCATGGCTCCCTTTGACTATGTGCTCCCCGCTGGATTTAACGGCAGCACTGCTTCCACATCGGTGCTGGTTACGGGGACTGCCACCATCCAAATTCCCGCAGGGGTGTATGATTTCTGCGTGGCCAATCCCAAGCAGAACCAGAGGGTCTGCATTGCGGACTACGGGGGAGACGGCGGCCGCCACGATAACTATGAGTTTGTGGCAGGCGCGACCTATACCTTCTCTGTGAACTGTGAAGGCGGCACGGATATGGTCACGATCCGGGTAAGCGGTGACGTCCAGGAGTACACCGTAAGCTTTGCCACCGATGGAAACGGCCGCCTCATTGGCCGGAACTCCCTCACCGTGAAAGAGGGTACCACCTTGACGGCGAAGGATGTCCCTACCCCATCGCCCAACCAGGGCTATCAGTTTGACAGCTGGTCCCCGGAAAATCCAGAGGGGTATGTGGTGAACGGGGATGTGGCATTTACCGCGAACTTTAAGACTGTGGATACGCCGCCTGCTGAGACCCATACCGTCATCTTTGCCGCTGGCGCAAACGGCCGCCTGGAGGGAACCACCACCCTGGAGGTGGAGGCCGGGACCACCTTAACTTCCGATATGATCCCCACCCCGGCGGCAGACGAGGGCTATGTGTTCTCCGGCTGGACTCCGGAGGATCCGGTGGGCTATACCGTCCGGGGCGATGTGACCTTTACTGCGGGTTTCCGCGAGGCGAAGGGGGAAACCTGTGTGGTGACCTTTGCCGCCGGTCCCAACGGCAGCCTGGAGGGGGAAACCGTCCTGACGGTGGAAAAAGGTGTGGCCCTTACGGCCGACATGGTTCCCACCCCGGTGCCGGATGCCGGCTGCACCTTTGCCAGCTGGAACCCCAAGGACCCTGTAGGGCACCGGGTGGATGCCGACATCACCTTCACAGCCCGGTTCCAGCGGACGGACGTACCAGATCCCACCGGCACCTACACCGTCTTCTACGGCGCGGGGGCCCACGGCAGCCTGCGGGGCAGAACCAGGCTGACCCTGGATGCCGGTACGGTGCTCACCCCGTCCATGATTCCCACGCCAGTGCCGGAGGAGGGCTATCTCTTCTCCGGATGGGCGCCGGTCAACCCCGAGGGGCATAGGATGATTGCCGATGTGGCTTTTGTCGCCCTGTTTGCCAAGGATGGCGGCCCCTGCGACGGCGGAGAAGACTGCCCTACCCATCCATTTACCGATGTTAACCCGAGCCAGTGGTACCACCAGGCGCTGGATTACATGGTGGCCAACCGGCTCATGGTAGGCACTTCCGAGACCACCTTCAACCCCAACGGCGTGACCACGCGGGCCATGATCACCACCATTCTGTACCGCCTGGAGGGCTGCCCCCAGGTGGAGCGCAGCGATGCGTTTACCGATGTGGCCCAAGGCACCTGGTACAGCGATGCCGTGAACTGGGCGGCGGAGAAGGGGCTGGTAGAGGGCTATGGCAATGGCCAGTACCGCCCCAATGGCAAGCTGACCCGCGAGCAGATTGTGGTCATCCTCTACCGCTATGCAGGCTACAAAATGGCTGACACCACGGCCCGGACAGAGCTGCAGGGCTTTGCCGATGGCGGCACGGTTTCTGCCTGGGCGGTGGAAGCCATGCAGTGGGCCGTAGCCGAGGGATTGATGACTGGCATTGCCCATGGCAACAGCCTTTCCCTGGCGCCTCAGAAAGGGGCCACCAGAGCGGAGCTGGCAGCGCTCCTGATGCGGTTTTTGGAACAGTAAAGATTTCCCCGGGAAGGCTCACGCCTTCCTGGGGCAGCATGTGCGTACAGCTGAGACGATGCTGCCCACTGAACCGTAGGGTGCGGCCACCTGGACGCACCGGTGGCAGGCAGTGCGAATTCGCCGGAGATGGGGGAAGGGCGGGACTTGTTCCTGCCGGGCAGCCCAATGGTCTGCCCCTACGCCAATACACCGCATGTAACATCTCACAAGTTCCAGAGGAGGAAAGCAAACGATGCATATGAGACAGACGCTTTGCAGGGCCTTGGCCCTGGCTCTGACGCTGCTGCTGGTTCTGGGCAGTGTAAATCCTGCCTTGGCCGTCCAGGAAGCAGGCGTGACCATCACCAAGATTGACAACGATGCTTTGGAGGCCCGGCTGGAGCAGCCCATTGTGACGGAGCCGGAGGAAGAGGCTCCCTATGGGGCGACAGACGTGGTTCGGGTTTCGATTCTCCTGGAGAAGGAATCCACCCTGGCGGCCGGATTTTCTACCGCAGAGATTGGGCAGAATACTGCGGCCATGGCGTATCGGGAGACTTTGAAGGCGGACCAGGAGGCCCTCTCCGCCCGGATCAGCCGGGCTGTGGGAGAGGAGCTGCAGGTTCACTGGAACATGACCCTGGCCGCCAACATCATCTCCGCAGACCTGCAGTATGGCCAGATTGAGACGGTCAAGGCGATCCCCGGCGTGAAGGACGTGGTCCTGGAGACCCGCTATTCTCCTGCGGTGGTGGACAGGCAGGAGGCGGCAGACCCCAACATGGCCACCTCCGGCGCCCAGATCGGCAGCCCGGCTGCCTACGCTGCCGGATACACAGGCGAGGGCATGCGCATTGCTGTGATTGACACCGGCATTGACACCTCCCACCAGAGCTTCAAGGCCAATGCCTTCCGTTACTCCCTCCAGCGCAACGCCGAGGATGCGGGGATGGACTATGACACCTACGCGTCTCAGCTGGATCTGCTGGACGAGGAGGAGATTCAGGGAGTTTTGGACCAGCTGAACATCGGAGATTTTGAGGCCAGCTCTCTGTATGTGAACGAAAAGATTCCCTTCGGCTTCAACTATGTGGACAGGAATTTTAACCTCTCCCATATTATGGATGCGTCCAGTGAGCACGGCTCCCATGTGGCGGGCATTTCTGCGGCCAATGCCTTTGTTCCCCGGAAGGACGGCAGCTTTGCCCATGCTCTGGAAGAATGCCACGTCCAGGGCGTGGCTCCGGACGCCCAGCTCATTGTGATGAAGGTCTTCGGCGTGGCCGGAGGCGCCTATGACTCCGATTACCTGTCCGCCATAGAAGACGCCATCCTGCTGGGCTGCGACGCCATCAACCTGTCCCTGGGCTCTGCCAATCCCGGCAACAGCCGCTACAGCGGAGAGGCAGTTTACCGGGAGATTTTGGACTCCCTCACAGAATGTGACGCGGTGGTGTCCATTTCTGCGGGAAACTCCGGCTCCTGGGCGGAGAAAACGGACAGCGGCGCGCTGTACGCCGATGGTGTGAGCATGACCACAGCCGGTGCTCCCGGCACCTATACCAACGCGTTGACCGTGGCTTCTGTGGACAACTCCGGTTTCACCGGCTACTACCTGACCTTCGGGGACCGGGCGGTGTCTTATTCGGATACGGCCTCCCAAAGCTACGCCAACGATCCCATGACCTCCATCAGCGGCGAGTTCTCCTATGTCTTCCTGGATGGCTACGGCACCGCAGAGGACTTTGCCGCCCTGGGGGATGCCCTGCAGGGAAAGATTGCCATTTGCTCCCGGGGAAGCATTGCCTTTGCCGAGAAGGCCAACGCCGCTGTGGAGGCAGGAGCCGTTGCTACCATCATCTATAACAACACCACCGGTATCATCAACATGGACTTGACGGGATACCGGTACAACGCCCCCACCGTGTCCATCACCCAGGCAGATGCCGAAGCCATTCGGGCACAATCTACCGAGGTCCAGGATGACGCGGGCCATGTGCTGTACCGCACAGGCTCTGTGACCGTGAGCGAGGACATTGGCTCTGCCCAGTACGGCCAGGCATATGACACCATGAGCAGCTTCTCCTCCTGGGGCATTCCCGGTTCCCTGGAGCTGAAGCCGGAGATCACGGCCCCCGGCGGCAGCATCTACTCCGTCTATGGCAAAACCAGAGGCGGCGCGGGGTTCGTGGGCGGTGAGGATCAGTATGAAGTGATGTCCGGCACCTCCATGGCGGCTCCCCAGGTCAGCGGCATGGCGGCGCTGGTGTCCCAGTACATTCAGGACCAGGATCTGGCGGAGAAGACCGGCCTCAGTATCCGGACCCTGAGCCAGAGCCTTCTTATGTCCACGGCAGTGCCCATAGTGGAGGACTTCCAGGGCAGGACCAACACCCAGGGGGCGGGGACCGGCTACTACCCGGTGCTCCGGCAGGGTGCGGGCCTTGCCAACGTGGGGGCCGCGATTTCCGCGGAGTCCTACATCCTCATGGGCCCGGATGGAGGCCGCTCCTATGCCGACGGAAAGATCAAGGCAGAGCTGGGGGACGATCCGGAGCGGACCGGCACCTATGAATTCTCCTTCACCTTGTACAATTTGACCCAGGAGGAGCAGACCTATGACCTGTCTGCGGACCTGTTTACCCAGGATGTGTACCAGGAGGACCAGGCGCCGTATATGGATACGATTACGACCCCACTTCTCGCGGATGTGATGTGGACCGTGGACGGTAAGCCGCTTCACCAGGGCCAGGGACAGCCGGACTTTGACGGAAACGGCCTGGTGGACCAGGCGGATTCCCAGGCCCTGCTGGACTATGTTACGGGGGCCAGAGGAACCATTTGCAACGAGGACCAGGCGGACCGGAACGGCGACGGCCTGGTGACCACATACGATGTATACCTGCTCCTGAAAGAGCTTGAGGGCGGCGGGCTTGCGCCTCAGTCTGTGGAGCCGGAAGAGCAGAGCGACACCATCACCCTCCGGCCCGGTGCCTCCAGCGAGATTCATGTGAAGCTATCTTTGAAACCGGAGCAGAAGACCTACCTGGACCGGAACTATCCGGCGGGCGCGTACATCCAGGGCTATGCCTTTGCCAAAGCTGTGACCACAGAAGAGGGGGCGCAGGGGGTGACCCATTCGATTCCCATTCTGGGCTACTACGGCAGCTGGAGCGAGCCTTCCATGTATGACGTGGGCACCTACCAGGACTTCCGCTTTGGCCTGGAAAACCGGAACCCCTACCTGGGAAGCCTCAACGGCACCAAGGGAAACATGCTGACCATCCGATATGCCGGCGACACCGCAACCCACCCCTTCGGCGGAAACCCGGTGATGGACGATGCCAGCTATTTGCCCCAGCGCAACGCTCTGAACAACCAGAGCGGCGACCGGCTGAGTAAGATTCACTTTACGGCCATTCGGAATGCCGCCAACGCCCAGGTAGTTGTGACGGATGCCGGCACAGGTGAAGTGTATGAGGCCCAGGAATTGGGCGAGATTTACAGCGCCTATTACCACACCAACGCCGGTTCCTGGCAGAATACCGGCAGCCGCCTCAGCCTGGACTGGGCGGGCACCGGAAAGGGCCATGCCAAGCTTCCGGAGGGAACGACCGTCAACGTATCCCTGGTTCTGGCGCCGGAGTACTATGTGGAGGCAGACGGCGCTACCCATTGGGAGGCCCTGGCGGACGGCGCTTACTTCACCACCCAGGTTACCATTGATAATACGGACCCGGAAATCCTCCAGGCGTCCTATGCAGGCGGGCAGCTGACGGTGGAGGCCCGGGACAACCAGTACCTTGCGGCCATTGCGGTGTACGACGCCGCCGGTACGCTGCTGGACCAGTATGCCCCCAACCAGACGGTAGCCGCTCAGACCCAGACGGCCACCTTCGACCTGGGGACTCTGGCGGAGCCTCGGATTTTGATTCAGGCCTATGACTACGCCAGGAACCTGGCAACCTATCGGATCACCCTTGGCCAGTCCGGCGGGGGGAAGACGGAATCCATCACCTTGGACCCGGCGGAGCTGGAGCTCACCAAGGGCAGCAGCCATACCATTCAGGCTACGGTGGAGCCTTGGGTGACGGATGTCCTCCAATGGACTACCTCGGACAGGGAGGTGGCTGTGGTCAATGCCAAGGGCGTTGTCACGGCGGTTGGAAAGGGCCAGTGTGTGATCACCGCAACCTCTACCCTGTCTCCGGAGGTCTGTGCCACCTGCAAGGTGACGGTTTCCACGGTGAACAGCACGGTGTACGGAGCGCTCCAGGACAAAGAGGGCAACCCCATGCTGTATTCCTGGAACCTGGAGGGCGACGACACCTGGACCCCGGGCCTGGCCCTGGATACCAGCCTGACCTCTCTGGCCTATGACAGCTCCAACCGGGAGTTCTATCTGGTGGACGGTGAGGCGGACACCTGGGCCGTGCACCGGGTTTCCCGGGACACCGGCAAGACCCTGGCTACAGCGGAGAAT
>ENA-UONY01001096-UONY01001096.1-human-gut-metagenome-genome-assembly--contig:-CS9-NODE-1096-length-25282-cov-5.235303_pt1 | contig 25282 bp, 31 predicted proteins | sample MGYA00242465_ERZ724012 | MGnify/ENA metagenome assembly ERZ724012 | reverse complement strand
CGTCCTCACCCTTGAGCACCAGCTTGCCCAGCATGGCCGAAAGCAGGTTGGCCGATGTCACCGCCAGGTTGGTGATGTACATGCTCCCCGCCGTGCCCTGCTCCAGGGCCAGAGCCTCTGAGAGCAGGTTTTTCACCTCCGCCAGGTCAAACGCCCCCACCTTGATCTCCGCGTGGAGCAGCTCCGCCACCACCGCGCTCAGGTTTTCGATCTGCGCGGTCTGAATGGTGGCGTCCTGGATGGCCGCTGTGGCGATCTGCGCCACCTTGGCCTGCAGGTCATGGATCTGCGCTGCTTCAATGGTGGCCTTGCCAATAGCCGCTGTCGCAATTCGCGCCATTTCGGCAGTAAGATTCTCAATCCGTACCAGGTTGAGTTTTCCTGCTATTTTCTCCGCCTGTACGTTGCCCTCCGAATCCAGCACATGGGCCAGGCGGTCGTTGGCGGAAGCTCCCGCGGTAATGGACGTCAGTAATTTTACATCGGTATTTCCCAGCTTCAGAGACTTGTTCCGTCCTGACAGGCAGTCCGTCTCCAGCTCGGAGCAGCGGAGGATCACGTCCCGATCCACCGCCGCGGAATGCAGCACAGCGGTATCCCCCAGGGCAAAGTTCTCCAGGCGTCTGTAAGCCGCATATTGTACGGTGCCCCGCATCTGCGCCAGGCGGATGTCGTAGGTGATCTCCGGGACTTCCAGCGCCGTAAGACGCTCTCGGCCCAAACGCAGCAGCTCCTGGGGATCGTCCACGTCGTCGAAGTCCGCGTACCCCTCCCGCGCATAGGCATACTGTGCGCTCAGCGCACTGTCAATCCAATCCTTGCCGTCGTTGATTTCCTCAAAGTTGGCGTTCTCATAGCCCCGCACATGCAGCCGCGTCACCACCGGCTCGTAGTCTTCAGTAACGGTGATGCCCGCAATGTTCCGCCCATCCCGAATGGGATAACGCCGGTCCTGCCCCAGGGCGGAGCGCAGGTGTACCGTGAAGTTGTCAAATTCCAGCTCCCCGCCCCATTTTTCCAGCAGCTGCTCCTTGATGCAGCTCATCACGTCCTTTTGCAGAATGTCCAGGTAATCCAGCGTATCCCCGCCCGCGGTCACATCGCCGGGGGAAAAGCCCGTCCCCGCCAGCAACTGCTCCAGTGCCGTTGCCGCGTCGATACCGTCAGGGTAGCGGTCATCCTCCGAGGTTTCGATATTCACAATGTACTTGTGCGCCAGGTCATAGCACAGGTGCGGGGCTTCCACCTCCAGGGTGCGTCCCTGTCGGCTGATGCTGGGCTTCAAGCGGCTGATGCGGTACAGCTGCGCGCCGCCCTCGTCCTCGTAGCATAGGAGCCGTTCGGGCTGCAACAGCGCCGCCCCCGGCGCGTCCAGGGGATAGGAGAGGGTCAGCGACCAGTCCCCGTTGATCACCTGATGCCGCGTGCAGCTCAGGGTGTGGGGAAGCGCCCCCAGGCCGTTGGTGGCCAGGGCCGTGGACAGGCTGGCCGCGGTCAGGTCCTTTTCGTAAATACGCAGCATGATGCTCCCTCCTTATCTCCCCGCGGCCCGCATCCGCGCCTCCAGCTTTTCCACAATAAGGTCGATGTCGCTCTCATCCCGTACCACGCATCCCCGCAGGTCGATGGTGTAGTGGCTGCCTTCCTTTTCCACCACCACGGGTGCGGCGCTTTGGGCTCCAGCGGAAGCCAAGGCCGCGGCCATCTGCGACGCGGTAACTGTAGCCTCCGTGCCGCCCGCCAGGGCGCTGCGGTCCAGGCTGTTCAGCACGTTTTGCAGGGTCTGGGCCGTAATTGTGTCCAATTCACCCAGGCCCGCCGTGCCAAAGGCCAAGCTGCCAAAGGCAGTGTTGCCCGTCAGATCCCCCAGACCGATGAGGCCGGACTGCACCGCCTCCCGCAGGGCATCGTAGCCCGCAAGGGTCTCCTGCAGCGCCGCTTCCTGGGCCTCCAGGGCGTGGTCCCGTTCCATGCGGTCAATCTGCTCCTGAAGCTCGCGCTTTTCCCGGGCGCTCTTGCTCTGGCGCTGCTGCTTTTTCAGCTCCGCCAGCTCCTGTTGGTAGTCCTCCTCGTCATAGGCCGCCCGTTGATCGTCCAATTGCTGCTGAAGCAGGTCCGCCTGATTGTCCAGCCAGTCCAGGGCCATTTCCTTTTGCAGGCTGTACTGCTCCTTGATGGCGGCGACCTCCGCGTCCCGCTGGGTCTTGAGGGCTTCTAAGCGCTTTTGATGATAGTCGTTCAACGCCTCCAGCTGCTCCTGCTGCCCTTCCCGCTGCGCTTTGCGGGCTTCATAGTCCGCGTTTTCCTGGTCGATGAGGTCGTCATAGCGGTCCTTGGTCGCCTGGGATTGGGTGGTTCCCGCGTCATCCTGGTACCATACGGCGTGCTGGCCGGCAAAGGCCATCATGGCCTCGGTCTGCTCCGCCAGCTGCGCCATGCGCAGGTCATACTCTCGCTGATCCGCCGCCAGGGCTGCCGCGCCCGTGTCCCGAATACCTTGCAGCACGGCGGCCTGCCTGGCGGCTTCCGCCTCCTCCGCCGCCCGTTGCGCCGCCCGCCGGGCCGCATCCGCCGCGGCCTTCGTGCTGTCCTCCGCCGCTTTTTTGACCTTGGGCAGGCTGGAAATGGTGCCGATGATGTACCCGTTGGCCCCATCATAGGCCACTGCCTGGAATTTTTTGCTGGGGCTGTGGCTGTCCTGACCCGCCCGCGCGCCCTCCACAGCGGCGGCGGTGAGGCCGTACCCGGCATCATAGGCCGCCCGAGCGTCCATCTCTCCGGTATATCCCTGGGTGGCATAGCGGCCCAGCTTGCCGAATTCCCGACTGGGGCTGTGACTGTCCTGAGCCTGCCGGGCCGCATTCAGGGCCGCCTGCACCAGCTGCCGGGCCGCGGCCGCCGCCGCGCCCTGCCCAGCTGCCAGCGCCCCCGCAAAACCCGCCGCCGCATTGGAACCCTCCGCCGCAAAACTGGGTGCTGCCTCGGAAACTGCGTCCAGGCCCAGCTGCATCATGGTTTGCGCCGCTGCGCCCGTGTCCGTCGTACTGAGAGCATCGGCAAAGGCACTGCTCAGGTCAACATCGCTGAAAAAATCGCCAAAAAGCCCGGGAGCAAAAAAGCTATCAGCAGTGAGCAGCTGCATGATATTCATCTGATCCAGCGCGCTTTGCAGCTCCACCGGGAATTCCTCGCCCATGCGCGCCGCCAGCTCCTGAAGCGCTTCATGGGTCGGAACCAAGTTTTCATACAGGCTTTGCAGCTGCCTTCGCCCATCCTCGGTCAAAATATTGTCCCATCCGGCAGAGGAAAAAGCATCTCGCAGGTTCATTTGCATGCTGTCCGCCCATACTTGCGCCCATTCCTGAGTACCGCGCTCCAGGCCCAGGTTATCCGTATAATACGATGCGTTTTCACTTGCCTGGGCAAAGATTTGCGGCAGCATCTCGCCTGCCTGCTGTATTTCTGGCGCATAGGCTTCAAACCATCGATTTCCAAAAGAGGTCATGTATCCGGACATAGCGTCCGCCGTGCTTTGGTTCATCCGTTCCGCCAGCTGCGCGTCGATCTGCGCGTAGGTGTCCGCAAGCCACTGCTGATCGTAGCGGTCATCTGGATTCTGCGCAGCTGTTTCCGCTGCCCACCGCTTGCTTTCATCCGCCAGAGCCTGCCACTGGGCATTGGTTTCTGCCAGCTGCTGATTGTAGCGCTCCTGCAGCGCTTCCATGGATTCCAGGCTCAGCTCCGCTCCGTACGCTTCGGCGTTGATGCCCATCAGTCCGGCGGTGGCGTCTGTGCCGATCTGCGTCTCCATCAGGTCCAGCATCCGCTTTTCGGCAGCCTGAATAGCCTGGCTTTCCTCGGCGTCGATGAAACCGTCTGCCATGGCCTGGTCAATCAGCTGATACAGTTTCGACCCTAGCTGTGACGCCTCGCGCTCCAGCGCGCCAAAGTAAGTGTTGAAATCCGCAATCAGCTGCGTGCCTTCCGGGTCATCCGCGCCAAAGAGGGCCTGCATCGAAAGGTTTGCCTGAACGCTTTGCGCCTCAATGGCTTCTACCGCTTGATCCCGCAAAGCCATGGCAGACTGGCGCAGTTCAACTCGGTCCACTTCAAAGCCCATCTCCGCCTTGACCAACAGCGTGTCCAGGGTCCCGGCGGCGTCCCGCATGCCAGTGATGGCGTCCTGCACCTGTGCGGCAGCATCGTCCACCAGCTGAAACCGCGCCGTTTCCTGCCCGTCAAACAGGCGGGACACAGCGTCTTCCACTTCTTCCGCGGATAGGGTTACCCGTCCGAAGCGCTCCTCCAGCGCCGCCCGGTCGGCTTCCAGCCGCATTTGCCGGAAAGCCACCACCCCCGCCGTGCCCAGCAGTCCCAGCGCCGCCACCAGGCCCACCGGATTGGTCAGCACCTTGATTGCGGTGCCCAGCATTGTGGTCACCGGACCAAGGGCGGCCAAGGCTCCCGCCGAGGTTACTATGGTACCCTGTATGCTGCTGTCCAGCCCGCTGAACGCCTGGGCAGCGCCGCTTACCATCTCTGCCGCCTGCCCAATCCAGGGCAGCATTACGTTGCCCACGTCCGTCGCCGCGTTTTGAATGCTGTTCTTGGCCAGCTGCAGCTGGCTTTCCGTGGTTTCATAGCGCTTGGATGCTTCTTCCTGCAAGGCGTCGTTTTCTTCCCAGGCGGTATTCGCCAGGGAGACATTTTCAGCCAGCTGTCCCTGTGCCCCGGACAAGCGCAGCAGCGTGTCCACCATGGTCAGATCGTTCAGCCCCAAATCAGCCAGCATGCCTGTGGCGTCTCCGCCGGAGGCGTTTACCCGGCTCACTCCTGCCAGCAGCTGATCCAGCGCCGCCAGTGGATCACCCCGCCACGTATCGGCAAAGGCCTGGGCGCTGACGCCCGCGGCCTGTGCAAACCTCGTCAGCTCGTCTCCACCGGACAGCACCGCGGCGTTGATAGCCTGCAATGTCCGGCTCATGGCCGAGCCGCCCGCTTCCGCGTTGATGCCCAGGGACGCCATGGTAGCCGACAGCCCCATGACCTGCGCGTTGTTAAGCCCCAGCAGATTTCCCGTGCCAGCCAAACGCTGGGCCATTTCCGCAATGTCGCGCTCCGTGGTGGCACAGCTGTTGCCCAATCCCACAATCACGCTGCCCAGGCGGTCGATGTCGCTCAGGGGCATCTGCATGATGTTGGCATACTGGGCCAGCATGGTGGCCGCTTCCTCGCCCGAGAGATTGGTGGCCACGCCCAGGTTGGCAATTGTCTCCGTAAAGGCTGTCAGGTCGCTTTTTCCTACGCCCAGCTGTCCGGCAATCTCCATGATGCCCGCCAGGGACGCCGCGCTTTGCGGGATTTCTTCAGACATTTGCCGCAGGCTTTGTGAAAGCTGCGCATATTCTGCTTCCGTGGCGTCCACCGTTTTGCGGACGCCTGCAAAGGCGCTTTCGTAGTCGGTGGCTGCTTTCGCTGCAAAGGTGCCTGCCGCTGCCAGCGGCGCGGAAATGGCCATGGTCATGCGCGCGCCCACGTTCATCATACCGCTGGAAAATTCGTTGATGCGCTGCTGCACGGCCAGGTTGCTGTCACCGATGGCGGAGAGCTGGTGCGCAAAAAGCCGCGCTTCCTGCTCTGCCGTCGCCATGGCCTTTTGATAATTGCTGGCGTCCAGCTCCAGATACGATACGATTTTTCCGCCGTCAATGGCCATGGCTTTACCCCCTTTCGATGATCAGCACCCGCACCGTGACCTGCAGCCCCTGGCCACCCACCTGCAGGCTTGCCGCTCCCGGACGCAGCTCAGGCAAATCCCCGGTAGTCACGCCCATCATGTTGACTTCCACGCCGTCCTCCGTGAGCTGCCATACCTGCGCGTTTTCGCAGTCGATGAAAAGCGTTGTCGCGGTATCGGCTTTTTCCAGCACAGAAAAAGACGCCCCCAGTTGGAGCGTCGTCCAGGTGCCTGTAACCGCCAGATACGTTTCCGCGCTTTCGCGTCCGCCTACCCCGCCGGGAATGGTAAGGAAGCCGGGCGCGCTGAAACTGCCGCTGGCCGTAGCTGTTTGATCCGTGAGTTGCTGGGGAATGGGCGTGTCCGCTTCGGGCGTCCATCCGGCCTGGCCGCTGCGCAATCGAAGCGGCAGGGGAGGATTGCAGCGAAATACCGCCCTGGCCCGCAGCCAGGCGTCCGTCTGCTCTTCTATGGACACTTCCGTCACCGCGCCGCGAAAGAAATAACCCTGCATGGCATCCAGCTCCAGGCGCGTGGCGTCATAGAGCCAGGGCAGCGCCTGCGTCTGCCAGAGTTCCAGCATGGCCTGCATGCTTTCGCCCACCAGCGCCAGGGTGATTTCCAGGTCCGCGGGTTCCCGCTGCCAGTCCCGCTGGGTAAGCGCTGTCAGCCGTCCGGCGATCACCGTTTCCTCCCGGCTCCTGGGAGACAGCAGCGGCGGCGTGTAGGCCAGCACCGCCAGCTCCGGAATGGTTGTGGACTTTACCCCGTCCAGGGCGATCCATTCATGCATGACCCGCGGCCTCCTTTCTTTTTACCTTTGCGCCGCCGTGCTTTTCCACGATTCGCAAATGCTGCGCGGTATTGAATACCGCTTTGCTTGCACGCCCTTTCCCAGGCGCGTCCCCATAGGTTGGCTCCTCCTTCTGGGACAGCAGCCAGGCGGCCGCCTCGTCCACGCAGTAGGCCACATAGGGATCAGGAATGCCCAGCAATGCGCTGGGCCGCTGCCTGTACAGCCGCGCCATCCGCGCCGTGACCAGGAACTGCGGGCTCTTGACGAAAGGGCCGCAGGGCCTCCAAGCCGCGCCGGGCATACAGATAAATGGCCGCCAGCTGCTCGTCCGTCAAGGGGACGCCTGCTTCCTCCAGCTGTGTAAGCGTTGGCTCCGCCAGCGCTTCCCCGGCGATCAGGTACATGGTTTCCGCCGCCAGCTTCAGGTCCGGGGTCTTGACGGTGCCGTACTGGTACAGCTCCGTCACCGCCGATAGCAATTCATTGGGGATTTTTCCGCTCCGGGCCAGTCCCAGCAGGGATAGCCGCTTCAGCTTGGGCTTCCAGGGCTTGCCGTCGCCGAATCCCGGCAGCTCCACTTCCTGCGCTTCCGTCCGCATCCGCGCGTCGGAGAGCGCGTCATAATTCGCGCCGTTCTGCTCGCTCATTGTGCAATTTCCCTTCACTTTCTAAAGAATTTGGGAGGACGCGGACCGCCGCAGTCCTCCCGGGTTGCCGGTTGCTTACGGCGATTCCGGTACCACCGGCAGCGCGTCCACCACTTCCATGGTCATGGGGGATTCGCCCACCGCGGGCATGGATTCGATGGTATACTTGGGCGCGAAAAATTCGCCTTCCTTGATGTCCCATTCCACCACACTCTTGCCCCGGCAGCCGGTGAAGGTGAGCTTCTGGTAGTTGACAATGTTGTTTCCGGTGTCCTTGTTGGCGCAGTACAGCTCCAGGGCAAAAACGGTGCGCACGACCTCCTCGCCGGTCACCGGCCCGGCGTAGGATTCAAACGCGCCTTCCTCCGAATTGGTCACCACGCCGCCGTCGATCAGGGCCACCACCTCGGGATAGACCAGCAGATCGCTCAGGCTGATTTCATAGCCAGTAATCAGGTCTTCGGTCTTGTGCCGCGCCAGCAGGCGGTTGCCCTTGCGCAGGGGCTTGTTCTCGCCGCTGTCCACCGTACCCTTGATGCTGGCCTCACTGGCCGTCTTGATCAGGTAATACTTGTCGGCGGTCTTGATGCACGCCGCCTCAATGCCTACAATGGCCATGCCACTTTTCAATGCTTCCAGCGTAGGATCAGGCATTCTGTTACCTCCTTAATACAATCTTTCTGTGCTCACATACGCCAGGGACATCGCCCTGGCCTGATAGGTCTGTTCCACACCTGTCCCCCCGGAGGAGGACAAGCGCAGCCCCGGCAGGGCGTGCATGGCTTGCCGCACGCGCCGCTCGAGAGCTGCCAGGCCGTCCACGTCCGTGTAGGGCGTCAGGCATGCCACCTCGTAGGTGTGCCTGCCATACATCCCCTTGGTGCCGGGCGTAACCTCTACGCCGCTATCATAGACCACCACATAGGGGGCCTTGCATGTCCCGATTTTTTCCGCAAAATCGTACACGGTCAGACCGGCTGCGCGCAGCTTTTCCTTGATTGCCTCCAGCATGGCGCTCAGCCTCCTTTGCTTATGACCCTTGCCCATCCCTGGATGATTTCCGGGGCCATTTTCTTCACCGTGGGGTATAGGATAGCCAGCCGCCCTTTGTGCCGGAATTTCACGTTTTCCAGGTACGCGCCATACCGCATGCCATGCGCCAGCTCTACACGCACCCGTCCCGGCGCGATCTCCGACGCGCCGCCGTTCAGCGCGTTCTTTGCCATATGGGTGCGGTCTGTCCAGGGGCGCGTCAGCTTGGCGGTACGCACCATTTTGTTTGCCGCGGTTTTGCCGTAGGTCAGGCAGGCTTTCAGCGTCTTTTCCTGCACCGTAGTCAAGCGGCGCAGATGGTTCAGGGTTTCCACGCGAATGCTCATGCTTTCTCGCCTCCCAGACCCAGGCAGAAAATGCCCAGGTTTTCCTCCACGGACAGGATCGCCACGCCCTCCACCAGGTCGCCGGTCTCCGGGGCTGTCCCCTCCAACAGCACCGCGATGATACGCGGCAGGCTGTTCTGGCTGGTGATGACCCCGGGCATGTCCAGTCCTAGGGTAAGCGTGGTGGCGTGCTGCTGGTAGCGCAAGCCGTACAGCTTGCACACCACCGTCGTTGCTCCCGTGGGCATGCCGTTGGGGTCGCTTTCCTCCCGGTACACCTCCATGACACGTCCGCCCAGCTGCTGCATGGCACGCAGGAGCTGCCTGCGCCCGTGCCCGCGTTGATAGCAGGTCATGGCGCACCGCCGCCTTTCCCAGGCGGCGGCTCCGGGGGAAAAGCATCCGCCCGGGCCGCATTGCGCGTCCTGCATCCCCGTACCGACGCCGCCATACGCAGGTAGCGCGCCGACTGATCCGGCAGCGACAGGCCGCCTGGAAGGGTGATGCCGGTGTTTTCCGCCTTGCGGATCAGCACTTCATAGGCCGCTGCCCGGGCGTCTCCGCCGTGCAGCTCCAGCAGCTGTTCCAGCTCCTGGTCAGTGTACATGCGCGGCAGCGGGCACGCTTCCGTCCCGCCATGCTCCTCCGCCATCAGCTTCAACCGCTCCAGCTCTGTCATGGGGCGCTCCTTTCTTTATCCGGCGGCAGCCGCGGACACGCAAGCAAAAAGCCCCTTCGCCTTGTTCGCGGGGACGATCATCTGGAAATACCGCCGGTAATCCACGTGCCATGCATTGGCTGCCTGGTACTGGTCGGGCGTGAAGGTCCGTACCTTGTCCTGCTTGCACACAGCGATGGGCGCATTCTCCGGCACAATCAGCCAATGGATGTCCTTGGCCGTCGCCGTAGGCGCGAAGCCGCCCGCTCTCTTGTCCGTGTCGCCCGAATCCGCCGCGCCTTTATAGAAGGTGTACGCCGTCTTCATCAGCGCGCTCCGCGTGGGAATCAGGATGTTTCCGTCCAATCCTTTCACGGTCGTCTTCAGATCGCCGTCGCCGATTTCCATCAGGCTGACCGTGCGCATGTACTCGGTGCTTTTCTCCAGCATGGCTTTGGCCGCGTAGGTCAGATGGATACGCAGCCTCACACCGCCGCCTACAATCTCCTGTACCGCGGCAATGTGATCCTTGAGTTTGCCGTACACCGTGCTGGCGGCGGGAGCATACGCTTCTTGATTGCCGGAAGGCACTTCGTCGTACAAAGCGGAAAGATTGTAAGCGTCCACCTCGGGAACCACCTGCGTGCGCTGGAATTCGCCCATGACTGCGGCGGCCGTGGCCACGAAGTTGCTTTCGTCCACGTCCATTGCGTCCAGGTTGAATCCGCGGCCGCGGTCCCGGCTCATGGTCACCGTGGTATAGTCCAGCGTCACGCTTCCTTGGGCGTAGCCCGCGTCACGGTCATAGTCCGCCAGACCGTCCATGACCAGATTGGGAATCTTGATCTCGTTGCCGCCGGAATACTTGGTAAGCCTTGCGTTCTGCTGCATCCAGCCCGTCGCGCTGGCAGGCACAAAGGCTTTGTCCAGCTCCTGCTGGAAAATCGTTGCGTATTCGATACTGTTCGGCATGATGTTTCCTCCTTCTTTTTACAGGTACTTGGCGAAGGTCGTGCGTGTGTCGTCTTCGGCAGCCGTTCCTTCCCGGACGCGCTTATGGTCGCCCAGGCTGCCCGCTGCGGGCCTGGTCCCCAGCTCGGGCACGGCCTTGAGCACGGCCGCCACCTGTGCCTGGGCCAGCTTGCCCATGTCCGCGTCCTTGGCCGTCAGCGCCGCTGCGTCGCATAGCCGCACCACATAGGGCAGCCTTTCCGCGCTGACGCCCGCCAGGGCCGCGGCGGCCCGAAGCTCCGCCTCCGCTGCGCGCTGCGTCACTCGCGCCAGGGCAGCGTCATGCTGCTGGGGATCTTCGGCTTCTTTCCCGGTGTGCTCCTGGTCGTCTTTCTTGCCTGAGCCGCCTTCCTCCGTTTTTTCCGCCGCAGCTTCCATGGCAGGCGGCTGCTCCTGGGCAGCAGCGTCCTGGCCGTCGGGCCGGGATACCGGTTCATGCTCCTGAGCCGTCTCTTCGGGCTGGATGGTCGCTTCGTTTTCAAGGTTTTCATTCATGTTGACTGCTCCTTTCCCTGAAAATGGGTATATAAAAAAGAGCCTTGCGGCCCTTTTTTATTTGATGATTACTTTTTCTCCGATTCATAGATCATACGGCGCATGCCCTCTTTCATCAGTTCTGTGCGCGTTATCCCTTTTTCCATGCATACGCGGTCAAACTGTTCCAATGTCTCACGGTTGACACGCAGCCCCACAAACAGTTCTTCACGCCGCGGTGCTGGTGTCGTTGGCTTCCGTCTGCCGCGGACATAGGGCATAACCTCTGTTAGCGTTGTGCGTACAGCTGATGCAACGATCCCCGATAGGCTGTTATCATCCGGCGGTGGAGCATGGGGCGCTTCCGGCAGCACGGCGGGCGCTTCTGCGGGAAGGTAGCCGCCTGTGCGCCGAATGCTGGGCAGCACTTCTTCCGTCACCCAGTCCGTAAACCGCACTGCCCCCGGCAGCTTGGACTGGAAGGCCAGGCGGTACAGGTCGCTTTCGGGGATGAAGTTCATTTCCTGAACGCCCCCTTCGGTAGGGAGGCGGCGTTTCACCGCCCCCCTGCAGTGATCACGAACAGCGTCTTTCGGGCGCGTAAATCCCAAAGCCCGCGCCACATCGTTGCCGCAAAACAGCACCTTGCCATCCTCCACCAGGGTTCGGATACTGCCGAACTGGGCGCTCTCGAATACCGTCAGCATAGGTTTGCGCCCTCCTTCTCCAGCAGTTCCTTCATCAGCTGCGCTCCAAAGCGCATACCCCGCTTGGCTGCATACCGATAATAGGCTGTTGCTAGCTGCACCGCTTCGTTCTCAATTCCTTCGCGGATATCATCGCAGGGGCAGCAGTTGCCGCCTGGCTTCACCGGGAAAGAAGGAAACTGTCTGTCCAGGTATTCCGAAAATCGATCCTCCGCTGGCCTCAGTTCTGGAACTGCTTGCCCACCATCTATATACGCGCCAATACCTCGGTCGCTGTCAAAGTCCTCCGCAAACCGATCCAATAAATTCTTCATGCCTCTGCCTCCTTGTTCGCTTGTCAGGAGGCCGCCGTCCTGGTATAATGGATTTACCTCGAGACGACCTCCGGGGGGGAATAGAACGTTGTATCATGTGAGAGTGGCGCAACGTTCTATTTTTTGATTTCAGCCTCCAACTTTCCTATCCCGCGCCTGATTGCTTCCATCTGGTTTACCTTTTCTTGACTGCAATAGTTGTCCAGAACGTCTTTGCTTTTTTGATCAATGCGGACTGTAATTTTGTAAGGTTTGGGATTGGTAGTTGGTCGGCCTGTTCTAGGACTAATGCTTATCACCTCACTTTCGACGGTCTTAATTGTATATTATTGACCGTCAAAAGTCAACCCCTCCCACGAAAAAATCCAGCCAAAAGCAATTCACAATTTCTCCACAGGCTCCCGAGCCGCTCTTAGAACGTCATGCCTCCCTGCCCATAGCTTGCTTCCTCCAGCTGCTCCCGCTCCAGCGCCATCTGCTTGATCTCTTCCGTGGCGTCCGTGTCCGGCTGCCACTTGTCCAGGTAGCCCTTGCGGCTGCGCACCTGCTGTGCCACTTCCTGGAGATCCAGCTTCCGCTCCTCGTCCTCGTCTTCCGTCAACGGATACAGATGCTCAATTTGCACCGTGTAGCGGCAGTCCGTCCAGTCGCCCAGGCCGTGCACCCTCTCCTGCCGGACAATCTCCCGCACCAGCCACACCAGCGCCGGGTCCCATTCCGCCCAGCGCTCCTCGCACCGGCATTGCAAATCCCAGTACATGGCCCGCATGGCCTTACCGCTCACGCCCACCGCCTTGAGGTATTCGGCGGTTACCCGCGGACAGCTCATGAGGGTATACATGTTGTCCATCAGCATGTCGGCGCTGTTCTGAAATCGCCCGTCATAGCTGAAATGTGTTTCCAGCTTGGATACCTGGGCCTGCTTGCCCTGCTGGCTAGGGTCGGTCTGCAGGTCGATCATGGCCCCGGGGGAGATTTTTACCGATTCCAGGCAGGTCTCCGTGGCGTCGGTAAAAACCGTTTGCGGGAACATGTTGAAGCGCAGCGCGTCCTGATCGTCGGAAACCATGCGGTTGTAATCGTCCTGCATGGGCTTCAGCCGCGCCACGTCGCTGTCGCCCAGCACGTCGCTGGTCATGCCCTCGTTGAGAATGACGTAGGCGGGCGGCGCGTCCAGCTGCGTATCCGCGTCCCGGAAGTTTTCCTCCACCGTGATGCCATAGCCGTTGTACACGCCCTCGGTGAGCAGGCACCGCCCGTCCTCCATGCGCCAGCTCTGCACCCAGATCCGCTGCGCCTCCGGTTCCTTTTTGTCGTTCAGCCCATAGGCAAAGATGATCCGCTCCAACTTCTCCACATCATCCACCGATACGTCGTGGAAAAATTCCACCGAGGGCCGAAAACGTATCACCAACCGGTCCTGATAGATGCCCACCTTCAATGCTACGCGCTTGCCCACAAAGCAATCGCGCCCCGCCTGCAAAAGCCGCCGCTGCCAGCCGTTTTGCTGGAGGGTTTCCCGGATATGCTGCTCCAGTTCCGCCACCCGCTTGGCGTTGGCTTGATCGTCGCCCACAGGCTTCAGGGTGATCTCCGGCGCGCGGCTGAACATGAATCCGCTCACCTTGTCGATCAGCCGCTTGGTATGGTTGACGATGGTCTTGTTGGGCCGGTAATCCAGTCCTGCGGGCGTCGCCCATTCCTGACCTGTGCCATCGTAGTAGGCATATAGCCGGATATTCTCCTGCGCGTCCATCCACAGCCGGCTGCCATACTCCTGCCCCAGCTCCTGACAAACGCGGGTTTGTAGCCAGTTGATCATGCTTGTCGCGCTCCCTTTCCACTAAAAAAGCGGCGGCGCATGGCCGCGCCCCGCTGCAATACCTCCGCCAGGCCCGTGGTGGCGTCCGGCGCATCGTCGTGAGCGTTCCGCCCCTTGCGCTGGAAGTTCCGCATGGCGTTATAATATCCCGGCCACCTGGTAGCCCACTCCTTGGGCATGTGGATGTGACGCTGGATATACGCGCTCTCGGTGAGAATCCGCGCCATCTTGTTCTGCCGTTGATTGACCCAGATCACCGTGGTTCTGCGCCATCGGTATCGCTCCCACAGGATGCGCTCCACATTCCGGGCAAATCCCCGGCCCCCGTTGTTGCTTTCGATGTAGCACTCCGCCGCCCGGGTGTCGTAGAGCATCTTCGCCACGGCCAGCTCGGTGGTTTCCATGGCCTCGTCGCTGTACACCACGTCCACCACATACCCCTCGCCCTCCAGCCGCGCCGCGGCCACGGCGCACAGATAGTCCGCGCCCGTGTCCGCCGTGTCCACATAAGCCACCACTGGCGCAGGGCCTTCCGGCAGCGCTTCGTACAGGCTGAACCCTTCGTACAGCCGTCCCTGGGCGTCGATGGGCATGTTCTGGTAATTGGCTTCAAATATGTCCGGGCTGGTCAGGCGCTTCTTTTCTTTCCAGCTGTCAAAGGACAGCAGGGAAGGGCAAAGCATGGTCCCCGCGCTTTCGTCCAGACACGCCTTGTGATTCAGCACGTACCACTGCCCCGGCTCCGCGTCCAGCACCCGGCCCACCAGATCCCGAGTGTTCCATCGGGTCATGATGATCACCACGCACCCGCCTTCCTCCACCCGAGAGAGCAGCGTATTGGTGTAATACTCCCATTGCTCCGCAAGGATGTTGTCGTTGTTCGCTTCCAGGTGGTTCTTGATGGGGTCGTCGATAATCAGCTTCCGGCACCCCACGCCGGTAATGGTGCCGCCCATGCCCGCACCCAGGAAGGAAAAATAGCTGCCCTCCAGGCTCCACAGCTGCGCCGCCGCGTCCCCGTACTTGATGCGCACGCCGGGGAAAATATCGGAAAAAACGGTGTAGTTCGGGTCGATCTTCGTGGCGTCGATGCCGTCCCGCACGCCCTTGGAGAAACGGCCCGACAGCAGCTCGTTGTAGGATACGTTGATGATCCGGTCCTGGGGGTTGCGCCCGAAGCACCACTGGTTGAACAGCGTCATGGTGTAGCTCTTCCCGTGCCGCGGCGGCTCTGAGATGGCCAGGCGGCGGCATACGCTGCCGTCCGGCGCTTTCAGCGTTCCTTCCTCCAGCGCCTGCAGCGTTTCCGCCAGCTCCCGCAGGTGCGGCCTGTCCTCCCGGAAAAAGGCCGGGTTCATCTGCCTGCAGTAGGACCAGAAGCTGTCCCGCGCTTGCCGGTAGCGCTCCGCCTCCGGCCCATCGTCTTTTCCCACCAGATAAGCCAGCAGGTTCTCCTTTCCCGCCATCCGGGCGTTCCCTCCTTTCACGGTTTCCTTTGACCCACCGTTAAACACCGTTAAACGGGCGTTATTTTCGCGCCGGGCGCTTCCTGGCTCCCGTTGCCCGCCCCCCTTCCCGCCAGGCGGCTATTTGGGCCATTTTCGGCGGGTTTCTATTTTTGTTTCCCATTAAAAATGCCCCCGGAGAGGGGGGACAGTGCAATTGCCTGATAGCCGATGTTACATATCAGCCGGAAATTCAAAGTATTCTTTAGGGTAAACGTAAGCCTCTTTTTCTTCGTCGATTACGCCCAGCACACCATCCGGTCCAAGAAACGCTTCATAATAGTGTCCAACGATCAATGATCCTACATAGCCTTCATTCTTGATACATTTCACTTGAAAGCGGGTAATCCCATTCGCCTGTTTCTGCATCATATTTTATCTTTCCTCCATAGAATTTATTTATTACGGAATTTTCGAACCAGTGTATATCCACTTCACGCTCAACGTCGTCCACAAGGACATATGCCCAGCACTTTCGCTTTTTCCAATCGCCTGGTCTTCCACCGCACTCAGCGACAAGGTAGTCAATAATGTCTATTTTACGTTTGCAACCTTTCCCCGCAATCGTTTCAGGTTTGTCACGCCATCCTTCAAAAATGACATTCTTGCCACCATAGGTGAAATGATCCCCTGGCAGCATTTTTCCGCTGCTGAATGGCCGATCCAGTTTTCTTCCAAACGTATTGGCGGGTTCAGTTTCATTATATCCGATAGATGCGTTTGCATCAAGGCTTACTTCTTGCTGCTTCCATTTCCCGAACGCTCTTTCCAGCTTCGGGTTTTCAGCTCCTGCCAGCCATTCGCCCAGCTCCTCGCCGATCTCCTCCAGGCTCTTGTTGCAGTCAATATACCAGGTGCATTTGCAAAAGGGATGGGGGAGCGGCGCGTTGTCCAGCGCAAAATTTCCTTTGCCCAGGCCCTCGTCGTGCTCCATGTACATGTCGCACACGTCATAGATTTCATGACTGCGGCTCAGCTCCCAGTGCAGGAACTCCGCATAGGGATTTTCCCGCCCCGCCAGGATCGCGCCCTGAAAATAGCTGTGGTTCAGCGCCGACACGGCCAGACGCTTGGCGTTATAGTCCACGTGGAAGGCAAAGGGCAGTCCTTCGTAGATGTCGTTCCAGTTGTCCGGCATCATCGCGTCAGGCTTGACAAACGCCTCCAGATCCCGGGCCAGCTGGGTGGCGCTGCGCCCCTGCGCAACCGCGGAGGCGATCAGCTGCTCGATCTGGCCGCCCAGCAGCGCTTCATTGTTCCAGATACGTCTGGACAATCCGGCGCGCTTTCCGGCGTAAATGGAACCGTTCAGCACCGACGCCACCGCCTCGTCCTGCGTGCGTGCAAACATGCTGGCAAAGCTCTGCCGGGTGGTAATGCCTACGCCGTGCAGCGCGTCGCCCAGCATCCCGCTCTGGGTTTCGATACCGATTTCCGCGCCCTTGCGGATGGCGTCCTCTGCCAGGCCGCGCACATCCTGCCACAGCGCCTTGACATAGGCCCCCATGGACTTCTGCAGCGCCTGCGCCCTGCGTCCTGTCAGGCTGTCCGCGCCATAGTGCGCGACCTCCTTGCCCATGTCCCGGGCGCAGCTTGCATACAGCGCCGCGATCCGGCGCTTGAGCGCGGTTTCCTCGCTGCGCACCACCCTGGTGGCGGCCATCATCCGGTCCCGGAAGGCATCCGCCATGGTCTCCTCCTCCATAAAAAAAGCGCCCCCCTGGGGCATCGTCAGCCGTGCAGGAGCACTCCCACCCTGCCCATTGCGGCGGCAGGGCATAGCTTCGCCCTCCGGCGCTCCCGGCTCCTTGCATTACTGTTCGGCGTCTTCCACGCCCGGGGACGGATCACCCGGGATTTCTTCCGCCTGCTTGTCGTCGTATACGTTAAAGGGTATCCTGTAGCTTTTGCCCTGCAGCGTCAGCATGCCATAACCCCGCCGCTGGCGCTTGTGGATTTCCACGTTCTCCAGGATCGCTGCCGCGTCGCCATTTTCGATGCCCAGCACACGCGCCATTTCCTCTTCCCGCACGGTGGAGGGCCAGTAGGTATCCCGACCCAGCCAGCCCAGCATGCCGTCAAGCGCCTTTGCCGCGTAATACACCCGGCTGTTCATGACGCACCGCAGGAAAATATAGCCCGGGAAAAGCAGCTGTTCCTTCTGCGTCCATGTTCCGCCCTTGCGCTGCCACAGCGCCTGCCGTGGGCAAAGCGCCTGCAGCATGCCGGGTATCTGCCGGATCTTCGGCAGCAGCTCCATTTCCTTCCCTGTCGCTACCCAGACAACATACCACTCAGCTCTCAGCATCCAGCGCCTCCTGTCCGGCCTTGGCCACAAGCTCCGCCAGCTTGCGGGTCAGCTCCTCGTCGCCGCGCACCTGCTCCCGCAGCTGGGAAAGGAAGGTATCCTGCATTCGAGCTACCAGCCTGCGCTTGTCCTCCATGGTTCGGGCCTTGTACACCGTGGAGCGCTGCAGGGATACCAGCAGCCGCCCGGCCTTGTCCAGGGGCAGCGCGTCAAATTCTTCCTCCGCCGTGGCAATGCGGCGGGTTAGTGCGTCCAATAGCAACGCGTTGGCCACTTCGGTGGCTTCCACATCCTGGTTGTCCTTGAGGGATTGCACCAGGCGCTTGGTCTGCTCGCCGATTTCCCGCAGGCGCTGCTGATCCGCGCCCATGCGGGCCGCGTAGCGGTGGATGGCGCTCTTGCTGATCGCAAATCCCCGCGCCGTCATTGTCTCCGCGATCTCCGTGTAGGTCGTGGTCGGGTCCGCCAGCATGCGGTCGATGGCCTCCCGTGCCTCCTCGGGAAAATCGTCTATCTTGCAGTGGATTCGCTGATACGTGCGCTCGGCCATGGCTTACACCTCCACACCCGGAGAAGTGACCAGGCCGTCCAGCAGGTCGATGCCGTCGGGCGTAAGCGCCAGCAGCCTTTCATGGATGCCGAAACGCTGCCCGCTGCTCAGTACCCGCAGCAGTCCCTTGTCCTCCAGATACTGCGTGTATTCGCTGATGTCCGGGCTGCTCACCAGTCCTCGCGCAATCAGCCCCGAAGCCACCGCGCTTTCAAAGGTCGCCGTGGGATAGCTCAGCTCCAGAATTCTCAGGATATGCCCCCTAATTTTCACCTTCTGGATAATCTCAATATCCTTGTTCATACGCTTTCCTTTCCCCCCAGCGCCGCCAGAATCCGATCCAGCTTCTTGTCCACCGCCGACATGCTGCGGATGAAGTCCTCCTTGAGGGTGTACTTGTAAGGCATGTCCCGGATGGTATCCTCCAGCTTGTCAATCCGTTTAATCTGGCTGTGCATGCTGATGCGGAAATCCTCCCGGATGGCCTTGCTCTCCTGCTGGAAGTCCTCCCGCAAGCAGGACATCTTTTCGTCGCTGTCCTTGCGCATTTCCGACATCTTTGTTTCAAAGTTCGCGTAGGTCTTCTTCAGAAAAAAAGCAATAATGCCCACCACCACCGAAAAGATGGATGCCGGTAACCATTCCATGCCCTCACCTCTTTTGCCGATCAAAAAAGCCCGTAGGCTTATCACCTACGGGCATTGTACCGCATGCGTTTACTTATTCCCATGCGAAGCGTTTCGCAGTTCCGGTAAATCCTCCATGGCTACCTGGCCGGGGAGCGGAGGCTCCGCCAACCCTTCTACGGCCTTTTGCACCCAACGTGTGGATACGCCGTACTTCCGGGCCAATTCCTCGTTGTTCCGTCCATTCCACTCGGCACGGATGCGCTCGATCCGCCTGGATGCCTGCAGCCGGTCCAGCTTCGGGATGTACAGCACGCTTCCGCCATACTCTCCGCAAAGCCGCAGGGCTGCATCCATGCCGATGACCCGCACCAGATTCTGGTATGTCTCCGGCAATCCCTTCTGCATGCCGCACCCCCTTCCTGATTATCTGACCCGTTCGCCGCGTCCGCCCTGCAGCATGGCCTTGAGCGCTTCGGTGACTTTGCTGGCCTGCTCGGGGTCCAGCCAGTTCAGCCGCTCCACCCCGAACCGTGCCCGCAGGAAGGCGTTCAGCCGGGTCTTGCTGCCGTTCTCCAGCCAGCCCAGTTTGCGGGCCAGGCCCAGAATCAGATTGATTTGCCCTTGCCCCGCCCGATCCAGGGGCCTGGTGTCCTGCTTGGCCGCATGCGATCCGCCTTGTAAACTGTCGATCAACCGGGCGCACTCCCCGGAGGTTAAGGCGCTGATGTGTTCCTTGCCTGTTACGGCCAGGCATCTGGCATGCAGCAGATCCTGGTCCATGCCCGCCTTCCGCGCCAGGCCATACAGCATGCGCCGCTGCTTGTCGCTGGCTTTCATGGCGCTACCTCCGGCATTTTGACCACCGCAGGCTCCCAGAAAAACACGTCCTCGCTCGTCATTTGGATGCCCGCGGCCGTCCTGTCCGCCTCGGACAGCTGGCGTACCGCCTGCTTGTCCACCTGCGGCGCGGCCTGCCGTACACATTCTCCGTGTCCGTTTTTCAGCAGCGCCGCCACCGTGTCCGCTACGCTGCGCAGCAGCTTCACTGTGGTGGACTGCCGCCAGCCGATCACCCCATGGGTCAGGGGCTTGCTCTTGCCCTTGCCAAAGTCCTCCCGGTGCTGGGCTGCAAAAAGTGCCAGCTGCTTTTCGCCTGCGGCAATCTCTGTCTGATGGACTTTGACGGCGGTCTTCGCGTTTTCCTTCAGCACCGCGATTCGCTGGTTCATCTCCAGCTCGATCCGCGTCACTTCCCGCTGCCTTTCGGCAATTTGCCCCAGCAGCGCGTCGGCTTCCTCCCAGCTGTGGACGGTCACCGGATCAGCTACCCGCCTGCGTGCCATGGCCCATCCCTACCTTTCGATAAAATTGCTCGGTGGCCTTTTGATTGCGCTCCTTCAGCTGGCGGAATTTTTCCACCTCCAGCACGCCCATGAGGCGGCCCCGGCGGCATCCCTGCTCACCGGCCCGGGTGATGGCCCAGCCTTCGCCGCAGCTGCCGTCTCCATTCCCGCCAAAGCGGCATTCGGCGCAGTCAAACATCATGCTGCCGTCCGCTTCCTTATAGCTATGCATCGGATCACCTCATTCCCATAGGCAGCGGCTGCGGATGCTCATTTCGCGCCGGTTTGCCATGGCGCTCCCCTGGATAACGCCTGCCTGCCAGGCAGCCTGCATCCTCCGCTTGCCGATCTCTGCATCGTTGTTCGCGCACCTTGCCGCCATGCGGCGGAGGCTGTGCTGCATATGGTCCATTTCTTTCTGGTCTGCTTCCCGTTGACGCCGGGCCGCGCCTGCCAGCGCCTGACGGTACCACGTGGACGCGGCCAGTGTGACGGCGCATCCTGCGCCGAAGGCGATGATCCATTCCCAGCTCATACGCATTCCTCCTTTTCCGCCACGGTTTGTTCCCGCTGTTCCTTTGAGGACTGTCCATCCGGGGCCGGTTTCGTCGCGGGCCAGGTTTTACGCCCGCTTCCGGCTTCCGCCTGTTCCAGTCGCCGGAATACTTCCCGGGTCATGCTTTGTAGCAGTTCGCCTATGTTTTCCATTGCTGCCTTCCTCCTTACAGCTTTTCTGTTGCCGCCATGGCCTGTTCCAGCCTTTGCAGCTTTGCCAGCTTCAGCCGTAGGTCGCGCTTGGCGTCCGTCAGCTCCTGCAGGGGGATTTCTGTCCCCTGGGCGTCCAGGCGGGCCATCCGTTCCGCGGTGTCGCCAGCCTCCTGCGCCTCCAGCATGGCAGTCCGCAGCTCTGCCCGTATGGCCTGCCGGGTAAATACCGCCGCTGTTTCATCGGTCAGCCTGGCAAAAAGCATCCGCAGCAGCGTCCCCTTGGGCACAACTTCCAACAGTTTCTGTGCCCGCCGCTTTTTTTCCGACATTTCCATAAATACCTCCGGTTTATGCCTTGTATATGTCCATGACCGCATCCACAAGTTCCCCAGCCCTCCAGGTGCTTTCTCCTTGCGCGCGCTTCGCCTGCTCAAACTCCCTTCTTCGCTGGGCCAGCAGGATGACTTTCGCCACGCCCACCGCCTGCAGGTCAGGCTTTAGGTCCGTGGTGTGCGCCAGCATCTCGGATATTCCCCAGATCAGATACGGCAGGTTGTCCAGAAAATCCATGCTTTCATATACTCTACGGGCCTCGTCGATGAATTTCTTGCGGTTCATAGGCTTTTTCTTGGGCGGGAGCAGTCCGTCTTCCCGCAGCTGCTTCCGTATTTTCGCCCGTTCCTTCTTTTCTTTCTCGGTCATTTTCCGCTGCTTTGACATGCTTTTCACCTCCTTGGGCAGCATGAGCGCCGCGCCCTCTGGGTGGAGGGCGGCCCCGGCTTGCACGGGGCAGGGCCTTGCGCTGCTTAGAGGCCAGGCTTGTACATGGCGGCCTCTGCAAGCGTTGCATCGGTAATCCGCTCGCCTTGTGTTGCGTACAGGCACAATTCCAGCATCTTCGTGTAGGTGCCCATACCGCCATGCGCGGTATCCGCGGCCATGGCTGCCAAGCGTTCCACCACGCTTTCATCCATGTTATATCCCCGCAACGCCTGCCGGATTTCATCCTTTCGCGCCCCGCTAAAGCTATACTGAAACATTCTCCGCGACAGCTGGGTGGTGTCCCTCCGGTTAAGAACATTAGCAATCGCTGGTGTGCCAAACAGCAGGATCGCCACCCCCGCGTTGTCATGGAGCTTCCGCAGCACATCCAGCTTTTCAACGTTCCACTTCTTGAGGTATTCCGCTTCGTCCACCAGGATAACCGTATCCGGCTGCTGCTTGAGCGCGCGGATGATCTTTTGCGTGCGACTGTTGATCGTACCGTTCACTTGCAACCCCAGTCCCGCTCCAATTTCATCCAATAGATCGCCCAGACGCATGCTCAGCCACGCCTCGATGTGAATAGCGTGGGCTTGCTTTCCACTCACGATCTGCACCACTGTGGTCTTGCCTGTTCCCGGCATTCCCATTACCACACCGATCTCCCGGTGCTTGATGCAGAAGTCGCAAAAACCCAGCGCCCCCACCAGGTCCTTTGTCAGGATGATTTCCTGTGTAGTCTTGCAGCCGCCCTCTGCGTTGGATACTGTCATGGCAGCAGGGGCAAGGCCCTGGCTGCGCTCCCATTCATCCACCCAAGCCCACAGTCTGGCGGCGCTCTCCGGCTTTAGGCTGGCTGTCCCATTAAGTGCTAGGGTATTGATTGGGCTGCGGTTGATGCCTGTCGCCTCGCTAATGGATTGATACTTGATCCCATCCCGATCATGGATTTCCTTCAGCTTTTGTCCCAGTTCTCGCAGGGAGCGGCTTTCTGTTTCTACCCGTAATGCTTCCATTTCATATCATCCTTTCCATTTCCACCGTCGCGTCCTATCCGGGCGTGATTTCGCGCCGTTTTGCTGGCGCGAAGGCGGCGTCAATCCGCATCCGGCTGGCGGAAAAAGGCCAGTCCCGCCATCTCCTGGCGTTCCCGGATGGCGCTTGATACCTTTTGCTTGGTTTCCGCCTTCCTTTCCTCCTTGGCCATAGCCTCCTGAGCCCCTCGGTAGGCCCGTTCGTGTACTAGGCTGGTAATTGTTGCCCCCTGGGCCATGTCGGGTATTTCCATCGCCATGTCGTCGATCATCCGCACACGCTCCACAGGCAACCGTAGCGCCGCCATTTTCTCCTTGCGCGTCCGGGCCTGCATGGCTGTTAGCTGCGCTATCTTTTCTTCGTCCTCACCCAGCAGCTTGTATTGTTCCGCCGTCTTCGCGGTGCAGATGTACGCATTGTCCTTCATCACGGTGATGTACCCTTTGATGTGCTGAAACATCACCACCTGCACTCGTGCGCCGACAATCCCGGCCATCGCTTCATCCCAATAGCGCATATGGCTGATATAGATGCCGTCTGGCCGTACAACTCGCTCGCATTTTTCGCTCATTGCAATGGACAGCGTGGGCCATCCAACGGTTTCCGTTCGCGCCTTGCTGTGACTCTCATACATTTCCAGCGGGCTTGCTTCCCGTCCCTCGGGCCCTCTGTAGGCATGGTATTCCGGCAACAAGGAGTTTGCAAAGTAGGCCGCAAATTCTTCAAAGGTTATTAGTCGCTTGCGCCGTAGATCTTCCATCAGCTTTTCCGGTTTGGTGCCAATCTTGTTGCCGCAATAGCCCGGCATCTCCTTGATCCATTCCTCCATCAGACCGAATGCCCGCTCAATGGTCTTGCTCCGTGCCCGCCAGGGGAGCGCGTGGTGCACGCCGATCCCCAAGCATTTCAGCAGCGCATTGTCCGCCGTGATTTCGCTGTTGAGCTTGCCTGGCTGATAAGCCTGCTCACCTGTGCCCTCAATCATCCGGGAGCGGTAGTCCTTGCCGTTATCGATATACAGCCACATCGGCGGTCCCTCAAAGGGCGATCCCGTCTTGGCTATGGCCAGCGCCAGCGATTCTCCTATGGTCTTGCTGTTGGGGCTGAAGCTCAGCAGCCATCCCACAAAGCACCCGCTGCAAGCGTCCATCCAGGCTGTCAGCCACGGTCTGCGGGCCACACCCTTACTGTCCAGCACAAAAAGGTCAAACACGTGATGGTCTCCAAACCACACTTCATTTACTTGCTCCGGCCTCTCACGCCGCACCTTGGGAATATATAGATCGTCAAACCGCTTGTTTCCATACCTTCCCAATGTGACCACGGCGGGATCAAGTGTCTTGACGTACCGGTTGATGCTGCTGTGATGCGATGGGATTACCATCCCGCTCCCCGCACACCGGCACGCTTCGCCTGGATCGGCCCCACGGGCCAGCATATCTGCCCGGTTGCAGCTCTCCGGGTTGTGACAGCACTCCTCGCATATGGCGGGACCAAGCCTGTCACACAGCTCCCTGAGCCGCATATACACCCGGTTCTGGCTTGGCCTGCCATTGGTCAGATAGCTGTAATTGATCCGGTCCTGCGCCAGTAGGCACAGCGTCCGGCTCTTCCCTTTGTCGCTCCGCATGGTTTTGTCCATCAGCCCTTCCAGCCCTTCGGCCTCGTATTTCCTTTCCCAATCGTAGATGCACCGGGGCTTTACCCCCATGGCTTCCGCAATCTCCGCCCGCCGCTGTGCCGATCGCTTGTCGCCGCGCAGCAGCTGCATTTCCTTGACTGCGTGTAGCTTGTCCATCAGGGTGTCCAGCTTCTCCTGCCCAAAGCGGGCCAGATATGCGGTGATGTCGCCCTCTTTGACGCCTTCCTGCTGCAGTGCGCGCCGCACTCTCACATCATCCGGCAAGCTGGAGATAGGAACTTGATAAACACTTCCTGATTTGCCTCCACGCCCATGAACTTTTACGACCTCAATGCTACCGTTTGTGGCATATCGTCTAATTGTTCTTAAAGGTGTGTTTGTTAGTATTGCTGCATCTTTCAGATCAATCATATCATGATCAACCTCTATGGAGGTCTTGCTGCTTATCATGATGCCACCTCGCTTTTTGGATGTACCAGATCATCCAACGTGCATCTTAATGCCCGCGCAATCTTATCTGCAGCTTCCAGTCCTGGCATGACTTTTCCGCGCTCATACTCGCAGATTTTGCTTTGAGATACTCCAGATAGAGCAGCCAATTGTTGCTGGGTCATCTTCTGTAACTTTCTGATTTTCTTGATCTGCAGCTCCATAATTGCCGCTCCTTCTCTGTCATTTGCGAATAATATCATCAAACGAATATTATCCACAAACGAATATTATCACAGATATGAATTTATGTAAATACTTTTTTGGTCTTTTCATGTAGAGCTTTTTATGATATTATCCTCAATAGGATAAAAGGAGGTTTTTTCTATATGCTGATTGGTCGGCAGATCGCGCGACTCCGTTTAGAGCGTGGTATGACTCAAAAAGATTTGGCAAAGGCAGCCAACCTTGGACAAAGTACTATAAGCTGTATAGAGAGTGGCGACCGCGACCCAACGCTAAGCACCATTGAGCAGTTATGCAATGCTTTGTCAATTTCTCTTGCAGAGCTTTTTTCAGGAGAAGCGACAATACCATATACTGGTGAAGATTCTGAAGTATTCAAGAGACTGTTTGCCTTGTCGCACGAGCAAAAACTATTGGTTTTTGAACTCATTGATGAATTCTATCGGTCAAACGAAAAAAAGAAACCCAAAACTAAAAAAGAATATGTAAAAGCTGTGCTTGGAAATGCCGCAGCTGGAGTTCCACTAATTAATCCAAGTTATGATTCAGACTATATTTCTGTGCCTGCCAAGTATGCAGG
>ENA-UONY01001087-UONY01001087.1-human-gut-metagenome-genome-assembly--contig:-CS9-NODE-1087-length-25585-cov-6.601606_pt1 | contig 25585 bp, 25 predicted proteins | sample MGYA00242465_ERZ724012 | MGnify/ENA metagenome assembly ERZ724012 | reverse complement strand
GCAGTGGGTCTCGTTTGAGAGCGTGTCAAAAATACTTTTTTGACACGCTCAAATGCGGCGCGGAGGTATCCGTGCCGCATTTCCCTTTTCAATTGATATGAATGGTGTCCTCCGCCGTGATAGCGGTGACGTTCTTGCCGCTGTAAGTACCGTTGAAGTTCCAGGTAACGTTGATCGCCACATCCGTTCCGGGCGTAACCTCCACGCTCGAACTGCCGAGGTAGGTCTCCTCCAGCGACGTGTTGGTAAGATTCAGAGACTTCGTCGGAACATAGGACGTGTTGCCGCCGATGTTGACAACAACGGAGCTGCTGCTCTCGCCAGTGACCAGCGCATAGGACGTGACATACACATCCAGCTTGAGCACCGGCGTTTCGCCGCCCGTCAGATTCCACTTCACCAGAAGATTGAGGTATGTACCGGAATCTGAACGGAACTCGCCGCTCTCCGCATAGCTGGGAACGGCGGTAGGCTGTACCGTGGGCACCGGCGTTTCCGTCGGCGCAATGCTCGGAACTGGCGTCGCCGTAGGCGTGGCGGTCGGCACTGCCGCCGGGACGGGCGTGGCCGTCGGGGTCGCGGTAGGAGCCGCGGTCGGCTCAACCGTTGCGGTCGGTTCCGGCGTTGCGGTGGCCGACGAGCCGGGATTCTGCGTGTCCGGCGCATCATTTTTTGATATGCGGAACACAACAAATATGCCGACGGCAAGAATGAGAAAAACGAGGATCAGGGCGGGAGCCGCTGATTTTTTCATGGAGAAGCACCTCCTGCTTTTATTTCATAAGAAGATCGATGGCTTTGTCCAGTTCGGAAAGCGTTTCGGTATCCCCTTTTTGGACGGCGTCGATGACGCAATGGTTCATATGATCGCGCAAAATTATTTTGCAGATGTTGTTGATCGCGCTGCGCACGGCGGCCAGCTGAATGAGCACCTCGGCGCAGTCGCGCCCGTCGTCGATCATGCGTTCGACGGCGTGCAGATGCCCGATCACGCGCGCCAGACGGTTTTTCACGGTTTTGGTGTTCTGGTGCGTATGCGCGTGGGAGTGCGTATGCACTGTGCCGTCGGCATGGACATGCACGTGCTCTTCCCCGTTATGCACAGATTCCGTATGTTCCATCGCTTTACTCTTCCTTCGTCATGTGCTGCGCAGCTACTCGCAGCATCATTCGTTTCGTTTCGCCGGAATCAAACTTCACCTCAACCAGAGCGTCCCCGCCCATCGGCGTCATCTTTTCGATTACGCCCTTGCCGAACGCCTTATGCGCCACGCGGTCGCCCGTCTGAAAGTCCGGCGCTTTCGGCGCAGACAGAACGGTTTTCGGCTTTTTGGGGGCTGCGTGCTTTGGCGCAGCGGTGCGTCCGGTGCGGGCGGCATAGCTTGTGCCGAAGCTCCCGGCGCGGCCGCCGGGCTTATACGACACGTATCCGGCGGAATAGCCGGAGGAATACCCGCTCCGGTAGCCGCTCTCCGCAGAGCGGAAGGAGCCGTCGTCATCCCAGAGGCTGGTGCGCGCTTCTTTTTTCGCGAGCCCCTGCCGGTCAAGCAGCTGCGCCGGAATCTCCTCGGTGAAGCGGGATGGGAGGTTGGCCGACGTGCGGCCATAGAGCATGCGCTGCGCGGCACAGGTAATGTAAAGCTTTTCCTTCGCACGGGTGATCGCCACATAGCAGAGACGGCGCTCCTCTTCCATCTCTTCGCTCTCGCCGATGGAAAGCGAGCTCGGGAAAAGCCCCTCCTCCGCGCCGACGATGAAAACAACCGGGAATTCCAGTCCCTTGGCCGCGTGCATCGTCATCATGACGGCGGCGTCCTCGGCGCGGTCATAGTTATCCATGTCGGTATAAAGCGCAACCTCGTCCAGATAGGAATAGAGATCCAGATCGGGGTTGGCCTCCACGCTCTTCACAATGCTGGATTTGAGCTCGGCGATGTTTTCCAGTCGGGTGACGTTCTCGTCGCCGCCCTTGGTCTCCAAGGCAAGCGCATAGCCGGTCCGCTCGACCACCGCATCGTAAAATTCATCCAACGGCAGCGTGGAAACAGCTTCCTGCAGTTCCGCGATCATGCGGCAGAACTCTTCCATTTTCTTTCCGGCAGAGATGCCGGCGCGGTGGGACGCCGTGGACATCGCCTCAAAGAGCGAGATGCTCTCCGCCGCGGCAATCTCGCGGATCTTTTCGAGACTCGTCGGCCCGATGCCGCGCGGCGGCTCGTTCACGATGCGCAGGAGGCGCGTCTCGTCCGTGGGATTTGCGATCACGTTGAGATACGCCAGAATGTCCTTGACCTCGGCACGGTCAAAGAAGCGCGTGCCGCCGAAGATCCGGTACGGGATTGAGCGGCGCTTGAGCGCAAGTTCGATGCTGCGCGACTGTGCGTTTGTCCGATAGAGCACGGCAAAATCGCGCATTGGGCGGCGCGTCGAACGGATGGTGCGTGCGACGAAATCCGCTTCATCGTCTTCGTTGTGCGCCTCGTAGAGCGTGATGGGTTCGCCGCCGGACTGCGCCGTCCAGAGTGTTTTGCCCTTGCGCTCATGGTTATTGGCAATGACGGCGTTCGCCGCGGCGAGGATGTTTTCGGTCGAGCGGTAATTCTGTTCGAGTCGGATGACGCGCGCATCCGGGTATTGCTTTTCAAAGGAGAGGATGTTTTCGATCGTCGCGCCGCGGAATTTGTAAATGCTCTGGTCATCGTCGCCGACGACGCAGATGTTCCGGCTGCTGCTCGCCATGAGCGCAGCAAACAGGTATTGCAGGTGGTTCGTGTCCTGATACTCGTCGATGAGGACGTAGCGGAACTTTTTCTGATAATACGCGAGCACGTCCGGGTTATCCTGCAAAAGCCGGACGGTATAGTAAATGAGATCGTCAAAGTCCATGGCTCCGGCGTCCCGGAGGTGCTTGGCGTAGGCCGCGCAGATCTGCGCGGTGCGGATGCGGCGGATATCCCCGGTGCGCTCCTCGGCGGCAACGGCATCCTCCGGCGCAACGAGCGCACCCTTATACCGGCTCGCCGCGGCAAGCATGGCTTTCGGCGGAAAAACCTTATCGTCGATGTTCTTATCGCGCAATATACGCTTCATCACCGAAAGGCTGTCCGCCTGATCGTAAATTGTGAAGCTCTTCGGGAAGCCGAGACAGTCGGCATCGCGCCGCAGAATGCGCACGCAGGTGCCGTGAAATGTGAGCGCCCACACATCGCGCCCAATCTCGCCGAGCTTGTTCTCCAGACGGCTTTTCAGCTCGTCCGCAGCTTTGTTCGTGAACGTGATTGCGAGCACCTGCCACGGAGCCGCCGGGTCAACGGCACACATGCGGCGGATATCGTCCGTCACGGCTGCGTGTCCGGCAGCGGCGTCCTCAAGCGCCGAGAGCATTTTCTCGTCCGCGCCCGGCGGGAGCTCTCTCGTGTCTGCGCCGCGGCCAAAGCGGAGGATGTTCTCCACGCGGTGGATCAAAACCGTTGTTTTCCCGCTGCCCGCGCCCGCGAGCAGAAGCAGCGGGCCTTCCGTCGTCAGAACGGCTTCGCGCTGTTCCGGGTTCAGATTGGCATATTCTTTTTCAATGATCTGCCGCCGTACGGCGGCAAACCGGCGGGAAAAGTCCTCGGTCATGGAGAAATATCCTCGGTTTCGTTAATTTAGTCTTTGAAGAACAGGTGCTTGACGCGCTTATAGATAAAGAACGTGATCGCGCCGTTGACGCCCGCCTTGATGAGGTTGAAGAGCAGAATGAACGGCATGAGCGAGAGCACCGCAGACACCGTGGCGCTGTTCACCGCGCCCATCATGAAGTACGGCGTGATGACGAGATTGGCAAAGAACATGCACGCCACCATCGTCACCGTGCCGATAACGATCGCGACTGCCGCCATCTTCTTCGTCTTGTGCTTCTTATAAAAGAGACTCGACGAGAGCACATACGCGCCCGTGGCGACAATGTGCATGATGATGCCGTAGATCCCGCTCTGGGCGCTCACGGTGAAGCCCTGAATGAACGAAGCGATCAGCGTGACGACGAGACCCGCGACCGGGCCGAACGCAAAGCCGCAGATCAGGATGGGGATATCCGCCGGGTCGTATTCGAGAAATGCGACCGCCGGGAAGATCGGAAAGTGGATCAGCGCAACGAAGCAGACGGAAAGCGCCGTCAGGATTGCCATCATCGTAAGTTTACGGGTGTTTGTCATGGGAAAGGCCCCCTTAAAAAAAATTCGTCCGAAGAAAACCATTCTCCGGGCGCAGCACAAGGATGTAAGGAGAGCCTTACCGCTTCTTCTTCCATCCAGACTATACTGTCGGTTTCGGAGTTACACCGAATCTGCCGTTTACGGCTCGCGGACTTTACCGCCGGTCGGGAATTTCACCCTGCCCTGAAGAACTGTTCCATATTCAGATGGTCGTATTATAGCACGCTCTGAAAAAAAATCAAGAGCTTTGACAATCCGGTCAAAAAACCTTACAATAGCGGCAAAAGGATGTGATGCGAATGGGCGAGCCGACATGCACCTTTACCGGTCACCGCGCCGAAAAGCTGCCGTGGGGCTATAACGAGAACGACCCCCGCTGCCGGCGGCTGAAGCGGACGCTGTATGATACGCTCGAAGCGGTATACGAATCCGGCTTTCACCGCTTTATCTGCGGTATGGCGGAAGGGTGCGATCTCTATTTCTGCGAGGCCGTCCTCGCGCTGCGCGAGGATCATCCCGACATCACGCTCGAAGCCGCCGTTCCGTTTGCCGGGCAGGCAGAGCATTGGGGCACAGCGCAGCGGCAGCAGTATGAATCGCTTCTTAGTCGCTGCGACACCGTCACCGTATTGCAGGAGCACTACTCCCCCGGCTGCATGATGAAGCGAAACCGCTACATGGTCGACCACGCCGATCTCATCATCGCCTGCTACGACGGAAAGTCCGGCGGTACGCTCAACACGCTGCGCTACGCCATCGGGCGCGACATTCAGATCGTGCATCTGCCGTTGGAGAATGAATAGGAGAAAGAAAATGGAATTCAAAGCGATTGACAAAACCAATTATCCGGAATGTATGGCATTGGAGGTCGATGAAAGCCAGAAGTACTTCGTCGCGGATAATACGCGTTCCCTCGTCGAAGCGGCCTACGAGGACGGTCTCCATACTCTCGGGATATACGACGGCGACACCATGGTCGGGTTCATCCTGTACGACTACGACGATTCCTACCCCGGCTGGTCGATGAGCCGGTTCATGATCGGCCGAGAGTTTCAGGGCAAGGGCTACGGAAAACGCGCCGTCCGGGAATTTCTGGAATATTTCAAGGCCAGGCACGGCGCGGATAAAATCTATATCAGCGTTTCTCTCGACAATGCCGTCGCGCGCAAAATGTACTCCGATACCGGCTTTCGGCCAATCAAAGAAATTGAATATACGTATTCCGGCCATCTGTACCGCGAGATGCAGATGGTAAAAGAGCTGTAAGCCCTCCTGTATCACGGTTTGCAGTAAAAAACGGCGCAGACAGGTTGCCTGTCCGCGCCATTTTTGCATAAACTAACGGTTCAGAAGCCGAAATTCAGCCCGCCGGTGACCTTGGCCATGCTCTCCTCGCGGGAGGTCTCCGCCGCCTTGAGCGCGGAGTTGACCGCCGCAATGACCATGTCCTGGAGCATTTCCACATCGTCGGGATCCACGGCTTCGGGGTCGATCGTGAGCGTAATGAGCTCACGCTTGCCGTTGACCTCCGCCGTGACAACGCCGCCGCCCGCCGAAGCGGAATACGTCTTGGCGTCCAGTTCCTCCTGCATCTTCAGCATGTCCTGCTGCATCTTCTGTGCCTGCTTCATGAGATCGCTCTGTCTCATGCCGCCGCCCATGCTCATACCGCCGCCGAAGCTGCCGCCTCTGTATCCTTTTGCCATAATATTGAATCTCCTTCTTTATTGGATGGTTACGTTTCCGAATTTGCCGAGAAAATCGAGCTTATCCAGCCCCGGCGCGCCGCCGCTCTGCAATTCCTCCAGCCGAATCTGCATCGGCGCGCCGCAGAGCACGGACACTTTCTGGCGAATCTTATTGAGAACGTCCGGGACGTTGACCGTATTTTTCGCAAAGCCCGGCAGCAGGCGCAAAATGAGCTCGCCGCCGCGAATTTCGCCCGAGGACTGCGTGGCGTCCGTCAGAACAATCCGCACGCCGATGGGCAGCTCGTTCTCGAGCTGCGAGAGCGCATATTCCCAGCTGACGCCGCCCGCAGGCGCATTGTCCGTTGCCGATACGGCAGGGGCCGGAGCAGACTCTGCCACCGGAGGAGCGATTTTTTCCTCCTGCGCCGGGACGGGCTCGATTACCGGAGCCGGAGGCTCATATACGGGAGCGCTCTTCTCGGCGGGAGATGCTTCTCTCGCCGGTGCTGCCGGAGGCGGTGCATATGTGCTCTGCGGCTTCGGCGAAGCCGGCGCCGCACTCGGAGTCAGAACGACCGGACGCGGCGGCGCAATCTCTCCGCCGCCGGAGAGCTCTGCGAGACAAAGCTCCGTTTGAAGGCGCGGGTTGCCGGTCTCTCGCAGCAGCGCCTGATGCTTTTGAAGCGTGTTCAAAAGGCAGAGAAGGTTTCCGTCGCTCGCGCGGATCGATCGAAGCGCTTCCTCCCCGTAAGCCCCGGAGATGAGCGTCCGCCCGCCCTTGGGGGCGAGACGCAGCAGCAGCGCATCGCGGAAAAGGCCGGAAAGCTCGCCGAGAAGCGCCGCGGGGTCTTTCCCGTCCTGCCAGAGCGATTCAAACTGCGTGAGAGCGTCCTCGGTATTCCCGGCGAGAACAGCGTCCGCAATGGACTGCGTGCGGAGCGTTCCGGCCAGTCCCATGGCGTTCAGCACCGCCGCAGTGTCCACGGTTTCCGCCGCCGAGCATTGGTCAAGGAGAGAAAGGCCGTCGCGCATGCCGCCGTCGGCGAGACGGCCCAGAAGCTGCGCCGCATCCGCCGTGAGGTTGATGCCCTCCTGCTCCGCAACATAGGCAAGGCGCTTGGCGATCGTATCGCCGTCGAGCCGCCGGAAGCTGTGACGCTGGCAGCGGGAGAGGATCGTTGGAAGAACTTTGTTGAGTTCGGTCGTCGCGAGAATGAACATGAGGTGCTGCGGCGGCTCTTCCAAAATTTTCAGCAGCGCGTTGAACGCCGGTTTGGAGAGCATGTGCACCTCGTCAATGATGTACACGCGCTTACGCACCGTGGTAGGAGAGAAAACCGCCTCGTCGCGCAGCATGCGCACATCGTCCACGCCGTTGTTGGACGCCGCGTCCAGCTCGACAACGTCAAGAATGGAGCCGTCCTCAATGCCGCGGCACGCGTCGCACTCGTTGCAGGGGTTCCCATCCACCGGATGCTCGCAGTTGACCGCCTTGGCAAGAATGCGCGCGCAGGTCGTTTTTCCCGTGCCGCGGGTGCCGATAAAAAGATAGGCGTGGCTAAGCCGTCCGGTACGCACCTGGGTTTTGAGCGTTTCGGTGATAAACGGCTGCCCCACCACATCGTCAAAGGTTTTCGGCCGGTATTTCCGGTACAGAGCTTCGTACAAAATCCATCTCTCCGTTTTTGAGAAAATAGAAAGCGATCCTTGGCAAGACTGCACACCTTTCCTTGAATGATGCGGTATGCCCGGTGCAACAGCAGCCGGCTCAGGTCCGGCACCCTCACGGCACACACAGCGATCCGCTTAATGCTGCTCGGTTCCCCGCCTGACATGGTTCACGGGGCTGTGTTGCGCGAGACCAGACCGTCAGCGCCACTTACTGCCGCCAGACGACACATCGCATACCCTCGGAGAGGAATTCATCCCTGCTGTAGCGGATTGCAGGCTACAGGGCACCGCTGGCTCCCCGACTAGTGCAGCCTTGCCAAAGACCGCTTTGTTATTATATCGGATGCGCGGAAAAATATCAAGTGTCTTTTGCGTCGCGTTTTCGTTTTCCTGCATATCCTGATACATGGAAAGGGTGTGTATCGTTATGGAAGAAAATATTTCCCGGCAGTTTTTCCTCGGCGCGAACACCGGCGCAGGGTTCGTCTCGCTCTATCCGGAATTCATCGATCCGGACAGAGGTGCATTTTTCTGGTACATCAAGGGCGGCCCCGGCAACGGAAAATCCACGCTCATGCGCCGCGCTGCCGAGTGCGCGGAGAGCGCGGGGCTCACCGTTGAAACCGTTCTGTGCTCCGGCGATCCCGATTCGCTCGACGGCATATACATCCCGGAAAAGAAGCTCGGGTATGTGGACGCCACATCGCCGCACGTGCAGGAGCCCGCCGTTCCGGGCGCTTCGGGAAAGTATCTTGATCTCAGCGCGTTCTACCGTCCCATTCCGCCGGAAACGGCGGCAGAGCTCGCGGCCTTTTTCCCTGCGTACCGGCGGGAGTACGTGCGTGCTTACGACATGCTGCACGCAGCCATGCTCGTCTCGCCCGGCAGCATGCCGGGCATCATCACGGAGGAAGTGAAAGCGCGCGTGCGGGAGCGCGGCAGAGCATTGGCAGAGAAGGCCGTTCAGCGCTCGGACATAGGCGGCGAAACGCGGCGCTTTCTCTCGGCCTATACCTGCCGCGGCGCGGTGCTGCTCTCGGAGACAGCCGCATCGTTCGGACGGGTGTACACGCTCGATAACGAACTCGGTCTCGCGGATGAATTTTTGCAGACTGTACTGGAGCGGGCGCGCTCGCTCGGTGCATCGCGCATCGTCTGCCCCGATCCGGTCGATCCGAACAAACTCGCGGCGCTCCTTCTGCCGGAGGAAGGTCTCTCGCTCGTCGCGGTATCCGGCGATTTTCGTTTCGACGGCAAGGCCGCGCGGCATTTCCGGCTCGACGCGGCGGCGGAGCTTTCCGAAGCGCAGCGAAAAGAAATCCGCCGCGCCGCCGCGCTGCGCCGCTCGCTCACGACGGAAGCGTGCGCTGCGCTCTGCCGGGCAAAGGAGCTGCACGACGCGCTGGAGGCGAAATACCGTCCCTTTGTGGATTTTCGCGCGCTGACACGCTTTGAGCAGAAGCATCTGGAAAAAGCGTTTTCGGCATAAGACCGCCGCAGGGCACATATACTTGTCCCGGAGAGAACAACGGAGGTATGCTTTCATGGATTGGAAGCGGGAAAAGAAACGGAACATTTTGCGCTATGCGGGCTATATCGCGGGGACGCTCGGCGTGGGCGGACTTTCCGCGCTTCTCTCCCGCGGCGGCATGGAAGTTTTTTCACACCTGAAAAAGCCGACCTTTGCTCCGCCAGGCTGGGTGTTTCCGGCAGCATGGACGCTTCTCTATATTTTGATGGCGATCAGCGCGGCGATGATTGCGGAGAGAGAACAAAGGAGTCCCGTGACGCGCTTTTCACGTACTGGGCGCAGCTTTTCGTCAATTTCTGGTGGTCGATCTTTTTCTTCGCCTGGGGGCTGCGGCTCACGGCCTTTTTCTGGCTGCTTCTGCTGCTCGCTCTTGCCGCGGCGATGGCAGTTCGGTTCGGAAAGATTCGTCCCATCACGGGGAAACTGAACATTCCCTATCTACTATGGCTTGTTTTCGCCGGAGTGTTGAATATTTCTATATACATTTTAAACAAGTAAAACGTTTCCGATTAGCCCGCAATTGATTTGCGGGCTAATTTTTTGTTAAGACTTGTTTTTTCGCAAAAAACGGTATTGAAAAAAAACGTTTCTTCCTGTAGAATTTACCTCTGCCCTGATCCCTTTAGCAAAAAATTAATTTGAGGAGTGAAGTAATTGGACAAACTGTTTTGGATCGGCTTCGTCGGTGCTGTCGTTGCCGGTCTCTTTGCTGTTCTTCAGGCAAAGAAAGTCATGGGCTATTCCGAGGGCACCGAAAAGATGCAGAAGCTTGCCGCTTCCATCCGTGAGGGTGCCAACGCTTATCTGAAGCGTCAGTACACCACCGTTCTCAAGGTCTTCGCCGTCGTGTTCGTGGTTCTGCTGGTGATTGCTTTTGCCTCCAACGGCAAAATGCTCTCCAAGTTTACCCCGTTCGCGTTCGTCACGGGTGGCATCTGGTCGATGCTCGCCGGTCTCGTCGGCATGAAGATCGCCACGAACTCCAACGCGCGTACCGCGCAGGCCGCCTCCGAGAGTCTCAACAAGGGTCTCCGCGTGGCGTTCTCCTCCGGTTCCGTTATGGGCTTCACCGTCGTTGGCCTCGGCATGCTGGATATCACCATCTGGTTCTTCCTGCTCCGCTACGCCTTCGGCATCGATGATCCCGTGCTGCTCGGCAACATCATGGTCATGAACGGCATGGGCGCTTCCTTCATGGCGCTCTTCGCCCGCGTCGGCGGCGGTATCTACACCAAGGCCGCGGACGTTGGCGCTGACCTTGTGGGCAAGGTCGAAGCCGGTATCCCCGAGGACGACCCGCGCAACCCCGCCACCATCGCCGATAACGTCGGTGACAACGTCGGCGACGTTGCCGGTATGGGCGCTGACCTGTACGAGTCCTATGTCGGCTCCATTCTCGCCACCTTCGCGCTGAGCGCCGTCGGCGGCTACGGCTTTGCCGGTATGCTGCTGCCCATGGCTCTCGCCGTTGTCGGCATTATCTGCTCCATCATCGGCTCCTTCCTCGTCAAGACGAAGGAAAACGCCTCTCAGCAGGCCCTGCTCAAGAGCCTCCGCACCGGCACCTACACCGCGGCCATTCTCGCCGCTGTGCTCGCCGCTCCCCTCTGCTACATCATTCTCGGCAACGCGGGCTGGGGCGTTTACGTCGCCATTCTCTGCGGTCTGATCGGCGGCTGCGCCATCGGCTACTTTACCGAGTATTACACCTCCGACACCTACAAGCCCACCCAGGAGCTCGCCGCGGCTTCCGAGACCGGCTCTGCCACGATCATCATCGGCGGCATCTCCCTCGGTCTCAAGTCCACGCTGACCTCCATTCTGATCGTTGCTGCCGCCGTTCTCATCAGCTACTTTGCTGCGGGCGGCTCCAAGACGATCGTTGACGGCGCCGGTCACTTCACCGAGGCCTTCAACAAGGGTCTGTACGGCATCGGCATCGCCGGCGTCGGCATGCTCTCCACGCTCGGCATCACTCTCGCGACCGACGCTTACGGCCCCGTGGCCGACAACGCCGGCGGCATCGCCGAGATGGCCGGTCTCCCCGAGGAAGTCCGTGAGCGCACCGATGCTCTCGACTCTCTCGGCAACACCACCGCCGCCACCGGCAAGGGCTTCGCGATCGGCTCTGCTTCTCTGACCGCTCTCGCGCTGCTCGTCTCCTACGTCAACATCGTGCAGGAAGGCACGGACGAGATCCTCAACTTCACGCTGACGAGCCCCACCGTTCTGGTCGGCCTCTTCATCGGCGCGATGCTCACGTTCGTGTTCTCCGCGTTTACCATGAGCGCTGTGCAGCGTGCGGCGCAGTCCATCGTTGTGGAAGTCCGCCGTCAGTTCAAGGAGATCCCCGGTATCATGGAATACAAGGCCGATCCTGACTACGCGCAGTGCGTCTCGCTCTGCACGCAGGGCGCTCTTCATGAGATGGTCGCTCCGGCTCTGCTCGCCATCATCGTGCCTCTGGCTACCGGCCTCATCCTCGGGCCCACCGGCGTTGTCGGTCTGCTCGGCGGTGTGTCCGTCACCGGCTTTGCGATGGCCGTGTTCATGTCCAACGCCGGCGGCGCCTGGGACAACGCGAAGAAGTATATCGAGGGCGGCCACCACGGCGGCAAGGGCAGCGAGCAGCACAAGGCTGCCGTTGTCGGCGACACCGTTGGCGACCCGTTCAAGGATACTTCCGGCCCGTCTCTGAACATTCTGATCAAGCTCTGCTCCACGGTTTCCATCGTGTTCTCCGGCCTGATCATCGCCTTCCACCTGATCTAAGCTTCAACGACAAAACCCTTGCATGGTTCAAAGAACCATGCAGGGGTTTTTCCTTTCCTGCCATTAAAGACCCAGGGTATCCAGAAGTGCCTGAAGCTCTGAAGCGGACGAGGCGCAGGTCTTGATATCCTGTCCCGCCAGTTTCGAGGCCTCCGCGGCCGTGACGGTGAATGTCTCCTTCCCCGCTTCGGTCTCATACTTCCATGTGACGGTACCGAGGTTTTCGATCTCCGCGAGCAGCACGCAGGAGCAGCGGCGCATCTCTTCTTTTGTGCTCTTCTCGTTCTCCGCCGCGATGGGATCGTCCAGAATAAGCGTCCAGCCGTAGGGCTCTGCGTCCGTCTGCAATTCATTCGTAAAGCTGCCGACGCGGTTTCCGACGCGGAGGAGCGAGGCAATATTGGCGTTCGCGCTCATATCGCCGACATAGGGGTTCTTCGCCTCGTAGAGCCTCGCCGTGAGCGAGTCGATCGCCTCGCCGTTTTCCCAGAGAACAAGGCCGTTGACCGAGACGCTGGTGACATCCTTCGCCGCGGGGTATTCCCAGGTAAAGTCTCCGCTATGCGCGAAGAGCGGGAGCGCAGCATACATCTGCACCTCCACGCCGCCGTCCCCGTTCTGCGTGATGTTCGCCCGGCACACGCTCTGGCCGCTGTCGGTAAGCGTGCCGGTGAGACGCACCGTACCGTCCCTTACGGTGACGACCGCGGCGATCGCGCGCGAGTCCACAGGAAAGCCAATATAAAATAGCCGGAGCATCGCTGCCATCGAGAGAAGCACGACGATCGCCAGAATTACGGCCACTTTGCGGCTGCTGCGTCGGCGCACCGTTTTGAGATAGTCGATCTCCTTTTCTTCTGTCAGTGCGGTCTCCTCCGGCTCCTTCATCCGGCGCAGCGTTTCGCGGCAGTCCGGACATTCTTCTATATGCCGTTCTACTGCGTCTTTTGATGCATCGCTCACAACGCCGTCAAGGTACGATGGCAGAAGATCGCGGACGACCTCGCAGCTAAGATCATTTTTCATCGTCTTTTTCCAGCTCCTTTCGCAGCGCTTCCCTGCCGCGGTAATACGTGACGCGCGCCCAGTTTTCCGTATGCGATAAAATTTCGCCGATATCCCGGAAGGAAAGCGCGCCAAAGATGCGAAGGTACATCACCTCGCGCGCGTCGCTTCCGAGCATCTGCATTTTCCGCAGAAGTTCGAGCTGTGATTCCTGTGCGAGAAACGCTTCATCCGGCGCTTCTCGCGCAGATGCCGTTTCGTCCGGTTCCTCCTCCGGCGGATGGCGGCGCTGATACGTCCGCCAGACGTTCTTCGCAATGCCGCAAAGCCATGTGGTGAGCTTTCCTTCGCCGCGGTACTGCCCGGCGGTGCGCACGGCCTGATAGAACGTCTCCTGCGTCAGCTCCTCCGCAAGATCGGCGCTGCGCGTCTGGGCAAGGAGATAGCGGTACACCGTCTGCGCGTGCTGCCGGTAAATCTCTTCCATGCTCTGCATCCGTACCGCCCCTCCTTTCCGTTTCGTCGTATATTAGTGCGCGTTTTATCCGTTTCGTTACAAAAAATCCTGTGCCGGAGCACAGGATTTTAAACTTTTCAGGAAATCTGCTTAACGGCTTCCGAGATCTCCTCGAAATGCGCACCGTGAGAGGCTTTGACGAGCACAACGTCGCCCTTATGCAGCAGCGCCGGGAGTGCGGTGAGAAGTGATGCACGGTCGGAAAAATGAACGCCAATATCGTCCCCTGCGACTTCGGCAATGTGCTTTGCCAGCTCGCCCTGCGTGATCACAAGTTCGACGCCGTGCGCCGCAGCGTATTCGCCGACCAAACGGTGGAGCGCCGGGGCATTCTCCCCCATTTCCAGCATATCGCCGAGGATGCATACACGCCGTCCGCCAAGCGAGGAGAGCGAGTCGATCGCCGCGCAGTCGGACGTGGGATTTGCGTTGTAGCAGTCGTCCACAAGTGTGCAGTATCCGGTTTTGACGACGCGGGAGCGGCGGCCGACCGTTTCATACCGGGCAAGGCCGCACGCGATCTCCTCATCCGAAAGGCCGAGCTCCAGCGATACCGCCGCGGCGGAGAGCACCGAGTAGATCATATATGTGCCGTAGGCAGGAACAGTCACGGGAAAATCCCGCCCCTCCGCCAGAATGCGGCAGGAAAGGCTCTCGCCATTCTGCTGCACGTCCGCGGCACGGACGGCGCAGTTCTCGCCGAGACCAAAGAGGACGGTTTTCCGCCCGAAATTGGCCTTTGAGAGCAGCGCGTCATCGCCATTGGCGAAGATGACGGCATCATCCTTCATGCCCAGCAAAATTTCCGACTTTGCCCGCAGGATGCCGGGGCGGTCACCGAGCGCTTCGAGGTGCGCGTCGCCGATGTTCGTAAAGACCGCCATATCCGGGTGCACCATATTCGTAAGGCGCGTCATCTCCCCGAAGAGCGAGACGCCCATTTCGATCACGGCAACATCATAGTCTCCGTGCAGACCGATGAGAGAAACGGGAATGCCGATCTGCCCGTTCATGCTGCCCGGCGTTTTGAATGCCTCATATTTCCCGGAGAGCGCGGCAGCGAGCATTTCCTTTGCTGTTGTCTTGCCGACGCTGCCGGTAACGCCGATAAAGGGAATCTCCCAGCGCTTCCGGCTTTCCGCCGCGATCTCCTGCATGGCCGTAAGCGTATCCGGCACAACGATGCGCGGCTCGCCCGCCGTGCCGCGCTCTTCGCACAGCACCGCGAGCGCGCCTTTTTGCAGCACGTCGGGAATATACTTATGTCCGTCCGTCCGCTCGCCGCGCAGCGCGAGAAAGAGACTTCCCTCCCCTGCCTGCCGGCTGTCCGTCACGATGGAAGAGGGCGCTTTGGTAAGCGTCTCTTCGTTTCCCTGCCATTCGCCGCGGCAGGCGCGGAGCATTTCGCCGATTGTCATTCCGTTCATTTCTTATACTTCTTCAGAGATACTTCAATGATTTTCTCACACAGTTCGCCGTAGTCCATGCCCTCGGCCGCCGCCATCTGCGGGATGAGGCTCGTCGGCGTCATGCCGGGGAGCGTGTTTGCCTCCAAGCAGTAGAGCTCGCCGTCCGTCTTGTCCATCAGAAAATCAACACGGCCGTAAGCGTCGAGATGAAGCGCTTCGTATACGCGCTCAGCCAGACGCTGCACACGCGCGGTGTCCTCCGCGCTGATTGGCGCGGGGCAGATCTCTTCGGTGAGTCCCGCCTGATACTTGTTCTTGTAATCATAAAACCCGGTCTTGGGAATGATCTCGATGACTGCCATGGCACGGCCGTCCATCACGCCGACGGTCAGCTCGCGGGCGCGGATATACTTCTCTACCAGCACCGCGTCGTCACACGAAAAAGCCTCATCGAGCGCATCGGCGAGCTTTTCCGGCTCGGTAACGATACTCGTGCCGACCGACGAGCCGCCGGAGCAGGGCTTCACAACGCACGGAAAACCGATGCTCTCCGGCACCGCGTCGCCGCGGCGGAGCGTGACGCCCGGAGGCGTAGGGATGCCGCTGTCGCGGAAGAGAATTTTGCTGAGCTCTTTATCCATGGCAAGCGCGCTGCCGAGATAGCCGCTGCCGGTATACGGCACGCCGTAAAGATCCAGGCAGGCCTGCAGTTTTCCGTTCTCGCCCTCCGCGCCGTGCAGTGCGAGAAACGCGATATCTGCCGCGCGGCAAATCTCGATCACGCCGGGGCCGATCAGCCCATCGCCGCCGCGCTGGGCGCGGATCTTATCAAGATCGGGCTCGGTCTCCCGGACGGAGTAAACGGAGTCTCCGGCGTCGGACGTAAAAGTGCCGCGGGGATCGGATACCGCCGCGGGGTTTCCGAGAAAGAGATCAACCAGCGCGACCTTATGTCCGCGCGCCCGGAGCGCCCGCGCCGCGCCCGTACCCGAGCTGATGGAAACATCGCGCTCGGCACTCAATCCGCCGCAGATAACAGCTATGTACATGAGTCATGCCTCCCATGTTTGCAATTCGTTTTATTATACATCACTCGCGGGAGAATGGAAACACAATATTTGCTTTTTGCTCTGCAAAAAATGTGTTCTGCACGGTTTGACCGCCGTTGGGGATGATTTTTCCGGAAAAAGGGGATTGTTATTTCTCTGCTGCGTTGGTATAATGACTTGGTTATAAGAAAGGTCGGTAATCCGAATGTCCTATATTGTCCTTGACCTGGAATGGAACCAGGCTATGAGCTCCAACGCCTCCGTATTCAACCGTCTCCCCATCCATCTGAGCGGCGAAATCATCCAGATCGGCGCGGTGAAGCTTGACGACGATTTCTGCCCCGCGGAGGAATTTCAGTCCGATGTGCGGCCGATTTACTTCCGCAGCATGCACTACAAAGTCAAAAAGCTGACCGGCATCGATAAGGAGCGGCTCAGCCACGGCGACACCTTCCCCACCGTGTTTGAGCGCTTCCGCGAGTGGTGCGGCGAGGATCCGGTGTTCGTCACCTGGGGCTACGACGACCGGCGGATCATGGAGCAGAACATCATCATCCACGATCTTGACTGGGACTGGATCGCGGACTGGATCAATCTTCAGCTCATCTACAACATCCAGACCGGCGGTGATAAAAACCAGAAGTCCCTCGCCACGGCGATGGAGCACTTTTCCATTGAGCAGACCCGCGTAGCACATGACGCGCTTGGCGACGCTTACAACACGGCGCTCGTATGCTCGAAGCTCGACTTTGCCGAAGGGCTCGAGCAGTACGACAACGCCACATCCCTTCTCGCCACACGTCTGCCGGAGGATAAGCACCACGCTGACGAGCCCGACGCGCTGGAGCACCGCGCCTTCACCGGGTACAATTCCCGTTCTGAGGCGTTTCTGGACGCGGAGGTCACAAGCGCCGTCTGTCCCGACTGCGGTGAGCCGCTGGAGCTCACGCGCTGGGTCAATCAGGGCGACCGGCGATATATGACGATCGGCACGTGCGAAGAGCACCGAAAGTTCCTTGTCCGGCTCAAGTTCCGCAAAACGGAAAATGACAGTTGGTCGGTAAACCGCATCGTTTACCGCGCCGACGACGAGATGGAGAAATTTTACCGCGACAAGGCGACGCAGAGCCGCCGCCGCGGCCGCGGACATCGCCGCCGCAGAAGCGAAAACACCTGAAAAGCATACGAAAAACCGGGGCCGCACAGCCGTGCGGCTCCGGTTTTCTCTATGATTTTCTTTAATCCAGCTCCTGCTGACGGAGCCAGGTATCCATCACCATGCTGTGCGGCAAAATCTTCACACCGAGCGCCTGCAAGCGCGCCTTGAAGCCGCATTTGCTCATGTCCCTGCCCTTTTTCGCGTCTTTCCATGCCTGGGCAACGATCTCCTCCGGCTTGTACATGGCGACATACTTCTTGACGACCGGCTTTTCCCCGCTCGCCACAGCGCGGTCAAAGAACTCGGTCTTTGTCCAGAACGGGCAGACCGCCATCACGCGCACGCCCTGCTTTTTGAGCTCGCGGTTGAGTGCGCGGCTGTAGTGCAGAACAAGCGCTTTCGTCGCGCCGTAAACGTTGATATACGGAATCGGCTGAAACGCCGCGACGGAGGCGATGTTGATGATCTGGCTGCCGGACGGCATGTACGGCACCGTAAGCTGGCAGAGCGCCATGACCGCCTTGCAGTTGAGATCAACCATATTGAGATTCACTTCGAGCGGCGTGTCCATCACGGCACGGAACTTGCCAAAGCCGCTCGCATTGATGAGAAGGCCGACCTCCGGCTGCTCCTCGCGCAATAGCGCGGCATATGTTTCATACGACGTCTCTTTGGAAAGGTCGAGCGAGATGGCACGCACCGGAAACGCCGTATGATTTTTCAGTTCCTCCAGGCGATCCGCCCGCCGGGCGATTGCCCAAATTTCGTCAAACGTTCCGAATTCCTGCACCGTTTCCGCGAACCGGCGGCCCATGCCGCTGGACGCGCCGGTGATGACGGCAATTTTCTTCATATCCATTCTCCTTTACAAGAATACCGGCTGGTACATGCCAGCCGGTATCTACTTTTTTTACTCTTTTTTAGAAATCAAACGGCGGCTGCGGATTTGCCGCGCGGAGGTTTTCGTAGAACACCGTCTCGGTGATGGACACATAGGGCTTTACGAAAACGGAGACGACCGGGATCGTCGCGAGGATCTGCCAGCCGAGGAAGCTCAGCTGCAGCACGAAAAGCTCCCATTTGTGGCCGCGCATCATGATCCGGCTCTCCCGCATACAGCGGATCGGCGACCAGTCGGGATGCTCGACCTGCAAGTAGGTCGCCATGCCGTAGGCATACGAGAGGATGAGACCGGGAACGAGCAGTGCCACCGACGCGATCATAACCAGCGCGTCGATCAGAAGCGTCAGCACGATGCCGCGCCACGCAATGCCAAAGCCGTCCAGCAGGTTGCCGTAACCGCAAGCCTCGCCCCGGACAACGTGGAGCGTATAGGCGGTATAGCCGTAGGAGAGAACGATGATGGCCAGCTGGAAAAGGATCAGGATCGCCGTCGGGACAAACTCCGCATTGGAAAAGTCGATGCGGATCATGTTCTCATAATCGAGCGCTTCCATCGCATTCAGATCGAGCAAAATGGGCTGCCCGCCGATTTTCTGCGCCAGATAGTTGAGAAGCCATATGAATGCCAGCAGCGCCAGCGTCACGAGGCAGGGATGCGGGCGGGTCGAATTTATCAGGCTGCGGGCACGCAGCTTCATTTCTCCTCGCGTCATGCCTTATCCTTTCCCTCGGCGACGAGCCGCTCGCCGATCTTGTACACGTCACCCGCGCCGACCGTGAGAATGATATCGCCGGGGCTGGCCGTTGCGCGGAGCGTTTTTTCGAGCTCAGCGTTGTCCGCGAAGAAGATGCCGTTCGGAAGCTCGCGCGCAATGTCCGCCGACGAGATGCCGATGGTGTTCTTTTCGCGCGCAGCATAAATCTCCGCGAGATAGCATACGTCCGGGCGGCGGAGCTGTTCAACAAAATCGCTGAAGAGCGCCTGCGTGCGGGAGTATGTATGCGGCTGGAACACGACGATCGTGCGCTTGTAGCCGAGCGTTTCGATGGCGTCCAGCAGCGCTTTCAGCTCGCCCGGATGATGGGCGTAATCGTCGTAAACATCCGCGCCGTTGTACTTGCCCTTGAACTCAAACCGGCGGTTTGCGCCGGAGAATCCGGCGAGACCGTAGCGGATGGCCGCGGGGCTGCACCCGAGACAGATGGCGGCCGCAGATGCGGCAAGCGCGTTTTTCACGTTATGGATGCCGGGGACGCGAAGGCTCACATGCGTGAATACCTCTTCGCAGTAGATAACGTCAAACTCCGTCTCCGCGCCGTGCTGCACGATGTTGGCAGCATAAACATCCGCGCCCTTGTTCAGGCCGAATGTGAAGATATCGCGACCAAGCGGCGCAAGCGCATCCATGGAGTTTTTGTCCTCGGCGTTCGCGATGATGAACCCGTTTTCCGGGACAAGCGAGGCGAACTTCCGGAACGACGCCTTCACATCCTCGAGATCCTTGAAGAAATCGAGATGGTCGGCCTCGATGTTCAGTATGACCGCCACGGTGGGCGAAAATGCGTGGAAGGAATTATAGTATTCGCACGCCTCCATCACGATCGTATCGCCCGCGCCGACGCGGTGGCCGGCATGCAGAAGCGGAAGCGTTCCGCCGATCATAACGGTCGGGTCGCGCTCGGCGGCCATAAGGATGTGCGTGCACATGGAGGTCGTCGTCGTTTTGCCGTGCGTACCGGAAATGCAGAGCGAATTTCGGTAGTCCTTCATAATCGCGCCCCACGCCTGCGTGCGCTCAAACACGGGGATGCCGCGGCGGTGCGCCTCAACGATCTCCGGGTTTTCGTCGTGCACGGCGGCGGTGCGGACAACAAATTCAGCGTCCGCCGGGATGTTTTCCGCGCGGTGCCCGATAAACACGGGGATGCCGAGCGAGCGCAGATGCGCCACGTTCGCCCCCTCGTTCATGTCCGAACCGGTGATCACAAGTCCCGCTTCCGCGAGGACCTCCGCCAGAGGCGACATGGATACGCCGCCTATGCCGATCAGATGGCCGCAGCGTCCCGCCCAGTAATATTCCGAAAATGATGGCATGGACATATTCTCCTAACCAAGTTCAAATTGCCTGAAAAGGAATTATACTATATCTTCCGAAAAAAAACAAGTTATTCCCAATCTTTGGCACGTTCCACGGCCTTGTGCCAGCGCGCGCAGAGATCCCGGGCGCACTCGGCGTCCATTTTCGGGCGGAAAATGTGCGCAGACTCACGGATGCGGACGATATCCCCAATGTCTGACCACACCCCCGCGTGCAGACCGGCGAGAAACGCCGCGCCGAGCGCCGTTGTCTCCACCATAACGGGGCGGTCGATCGGGCAGCGGAGAACGTCCGCTTGAAACTGCATGAGGAACCGGTTGACGGAAGCGCCGCCGTCCACGCGCAATATCTGCATGGGTGCCCCGGCATCTTTTTCCATTGCCTCAATGAGATCGCGCACCTGATAGGCAATGCCCTCGAGCCCGGCACGAACAACATGCGCGCGCGTCGTGCCGCGCGTGATTCCGACCAGCGTGCCGCGCGCATACATATCCCAATACGGCGCGCCGAGGCCGGTGAACGCCGAAACGAGGTATACGCCGCCGTTATCCGGCACAGACTCGGCAAGTGCCTGCGTTTCCTCCGCCGAGGAGATGAGATGCAGTTCATCGCGCATCCATTGCACGGTGCTCCCGGCGTTAAAGACGCTGCCCTCGAGGCAGTAATTCGTCTCGCCGCGGATATTCCACGCCACGCACGAGAGAAGCCCGCTTCGGCTCACCGGAACGCTTGTTCCGGTATTCATCATGGCAAAGCAGCCGGTGCCGTAGGTGTTTTTCGCCTCGCCCGGATGAATGCAGCCCTGCCCGAGCAGCGCCGCCTGCTGGTCGCCCGCCGCGCCGCAGATCGGGGTGCCGGAAAGCTCCTCGAGTCCCGGCATGTGCGAATCGATAGTGCCGTACTCCTCCGAATTGGATACCGGCTTCGGGAGCATGCACATCGGGATGCGCAGCGCTTCGCAGAGCTCTGCATCCCATTGCAGCGTATGTATATTGAAGAGCATGGTGCGGGAGGCGTTGCTGTAGTCCGTCACATGGACGCGCCCGCCGGTGAGATTCCAGATGAGCCACGTGTCCACCGTGCCGAAGAGCAGCTCGCCGCGCTCGGCGCGCTCTCTTGCTCCGGAGACATTGTCAAGAATCCAGCGCAGCTTCGTTCCGGAGAAATAGGCGTCGATCAAGAGCCCGGTCTTTTCGCGGATCTTTTCTTCCCAGCCTTCGCGCCGCAGCTCCTCGCACAGCGGCGCCGTCCGGCGGCATTGCCATACGATGGCGTTATATACGGGCCGCCCTGTCTCCTTTTCCCAGACGATCGTCGTTTCGCGCTGGTTGGTGATGCCGATAGCGGCGATGTCCGCGGCGGAAAGGCCGCTCGTGCGGAACGCTTCCGAGAGCGATTCAAGCTGCGTATAGAGGATCGTCATCGGGTCATGCTCCACCCAGCCGGGCTGCGGATAGATCTGCGCAAAGGGGTGCTGCGAGAGCGACACGATCTTTCCGTTCACATCGAAAATGATGGCGCGGGAGCTTGTCGTCCCCTGGTCAAGGGCGATAACGTGCTGGCTCATGGGATAACCTCCTTGATTTTCGCCGGGAATTGTATATAATATATTTTGTATTATAGGTATTATAGCACAGGAAAGGATCTTTGGCTATGGCACGTATGTCGGAATTTACATTTTTATCTTCGGACGGACAGACGGCGCTCTCTGCGCGCGAATATCTCCCGGAGGGGGATCCCGTCGGCATCGTTCAGATCGTACACGGCATCGCCGAGCATATCGCCCGGTATGACGCCTTTGCCACATTCCTCACCGAGCACGGCTTCATCGTTGTGATGCATGACCAGCTTGGCCACGGAAAAAGCGCGCCGGACGAGGCGCATCTCGGCTTTTTCAGCGAGGAGAATGGCTGGGAAAAGGCCGTGCAGGATATCCGCTCACTGCACGATAAAACGGCAGCAAAGTATCCCGGCAAGCCGTATTTCATTTTCGGCCACAGCATGGGTTCGTTTCTGACGCGCACGTATCTCATCCGCTTCCGTACCGGGCTGGACGGCGCGGTCATCAGCGGCACCGGCCACCAGAGTCCCGCTCTCGTTTCCGCCGGCAAGGCCATGAGTGCGCTCGACATTCGCCGGAACGGCGCGATGCACAAGAGCGATTTTCTCAACAAAATGGCGTTCGGCAGCTACAACGACAAATTCGAAAATCCCCGCACCGCCAGCGACTGGCTCAGCCGCGACGAAGCCGCCGTCGATCTCTATAACGAGGATCCTCTCTGCGGCTTTATCCCGACAGCGGGACTGCTGCACGACATGATGAGCGGCATCGCGTTCATCACAAAGCAGAAGAATATCGCCCGGATGAAGAAGGATCTGCCGATCCTGTTCGTCTCCGGCGACTGCGACCCCGTCGGCGAGCAGGGACGCGGCGTGATCCGCGCCTACAAGTGCTTCCTCAAGGCGGGCATGAAGGACGTTACCATGAAGCTCTACCACGGCGGACGGCACGAAATGCTCAACGAAACGAACCGCGCCGAGGTCTACGAGGACGTTCTGAGCTGGCTCAACAGCAAAGCGGGAAAATAATGCCGGATTGTCCCGGCACATAGGGACAATCCGCGCCGGAATACAATGAATCATCCGTTATGGGAGGTTTTTGTATGCTGGCAAGTGCGTTTCTACTGCTGCTCAACGGCGCGTTTCTCTCGCTCCGGCTCGGCGCCGGTTCCGGCTCGTTTCCGCGGCCGCTGCCCGCCAAGGAGGAGCGGCGCTGCGTGGAGCGCTGGATGCAGGGGGATCTGGAGGCCCGGAACACGCTCATCGAACACAACCTGCGTCTTGTAGCACACATCATCAAAAAATACTATACGAGCGAAAGCGATCAGGACGATCTCATCTCCATCGGGACGGTGGGGCTCATCAAAGGCGTTTCCACGTACCGCCCGGACAAGGGCGTGCGCCTCGCGACTTACGCTTCACGGTGCATTGAAAACGAAGTGCTCATGCATTTCCGCGGCAGCCGGAAAAGCGCGGGCGATCTTTCGCTTTCGGATTCCATCGACACCGACTCCGACGGCAACTCCCTTTCGCTGATGGACGTTCTGGCCGACGAGGAGGACATGTCCGAGCGCATCGTGCAGACCGATCTCTGCCGCTGCCTCTCGGAAATGATCGACGATGTGCTCGACGAGCGCGAGGCCGAAATTCTCCGCCTCCGCTATGGACTCAACGGCAGCGCTACGCTCACGCAGCGCGAGACGGCCAAGCGCTGCGGCATTTCCCGCTCCTACGTATCACGGCTGGAGAAAAAGGCGCTCGAAAAACTCAAAAGAAACATGGAAGAGGAATAACATGAACACGCGAAAGATGATCGGGATCATTGTCATGGTCCTTTTATTGCTTCTGTGCGCGGTGCTGATGGTTCTGCGCGCCGGCGCGGCCAAGGCCTCCGACGCCGCCGCGCTCCGGGAGTCCATGGCGACGCCGGTACCTACCGCGACGCCGGACGTTACCCCGGAGCCGTCTCCCACGCCGGAACCCACGGCAACACCGGAGCCGACCGCAACGCCCGAGCCGACGCCGGACCCGGACTCCCCTGCCGGCCGCGCCGCGGCGCTCGGTCTGCCCGAACCGCCGGACATTGACATCAACAGCTGGGAATATATCCTTGCAAACGCGGATAACTCCATCGCAGAGTATGCCCCGCCGGAACTCGTAACGCTGGAAGGGCAGCTGGTGGACAGCCGCATTGCCGATGCGCTCGCCGCGATGGCGGCGGATACCCGCGCGCAGGGTCTCTCCGTCTATCTCTCCTCCGGCTACCGGAGCTATGCCGATCAAGCCGCGAACTTCCTCCGCGTCTGCCGGAACAACGGCGTATCAGATGGCAAGGACAGCCAGGGCTACTACATCACCATGCCCGCCGGTCACAGCGAGCACCAGACCGGCCTCTGCTGCGACATTACCGACATCTATTATCCGACGAAAAACCGTTCCATTGAAAACACCGCCATGTTCCAGTACATGAATGCGCATTGCCATGAGTTCGGTTTCATCCTGCGCTTCCCCGACGGCATGGAGCCGATTACCGGCGTTATGTATGAGCCGTTCCACTTCCGCTATGTCGGCGTGGAGGCTGCGAAGTATATCACGGAGAACAATATCTGCTTTGAAACCTTCGTTTCGCTCTACCGCGACATCGGTACGGCAGAAAATCCGCAGGAATCTTAAAAAAAGACTTGCAATTGCTCACACCTTGTGGTAGTATAACAAGGCTGTTAGAAATCCGGGTGTGGCGAAGTTTGGTATCGCGCCTGAATGGGGTTCAGGAGGCCGCTGGTTCAAGTCCAGTCACTCGGACCATGCAGAGTGTCCTTATAGGATCTGAGTATCCTGTAATGGACACTCTGCTTTTTTATGTAGAAAATGGTGAAAAGCCGGAGCTGTCGGTGCTCACCCGTTCCCGCAGGCACAGCAGCTTGACCTTATGCTCGGTCAGCAGGTCGATGTACTGCTTTGTCATGCCCCAATCCCGCCCTATACGGTCAAGGCTGCTTATCAGCACCACATCCACCTTTCCGGCAAGAACGGCCTCCATCACCTCTTGCAAAGCCGGACGGTCAAGGGTCATTCCAGAGCCATGCTCGGCGGCAGCACCAACGATGGTGTACCCGGCTTGCTTCGCATAGCGGCGAAGCTCTTCGGCCTGCCGTTCCAAAGAAAAGCTATCATCGTGAGCGACGCGGCAATAGAAATAGGCTTTCATCGTGTCGTACCTCCTATACCGCAACCTGTTCCGGGGCGTAGCTGAGCGCTACGCCTTTTCTCGTTTCCATGATAATGTCGGCTTCCGGGATTTTCCGGCGATCCGGCACATCGAAAGAGCCAATGCAGTTGTAGTAGATCACAACACGCTGATTGGTAACGCCGTCCTGCTTTTCAGCGTGGTACACCTCAATATGGTCGATCAGCTCTGCAACCATCCGCTTTGTAATGGTGGTCGCGTCCGTGTATCGCCGTATCGTTTCAAGAAAATCGTCAATGTCCATGCGCTTGCTCTCGTCCTTTTTCAGTTCCAGCCGCAGCGCCTTGATCTTCTTGGCGTTCTCGCCCTGCTCTTGTTCGTAGCGTTTGGACATTTTGGCAAACCGGGCATCGTCGATCTTTCCCGCTACATTGTCCTCATAGAGCCGTTCAAAGAGCATATCCAGCTCCCGGTCACGGGCAGTCAAAGCGTCCAGCTCCCGCTGCTTGCGGAGCGCGGTATTTTCCGCAACCTTTGCCGAGCGTCCGATCATGGCCTTGATCAGCATATGGCCTGCGGTCAAGATGCCTATAAGACATTGTTTTCTACGGAGTTTAAGGAATTAACTACTATCGGCAACGATTTTCGTATTAGACATCACGAAACAAATAAAATCGACATTGTTGATATACGACACTATGACTATTTTTTCAACCGCTGTCTGGCGCTGATTGCTTTGGCGCTTCAATATCTACAGTAATGTAATTTGACTGTGCTATATAAAACGCCGCCTACTGTCTACATAGGCGGCGTTGTTCTCGCTATTTTGAATTTTT
>ENA-UONY01001077-UONY01001077.1-human-gut-metagenome-genome-assembly--contig:-CS9-NODE-1077-length-25754-cov-7.354099_pt1 | contig 25754 bp, 24 predicted proteins | sample MGYA00242465_ERZ724012 | MGnify/ENA metagenome assembly ERZ724012 | reverse complement strand
GCCATGTACGACATCATCATTGCCGGAGGCGGCCCGGCGGGAATGACCACCGCCATTTATGCCCGCCGCAGCGGAAATAGCGTTCTTCTTCTCGAACGCGAGGGCTACGGCGGCCAGATTGCCTACGCCCCGCGCGTGGAAAATTATCCCGGCGTCGCCTCCATTGGCGGCGCAGAGCTTGCCGAGCAGATGCTTGAGCAGATGCTCGCGCTCGACGCCGAAACCGACGTTGGCGAGGTTTTGTCCGTGGAGCGCGCCGGGGAGAATTTTGCAGTCCGCACAGAGGACGACATATACGAAAGCCGCGCCGTGATTCTTGCCACGGGCGCAAAGCACCGCCATCTCGGTCTGCCGGGCGAAGAGGAGCTTCTCGGTCACGGCGTTTCCTACTGCGCAGTGTGCGACGGCGGATTTTATAAAAACGGCGTCACCGCTGTTGTCGGCGGCGGCGACAGTGCTTTGCAGGAGGCGCTGCTGCTCTCCGACATCTGCCAAACCGTATGCCTCATCCATCGGCGCGACACCTTCCGCGGCGACGCGGAAAAACAGGAGCGCCTCTTCGCGCGCGCAAATGTGAAAGTTCTCACGCCCATGGAGATCGCCGAATTCCTCACCGAGGACGGCGCGCTCCGCGCGCTGCGGCTGAAGAATACCGCGACCGGCGAGGAGTCCGAGCTCCCCGTGGACTGCCTCTTTGTCTCCGTCGGCCAGCAGCCGGAGCTGGAGCGCTTTGCTTCGCTCGTGCCGCTCACCGACCGCGGCTACGCCGCCGTGCCGGAGACCGGTGAAGCGCCCGTCCGCGGCGTTTTCGTTGCCGGGGACTGCCGCAGCAAGCGCGTCCGCCAGCTCACCACCGCCGTTTCGGACGGGGCAAACGCCGCGCTTGCGGCGTGCCGTTATCTCGACGGCGAGGAATAAATCCCATAAATTGGGTGACATAATTTTATAACATGGCCGGCGCAGAGATTGACATTATTTTTAAATCTTTGCGCCGGTTTGTAACACAATATGCGGTATTCCTTTGCAAAAGGCTTGCCTATATCTTGAATTTTCCCAGAAAAATCTGGAAAAGTGTCAAATCGGCAACGGAAATTGTTTCTTCTTCTTAACGATTTATCATCGGCATTATGTTAAGTTACAGACAGGTTATGTAAAGTACGCAACCAATTCCGACGATGATCGAGGGAGCCTGCCATGAAATCCGCACGCCGATCTGCCGTATATCGTGTTCTTTCCGCAGCAGCCGCCGCGCTGCTGCTTATTGCGCTTTTGAGCGCGAACGCGCTTGCCGCCGACACGGACGGTCTCACCGTGGAAACGCTCACGTTCCGGGACATTCTGGCGCTTTACGCCGCGGATCGAAACTCCTTCGGCGAAAACGCCCCGGAGACGGATGGCGAGGGCGTGACGAACGCCGCGAAGCGTCTGGCCGAGATGTTTACGTTCACCGTGGGGCTCAACTATACCGGCGAAGGACTCAACTGCAACTATTTCGGCAAGGACATCTCTTCGCAGATGGGTACGGAGCCGTATACCGACGGCAACCGCCTCGCCTCCTACGATGTGGAGATCCTTCCCTGCCGCAGCTACGCCGTGGCGCTGCCGCAGGGGCAGACCACGACGATCTCGGTCTATCTTGCCGGGTACACCAACACCGCCGCGTCCGGCGGCGTGGAGGCGGTGCTTCACTATGTCTGGCAGGATCAGGGCGTATGGTACGCCGTGAAGGACGATAACCCGTATTACCGCGTCCGCTTCAACGGCAAGAGTGCCCGCGCGCTCGCCGCTGACGGCCTTACCATGGCTCTCGCCCACGCTGAAAACGGCACCGCCGCTATCGGCGCTTGGGAAAATCTCTCCGCCACGCCGGACGGGAACGGCGTCGTGACGCTTCCCGGCAGCACGCTGCTCGCCGGGCAGGGAAGCGCCAATCTTCTTGGCGTGACGGCCGATTTCTCCTCGCTTTCTTACGGCTCTCTCACCCATTCGCTGCTCGCCGTGAGCGATTTTCTCCGCGGCGACACAACGTACCAGACCGGCCCGCTTGTATACAAGCGCGACTGCTTTGAGGCCGGAACGCTGCACCGCGTGCCGGACGGCGAAGCGCTGCGCGAAGGCGTGACCTATGAGTTCCGCGTGCAGTATGCCGAGGCGCTCACCGTTGCGGCAGGAATGCGCGGCGAGGATGTGGGGCTTGTCGTCCGCTCCGAGCTGACGGGCAGGGAATTTCCCGTTTCCGATTTTGTCTGGTACGGGAGCAGCGAGCACCTGACCGGCGATGAGTACAACCCTTACACGATCACGTTTACCTATACTCCCTCGCAGGAGGGCAGCACCGTGTGCAGCTTCGTGCCGGTGAATCTGACCGGCGAGAGCAGCGCGCTTGCCGCCGCGCCCTTCCACGCCTGCGTCGAGACCTCCGCGCCGGCTGCAGAGGCTGCTGCCGCGGAAGTGCCTGCGGCTGAGGCTCCCGCTGTCGTTGAGACCGCCGTTTCCGTAGCGCCGGAGGCTGTACTCCCCACGCCGGAAGCGCCGGCCATTGCGCAGACGCAGCCCGGCAGCGCCACGCCGATGCCGCTGCGCACCGCCGAGAGCGGCGCGCCCGCCACGCGTGCGCTTCTCGCCCAGACGCTCTGGACGCTTTTTGACTGCCCCGCCGCCGAGAGCGACGTGTACTTCTCCGATCTTCCCGCCGATGCGGACGCGGCGCAGGCCATCCGCTGGGCGGCGCAGAGCGGGCTGATCGTCGGCTATGGCGACGGCACATTCCGCCCCGATGAGCCGGTCACGCGCGAGCAGACTGCCGTGATTCTCTGCCGCTACGCCGCGCTGCGCGGCGCAGACACCTCTGCCGCGGGCGATCTTGCCGCGTGGAGCGACGGCAGTTCCGTCAGCTCGTGGGCGCAGCAGGCGATGCTCTGGGCGATGCAGTCCGGCACGATCGCCGCGCACGACGACGGCACCATCGGCGCCCGCGAAACCGCAACCTGCGGCGCGCTCACCGAGATGCTGATGAATTTGCAGACGAAGCTGTGATATACTACAAAGTAAAGGCTCCCTCTGACGAGGGAGCTGTCAGCGAAGCTGACGGAGGGAGAGAAAGCGTGTTTTCCGCGCAAAAAGATTTTCTCTCCCTCCGTCAAAAGCTCCGCTTTTGCCACCTCCCTCGTCAGAGGGAGGCTTTTGATTTTGATGAAAGGAAATTTTTTATGAGCGAAACCAACCTCCCGCTCGAGATCGAGCGGAAATTTCTCATCGCGGCGCCGGACGCGGCGCTGCTTGAGGAAAAGAGCGTAAAGCGCCTTGCGATCGAGCAGGTATATCTCCGCGCCGGTACTTCCGGCGCCGGCCGCCGCATCCGCCGCACCCGCTGCGGCGCGGAGGAACGGTTTTTCTATACGGAAAAAACGCGCGTCACCGCCGTCACGCGCATCGAGCGCGAGCACGAAATCTCTGCGGCGGAGTTTGATGCGCTGCTTTCCGAGCGCGACGAGGCGCTGCGCACCATCGAAAAGACGCGCTATCTCGTGCCATTCGGGGGGCACACACTGGAGATCGACGTATTTCCGTTCTGGGATGACCGCGCCTTCTGCGAATGCGAGCTGCAAAGCGAGGACGAGTCTCTCGCGCTCCCGGACTGGCTGCACGTATACCGCGAAGTGACGGAGGACCTCCGTTACACCAACCGCGCGCTCGCCCGCAGCGTGCCGGACGAGACATTATAAGCTGAGATCATTGACAGTAATCTACGGGCGTGCTATTATAGTTTTTGGAGAGTTGGTTTTTCATCTAAGATGGAGATTCCGCAAGCGATCTCATCTTTAGGTTAGAACGTAGTCCTAACCTAAAGAGAGTTCCTGAGCAACTCTCCTCTTTTATTACCCGGAGATGACTTATATGGCCAGAATGATCCCAGAACATCTTTCCGAAGCCACAAAAAGCCGTGCAGAAGAAAAGCTTTTTCGTCTATTCCAGCAAATGTCCGAGACCGATGATTGGGTTATTATGCATTCTGTAGCGATAGCAAAGCACCCTACACAATCGCAAGGAGAATCGGACTTTGTCGTTCTGATCCCAGATCACGCCGTATTGGTACTGGAGATTAAAGGCGGCGGTATTTCATACCGTTCTGGGACATGGTATTCGTGTGATCGCTACAATGAAATTCACGAAATAAAAAACCCTGTTGATGAAGCTAACAACGCAATGCACGCATTAAAAAAATATTTAGATGAATGTAATTCTGAGCTGAGGGCAGGGAGGATTATTTTCGGATTCGGCGTTGTCTTCCCCGACTCAGAAGTATGCGATAAGTTACACCTGCCGGATCTCGCCAACGAGCAGATTGCTGATATAAACACTGTAATGGATGCAGACTGCGCAAAAAAATACTTACTTCGGTTGTGCGCATTCTGGAAAAAACGATTCAACACCACAAGTCGCGCCATTTTCCCTCCTTCTGCCGCTCAATGCAAAGAAATTGTGAATCTTCTGCGACCGGAGTACTCATCACATATTTCTTTATCGACTATCATTCGTGGCATCGAAGGACAGGCGTTAAAGCTGACGCAAAATCAGCAGTATGTTCTTGACGGTCTGAAAGATAACGAACGCTGCCTTGTGGCCGGAAGTGCTGGAACAGGAAAAACCGTACTAGCCGTCCAAATTGCCCGTGATATTGCTTCCACCGGCCAATCTGTCGCTTTTTTCTGTTATAACCGGCGCCTCGCAAATTATCTATGTTCAAACTTGGGTGATGCTAACATCGTTTGCGGCAGTTTTACGGATTACATGGATTCCTTTGTCGAGCGTTTTCGTCCTGAAGCAAAGCAACACAGTCTTGACGAAGAAGGTCAGGATGACTACTACCGGAAACGGCTACCGGATCTGTTCAGTGAGCTGTGTTTGGATGGCATAGTAGATCAACTGGACTATTTAATCATTGATGAAGCGCAAGATCTGATGACTGATGACTACTTAGAAACGCTCGATTTGCTTTTAAAAGGTGGCTTAAAAGACGGCAATTGGCGCTTTTTTATGGATGGTGAAAAGCAAAACATCTATCACGCTAATATGTCGTATAATGATATTCGTGAGCTTCTCCGACGCAGGCACATATATTTTTCAACTTACATACTTACAGATAACTGCAGGAACTCCCTCTCCATCATAAAAAAAGTTGATCATGTTTTTGGTTCACAGACACGGTCTTTGCAGGACGTTTCATATGGGGAAGATGTTAAAGTAATAAAGTATAAACGAAATAACGAACAAGCAACAGCGGTCGAAGCCCTGCTGCTTAAGCTTTATGCCGAGGGCATCGCTCCAGATCAAATCGTTATTCTGTCACCGGTCCGGTTAGAAAACTCTGCGGTTGCACAAATCTGTAATAATCGGTTCTCAATTTCTGAAACTCCTCAAAAAAATGGAATCCTTTTCTGCACGATAGACGGGTTCAAAGGGTTGGAAAGCTCCGTGGTTGTTTTAACCGATATTTATTCTTTGGATTCGGAAAAACGGTTAAATCGTCTTTATGTTGGCATGACGCGTGCAAAAAGTCTCCTGTATATTTTTGCGAATGAAAAATCTTTTAAGCAGGTAAACTAAAGGGCGTGTTACTATGACAAAGAAAAAGATTACCCGCAGCTCATTTTTATCCCATTACAATTATCTCGCCGTTGTAAACCAGTATATTGAAAATCCCGACGATTATGTAAGAAGTTTCAACGTTAGAATCAACGGAAAACTGCGCAAAATAATTACATATCAACCAACTTCCAAAGGAAAGCAGTTAAGATCCCTCCACAGCCTTATTGCATCGTATATTACACAGAACTACACTTCAAGCAGCAACTCCTACGCCTATAAAAAGAGTTTTTCTGTTGCCGCCTGTCTTAACAACCATATGGAAAACTGTGTATTTCTTAAAACTGATATTCATTCTTTTTTCGACAGCATCAGCTACGACGTCTTAAATAAAAAAGTCTGTACCCTTCTTACTCCGTACTATAAAAAGCTCATCTCCCATTTACTGAAAGCCTGTTTCTACAACGACCGGCTACCGATTGGATTTGTCTCATCGCCAGTGCTCTCAGACCTGTTTTTATCTTCGTTTGACGCGGCTATCTCTAACCAGTTTCCCAGCTGTGTTTACACGAGATACGCTGACGATTTTATTCTTTCTATGCCCGCATCTGAAGATGCTGAACAGATGCTTTTAAGCGCAAAACATGTTATGGCAGAATTGCTTGCTTCCCTTGGACTATCTCTCAACGAAAACAAAACATACATACGCAAATTAAAAATTCCGGGAGATGCTATCCATGTTCTCGGTCTGAATATAGTTTATCAGGAACCTGGAAGGAACAAACTAACCGTCAGTGATAAGTATATCAGAGAAGTAAGTTTCTCCTTATGTGATTTGATAAACAGACATTCACAAAAAGGTGACAACATCGATAAAGATGAATTCATCCATGTATACGGAAAAGCGGCCTACATTATTGCTAGTAGCCCATCAAGTGCCGAAAAATTAAGGAAAATGCTATCTGTAAAGCTGAAGCAGAACATTCCTTCTCTGGATTACGAGAATCTCAGCCAATTATGCGGAGCAATTTGAGCGCCGCACACATTACATATCATAAGTGTCTATGGATAAGTGTTCCATAGGCACTTTTTGTATCTACGTCGCGCTCGATGAGGCGCTCTGAACCGTATTGCTTTTCCCCGGCAGAATATGGTATAGTAATAGGGATAAATCCGCCCCGATAGAAAAGGAGAACCCCCTATGCTCTTTGACGGACTGAGCCCTCTTCTCTGCTGCGTGCTGGGCTATGTCAGCATCATCCTCTACGATCTCAACAACACCTCGCACAACAACGACCGCATGCAGTCGCTCTACACCGTCGGCGCCGGTCTGATCGGCCTCGCGTTTTTCAACACCGTTCTTCCGGGGCTTTCGGAGGCCAACTCCCTGCCCGCGGCGGTACGCGTTATTGCCGGAATTCTGGCGCTCGGCTTTTTCGCGCTGCTCATATATCTCACCTTCATCACCGGCGGGCGCACCAACTGGAAGAACAAGAATTCCAAGAAACGCTGGTGGGAAAAGGATCTCGTGACGACGGGGGCCTACGCGCTCTGCCGCCACCCGAGCGTCTGGGCGATGCTCTTTTTCTGTCTGCTGCTCATCCCGGCGGCGAACTTTGACCCCTGGTACGCCACGATCTTCAGCGTGTGCGGTCTGCTGCTGGCAATGTATGAAGATATCAACGTTTTCCCCGTGCTCATGCGCGGGTACAACACCTACAAGGACACCACGCCGTTCCTCTTCCCCACGAAGGATAGCATCCGGCGGTGCTTTAACGGAAAGAAGGCCAAATAAACACCATGCATGATGAACTGACTGCCGTTGATATGCAGAAAATGCGCGAGGAGCTTCGCGAGCGCGAGGAAGTGCTCATGCCGAAGATCCTTGAGGACGTGAAGGTCGCCCGCTCGTTCGGCGATCTGAGCGAAAACTTTGAGTACAAGGCCGCGAAGGCCGAGCAGCGAAAAAATATGAGCCGCATCCGCTATCTCAAGCAGATGCTCGCTTCCGCCGTTGTGATCGACGCGAAGTCCGATGCCGACGAAGTCGGCCTCTTCGACCGCGTTGTGCTGTATCTGGAGGACGATGACGAGGAGATGACCGTCCGGTTCGTGACGACGCTCCGGCAGAACGCTCTTGAAGGGCTCATCAGCAAGGAGTCTCCGCTCGGCGAAGCGGTGCTCGGCCACAAGGTGGGAGAGCGCGTATACGTCCACGTGAACGACGATTACGGATACTATGCCGAAATCCGTTCGATTGAAAAAGGCCAAGACGACGCAAGTCTTGAAATAAGCTCTTATTGATATTCCCATCCGTTTTAATGCAGCGAAAGGAGAACTTTCATGTCCGCAACACTCGTTATCATGGCCGCGGGGCTTGCCTCGCGCTACGGCGGGGCGAAGCAGATCGAAAAGGTCGGCCCCGGCGGGGAAATCCTCATGGAGTACACCATCCACGACGCGCAGCGCGCCGGATTTGACCGGTTCGTCATCATTCTCCAGCCGCAGATGCTGGAGGACTTCCGCGCCGTATGCGGCGAGCGGCTCGAAGGAAAGGCACATGTCGATTACGCCTTCCAGAGCTTTGATTCGCTGCCGGACTGGTTCACCGTTCCGGAAGGGCGCACGAAGCCCTACGGCACCGTGACCGCCGTGCTCAGCGGCAAAGACGTGATCTCCGGCAATTTTGCCGTGGTAAATGCCGATGACTACTACGGCCCCTGCGCCTTCACGCTGATGTACGAAGCGCTCGAAAAGCTCCCGGAAACGGGCCGCGGCTGCATGGTCGCCTACAAGCTGCGCAACACCGTGAGCGATTTCGGCACCGTGACGCGCGGCGTGTGCCACATTGACGGCGGCGAGATGACCGCCGTTACCGAGACATTCAAGATCGGCAAAGCGCCGGACGGCTCCATCCGCTCGTTTGCCGATTCCGAGGAGGGCGTCGCGCTTGACGGCGAGAGCCCGGTATCCATGAACTTCTGGGGCTTCACGCCGTGGGCGCTGGGCGAAATGGAGAATTACTTCCATGCGTTCCTCCGCTCCGAGGCGGGCAAGGAGCTCAAGAGCGAGTGCCTGCTGCCGACGATGGTAGGCGATATGCTCCGCGAAGGCACGATGCACGTTGACGCGTACACAACCGAGGAAGCGTGGTTCGGCATGACATACCACGAGGACCGCGCCACGACCGCCGCCATGCTCCGCAAGCTCACCGCCGAGGGCATGTACCCGGAAAATCTGTACTGAACACGGCCTATACAAAACCCGGCTCTTCGGATCGTATCCGAGGAGCCGGGTTTTTGTATTCACTTTACTGCATCGAGCGCGAGCTGCACCGCGCCGTGGAGCGCGTCGTGCTCCGGAAAAACCGGGCGGCAGAAGGATGCGAGCTTCTCGCACACCGCGCGGCGGTAAATATTGTCCTCCGCGAGCAGCCCGCCCGCAAGGGCGCACGGCGCGCCCTTTTCCAGCCGGAGATGCTCCATCGCCGAGCGGACGAGCCGGGCGAGCTCGCCCGCGCCGCGGCGCAGGATATCGAGGCTCACGGTGTCCCCCTGCTCCGCGCAGCGGAGCACAAGCGGCGCGAGCGCGGCAATGTCGCCCTTGCCGCGGTGAGAAAAGTAAACAAAATCAAAAATACCCTGGATGCCGTTGCCGCCGACGGCGCTCATCACCGCGCCGTGGAGCGGATTTTCCGAAAGCCGCCCATCCTCGGTCTGGAGCGCCGCGGTGAGCGCGTCCCGGCCAAGAGCGTAGCCGCTGCCGGGATCGTCGATGATGTGTCCGCCGCCGCCGCAGCGAAATGCTTCTCCGGCGGCGTTTTTGCCGCAGCATATGGAGCCTGTCCCCGCGATGAGAACGCAGCCCGGCTCTTTCATTGCGCCCGCAAGCGCGATCTCATGGTCGCCGCAGAGAAGGAGCTTTCCGGCAAAGCCGCGCCTGACGAGCGCCGCATGCAGTATTTCCCCCGCCGCTGTGCCCGAAACGCCCGCGCCGCCGGCGCACATCGCGCCGCACGCGCTCATGTCGCCGCAGAACGCAAGGATTTCCTCCACGCGGCGGCGAAAGCCGCCCTCGCCGATGTCCGAAAGGTTGAATGCGCCGAGCGTTTCCCGCCGGAGCAGCGTCCCGTCCGATGCGCAGACGGCCACGCGGGTTTTTGTCCCGCCGCCGTCGATACCGACAACAAACATATCTCTCACCTCACAGCACCGCGGGCATCACGCCGCAGCATTCTCCGCCGGAAAACACGTCCGCGAGCGCGGCGAGGGAATCACGCGAATAATCAAACGCCGCGAGCAGCGCCGCATTTTCGGGCATGAGCGGCAGATCGTAGGGGTTGCGCAACGCCGCCACGGTCATCGGAACGCCCGTTTCCGAAAGCGCCGCCGCGAGAGCGAGCTGCCCGCGGAAAAGGTGCGCGTTGCAGGAGGAAAAAATGATATTCTCCGCCCCCCTCGCGCGCTCTGCGAGCGATGCGATCTCCGTCTCGTCCGGGTCCTTGGAACAGACGGCGAACGCTGCGCCAAAGCGCGCGCCCATATACTCCGGGAACGCCTTCGCCTCCGGGTCGGCGTTCGAGGCCTGCGTCATGCGGTAATCGTCGCAGCCGCAGAAAAACGTCTTTTCGCTCGCGATGCACGCCCTGCCGCGCACCGCGGTGACCGCCTCGCGTGCCATGCGCGCCGCGGCGGCAAAATCTTCCGCCCGCCCGGCGCTCGCCGGTTCGGCGGGATGTATCCATTGCTCCTTCGCACGGAGGATGCGCCGCACGGATTCATCGAGTTCCCGCGCATCAATCGCCCCGCTCTCGGCGGCGGCGAGCGCCGCCGCGGCGCTCTCGCGCTGCAAAGCAGCGTTACTCGAAACGAACACCATATCCACGCCCGCGCGCATTGCCTCCACAACGCCGTGCGCCGTGCCGTAATGCTGCCGGATGGCATCCATCACCATGCAGTCGCTGAGAATGAGCCCATCAAAGCCCAGTGTTTCGCGCAGAAGGCCGTGCATGATCGTGCGCGACATCGTAGCCGGAACGCCGTTCGGTTCGATCTCCGGGAAGAGGATATGGCTGCTCATGATAGCGGGGATGCCCGCCTCGATCGCCGCGCGGAACGGCAGGAGCTCACACGCTTCGAGCTCGGAGAGCGTTTTCTCGATGCACGGGAGACCGATGTGCGAGTCCACGGCGGTATCGCCATGGCCGGGGAAATGCTTGCCGCAGCAGAGCATGCCGCCGTTCCGGTATCCCTCCACAGCCTTTGCGCCGAAGAGCGCAACGCGCTGCGGGTCGTCCCCGAAGCTTCGCACGCCGATCACGGGGTTCATGGGGTTGGAGTTTACATCGAGGTCGGGCGCGAGATTGAAATTGACGCCGACGCCGCGCAGCTGCCGCGCCGTGATCTCTGCGGCGAGAGCCGCGTTTTCCGGCTTTCCGGTCGCCGCGAGCGCCATGCTGCCGGGGACGTTCACCGCGTCCCACGGGAGGCGCGTCACCATGCCGCCCTCCTGATCGATGGTGATAAAAGCGTCGTGCCCGGTCGCGCCGCGGATGAGCGATTGGATATCCGCGCACAGGCGCGCAAGCTGCGCCAGGCTTTCAATATTATACCGGAAGAGAATGACGTTTCCGATCTTATATTCCCGCACCAGCGCGGCAAACTCCGCCGGGATCGTCGTCCCAGGGAAGCCGAACACCAGCCGCTGGCCGGTCTTTTCCCGAATGTCCATATTTTTCCTCCTTATTCGTAGAGAAGGTAGGGTTTCCGCCGCTCGGTGAACGCTGCGCACTCGCGCCGGGCGCGCGCGATGAGCGTCTCGGCGTCCCAGCCGGGGTGTTCGAGTTCCCTGTGCCCGGCGAGGAGCGATATAAAGGGGCGTCCGTCCTCCCGGACGGGCGGGAGAAGGGCGAAATCGTTGGGGTACATGTCCCGCACAAGTGCAAGCAGCCGGAGGCCGAGCTCCGCCGGGCGGAGCGCCGCGGCGTCCATCACGTGCAGGTGCACGCCGCCGCAGAGCGTCCCGGCGTGCTTGGAGGCCGTGGGTGTGAAGTACGCGGGCGTCACGGCGAGACCCGGCAGCGCGAGAGCCTCGAGCTCCCGGCAGAGGGCTTCCGCATCGATGAACGGCGCGCCGAGCAGCGCGAACGGATCCGCCGTGCCGCGTCCTTCCGAGAGATTCGTCCCCTCCAGAAGGCACGTGCCGGGGTACAAAAGCGCCGTTTCATACCGCGGCATTGCAAGGCTTGGCATAACCCATGGCCGGCCCCAGCCGGGGAAGCTCACACGGGAATCATACCCCTCGCAGCGCACAATGTCCAGATCGCATCCCATGTTCTCCTCGGCATTCACCATGCGGGCAAACTCGCCGCAGGTCATGCCGTAGCGCGGCGGGATCGTATGACAGCCGACGAAGCTCTCCATCCCCGCTTCGAGCACGACGCCCTCGGCGGCGCGCCCCAGCGGATCGGGACGGTCGAGCACAACGAGGCGCTTTCCGTATTCCGCGCAATCGAGCAACAGGTTTTTGAGCGTGGAGATAAACGTATAATACCGGCAGCCGACATCCTGAATGTCGTAGATGAGCGTATCAAATTCCGAGGCCGTCTCGCGCGGCAATCGCTTGGAGCCGGGGCGGTACAGGCTCTTTACGCGCAGGCCGGAGGGCGCGTCGATGCTGTCGGAAAACATCTCGCCCGCGGCCTTGTCGCCGCGGACGCCGTGCTCCGGCGCAAGCAGGAGCCGGAGGTCGCAGACCTCCTTTAAAACATCGATGCTGCTGCGGTTATCTGCGCTGCGGCCGGAAGGCGCTGTGACGAGCGCGGCACGGCCGGGAATATGTGCGGCGAGGGACGGACTGTCAATACCGAATCGGATCATGAAAACACCCCTTTACAAAGCGGCGGACAGGAAGTAAACTTTTCTTAGTTTATAGCAAAAATGGGAGGTCTCATCACCATGGAACATCCCCTGAAAACGCTGTGGGAAAAGCCGTCGCGGCTCGTGATCGGGTTTATGTCCGGCACATCGGCGGACGGCGTAGACGCCGCGCTCGTGCGCATCACGGGCTGCGGCACGCGCACACGAGTCCAGCAGCTCGGCTTCTGCTTCGTGCCGTTTTCGGACGAAGTACGCGCGGAGATACTGCGTCTCGCCGGAGGCGGCGCGGCCGCAGCGGCGGACTTCTGCCGGATGAATTTTCTGCTCGGAGAACTCTTCTGCGAGGCGGGCGAGGCGCTTTGCGCGCAGACCGGCACAAAGCTCTCCGACATCGATCTCATCGGCAGCCACGGCCAGACATTCTGGCATATCCCGGAGAAGGAGGAATACCTCTCGCGCTCCTTCAAGAGCACGTTCCAGCTCGGCGAGGAGGCAGTGCTTGCCGAGCGCTTCGGCTGCCCGGTCGTTGGCAATTTCCGCGTCCGCGACGTGGCCGCGGGCGGGCTCGGCGCGCCGCTTGTGCCGTATACGGAGTTCCTGCTCTACCGCAGCGAGACCGAGCACACGGCGCTGCAGAATATCGGCGGCATCGGGAACATCACGCTGCTCCCGGCAGGGTGCACGCTTTCGGACGTGACGGCGTTTGACACCGGCCCGGGCAACATGCTCATCGACGCGGCCATTGCGCGCATCACAAACGGCGAAAAGCGCTTCGATGCAAACGGCGCTATGGCGGCCTCCGGCCGCGTGAGCGAAGCGCTTCTCGCGCAGCTCATGCGCGACCCTTACCTCTCCCGCCGTCCGCCGAAAACGACAGGCCGCGAGCACTACGGCGCGGCGTTCGTGGACGCCATTTTCGCCGCAGCGAAAGAGCTGAAGCTCTCGGGCGCGGACATTCTCGCCACCGTTACAGACTTCACTGCGTGGACGATCGCCGCGGCGATCTCTGATTTCTGCGCCGTGCGCCCCGCGCGGCTCATCGTCGGCGGGGGCGGCGGCCGAAACAGTACGCTCATGGCGGATATCGCCGCCGCGCTTCCCGACGTGTGCGTGCTCACAAACGAGGATCTCGGCTTTGACGGCGACGCCAAGGAGGCGGTCGCCTTCGCGGTACTGGCCAATGAGGCAATCTTTGCCCAATGCAGCAACGCGCCCGGCGCTACCGGCGCGCGGCACGGCGCGGTGCTCGGGAAGATCACGCTTTAATCAAAGAAGTATGCGAGCGCCGCGCGCAGCGACGCATCCCAGAAATCCCAGCTGTGCGCGCCCGGCCAATGCTCGAACCGGTGCGTAATGCCGAGCGACGCAAGATGCGCGGAAAAGCGCTCGTTCGCCGCGTACAGCCCGTCCTGCTCGCCGCAGGAGAGATAAACTCCGGGGGCATCCCCGGAGAGCCGTTCCGCCAGGACGAAAAGATCGTCCTTCGGCGGAACGGCTTTTTCTTCGCCGAAAATGGCGGTGAGCTCCGTTTCCCGGAGCGAGAGCGACTGGCGCTCTATGGTGCGGCGCAGATCGGAAACGCCCGAAAAGCTCGCCGCACCCGCGTAGCGTTCGGGGTACGTGAGCGCGCATTTCATTGCGCCGTACCCGCCCATGGAAAGGCCGAAAATGTAGTTTTTCTCCCGCGCCGCAGTAAGGCCGAACATTCTCCGGCAAACGGCAGGCAGCTCTTCGGATACATACGTAAAATATGGGAGGCCATATACCATATCGGTATAAAAGCTGCGCTGCACCTCCGGCAGCACAACGGCCATGCCGCGCTCACGCGCGTACCGCTCCACGGCGGTATAGCGTGTCCAGCCGGTGCAGTCGTCCGTCAGGCCGTGGAGAAGATAGAGCGTTTTTGCATCATGCAGATCGCCCTTATCGGGCAAAATCACGTCCACCGCCGTCGCCATGCGCAGCGATTCCGCGGCGATCTCGCAGCGAAGAAACGCCATGCTCAGCCCTCCAGCGCTACGGCGATGCGTCCATTGGCGCGTGCAAGCAGCGCCTCCGCTTCGGCCTTACCCACGCCGAGCAGCAGCATGACGATGGCCGCTTTGCAGGCGTAGTTTGTCTCGGCGAGCGCGGCACGCGCCGCGGCGTCCTCCGCGCCGGTCGCCTGGCGCACAATGCGCACGCACCGCTCGCGGAGCTTTTCGTTTGAGGCCTTCACATCCACCATGAGGTTGCCGTAGACCTTGCCGAGCTTCACCATCACGCCGGTGGAGAGCATATTCAAAATCATTTTCTGCGCCGTGCCGCTCTTCATGCGCGTGGAGCCCGTGATAACCTCCGGCCCCGGCACGGGAGAGATGGCAATATCGGCGTGCGCCTCGGCCTCGCAGCCGGGGCAGCACGTGACCGCGACGGTGAGAGCGCCGGTGCTTTTCGCATAGTCGAGCGCGCCGAGGACATACGGCGTCCGGCCGCTCGCAGCGATGCCGACAACGCTGTCGTTCTCCGTCAGATCCAGCGCCTTCAGATCGTCCGCACCCAGATTCCGGTCGTCCTCCGCGCCTTCGACGGCGGCAAACATCGCGCCGTAGCCGCCGGCGATCACCGCACGCACAAGTTCCGGATCGGTAGAGTACGTCGGGGGACACTCGGCGGCGTCGAGCACGCCGAGACGGCCGGACGTGCCGCAGCCGGTATAGATGAGCCGTCCGCCGCGCTGCATCCGTGCATAGATGCCGTCGATGGCATCGGCGATCTGCGGACAGACCGCTTCGACCGCCTCGGCGACCTTTTTATCCTCGTTATTGATGAGAAGCACCATATCGAGCGTCGGCAGACGGTCGATGTGCTCCGTGGCAGCATTGCGCTGCTCGGTGGCCAGTTTTCCGATGTCGGTCATTCACTCGTCCTCCAGTTTTTTGACGATGTGCATCTGCTCGGCGGGGATCATGAAGCACTCGCAGTACCCCTTCCGCCCCTCGATGCCGCGCAGACGTTTGAGATGGGAATAGTATTCCTTATAGGGAAAGCTCGTGCTGTGCACGGCGAACCAGTGGTGCTCGATGGCCTTTTCCCAGAGCGTGAAGCCGTCGGACACGTCGAGATATACATAGGGCGCAAAGCCCTCGGCATCCTCCCAGTTTTCCGCATAGTACAGATGGCGGGCAAAGTGGCGCGGGAGAGCTCGTTCAAAGCCCTCGATGGCGGCATAAAACCAGGCGTCCGTCACGATGCGGTGGCAGGCCGCATGGTCCTTGTGCATGCTGCTGGCGTGGTGGGTAATGAGGATATCGGGCTTCACGCGGCGGATCACGTCGCAGACAGCGAAGCGCGCCTCGTCGTTATCGGGGAGCAGCCCATCCGGGTAGTCCAGAACGATTGCCTCGCCGCCGAGCTCAGCGGCAAAGGCCTCCGCCTCGGCGACCTTGCTTTTCCGGTATTCGGCGACGTTCGCTCCCGCGGGCGCGCCCTTTTCCCCGGCGGTGAGCGCCAGCGTCACGCTGCGTCCGCCCTTCACGGTGTTCGCCGCGAGCAGCGCGCCGCAGGTAAGCTCCATATCGCCGATGTGCGCGCCGACGGCCAGTATCGTTTTGCTCATGGTTTCAGCTCCTTTATCATCACGGCGAAATACCGCCGCGGCGTGAATCCGGCTTCCTTATAGATGTTCTGCGCCGGGTTATCGGTTCCGGTGAAGAGCGACATATACTGCGCGCCGCACTCCTTCTCCGCACGGCAGAGCCGGTAAAAAAGGAGCTTCCCCAGCCCGTGGCCGCGGTACGTTTTCTCCACGGCGATGCCCGCAAAGTACCCGCGCCCCGTCGGCTCCGGGTACACCGGGCCGGTAAAGCCCGCGACGGTGTCGCCGGAGAGGCCGACGAGCAATCGCATGCCGCTGTGCGCCGCGGCGGGGATCTCCGCGTCCCACATGGAGTTACCGAGCGAGCGCACCATCTCGTCCACGCCGCGGTGGACGCCCTCTTTGTACCAATCGACCGTATAGCCCTGCGCGGCCATTTTCGCTGCGCGCTCCTCCATCGCGGCGGGGTACGTAAACGCCGCGAGATCGAGATACATCGCCATCTCGGTTGCCGCTTCGCGGTAGCCGAGCGAGAGCATCCGCTCGTAGAGCGGAATATCCTTGGGAATGCCGGGCATGTTGTTGTGCTGATGGCCGGCGGTGCCGGGGATGATCCACGGCAGACGCAGGGGATTGAAAAACGTGACGGCGGCGGCGCTCTTTCCCTTCGCACGGAAGGAATCCTCGATCGCGCCGAGCAGGAGCGCGGTATTCTCCGCCGTATCAAAATCCTCTTCGAGCAGCACGCAGCTCACATAGCCGCGCACCGCGCCCTGTGCGAGCGCATCCCCTGTGCAGCCCGCGGCAAAGCCGCGAAGCGCGCCGCGCTCTTCCAGCACAAACGTGCTCTCGGCGCAGAACGCCGGATGCGCTCGCACAGGGCACCCAGCCCTTCGGCATCCAGCGGCGCATACCCCGCCGCCGTGCCCGCGGTATTCCACAAGCGCAAAACTTCCGGCGCGTCCGCGCGGTCATACAAACGAAGCTCCATAAAACCCTCCGTATCTCACAAAAGGGCTGCTGCGTTTCGCAGCAGCCCTTTGGGAATCTGGTATCAGCCCTTGACGGCGCCAATCGTGACGCCCTCGAGGAAGTATTTCTGCAAGGCGAAGAACAGAATAAACATCGGCAGCGCCGAGAGCGTCGCGCCCGCCATCATGGGGGCAAAGAGCGTCTCGTTCGCAAACTTGAACGTCTTGAGACCGACCTGGATCGTGAACATATAGTCCTTGCTCGTCACGAGGAACGGCCAGAAGAACGTGTTCCAGCTGGACAAAAACGTGTTGATCGCCATGACCGCCAGCACGGTTTTGGAAAGCGGCAGGATGATGCGCGCGAAAATGCCGAGCTGGTTGCAGCCGTCGAGCTTGGCCGACTCGATGAGCGGCGTGGGGATGCTCGTGAAAAACTGCTTGGCGAGGAAGATGTTGTAGGATGTCACGACGCCGGGCAGGATCATGGCGGCGTAGGTATTCGTCATGTGCAGCTTGTTCGCGATGAGAATGTAGAGCGGCACCTGCGTAATCTGGTACGGGATCATCATCGCCACGAGGATCAGCGCAAACAGCCACTGGCGGCCCTTGAAGCGGATCTTTGAAAAGGCGTAGCCCGCCATGGACGCGAAAACGACGTTGCCCACGACCGTTGCTGTGGAGACGATGAGACTGTTGCCGATCCAGCGGACGGAATATTTGCTGAAATCAAAAAACGCCTTATACGAGTCGAGCGTAAACGCGCGCGGGATAATGCTTCGGGACGTGCCCGCCGTGGCGACGGCGGGGCCGAACGACGACATGATCATATAGAAGATCGGGAAGAGCGTTAAAAGTGCGAAGAGGATGAGGATCACCGCAAGGAGGATGTTGCGCGCGATGCGCTTTTCGGGGTGGTTTACGTGGGGGGAGTAAAGTCCTGTCGTAGCCATACCGTGCCTCCTTTCAGTATTCGACGTCCGTGCCCATGAGCTTGAACTGCACGAGCGAGATGAGCGCGATGACGATGGCGAGCAATATGGCCTGCGCGCAGGCGAGACCGAACTTGGAGTACTCAAAGGCGTTCTTGTAGATGAGAAGGCCGATCATCGTTGTGCTGTTGTCCGGGCCGCCGCCGGTCATCATGAAGGCGTTCTGGAATACCTGGAACGAGCCGATGATGCCCGTGACAAGAAGGAAGAGCGTCGTCGGCTTCACGAGTGGGAAGACAATATAGCGCACCTTCTGGAAGAACGTGGCGCCGTCGAGCTCGGCAGCTTCAAAGTAGCTGTTGTCAATGCCGAGGAGCGCGGCTATGTAGATGATGATGTTGCTGCCCTGCCCGGAGAGGATCGCCATGAGCATCAGCGAGAGCATGGACGTTTTCGAGCTGGAGAGCCAGTTCTGCATCGGGAGGCCGAAGAACATCAGCACCCGGTTGAAAAGGCCGTCCGGCGAGGAGTCGTACAGCCACAACCATACGACCGAGAGCGCCACGCCCGAGGCGATGCCGGGCAGATAATAAATGGATTTGAACACCGCCTGCGTTCTCTTTTTGAACGGCAATATCATGATCGCAATGGAGAAGGCGATCAGCAGCGACAGAGGAACCACGACAACCGTGTACAAAACGGTGTTCCACACCGCCTTATAGAAGAGCGGGCTTTTGAAGGTGTCGATATAGTTCTTCAGCCCGATGAATTCCGAGCCGAAGGGCTTGTACTTCAGAAAGCTCGTGCGCACGGCGCTGACCACGGGGTAGAGCGTGAATATCACGAACACCACCATGGCAACAAATATGAAGAAATAGCCCCACCGATCCTCGCTGGTGAACCGGAACCGGCGGTCGGCGAGCGTTCTTCCTCTGGCTTTGCTCATAGTCTTCCCTCCACGAATCGAATCAAACGCGGCTTTATCAAAGCCTCGCAGAGTTTGCTCCCGCAGGAGCAAATAAATGAGATCATTTTCTCCGGCGACATGTGCGTCGGAGAAAATACCTCTCGGCTCGCAAACGTGCGAACGTAGTGAGTGCGCTGCCGCGAGCCGCCATCCCTTCAAACAAGCCCCTCAACGGAGTGGGGTTTGTTTGACTAAACTCTGCCTCCCGCATGGCGAATGATGGCCTTCGCCAGACAAAGGTCCGCTTCGCGCACCGAGAAGCGGAGCACCGGCGACGGCCCCATTCCGTCATACGGGATCGCCCCGGTGTGGCACACCGCCCCGCTGCGGCGAAGGTCGGCAAGCGCGGCGTTCATCTCGTCCCCGGTCGGAAACCGCGCCGTGAGCTGCTGTGTATGCATTGGATCACCCCCTGTGGGGATATTTCCCGGTTTGGAGGAAAAATATGTATGGATATCCGCGTAGGAGACATTCTTGTACTGAAAAAAAATCACCCCTGCGGCGCATGCCGGTGGGAGGTGCTGCGCATTGGCGCAGACTTTAAGCTCCGCTGTCTCGGCTGCGGGCGCGAAGTGATGGGCGCGCGGGCAAAATACGAAAAGCAGATCAAAAAGATCGAGCGCGCCGAATCGGCGGAAACCGACGGCAAAAGCGGAAATTAACACCCGTTTCGGTTTGACTTGCGGCGCATTTGGGCATATAATAAATAAGTTAACAGACTTCGTATTTTATTTTGTTTTATGTGAGGTGAAGGTCATGGAATCCGGTCACAGTACCAGCGGCACAGGCGAGGGTCGATTGTCGATGGAAACACCGCCGGCATCTGTGGCCGCCGGCGCATAATCCGCCCTCCTGTGTCTTAGCTCCCCATAAATATCCAAGGAGGTAAGACCCGATGGCAGAGACTACCGTCACTCTCGAAAGCACGCTCTCCGCGCTTGTCGAGGGGAAGAAATACGCCACGCTCCGGGACATTCTCGTAACGATGAACCCGGCGGACGTGGCGGCGGTTTTTGAAGAAACGGACGAGCTTGCCCTGCCGCTCCTTTTTCGGCTGCTGCCGAAGGAGCTGGCGGCGGAAACGTTCGTCGAAATGCAGCCCGAGCAGCAGGAGCTGCTCATCCGCGGCTTTTCCGACACCGAGCTCAAGGAGGTCGTGGACGAGCTGTACGTGGACGACGCGGTCGATCTCGTCGAGGAGATGCCCGCAAACGTCGTAAAACGCATTCTCCGGCAGGCCGACCCCGACATGCGCCGGATGATCAACGAAATTCTGCGCTATCCCGAGGACAGCGCCGGCAGCATCATGACGACGGAGTTCGTCTCCCTCCGCCCGCAGATGACCGTGGAGGAGGCGACCAAGCGCATCAAGCGCACCGGCGTTGACAAGGAAACGATCAACACCTGCTATGTGACCGACAAGGGAAAGCTCATCGGCGCGCTCTCGCTGCGGACGCTCATTCTCTCGGACGACGACGATGTCATTGAAGACATCATGGAGCCGAACGTCATCTCCGTTACAACGTCCGAGGACCAGGAGACCGTCGCGCAGATGTTCTCCAAATATAACTTCAATGCCCTCCCGGTCGTGGACACCGAAAACCGGCTCGTCGGCATCGTCACCGTGGACGACGCCATCGACGTTATGGAAGAAGAGGCCACCGAGGACATTGAAAAGATGGCCGGTATGGCCCCCTCGGAGCGGCCCTATCTCTATACGAGCGTTGTTGAGACATGGAAAGCGCGTATCCCGTGGCTTCTCATTCTCATGCTCTCGGCCACGTTCACGGGGCTCATCATCAACCATTTCCAGAATCAGCTCGCGGCGTGCCTTGTGCTCTCGTCGTTCATCCCGATGCTCTCCGGCACGGGCGGCAACAGCGGCACGCAGGCGTCCGTCGCCGTCATCCGCGGTCTCGCGCTCGACGAGATCGAATTCTCCGATCTCTGGGCGGTCGTGTGGAAGGAGATGCGCGTGAGCGTTCTCTGCGGCGTGTGCCTTGCGGGCGCAAATTTCGTCAAAATGATGCTCGTGGACAATCTGCTGCTCCACAACGGCGTCACCGCGCTCGTCGCGGCGGTCGTATGCCTGACGCTCGTGTGCGTCGTGTTCATCGCAAAGCTCGTCGGCTGCTCGCTGCCGATCCTCGCGGAAAAGCTGGGGTTTGACCCCGCGGTCATGGCAAGCCCCTTCATCACGACGATCGTGGACGTTCTGTCCCTGCTGATCTATTTTTCCATTGCCTCCGCCCTGCTGGGGCTATAAATCACACATTATCATTTCCAAGGAGAATTTTACCCTATGAGTGAATGCACGCACGATTGTTCGACCTGCGGCTCGTCCTGCGGCGAGCGCACCGAACCGCAGAGCCTTCTTCAGCCGCTGAACAGCGCCTCCCGCGTCGGCAAGGTCATCGCCGTGGTGAGCGGCAAGGGCGGCGTCGGCAAGTCGATGGTCACGTCGATGCTCGCGGTGCTCATGCAGCGCCGCGGCTACAAGACCGCCATTCTCGACGCCGACATCACCGGCCCTTCCATCCCGAAGGCCTTCAACATCCACGGCAACTGCTTCCAGAGCGAAAACGGCATTGAGCCGCTTGAATCCCACACCGGCATCAAGGTCATGAGCATCAACCTCCTGCTCGAAAAGGAGACGGAGCCGGTGCTCTGGCGCGGCCCGGTGATCGCGGGCGTCGTCAACCAGTTCTGGACGGATGTGCACTGGGGCGATGTGGACTATATGTTCGTCGATATGCCTCCCGGAACAGGCGACGTGCCGCTGACGGTGTTCCAGTCGCTGCCGGTGGACGGCGTGATCGTCGTGGCGAGCCCGCAGGAGCTCGTCGGCATGATCGTGGAAAAGGCGGTCAATATGGCCGCGATGATGAAGAAAAACGTTGTCGGTCTTGTGGAGAACATGTCGTACTACGTCTGCCCGGACTGCGGCGCGAAGCACGAAATCTTCGGCGCGAGCCGCGCCGACGGTCTCGCGGCGCTGCACGGCATCCCCAACGTTGCCAAGCTCCCGATCGATCCGCGTCTCGCCGCCTGCTCCGACGGCGGTCTCATGGAGGTCTTCTCCGGCGACTGGCTCGACGGCATGGCTGACGCCGTGGAGAAGCTCTGAGCTCCGCTCATGGAAATTCGCCGGTTTGTTCCCGGAGAGGAATACGAGCTCAGCCGCCTCGCAGCGCGGACGCTGCTGGAGTACAACAGCCGACACACCGCCCCGGAGGAGGAGCCCTGGATCCCCCTGCTTGTGGAGAAATACCGTCCCGAGGCGATCCTTGGCTTTTCCGAGACCGGGCACACGTATGTGCTCTGCGACGGGGACACGCTTCTCGGCATGGGCGGCGTGCGCAAGACCGGAGAGGACGAGTGCCTGATCTACGGTCTGTTCCTCGCGCCGGAGGCCATCGGGAAAGGGTACGGCGCGCAGCTTTTTCATGCGCTGGAAAAGGACGAGCTCTACACGCAGTGCAGCCGCGCCTGGCTCATCCCCACCACGGCGGCGCTCGGCTTTTATGAAAAATTGGGCTATACCTATATGGACGGCTACCGCGTCCGCCGAAAGGACGACGGGCTGTTCTATATGGAAAAACAGTTGAAATGACGACTTCTCCCCCGCAGGAGCGCTCCTGCGGGGGAGATTTTGTTTTCCCCGTCAAGGTCTTTTCAACGGCGGAAAAATGCGGTATACTTTCCCTGTATCTTTTATGTATGCATAAGGAGCGATGCCGTTATGATGGAAGAATCGAGAGCGTTTCTGCGCACCCTGGGTCTGCCGGGGGGCGATCTTCACTCTCTCCCGGCCTCGGAGGCGACCTTCCCCGGTGGGGCGCAGTTTGGCATTGAGATCCCCACGGTGAATACCGCCGCCGCCGCCCGCGCGCTGCTGCGCGAGGCGCAGCGTCTCGGCGTCACGGTCAACCGCATCGACGAAACGCTCGGCGCCTTCCGCCACACGCGTGCCGAGCTTATGGAATATGCCGCGCTCTGCCGCGACAACGGCGTCGCTCTCACGGTATCAATCGGCCCGCGCGCCGCTTACGACACCTCCGCTACCCGCCTCTCGCGGCAGGGCGCCGTCATCGGCTACCGGCTGCGCGGCGAGGAACAGCTCATCCGCGCGCTGGAGGACGCGAAGCGCGTGTGCGATCTCGGCATCCGGGGGCTTCTCGTATACGACGAGGGGCTTCTCTGGGTACTCCATGAGGCGCGCCGCGCCGGTGAGCTGCCCGCGGACACAGTGCTCAAGGCGAGCGCCCACTGCGGCCACGGGAACGGCGCTTCGTTCCGTCTGCTTGAGCAGTGCGGCGCGGACAGCATTAACCCCGTGCGCGATCTCTCGCTGGATATGCTCTGCGCGCTGCGCGCGAGCGTTTCCGTCCCGCTCGACATCCATACCGACTGCCCGGAGGCGTCCGGCGGATTCATCCGCACCTACGAAGCTCCGGAGATCGTGCGCTGCTGCGCGCCGGTGTTTCTCAAAACCGGCAACAGCGCTCTCGCCGCCCACGGCTCGCTGCCGACGGAGGCGGACGCCGCACGCATGGCGCAGCAGGCCTCCATTGTGATGGAAATGCTCGGCCGGTATCTTCCCGGAGCGCGCCAGCTCAGCCGCGGCGAAGGCCACGGGCAGGTCGCCGAAGCGGAGGTCCGTGTATGAGTGAACGCATCGATTCCGCCGCGCTGCGCGCCTTTTCCGAAGCGCTCTGCCGCGCGGTTGGGCTTTCGGCGCAGGATGCCGCGATTCTTGCCGACAGCATCGTCTTTGCCGAGTGCCGGGGCGTTACGTCGCACGGGCTGCTGCGTTTGCCGCAGTACATCGCCCGCCTCCGCACGGGCGCGGCGGCGATGAATGTTTCCATGCCGTTCACGATGGAGTCCGGCGGCACGGCACGGCTCGACGCGCAGAACGGTCTCGGCCAGCTCGCCGGGCGGAAGGCCGCCGCCAAGGCGGAGGAGCTCGCCGCAGCATATGGCGTTTCGTTCGTTGCGGTGGCAAACTCCAACCACTTCGGCACCGGCGCGTGGTACGCCATCCCTTCGGCACAGCGCGGCTTTTTCGCCTTCAACATCTCCTCGGCGGCAAGCGCCATGGCGCCGCACGGCGCAGCGCAGCCGCTTCTCGGCACCGATCCGCTCGGTCTCGCGCTGCCGCGCGGCGAGGGGAAATCCCCGCTCGCGCTCGACATGGCGCTCTCCACCGTCGCGCGCGGCAAGATCCGCTATGCTGCGCTGAACGGCACGCCCATCCCCGACACCTGGGGGCTGGACGCGCATGGCGCGCCCACGACCGACGCCTCCGCCGTTCTGCACGGCGGCACGCTCCTCCCCGCCGGAGGCGCGAAGGGCTCGGGGCTCGCGATCTTTATTGAACTTCTCTGCGCCGTGCTCACGGGCAGCGGCGCGCTCGGCGGCGCGGGGCTGCTCTCCGATCTCTCGCGCCCGGCGGGAACGGGGCACGTGTTCGGCTGCGTGGATATTAAGCGCTTTCTGCCGCTCGAAGCCTTTGAGGCCCTGTGCGAGGAAAGCCTTTTGCGCGTGACCTCTCTCACCCCGGCGCAGCCGGGCGGCGAGGTATTGCTCCCCGGTGAGCCGGAGGAGCGCTGTGCCGCCGATCGCGCGGCGAACGGCGTGCCGGTCGCTCCGGCGCTTCGCGACACGCTCAACGCGCTCGCCGAAGAGCTCGGCTGCGCGGAGAGACTTTGAATCCGGCATTTCAAACCCTTTATACATTTTGGAAGGAGGACGTATCCCCCCATGAAACTCCGCATTGACACCTCCCGCTCCTACGCGCTCGCGCTCGAAGGCGGCGGGGCGAAGGGCGCATACCAGATCGGCGCATGGAAAGCGCTGCGCGAAGCGGGCGTGAAGATCGACGCCGTCGCGGGCACCTCCGTCGGCGCGCTCAACGGCTCGCTCATCGTGATGGGCGATCTGGAAAAGGCCGAAAACATCTGGGAAAACATCCGCTATTCGCAGGTCATGGACGTGGACGACGAGACGATGTCGCGCCTTTTGAAGGGCGGCGTCAAGCTCGACGAGCTCGACGGCGTGGCGCAGCAGATGCTCGAGGTTGTAAAAAACCGCGGCTTTGACGTTACGCCGCTGCGCGAATGGATATCGCAGGTCGTAGACGAGAAAACGGTGCGCGAATCCCCGGTGGAACTCTTCATCGACACGTTCTCCCTCTCGGACGGGAAGCTGCTCGAACTGCGCGCCAAGGATCTGCCGGAGGGCACGCTCTGCGACATGCTGCTCGCGAGCGCGTATCTTCCGGTGTTCCGCAGCGAAAAGCTCGGCGGCAAGCGCTACGCCGACGGCGGGCTGCGCGACGTGCTGCCGCTGCACGTGCTCATCGAGCATGGCTACAAGGACATTCTCGCGCTGCGGCTCTTCGGCATCGGCGTGGAGCGCTCGGTGAAGATCCCGGAGGACACGCGCGTCTACACCGTGGAGCCCACCGCCGATCTCGGCAGCACGCTCGAATTTGAACCGGCGCAGAGCCGGGAAAACCTGCGCGCCGGATATTACGACATGCAGCGCTTCCTCTATGGGCTGCGCGGCACGAAATACTATGTGGACGGCGATTGGGACGAGACGAAAGCCCTCTCCCTCCTTTCGGATGCCGCCTCCGCCGGGGAGAGCGTCAGTCTGCGCACGCTCTGCGAAAAGCAGCTCCCCGCGCTCGCCAAGCGGCTCGACGCCGAAAAGGGCGACTACATCGATCTCGCCGTGGCGCTCGTCGAGGCCGCGGCGGAGCAAAAGGGCGTTGACCCCTGGCAGATCGTCACGGCGGATGAGCTGCTCAAGCTCGCGGGCGGCGGCGCCGCGCTC
>ENA-UONY01001072-UONY01001072.1-human-gut-metagenome-genome-assembly--contig:-CS9-NODE-1072-length-25784-cov-4.912822_pt1 | contig 25784 bp, 20 predicted proteins | sample MGYA00242465_ERZ724012 | MGnify/ENA metagenome assembly ERZ724012 | reverse complement strand
TTTCCAAAGGGCGATCGGAAAGCCCTTTGGTCGCGCCCGCAGGCGCGAAACCCTCTGCGCTCGCAAAAAAGATATAGCAAAATGCTTTGCCAACAATCTGAAAGGCCGTACCCCCACAAACAGGGGCACGGCCTTTCATACTATCTTCCTTGTCACCGGATGAAATTGGTGGCAATTTTCGGATTCTCCGGGGGTTCCAGTCCTTGCTTGCGGGCCAGGTCAATGCACTTAATCAGCCAGGCCATGTTCTTGCCCAGATTGGTCATGGTCTGCAAGCCCTCCGCGTCCTGGGCGGCCTCCTCCGCGGCGTTGCCGTGGATGTTGTTCCAGTAAGTGGAGGAAACCACCGGCATGCGGTTGATGGTGAAATACTTGTTGATCACGTCAAAGGACGCCGTGGTCCCTCCGCGGCGGGCACTGAGCACCGCCGCGCCGGGCTTGCAGGCGAAGTTCTTCCCCGCGGAATAGAAGACCCGATCCAGCACCGTCAGCAGCCGGGCGCTGGGATGGGCATAGTACACCGGGGAGCCAAAGATGAACCCGTCGCAGTCCTTGGCCTTGCGGGCAATCTCGTTGACAATGTCGTCAAAGACACACTGGCCCGCCTTGCGGCAATGGCCGCAGGCAATGCAATCCGCCATGGGCGCGTTGCCCAGGAAGATGGTTTCCGTTTCGATGCCCTCTTCCTCGATGGCCTTGGCCGCCTGGCGCAGGGCCAGGGCCGTGCAGCCATCGGGATGGGAGCTGCCGTTGAGCAGCATCACTTTCATCTGCATTCTCCCCTTTCGGTAAGGCTTAGAAGTTCCGGCTCATGTCATACTTGGCGTAGAATTCCTTGCGGAAGTCCAGGAAGCGGTCCTCCGCAATGGCCTGACGGACGCGCTCCATCAGCCGGATAAGGAAGCGCAGGTTGTGGATGGACAGCAGCCGCCCGCCGGTGATCTCCCCGGCCTTGATGAGGTGACGCACATAGGCCCGGCTGAAGTGGGTGCAGGCGTAGCAGTCGCACTCCGGGTCAATGGGGCCGAAGTCCCGGGCATACTGGGCGTTGCGCACCACCAGGCGGCCGGCGCTGGTCAGGGCCGTGCCGTTGCGGGCAATGCGGGTGGCCAGCACGCAGTCGAACATGTCGATGCCCCGCAGCACGCCTTCGATGAGGCAGTCCGGGGTGCCCACGCCCATGAGGTAGCGGGGCTTGTGCGCGGGCATGTAGGGCATCATCTCTTCCAGCATTTCGTACATGATGGGCTTGGGTTCGCCCACGCTCAGGCCGCCAATGCCGTAGCCGATGAAGTCCATGTCGCTGAGGGTCTTGGCGCTCTCAATGCGCAGATCCTTGTAGAAGGCGCCCTGGACAATGCCGAACAGGGCCTGGTCCTCCCGGGTATGGTAGTCCTTGCAGCGCTGGGCCCAGCGGTGGGTGCGCTCCATGTTCACCCGGGCGGTCTCGTGATCGCAGGGATAGGGGGAACACACGTCAAAGGCCATGGCGATGTCCGCGCCCAGCTTCTGCTGGATGTCCATGGAGGTCTCCGGGCCGATGAACTGCCGGGAGCCATCCAGGTGGCTCTGGAAGGTGACGCCCTCCTCAGCAATGGTGCGGATGCCTGCCAAGGAGAACACCTGGAATCCGCCGCTGTCGGTGAGGATGGGCTTGTGCCAGTCCATGAAGCGGTGCAGCCCGCCGGCCTCCGCCACCAGGTCCTCCCCGGGACGCAGGTGCAGGTGGTAGGTGTTGCTCAGCAGAATCTGGGTGCCGATTTCCTCCATCTCCCGGGAGGTCATGGCCTTCACCACCGCGGCGGTGCCCACGGGCATGTAGATGGGGGTCTGGATATCCCCGTGGGGGGTATGCAGCACGCCCAGCCGCGCCCCGGACTGGGCGCAGGTGTGAATCAATTCATAGGAAAAGGGTTGGCTCATGCGTTCGCTCCTTGCTTGGTATTACCGGTAGGTTGTCCCGCCCATGTCCAGCAGATCCCGGTACAGCGTCCAGATGCCCCCGTAGGGCACATCGTAGAAGGTCATGGGTTCTTTGGTAATGGGGTGGGTAAAGGTCAGCTTGTAGCCCCACAGGGCAATCTGCTGGCCAGGAATGCCGTGGCCGTAGCGGTTGTCCCCCCACAGGGGCGCGCCGGCGTGGGCCATCTGCACGCGAATTTGGTGGTTGCGCCCGGTTTCCAGGGAAATGGCGCACAGGGCGGTGCCCTCCCGGCGCTCGATGCACTCCCCGTGGAGGATGGCCTCCTGGGCGCCCTTCACGTCCGCCTCGCAGACCTCCACCCGGTTGAGCCGGGAGTCCTTCACCAGATAGTCGGTGAGGGTGAAGCTGTCCTGCACGGGGCCGGTGACCACGCACAGGTATTCCCGGCCCATTTCATGGGTGGCCACCTGGGCGGAGAGCCGCGCCGCCGCCTTGCTGGTGCGGGCAAATACCATCAGCCCGCCCACGGGACGGTCCATGCGGTGCACCAGGCCCAGATAAACCCGGCCGGGCTTGGCGTACTTTACCTTGATGTATTCCTTCAGCTCGGTGAGCATGTCCGTGTCACCGGTGCGGTCGGCCTGGGAGAGCATGTTCGGGGGCTTCACCGCCACCAGCACATGGTTATCCTCATAAACGATACTAGGCACGGAACCACCGCCCCGTAGCCCCGCAGGGCAGCACACCTCCGGTGCTTACGGGCAGGCACAGCTCCTGGCTGTCCACCTGGCCCCCGAAGCGGGAGACCACGCACTTTTCAATGATGTTGCTCAGCACGCTGGCCTGGAAGCCCGTGGTGTAGCTGTTCACCAGGAAGAACAGCGGCTCCGGGCTGAGCACCTGGGCGCAGGTGTCGATGAGGCCGTAGAGCTCGTTTTCCAGCTTCCACACCTCTCCGGAAGGGCCGCGCCCGTAGCTGGGCGGGTCCATGAGGATGCCGTCGTAGCTGTTGCCCCGGCGAATCTCCCGCTGCACAAAGCGCAGGGCGTCCTCCACAATCCAGCGGCAACTGGTCTCCGGCAGCTGGGAGAGCTCGCGGTTTTCCTTGGCCCACTGGACCATGCCCTTGGCGGCGTCCACGTGGGTCACATGGGCCCCCGCCTGGGCGCAGGCCAGGGTGGCCCCGCCAGTGTAGCCGAACAGGTTCAGCACCCGCAAATCCTTGCGGCCGCTCTGCCGCAGCTTCTCCGCCATCCAGACCCAGTTGGCCGCCTGCTCCGGGAAAAGCCCCGTATGCTTGAAGCCCGTGGGCCGCACGTAAAAGCGCAGCGCCTCATGCGTAATCACCCACTTCTCCGGCAGGCGGGAGAAGAACTCCCACTCGCCGCCGCCCTTGTCCGAGCGGTGGTACCAGGCCTGGGCCTGCCGCCACAGGGCAGGGTCCGCCTTGGGCCAGATGGTTTGCGGGTCGGGGCGGCGGAGAATCACGTCGCCCCAGCGCTCCAGCTTTTCGCCGTCGCCGGTGTCCAGCACTTCAAAGTCCTTCCAGGTAGTGGTGAGGAACATAGGGGCCTCCTTTGCGTTTTGCGGGGCGGCTGCTCACAGGCGGGGCAGCACGTCCCGGTGCAGTTCGATGAGCTTGTCTGCCACGTCCTGGAGGTAGAGCCTGTCCAGGCCGTCCAGGGCGGGGTCGGTTTCAATGGCTTCCCGGAGCGCGCCCCGGTCTCCGGCAGCGGCGCGGGCCACCAGGCGGTTGGTTTCGTCCACCGCCCGCAGGGTATCGGCCAGCGCCTCAGGGACCCGGCGGGCGGGGGATACGTCCTCCCCAGCGTGCAGGGTCAGTTCTGCCTCTATGATAGCATGGTTTTCCAGCTGTGGCAACACGCCGCGGTTGCGCCGGGTCACGGCGGCCATGCGCAGGTCCGTCCCCCGCAAAAGCGCCAGGGCCAGCTGCACGGGCCGCTGGGCCGGGGCCTTCGACAGCAGCACCAGCTGGGCCATCATGCCCTCCCGGCTGTCCGCGCCCTTGCTGGCGATGGTGTTCATGTGCAGGATGCGTTCCTTGCGCTGCTCCACGCTCTCCCCAAAGGTGGGTTCCGCCTCGGGGATGAAGTCCGGCTGGGCGGGCAGGAACTCCGCGTGGTCGGTAACCTTGCCCATGGGCAGCGCGCCGTACCAGTCCAGCCAGCGCCGGGCCAGGCGGCCCAGGTCACCCTTGCGGGCGACTTCCTCCGCCGCGGGGAGCAGGTCGGCGCCGGTGGCGGCGTCCCGCAGGGAAAGCAAAAAGGCGAAGCCCGGCAGGCCGGCGATGTCCGCCGTGACCGTGGCGGGCTTGCGGTGCAGGGCGTGGCACAGGCCCTCCAAGCCATTGGCCCCCCGCAGAGGCGTGGGCCCCAGGCCATAGCAGCGGAAGCCCGCGTCCGCGAACACCGCGCAGATGCGCCCCATGGGCTGGGCCAGGTTCATCACCAGGGCGTCGGGGCAGGCGTAGGTCATTTCCTCGCACAGGTCGAGAACCTTATTCCCGCCTCGCAGGGCGTGCATCAGCCCGCCCAGGCCGCCGTTTACCCGCGCCTGGTCGGAGAGACCGGGGTCCTCCTCGCTGGTCCCGGCCAGGGCGTCCCGGTCCATGCGGAAGCGGCTGGCGGGCATGCAGTCCCCGGCGTAGATGACGCAGTCGGCCTCCTCCAGCACCTGGGGCAGGTCCTCGCTGACCAGCGCCCGGCCGCCCAGGCCGCGCTTTTGATAAATGGCGTCCATGTACCCCTGCAAAACCCCCTGCATGGCGGGGTTGTTTTCATAAACCGCGGTGTCCGCCCCCTCGTTGCCCGCAAAGAGCAGGTCCGCCAGCAGGGTGGGCAGCAGCATGGGAATGTCCTGGCCAATCAGGGCAAATTTCATCGGATACCTCCCGAAAAGAGGGGGGAGGCGCTACGGACGCGGTCCGCCTCCTCCCCCCGATGGTTGCGTGTGTTTACTTGCGGATGGCGATGGTCGCCTTTTCCCCGTTGATGTCCCATTCCTTGGTGATCCAGTCCTGGGCGGGGGCTTCCCGGGTCAGGGACAGGGCCAGCACGCCCCGCATAATCATATCCCGGCCCATGTCGAGGGCAGCGGCCAGCTTGCCGCCGCACTGGCAGCGCACCTGGATGCGGTCGGTGACGTCGTAGCCCGCTTCCTTGCGCATGGTCTGCACCTTGCTGATGATCTCCCGGGCGTAGCCTTCGTCGATGAGGTCCTGGGTCAGGTTGGTGTCCAGCACCACGGTGACGCCGCGGTCCTGCTGGGCCATGAAGCCCGGCTTCTGGGTGGGCTCGGTGAGCACGTCGCCGCCGCTGAGCTCCACCTGGGTGCCGTCCAGCTCAAAGCGCACGGTCTCCCCGGCGGCAAAGGCGTCCACCACCTCATTGCCGTCCAGGGTTTGCAGGTGCTGGCCGATCTTGCCCAGGAGCTTGCCGTACTTGGGCCCCAGGGTGCGCATCTGCGGCTTGAGCTTGTAGGAGGTGAAGGCCCGGGCATCCTCGGTGAAGATGACCTGCTTCACGTTCAGCTCGTCCTTGCACAGGTCGCTGTAGGCGCTGTCGAAGCTGGCGCCCTTCACGTACAGGGCGGCGGCGGGCTGGCGCACCTTCATGTTGGCGGCGTTGCGGCAGGCGCGGCCCAGCTGCACCACGGCCAGCAGGGCGTCCATCTGCCGCTCCATGTCCTGGTCCACCCGGGCGGTGTCGCAGGCGGGGAAGTCGCACAGGTGCACGCTCTCCGGCGCGCCGGGGACGTTGTTCACCACCAGGTTCTGGTAGATTTCCTCGGCCATGAAGGGCACGAAGGGGGCGATGACCTTGCTCAGGGTCACCAGCACATGGTACAGGGTGGCGAAGGCCGCTTCCTTGTCCCCGGCCATGCCCTTGCCCCAGAAGCGCTCCCGGCCACGGCGCACATACCAGTTGGACAGTTCGTCCACAAAGTCCTCAATGGCCCCGGCGGGCTCGGTGATGCGGTAGGCGGTCAGGTCCGCGTCCACCTTGGCGATGAGGCTGTTGAGCTTGGAGAGAATCCACTTGTCCATCAGGCTCAGCTCCACCTTCTCGATGGGATGAGCCGCGGGGTCGAAGCCGTCGATCTGGGCGTACATGGCAAAGAAGGCGTACACGTTTTGCAGCGTGCCCAGGAACTTCCGCTGGCCCTCCCGCACCGCTTCCTCGGAAAAGCGCTTGGGCAGCCAGGGGGCGGTGGTGGTGTAGAAGTACCAGCGCAGGGCGTCCGCGCCGAACTTGTCCAGCATCTGGAAGGGGTCCACCACGTTGCCCAGGTGCTTGGACATCTTGCGGCCCTCGGCATCCTGAACGTGGCCCATGACGATGCAGTTTTCAAAGGGCGCGCGGTCGAACAGCACCGTCGAGATGGCCTCCAGGGTATAGAACCAGCCGCGGGTCTGGTCGATAGCCTCGGAGATGAAGTCCGCGGGGAAGTTCTGCTCGAACTTCTCCTTGTTCTCAAAGGGATAGTGCCACTGGGCGAAGGGCATGGAGCCGGAATCGTACCAGCAGTCGATGACGTCGTGGACCCGGTGCATCTCCCCGCCGCACTTTTCGCAGCGCAGGGTTACTTCATCAATATAGGGACGGTGCAGCTCAATGTCCGGGCCGGGGTCCTTCACGGCCATGCGGCGCAGCTCCTCGATGGAGCCCACCACGTGCACATGGCCGCAGGAGCAGGTCCACACGGGCAGGGGCGTGCCCCAGTAGCGCTCCCGGCTCAATCCCCAGTCGATGACGTTTTCCAGGAAGTTGCCCATGCGGCCTTCCTTGATGTGGTCGGGCATCCAGTTGATGGAGCGGTTGTTGCGCAGGAGGTTGTCCCGCACGGCAGTCATGCGGATGTACCAGGTGGGCCGGGGGTAATACAGCAGGGGCGTATCGCACCGCCAGCAGAAGGGGTAATCATGGGCGAAGGGAATGGCCGCGAAGAGCAGTCCCCGTTCCTTCAGGTCCTCCAGCACCAGGGGATCGGCCTTTTTCACAAACACGCCGGGCCACTTGGTTTCCTGGGTCAGGCAGCCCTGGGTGTCCACCAGGTTCACAAAGGGCAGGCCGTTGAGCTTGCACACCCGGTTGTCGTCCTCGCCAAAGGCGGGGGCGATATGCACAATGCCCGTGCCGTCCTCCATGGTGACGTAATTGTCGCACACCACGTACCAGGCGGGCTTATCCGGCTCCACAAAGCGGTACAGGGGCTCGTAGGCCATGCCCCGCAGGCTTTCGCCGGGCATTTCCTCCAGGATGGTTACTTCCTTGCCCGCAAAGACCTTCTCCACCAGGGCCTTGGCCATGATGAAGTCCTCACCCTCGCAGCGCAGGCGGCAGTAGGTATCCCTGGGGTTCACGCACAGGGCCAGGTTGGAGGGCAGGGTCCAGGGGGTGGTGGTCCAGGCCAGGAGGGAGGCATTCTCCATATCCTTGACCTTGAAGCGCACGATGGCGGAGATTTCCTTGACGTTCTTGTAGCCCTGGGCCACCTCGTGGCTGGACAGGGCGGTGCCGCAGCGGGGGCAGTAGGGAGCGATCTTGTGCCCCAGGTAGAGCATGCCCTTGTCGTAGATCTGCTTCAGGCTCCACCATTCGCTCTCGATATAGTCGTTATGGTAGGTGACGTAGGGGTGTTCCATGTCCACCCAGTAGCCTACCTGGTCGCTCATCTTCTCCCACTCGTGGAGGTATTTCCATACGCTCTTTTTGCACTCGCCGATGAAGGGCTCGATGCCGTATTGCTCAATCTGCGGCTTGCCGTCCAGGCCCAGGACCTTTTCCACTTCCAGCTCCACGGGCAGGCCGTGGGTGTCCCAGCCAGCCTTGCGGGTGACGTTCTTGCCCTTCATGGTCCAGAAGCGGGGGAACAGGTCTTTGATGACGCGGGTTTCGATGTGGCCGATATGGGGCTTGCCGTTGGCCGTGGGCGGGCCGTCGAAGAAGGTGAAGTGCTCCCCGTCCTTGCGAAGGTCGAAGGACTTGTGGATCACGTCCTTCTCCTTCCACAGGCGGGCGACCTCCCGCTCACGGGATACGAAGTTCAGGTCGGTAGGGACCTTGTTGTACATGGTGCTGACCTCCTTTGTCCTGCTTGCAGCTGCCTAAGGTCCGGGACGCTTTTTCCACAAAAAAACGCCCCAGGAACTCTCCTGGGACGGATGCTGTCGATCCGCGGTACCACCCAAGGTTGACGGCGAAAAACGCCGCCCGCTCTGGCGCTCGTTATCGGGAGCCCCCGGGCCTCCCTACGGCATACCATCGGAAGGCCTCACTCCGGGGTGATCCGCCCTGCGCTATGCTGCCGCCGGGCTTGCACCATACCCCGGCTCGCTTGGGAGCTTTGCGCCGCCGTCCCCATCATCGTGAACGTTTGCTAGAGTTTCATTATACGCTGTTTTTTCAAATTGTAAAGGGGAAAAAGGCAGGGACCGGTTCCCCTTCCTCGCCTATTTTTTTACACAGAACAGGCGCAATTTCCTCTTTACATTCCACGGAAAATGGCGCTATACTGCTCAAGGACAAATTACGAAAGGAGACGGACCCATGAATCGCGATTTAACCGTGGGGAAGCCAAGTCAGGTTTTGGTACGCTTTTCTTTGCCGCTGCTGGGGAGTATTGTATTCCAGCAGCTGTACAACCTGGCGGACAGCTTTGTGGCGGGCAAGTTCCTGGGGGACGCAGCCCTGGCCGCCGTGGGCAACGCTTATGAGGTTACGTTGATTTATCTGGCCTTTGCCTTTGGGTGCAACGTGGGGTGCAATGTGGTGCTGTCCCTGCTCTTTGGCGCCAAGGAATATGGCGACCTGCGCACGGCGGTGAACACCACCTTTATTGCCAGCGGCGTGCTGTGCCTGATCCTGATGGCGCTGGGCTTTGCATTCACGCCTGCGCTACTTACCGCCATCAACACGCCCCCCGAGCTCATGGCCGACACGGAAACCTATCTCTACATTTATACCGGCGGCCTGCTGTTCCTGTTCTTCTACAACATTGCCACGGGCATTTTCTCCGCCATGGGAGATTCCCGCACGCCCTTCCTGTTCCTGATGGTATCCTCCCTGAGCAACATCGGCGTGGACATCCTCTTTGTGACCGCGGGGGGCATGGGCGTGGACGGCGTGGCCTGGGCCACCTTCCTGTGCCAGGGCATCAGCTGCCTGTGCGCCATGGCGGCGGTGCTGCTGCGGCTGAAAAAGCTGCCCCATGCGCCCCACAAGCTCTTCTCCTTCCGCCTGCTGGAGAAGATCAGCCTCATCGCCATTCCCAGCATCTTGCAGCAGAGCTTTGTCTCCGTGGGCAATATCTTCATCCAGGGCATTGTAAACAGCTTCGGCACCACCACCATCGCGGGCTATGCGGCGGCGGTGAAGGTGAACAACTTCGCCGTTACTTCCCTGAACACCCTGGGCAACGCCATGTCCACCTATACGGCCCAGAACATCGGCGCGGGCAAGATTCCCCGGGTCAAGGCCGGCGGGCGCGCGGGCATGGCCATTGGCCTGAGCATCTCCGCGGCGCTGGCGGTGCTGTATGTGCTGCTGCGCTCCCTCCTGGTGGGCGCCTTCCTGGAAAATTCCGTGGGCGCTACCCTGGAGGAGGGCATGCGCTTCCTGCTCATCGTGTCGCCCTTCTTCCCCATCCTGGCGGTGAAGCTGGTCAGCGACGGGATGCTGCGGGGCGCGGGAGTCATGCGCTACTTCATGATTTCCACCTTCACCGACCTGGTGCTGCGCGTGGTGCTGGCAAAAGTTTTCAGTGACCTGATGAGCTCCAGCACGGGCATCTGGCTGGCCTGGCCCGTGGGCTGGATCGTCGCCACGGCCATTTCCGCCACGTTCTATCTCCGGGGCGTGTGGGACAAGGAAAAGGCCGAAAAGGAAGCGGACGCCGCCGCTGTGTGATTACCTTTCTCCGCCGCCCGGCGCTTTGCCTCCCGGGCGGCGGTTTGCGTTTCTTTATGATTACCAAGGAAGGAGGGCATGTCCATGCCATTGATTGAACCCATGACCCCGGCCTTCGCCTCCTATCTCAGCGACGAATCCCGCACCCAGGGGCAGGCGGAATATATCGCCTTTCCCCGCAGCGAGGAGGAAATCGCCCAGGTATTGCGCTGGTGCGCCCAGCATGGCGTACCCGTCACCGCCCAGGGCGGCATGACCGGCCTGGCCGGCGGCGCCAGCCCCCAGGGCGGCCTGGCCCTGAACCTCTCCCGGATGGACCGCATCCTGGGCCTGCGCCGGGACAGCGCGGGCACTTGGTTTCTGCGGGTGCAGCCGGGGGTTCGGCTGCTGCAGGTGCGCAAGGCGCTGAAGGAAAAGAGCTTCCAGATCTCCCAGTGGGACGAGGCCTCCGTGGCCGCCCTGCGGGATTTCCGCCCCGGGGAGGCCTTCTTCTCCCCCGACCCCACGGAGACCACCGCCAGCATCGGCGGCATGGCTGCCTGCAATGCCAGCGGCGCGCGCTCCTACCTGTACGGGGCCACGCGCACCAAGATCCACGCCCTGCGGGTGGTGCTCACCGATGGCAGCGTCACCGCCCTGGAGCGGGGCGTACACCGGGCCCGGGGCCGGGAAGCCCTGCTGCCCCTGACGGATGGCAGCGCCCGCCGGGTGCTCCTGCCGGAGTTTGAAACCCCGCCCATCAAGGACGCAGGCTTTTATCTGCGCCGGGACATGGACCTGGTGGACCTGTTCATGGGCAGCCAGGGGCTGTTTGGGATTATCAGCGAGCTGGAGCTGGAGCTGACGCCCTCCCCGGCGCTTTTGTGGGGCGTTACCGCCTTCCTGCCGGATCATGCCGCCGCCCTGCGCTACGTCCGCGCCCTGAAGGGCCAGGAGGGGGACCCCCTGCCCGACCGGCCCGCGGCCATTGAGTTCTTCGACCGCCGGGCCCTGCGCCTGGTGGAGGAGCAAAAGGCGGAGACCCCCGCCTTCCGCCAGCTCCAGGAGCTGCCGGAGGACTACAACTGCGCCGTGTACGCGGAATTTAACCCCCGGGACCCGGCGCTGTTCCTGCCCACCCTTTCCGCCCTGTCGGACACCCTGCGCCGCCTGGGGGGCGACCCGGAGCGCACCTGGGTGGCCCGCAACGAACGGGAGCTGGAAAAGCTATTGTTCTTCCGCCACACCGTGCCGGAAACCATCGACCTGATCGTGGAAAAGAACCGCAAGAACGACCCTTGCATCACCATCCTTTCCACGGACATGGCCGTGGACGACGCGCACTTTGAGACGCTGTTCCACCGCTACGAGCGGGACCTGGACGCCTGCAGCATGCCCTGCCTGCTCTTTGGGCATATCGGCGAAAACCACGTGCACCCCAACCTGCTGGCCCGTACCCGGGAGGAATGGGAGCGTGGGCACCGGCTCTTTGAGGAATGGGCGGCCTTCGTGGCGTCCATGGGCGGCACCATCACCGCCGAGCATGGCGCGGGAAAAATCAAGCGCAAGCTGGAGGCCATTATGATGGGCCCGGAGAAAATGGCCCAGCTGTGGGAACTCAAGCGCCAGCTGGACCCGCAGCTGCTGCTGGGCCCGGGCAATGTGCTCACGGAGGTGGAACAATGAACATCATCGTATGCGTAAAACAGGTGCCCGCCTCCAATGAAACCCGCCTGGACCCGGTGACCCACACCATCCTGCGGGACGGGGCGGCCATATTGAACCCCTTTGACGCCTACGCCGTGGAGGAGGCCCTGCGCCTGCGGGAAAAGCTGGGCGGCGAAATCACGGCCCTGAGCATGGGCGTGCCCGCGGCCCAGCGCATGCTGCGGGACGTGCTGGCCCTGGGGGTAGACCGGGCGGTACTGCTCACGGACCGGGCCTTTGCGGGTTCGGACACCCTGGCCACGGCCACGGCGCTTTCCGCCGCGGTGCGTCATCTGGGCGGCGCGGGGCTGATTCTGTGCGGGCGCATGGCCTCCGACGGGGACACGGCCCAGGTGGGGCCCATGCTGGCCACCATGCTGGGGCTGCCCTGCGTCACCGACGTGGCCGCTGTGGAGGAGATTACCCAGCACTCCGCCCGGCTGCTGCGCCTCACCGATGAAGGCTACCAGCGGGTGGAAACCAGCCTGCCCGCGGTGCTTACCGTGGTCAAGGAAATCAACGTGCCCCGGCTGCCCTCCATCGCCGGGGTGCTCCGGGGCGAGCAGGGGGAAGTGCGCTGCCTGACCGCCCAGGAGCTGGGCGTGGATACGGCCCAGGTGGGCCTGAAGGGCTCCGCCACCAAGGTAACCGCCACCAGCCGTCCCCCCGTGCGCGGCCAGTGCCGCCGCCTGACGGGCACCCTGGAAGAGATGGCGCAAGCCGTGGCGCAGGCCCTGCGCGGAAAGGAGGCGGACATCCATGACTGAGCTGTGGGTGTATGTGGAGCTTTGCCGGGAGGGAATCCGCCCGGTGACCTTTGAACTGCTGGGCAAGGCGGCGGAGCTGTCGGCCCGCTGCGGCGGCCGGGTGACCGCCGTGGCCCTGGGCGACTGCGACACGGGAGCGCTGATTGCCTCGGGCGCGGACCGCGTGCTGGTGGGGGAAGGGCTGCCTTTCCCGGCCGAGGATGGCTTACAGGCGCAGGCCCTGGCGGAGCTGTGCCGCCGCCACTGCCCGGACATGCTGCTGCTGGGCGCCACGGGGGTGGGGCGTTCCCTGGCGCCGAGAACCGCTGCGCTGCTGCGCACGGGCCTGACCGCCGACTGCACCCGGCTGGACCTGGACGAAAACGGCCTGCTGCTGCAAACCCGGCCGGCCTTCGGCGGAAACCTGATGGCCACCATTCTCTGCCCGGAGCATCGTCCGCAGATGGCCACCGTGCGGCCCAAGGTATTCCCCCTGCCCGCCCTTGACGCTGACCGGCGGGGCGAAGTGTGCCGGGAGGCGCTGCCGCCCATGGAAAGCCCGGTGCATCTGCTGGAGGAGCTTCCGGCTCCCGGCGGGGACGCCCAGCTGGACGCGGACATTCTGGTGGCGGTAGGCAACGGCATTGGCGGGGACGAAAACCTGGCCATGGCCCGGGAGCTGGCCCGGCGCCTGGACGGCGGCCTGGCCGCCACCCGCCCCCTGGTGGACGCGGGACGGATGCCCTACCCCCATCAGGTGGGGCAGACGGGCAAGACCGTGGCCCCCAAGGTTTACCTGGCCCTGGGAATTTCCGGCGCCATTCAGCACATGGCCGGGGTACAGGCGAAAAGGATCATCGCCGTGAACGCCGACCCCGACGCGCCCATCTTCGCCCAGGCGGATGAAGCCGTGGTGGCGGACTGCGGGGCGTTCCTGCGGGAGCTGCTGACTTTGATTCCACTGCGGGGATAACATTTGTACGCGCCGCGGCAAAGGAATGCCGCGGCGCGTTTTAGCGTGCCTATAACCAAATATGGAATAAAATACATTGCTTTTTCGTTTTATAAGCGTTGGGAAAATCGCGCCATGGAAATGTATGCCTCGGCAAGGCACCGCAATCAAGTCGGCCAGGCGCAAGCTTCGTTCAGCTTTGTACGTTGAAGGCAGAGCGGCTTATATATTTGTTCTGTCCCATCAATTCAGTATGCAGGACATCCATATCCAAAGGGGATATGCGGCGGGAGGCTGCTCAGGATACATCGTGAGCTCTGCACATCTGCAAAAAAATTTTCCATTTCTGCAAGGAGGTTAGGGCATGAAAAAATTCATTGCGATCTTCACGAGTCTGGTAGTGCTTGTTGCAAGTTGTGGAAGTGTGCGTGCTGAAACGGATATGCTGCAAGCGTTGTACCTTGCCACAGAGCACACCGATCAGGCGGATGCGCTTCAAATTGTCCAGGAGACATTGGCTGCGCGGGGTTACCAAGTGGATATGGGTACGGAAGGTGACGCTGCCCATGATCTGTACGATGTCATGCTGGACATCTGCGAGCAAGCATGCGGAGATTATTATGCGTGGACCGTAACGCAACGGTACCAGTTTGATTCCTTGATGGTGCTGCTGGGGCAATTACCGTACTGCATGAACCTGGACCCAGCGTCCGATGTCATCGACCAGGAAACCGCGCTGAATGTGGCCGTATCCGAAATCGTGAACCGGTATGGCGCGGCCTATGACACCAGTGACTATCAGGCTACTGCTTCCTATTACGCCACAGAGAACGGAAGCACACAGGGCATGTGGCGCTTTGGCATCGAGTATGCCAGCGGGGACCTGTTTGCTGTGCATGTCCTTCGTGGTGAGGTAAGCTACTGCGTTCAAGAAAAGCGGCTGGGCGATTTAGAGATGGAGTACAACCAGCTGCTGGAAGCAAGAGGCGCCTTTTTCAAGTGGTCCTTGGAGGAAAAGATGGAATATGCAAGCTCCCTTCCGGACAAGCTGCGCTTGGCCCAGGCAAGCCAAGAAATCAACATGAGCTATGATGAGCTTGTTGGCATTTCTCAATATGGGTTCTGCCTTCCGGGTACGGACGACTTGCCGCAGGAAGAGGCCAAGCGGATTGCCCTGGAGACGGTCCAAGCAGCGTATGATCTGCCTGCGAATTGGTCCGCGAATGCCGAGATCTATTATTCGTTCTTTGCCACGCACACGGGAGAATGTGTATGGCGTGTTATTCTTTGGAAGACAGGAAACACGGTCTTTCCCAGCGGTATCGTTGAGCTGAATGCCCAAAGCGGAGAGGTGCTCAAATTGGCGAAAAACGGAACTTTGCCCAATGAATACCTTCCATATCTGGATAGAATCTAAAGGCGATGCGGCCTTTCCCTGTGAAACGCGCACACTGTTCAGGGCGCCGGGAACGCTTCACCAGTCTATGGAAAAAACCATTCTCGCCCATTCCTCCGCAAAGTCCAAGGTCCGGCATGCTCCTGTGAAGGATCGCAAAAGCCCCTTTGCATAAACAAAAGCGCGCCGCGGCAGTTCATCCCTGCCGCGGCGCTTGCTTATTCCGCGCTTCCCGTGGTGACCATCACCGTCATGCCCAGGCGCGTCTGGGCAGGGGGCTCAAAGGAAATATATGCCTTGTAGGCCGCTTCCCCGGTCTCGGAGGAGCTCACGTGGGAGATCATCTCCACAGTGCCGGTGACCGTCTCCACCGCGTCCTCATCCCAGGTGAAGCTCAGGCGTACCGTGTCCCCCTTGGCAATCTCCGCCAGATCGTACTCGTTTACGGAAATCTCCACCTGGAGACTCTCCCGGGGGTACACCGTGAGCAGGGTGTCACCCTTGTTCACCGTGGCACCCACGGAGGCGTTGAGCTGGGCCACAATGCCGCTGACCTGGGAAACCACCTGGTTGTCCGTGGCGTATAGGCCGTCCAGGCTGCCATTGACCGTTTCAAAGAGCAGCTGTCCCCGCTCCACCTGCTCGCCTTCGCTCACATGCACGCGCAGGATGCTGCCGCTGCCGGTGACGGGGGTTTCCGCGGTACGGGAGACGGTGCCCTGGCCCAGGCGGCTTTCGCTGTCCAGGTCGGCGGAGCGGTAGATGGCCACGGTCTCCTCCATGAGCAGCTCCCCGGAGGTGGTTTCCACGGTGTAGTTGGTACCCTCCGCGCCGGTGATGACGCCCGTGGCGGTGTGCTTGCCGTCGGCGGTGCAGGAGATGTATACCGTTTCGCCGATGGTCACATAGCGGGTTTCGCTGCTGTTGTAGGCCTTGTTGATGGAGGCGGAGATGGTGTATTTCTCCGCGGGGCTCAGGTACAGCACCGCGCCATAGCGCTGGGTAACGGTGTCCACGGCGTCCCCGGGCTGACCGAACAGGCCGCAGACGGTGCCGGAAGTGGGCGCGTACACCTTGGTGGTCTCAATGGTGCAAATGGCGTCTCCCAGGGCGATTTCCGACCCGGCCTTCACGGCCACGTCGCTGACCATGCCCCCAAAGGGCGCCGTAACGCTCACCGCGTCCCCGGCCACCACCGTGCCGTCAAAGGTGATCTCCGCCCGGGCGCTCAGGGGCGCCAGCAGCAGCCCCGCGGCCAAAAGGGAAAGGAGCTTGTGAATTCGCATGGGTTTTTCCCTCCTTGAATGTGCGTGATGATGGGCCGGATTACATCCGCCGCAGCGCTTCAATGGGGCTCAGGCGGCTGGCCTTGCGGGCGGGGGACCAGCCGAACACAATGCCCACCGCCGCGGAGAAGCCCACCCCCAGGGCAATGGCCCCATAGGAAATGGTGAAGGCCGTGCCCATGGCCGAGCACAGAATGGCGGAAAGGCTGATGCCCAGCACCACCCCGATGAGCCCGCCCACCATGGACAGCAGAAAGGATTCAATCAGGAATTGCAGCTGAATCTGCACCGGTTCCGCGCCGATGGCCTTTTTCAGGCCGATTTCCACGGTGCGCACGGTGACGCTGGTGAGCATCATGTTCATGATGCCGATGCCGCCCACCAGCAGCGCGATGGAAGCAATACCGCCCAGGAGCATGGACATCATGGACAGCATGCTGGACATGGTGTCCTCAATGGCGTCCATGGTGGTGATGGTGTAGGTGTCGTCCTCATAGCTGAACAGGCTGTCCAGCAGGGGTTCCATCTCCGCCACAATGGCGTCGGAATTGTTCGCGCTGTCGATGTACACGGTGAGGTTGGTCACCAGGCTTTCGCCGTTCATTTTCAGGGCGGTGGTGTCGGGAATCAGCACATCGCTGCTGCCGGACATCATGCTGGAGATGGAACTGTCCCCGTCCTCGGCCAGGGTGCCCACCACGGTGAAGCGCTGGCCGCCCAGGTAGATGGTCTGCCCCACGGGCGCCACCCCGTAAAAGAAGGTATCCACCAGCTCGGAGGAAATCAGGCACACCCGGCTGGACTGATCCACGTCAATGGCATTGATGGCCCGGCCCTGATCCACCAGGCCCGGGTTCACGGTGAAATAGTAATCGTTGCGCCCGGCGATGGACACGGAGGATTCATAGCCGTTGTCCCGGGCGGCGGTGGCCGAGAGGCTCACCGTGGGGGAAACGCCCTCCACATGGTCCAGGGCCGTGAGGCTGTCCATGTCCTCGGCGGTGAGGCCGCCCTTCAGGTCGCTGCCCGGGGCGGAGAGCGTCAGCGTCCCCGCGCCCATGGAGGTGAAGGAATCCGAAATGGAGGAGGACACCCCCGAGATGGTGGTAATCAGCGCGATGACCGCCGTAACGCCGATCATAATGCCCAGAATGGTCAGAAAGGAGCGCATGCGGTTCTGGCAAATGTTGCTCACGGACATGCGCACGCTTTCCACAAAAGTGGTGGTTGCGGTGGAAACATACCGCAGCAGGGTTTTCACGCGAAGGTCGCCTCCTCGGCTTCGGTCAGCTCGCCGTCGATGATGTGCACCACCCGGCGGGCCTTCCTGGCCACGTTCAGGTCATGGGTAATCATCAGGATGGTGTTGCCTTCCTCGTTGAGTTCCTCAAACAGGTCCATGATCTGCCGGCCGGTGTGCTGGTCCAGGGCGCCGGTGGGTTCGTCCGCCAGCAGAATGCTGGGATGGGTCACCAGCGCCCGGGCAATGGCCACACGCTGCTGCTGGCCGCCGGAAAGCTGGTTGGGGGCATGGTGCAGCCGATCCTTGAGCCCCACCTTCACCAGCATTTCCTCAGCCCGGCGGGCGCGCTCCCGGGGACGTACCCCGGCATAGATCAGCGGCAGCTCCACGTTTTTCACCGCGTCCATGCGGGGGAGCATCTGGGAATTCTGGAAGATAAAGCCGATCTCCCGGCTGCGGATGTGGCTGAGCTCCTTTTCGTCCAGGTCCGCAATGCGCTGATCCTGGAGGATGTATTCCCCGCTGGTGGCCTGGTCCAGGCAGCCGATGATGTTCATCAGCGTGCTTTTGCCGCTGCCCGAGGGCCCCAGCACCGACAGGTACTCCCCCTGGGCCACGTCCAGGTTGATGCCCTTGAGGATGGGGACCTCCTCATCCCCCAGAGCGTAGTTCTTGGTAATGTCCCGCATGCGGAAGAATATGCGCTGTTCCGTCACGTTTCTGCCCCTCCTTACCGCATGCCGCCAAAGCCGCCGCCCATGCTGCCGCCGCCGAAATCCCCGCCAAAGTCGCGGTTCTGCCGGCTGTTCTGCATGCCGCTGGGCGCGCTGCCGCCGGGCATGCTGCCGCCCCCGAACAGGGACATCAGGCTGCTCAGGCCCGTGGAAGCGCTGGCGGAGGTGGTTTCCTCCGCGTAGACCTCGTCCCCTTCGGACAGGCCCGCGGTGATCTCCACATAGTTGTCATTGTCCACGCCGATCTCCACGGGAACCTTTTCCATGACGCCCTCGGCGGTCTGCCGGAGGACATAGGCGCTGTTGTCCACGTCAAAGGACAGGGCGTCCTTGGACAGGACCACCACGTCCACGGCTTCCTCCTGGGGAATGGTCACGGTAACCGCCATGCCGGGGAGCACGTCCTCGGTGACGTCCATTTCGCAGGTCACGGTATAGTAGGCCGTGGAGCCCTGGGAAGCGCTGATGCGGTTGATATGGGTAATTTCGCTGTCAAAGGTTTCGCCCAGGGCGGTGACGGTGATGCGGCAGGCCTGCCCTTCGCTGACCTGGGAAATCTGGTATTCATCCACGCGCATGGTCACCTTCATGTGGGCAAAGTCCACAATCTGGATCAGGCTGGCGCCGGCGGCCACTTCGTCGAATAGAACTCCCCGCCCTCTTCCTCGGTGAGGGGCCAGGTCTCCCCGGCCACGGTAACCGACAGGGTGGTTTCTCCCGCTTCCGTCATGGCCACATGGTAGTCAAAGGCCTCGCTGCTCAGCCCCTGGGCGCGGTACATGGTGTAGCGCACCCCTGCCGCAAAGCCCGCCGTGGACAGAGCCGTCACCTGATCCCCCACCTGGAGCACCAGGTAATCAATGCCGCTGGCCGCCAGCTTCTTGTACACGGTGCCGTTGAAGTCCCAGGTGAAGGCCGCGTCCTCCGCCTGGGCAAGGTCCTCCTGGGAGACGGCCAGCACCAGGGTATCCGGGGTGTCGGTGGCGTCCTCCATCCAGTTGGACAGGGTGGCGGTGAAGGCGGGCTGGTAATCCTCGCCCAGCCGGGCCAGGAGGCTTTCATCGGGCCGCAGGAACAGCTCCAGCTCCGTTTCGCCCATGACCAGGGAGCTCATGGGCTGATCGGCCACCACCAGCTCCACCCCGTCATAGGCCACCACGGCGGTGGTGTCGGAGGTGGCGTGGGTGGTTGCCACGGTGGAGGAGGAACCGCCGCCACCGCCGCCGGAGAAGCCGCCGCTGGGCCGGCCCTGCCTGCTTTGGAGGGTGACTTCCTTCTCATAGGCGGCCAGGTTGCCCGCGCCGTCCCGGGCCACGATGGTTCCCGGGGCAAAGGTATACGCCTGGGCGGCGGTGAAGGTCAGCCCCCACACGCCTTCGCCCATTTCCGTAACGGGATACCAGCTGGCGCCGCCGTCCATGGACAGGCCGTCAATGCCGCTCACCGCGTCCGAGGCGGTAACGGTCAGGGTGAGGTTCGCCCCCGCGGTGGCCTGCACCAGGGGCGGGGTGGTATCCAGCCGGAGGGTGACATCCTGGGTGGAGGCGGCCACCTGGCCCGCCCCATCCAGCACCACAAAGGTCAGGGTATAGGCGCCCTCCTCCTGGGCGGCGAAGGTGTTGCCCGCCAGGGTCACGGGAGCGCCGCCGTCATAGCGCACCGCCCAGGTCCAGCCCTGGGGCAGCTCCACGTCGCTGGAGAGGGTAAAGGTGGGGGCCGTGGTCAGCCAGGAACCGTCCAGCACCTGGTCGCAGGCCGCCTGGAGGGTCAGCGTCGCGGTTTCCTCCCCGGCGGTCACTTCCTCCACGTATACGAACAGGCCCGCGCTCCCATCCAGGGGGCTTTGGGTGGTGACCCGCACGGCACAGCTGCTGGTGGCAAACACGCCGGGGTCCGCGGCCAGCTGCACGCCGCTGAGCTGGGACGCGCCGCCGGAAAGAATAATGATGTCCCCGGTGAGCAGATAGATGGTGCTGCCCGTGGGCGCCAGGGCCAGCAGCCCTTCCAGGGTGCCGTACACCGGGCCGCTGCCGTCAGGGTTTCCCATCCAGGCCTGCTTGCGGATGGAGGACTCCGTGGTGAAGTCCAGGCGCACCGTATAGGGCGCGGAGGTGGCCAGGGTCTGGCCTTCGCCATCCATCATATAGAAGCGCAGGGTATATGTCCCGGAGGCCGTGGCAGTGTACCGGTCACCCACCAGGGCCATGGGCGCGGCATCGTCCACGCTGACGGCATAGTACCAGTCCTCGCCGGTTATGCCGCTGAGGATGAAGGTGGGCGCCGCGTCGGAAAGGGTATCGGGGGTGTAGTCCACGGCGGCCACCAGCAGCTCCGGTTCAGGGAGCACCTCAGGCTGTTCCGTGGGGACGGGTGCGATTTCCGAAGTAGGCGTGGCCGTGGGTTCCACAGCAGGCTCCGCCGTGGGTGTGGCCGTGGAATTCGCGGCAGGCTCCGCAGTGGGCGTGGCCGTGTCAGACCCCGATGACAGGGTTACCGCCCAGGCCCGGGAACGTGCCAGTACCTCTCCGGCTTCATTCAGCACCACAAAGCGATAGCTGCCGGAGGCATCCGGGGTATAGGTATTGCCTTCCAGGGGCTGTGCCTGGACGCCGTCCAGCTCCACGCCGTAGGTCTGCCCCTGCGTCAGCTCCGGAATAGCGGCCAGGGTGAAGGTGGGGGTACAGGGATTGCTTTCCTCATAGTTCTGAGGAGTGACCTGCAGCTCCATTTCCAGGATCTCCTGGCTTTCGCCGCCGTTGGAGCCTTCCTCCACCGGCAGTTTGAAGCCCACCCACAAGTACACCGTATTTTCGGCGCTGTTTCCGGCGGGGTTGGTTTCGGAGAGCATCACCACGCGGTTTTCCTCGGGGAAAACGGTGGTATCCAGGGCCAAGGCCAGGTCGCTGGCCTGCTCCAGGGTCCAGCCCGGCAGCTCATATACCTTTGCGGATGCCAGATATACGGGCTGGCCCAGGGCCTGGGCCAGGGGAATCAGCTCCGCCAGTTCCCCGTAGCGCCGGGTTTCTCCCTCCAGGTAATAGGCGGGGCCGTTGGCAACCACCTCAGGCGTGGCTGTCGCCGTGGGCACAGCGGTAGCCTCCGCCGTAGGAGCGGCCGTTGCCGTGGGCATGACGGTAGCTGTCGCCGTAGGCATGGAGGCGTCCATATCCGAGGATGTGGCCATGTCCTCCGCCAGGGTGACCGTGCTGCCCGGCAGGGCCAGATTCAGGGCCAGCAGCAGCGCCAGCCCGCCGGTGAAATACCTTTTCATAGGGATGCACACCTCCATTTACGTTTCGTCGCTCAGGGGAACCACCGTTACCGTCATGCCCAGGCGGACATCGTCCCCGGGGGTAAAGGTGGCATAGGCCGTATACATGGCTTCGGTGGAGACGCTTCCCTGCGTCTGCGCGTCGCTGACATAGGAAATGGCCGTCACCTGTCCCGTGGCGGGCTGGGACTTATCCTCATTCCAGTTGAAGTAAATCTCCACGGTGTCTCCCACGGCAACCTGGCTGAGCAGATCCTCGGGGATGGTGAACGCCACCTGATACCCGCTGCGGGGCGCCAGCACCGCCAGGGTTGCTCCCTGCTGCACCTGCTGTCCCAGGCTGCACTGCACCTGGGTGACCACGCCGGCGCTGTCCGACGTTACCTCCGGGCTGCCGGTGGCGCTCAGGCCCATCAGGGAGCCGGAGACGGTTTCAAACAATAACTGGCCCCGCTCCACGGTATCCCCGTCGGAGACGTACATTTTCAGAATGCTGCCCGTACCGCTGACGGCCACCTCCGCCGTCCGCTGCACCACGCCGGTGCCCAGGCAGCTGTCCGCGTCATAGTCCGGGGAGCGGTAAATATAGGCGGATTCCTGCAGGTACATCTCCCCGGCGGTGGTGGTCACCGTATAGGAGGAGCCGCTCACCCCGGTGACAATGCCCTCCGCCCGGTGGCTGCCGTCCTTCACGCACTGGATATATACCTTTTCCCCCAGCTTCACATAATAGGTGTCCACATCCTCATGGGCCTTGGAAAGCGTGCAGGAGATGGTATAGCGGCTCACCGGGGAAAGGTAGAGCACCGTGCCCTCGGCGCTGTCACCCTCCTGGGCAAAGACGCCGTTGACGGTGCCATCCTGGGTGGCCCATACCTTGGTGGTGCTCAGGGTGACCACGGCATCCCCGGCCTCCAGCAGCTGGCCTTCCCGGATGTCCAGGGCGGTGACCGTGCCCCCAAAGGGCGCGGTGATTGCCACGGTTTTCCCGGCCACCACCGTACCGTCAAAGGTTTCCTGGGCCAGCGCCCCCCAGGGAAGCAGCAGCGCCGTCAGTAGCCACGCGGCCCATAGCTTACGTTTCATGACTCATTTCCTCCTGTTTGCTCCTGGGGCTGCGCGGGACTGTCCGCCTGCGCGTCCTGGGTATCCTGGCCGGTGGGGCGGCCGCCTTGCTGGCCGGCTCCGGGCCGGCCGGTATTCGTGGATTCCTCTGTGCCGGCGTTCTCTTCGGTGCTTTGCAGGTTATCCGTGCGCTGGGACGTTTCGGCTTCCGTGGACGTCTCGCTGCCTTCGGGCGCTTCCATACCTTCGGGCATCTCGCCGCCTTCGGGGATTTCCATGCCCTCGGGCATCTCGCCGCCTTCGGGGATTTCCATGCCCTCGGGCATCTCACCGCCTTCGGGAACTTCCATGCCTTCGGGGAGCGTCCAATCCTGGGAGAAGCTCCGGTTGGTGTCCCGGCTGCGCTCGCCCTCCTGAATCACCACGGTCTGGCCCACCAGGGAGGCATACAGCTTGCCCAGGGAGAAGTCCTCCGCCGCTTCCGTGCCCGCCACGGCCCACACGGTTTCCCCGGGTTCCACCCCGGAGACGATCTCCACCCGCATGCCGTCGCTTAGCCCGGTTTCCACCTCACGCTCCTGATAGCTGTCGTCCGCCTGGCGGATGAGCACATAGGGCGTGCCATCCTCGTGGAAGGACAGGGCCGCCATCTCCAGGGTGGTAACGCCCAGGGCCTCCTCGTCGGCAATGGTCACCGTGGCGGCCATGCCGGGCAGCACATTCTCCGGGGCATCCAGCCGGGCGGTGGCGGAATAGCTGGCCACGTTGCCCATGGACCCGGAGACCAGGTTGATGTGGTCGATCTCCGTTTCGATATCCAGCCCCAGAGAGATGATAGTCACCGTGCAGGGGAGTCCCTTGTACACCTTCTGCACGTCGTATTCATCCACGCTCAGGGCCACCTGCAGCTGGGTGAAATCCACAATCTGCACCAGGCCCTGGCTGCGGCGGAGCCAATCGCCCTTGGCCACGGCGATCTCGTTCACGGTGCCGTCGATGCCCGCCTTGAGGGTTTCGCCATTGGACAGATCCAGGATTTTATCCCCCGCCTTTACAGCCTGGTCCTGGGTAACATAGATGTTGCTCACGGTGGCCTCGCCGCTGTTTTGCAGCGTTTCGGTATGTATGGCGCTGATTTGCGCATTGAAGCTCATGGTGGTTGCAATGTCCCCTGTCTGTGCGGTATAGCTGGCATAGACGGTTTTCTCCGCCCCTGCCGCCATGGGATAAATATAGCTGTATCCCGCCAGGCACACCGCCGCAACCACCGCCAGCAGCGCCACCCGCTTTGTCCATTGCCATACCCGGCTCTTTCCGCGCCCCATGTCCTGCTCCCTTCGCGCACTGCGCGCCATATTTTTCCCATTGTTGAGAAACCGTTCCAAGCATAGGCTTTTTGCTTGAAAAGGTTTTATAGGCCGCCTGATGAAATCATGGAGTTTGTATGAAAACTGCGTGAATAGCTCAACCATGGACGGGAAGGGAATCTTCCCGGACGCAAGGAGTTTTGTCCCCGGCTGTCGAATGCATATTTTACCAAAGCGAAGGGGGAAAGGTTCATGCCCGGCTATGTCACTGCGGAACAGGTGGCGCAAGCGCTGCGCCCCAGCCTGGGTTCCGCCGTGCTGGAGCAAACTGGCCTGTGCGAGGGCGCGGCCAGGCTGCTGAAGCGTTTTGCGCCCTATCGGGAAACCCTCGAAGAGCTGGCCCAGCGGGTGGAAAGCTACCTGTTTGATACCCTGTACGGCTACCTGGGCGACGACATGACGGTAAAGACCGACAGTGGGGAGCTGCGGCGCATCCGCATGCGGGAGCTGCCCCAGCTGGCCGACGACGTCATGGGCGTGCTCTTTGACAGCATGCAGGTGTATTCCATCACGTATACAAAGCTCAAGGATTACTCCCTGCACGCCGGTTCCCTGAGCGCCATGCGGGTACTCTACCAGAAGTTCGACGCCTTCCAGCCTCCCGAGGAAAAGGAGCTCATCGCCCGCATTATCCGGGATAATTATCCCCCGGAGCGCTATGCCGCCTGGCTAAAATAAAGACGGGATGCATGGCCCCTCCTGGACCGTTACATAAGCGGCCCCTGGCACACCAACCCAAGAAAGGAACGTATCCATGAAGAAAACCCTGGCTCTTTTGCTTTCTCTGCTCCTGCTCGCCCTGCCCCTGTGCGCCCTGGGCGAAACGGTGGCCACTTCCTTTTATCCCATTTATCTGTTTGCCCTGAACCTGACCCAAGGCATCGACGGCCTGGAGGTGCACAACCTGGCCGCCCCGGGAACGGGATGCCTGCACGATTACCAGCTGCAAACCGGCGACATGAAAGCCCTGGCGGAGGCGGATGTATTCCTCATCAACGGGGCGGGCATGGAAAGCTACCTGCAAAACGTGATGGACGCTTTCCCGGAGCTGCCGGTGGTGGACGCCTCCGCGGGCATTCCCCTGCTGGAGGAGGACGGCCAGCTCCACGACCATGACCAGGCAGAGGCCGAAGCCCACGACCATGAAGTCAACGCCCATCTGTGGCTGGACGCCGCCAACGCGGCCGCCATGGTGGACAACCTGAGCGCCGGACTGTGCGAAGCCTTCCCGGACTACGCCGCGGCCATTGAGGCCAACCGTGCCGCCTACACCCAGCGCCTGACGGAGCTGGACCAGGAACTGCGGGACGGGCTGGCGGACCTGCCCCGCAAGGACATCATCACCTTTCACGAAGCCTTTCCCTACTTTGCCCGGGCGTATGGGCTGAACGTGGTGGGCGTGGTGAACCGGGAGCCCGGCGACGCCCTGTCCCCCGCGCAGCTGGCAGAGCTGGTGGGCGTGGTGGAGGAGCTGGGCACGCCGCCGCTGTTCGTGGAGCCGCAGTATGACGACCTGGCCGCCCGCACCCTGGCCCAGGAAACAGGCGCAGAGGTATACACCCTGGACCCGGTGGTCACCGGACCCACGGATGAGACCGCGCTCACCAGATACGAGGACGTGATGCGCGAAAACATGCGCACCTTGCAGCAAGCGCTGGGAGAATAAGCGGAGAGGCCACCGCCTCTCCCCGGTCATCCCCAATCTTTCAATTCACCAAGGCCGAGAGGCATGTGCTTCCCGGCCTTTGATTTTATAATTCGTGGAGCGCGGCTCCACCGGCAAAGTCCTTAACGGACACGCACCCTGCATGGCCCCCACCCCGCGACAAGGTACCGCTGCAAAGCGCCCCTATGGCAGTGGCCCCTTGCCATCACTCCAAGGATCAACCGGCGCCAACGCACCGGGGGAGGGATCGACTGCGCCGAAGGCGACAGCGGCCCTCCCAGGTACGCAGTAAGACCAGCGGGGCGCGCCCCTGCGAGGCTAGCGGTGCACTGTTGCTTAGCAACGGGGGGACCGGGGGCGGCCACGCCGCATGCACCCTTTGGCCGCCCAAGGTTGGCTTTCGCTAAGCGAAAGCCAAGTCGCTTTGCGACCTACGTATTCGCCTTTGGCGAATACGTAGCCTGTGGCGCCCTTTGGGTACTTTCCCGCGCGGGGAAAGTACCTCGTCCGCCCGCAGGCG
>ENA-UONY01001067-UONY01001067.1-human-gut-metagenome-genome-assembly--contig:-CS9-NODE-1067-length-25912-cov-9.919287_pt1 | contig 25912 bp, 14 predicted proteins | sample MGYA00242465_ERZ724012 | MGnify/ENA metagenome assembly ERZ724012 | reverse complement strand
TGACAACATCTTGTTGCAGCACCTCATTCGAGATCACATTAAACTCACTGAACAGTCCCTTTAAGCAAAAAAGAGCCACCATAGGCTACCCTTTTGTTGGGTAAGCCTATGGTGGCTCTTGCACTATTTTCAGTCTTTAAGCGTCCCTGTATTTCAAGAAACCATTTTGTAATTCCACAAAGCGATCCTGAAATATTTCTTCCAACGCCTGTTTGCAGGGAACCCTCTGCATCCGGGCAACAACAGATCACTTCCTGTTCCGTTCCATATCAGCCGACTGCTCTTGGCTACTCTTTTGCTTTTCCCGTGCCATCTGCCTGATTCGCAATTTATCAAGAACGGATTCCCGTCCGTTGATTATGCGGGGCTTAGGGAGATTGTTGGCACAGCCATCAATCATATTGTAGTTCTGTTCCGTAGTTGATTCTACGGCCCGAACATATTCCCCGTTCTCATAGAACTTCTGATAATGTTCCATCTGGTGTAGTGACGGCTTCTGGTTCATCGGCTTTTCCATCAGCGGTGGATGCAGATAATCCAGAATCTTTTTTCTGGCATCCTCATCCAACCCTTTTCGGATTTCAGTGGAAACCAGTTTGCCAGAAGCATCTACAATCACGTTCGGTGCTTTTTCCTTATAGACTTCATGCTGCATCAGAAAAAAGTGCTGGCTTTCTACCACGCATTCTTCGGTTGCCATCCACGTTCCAGCACATCCATCTATAAAAAGATTCTTCGTGTCAAGTGTAACCAGAATGCCAGAGCTACTACTGCGGATAAAGCCAGCAACCACAACAAGGGAGTCCTTATCCACGAAATACGCCGTAATTTCTCCCTGTTGGTTTATGACAATCACATCACCGATACCAAATGGACGACCACGGAAGTTTTTCGGTCGATGCTCTTCCAACCGTTTCCGAATCATCTCTGGTGTGTCCGATGTAAACAACTTTGTAAAATACGCCTGCTGATAATTTTGTACGGTCATATGGAAATGTTGTTCCATCAAATACTGATACGAGCGCGACCGATACGCAGCAAGTTCTGCATTTTCTTTTAGCTGATAGACCGCATACTGATTGATATTCATTTTGCCACCACATCCTGAAGATACGGTTTAAGGTCAAGCTCTGAAAATTCCATGTCTGAAATAGAGCGCATCTTTTTCATGGTAGATGCTACCAAAGGAAAGACTTCGGCATCATCCTCCACAAACGGAACAACTTCCTCGATATATCTCATGGTTTCCGTCCGTGTCGGCTGCTCAAACATTGCCATAACCATCATCTCATCTGCATTAAACTTCATCTTGCTCACAGTTCCATTTCTCCTTTCTTCTTTGCCTTCTTCGGTTTTGCCTGTTCCTGATGAGGCTGCTGCTCCTGCGCCTTTTTGCGATTCTTCAACGCTTCACGAACAGACTGCCGGGTGTTGGGGCGTTCCTCTAACTCCTTGCTTGCCTGCCGCTTTTCCAAAAGCGTTTTCATATCCGAAATTGCTTTCTGCACCAGCGGACTTTCCCGGTAATGCTGGATATGGTTGACAATTTCTGTCTGCACTTCTCCACCTACCATCAGGTCAAACATTCCCGAATAGATGCTTTCATCCTCAAGGGAAAAGCCAATGCTCTTGATTCCGTTCATCCGCTCTGCCGGAATCTTATCGTAGACTTCCAATGCCTGCTCCAAGGTCAGATTGTCATGGAACTCACCCATCACTGGGAACTCTGCACACTCTGCCACATAAAAGCTGATGCTTGCTTCTGGCGCAGGCTTCTCTGCCGCCAGCTTTTCTTTCATCGCTTCTGCCCGCTGTGTTTCTGCACGGTAGGACTGTTCCTGAAGATATTCAGCGCTAATCACACCGCACTCAGAAACGCTGTGTCCGTGTTCTGCCAGAACTTCTTCCATCACTTCCTGCACGGGTCTGTACTCGTCTGTTTCAACAATGCCACCGTCCATTACTGTGAAGTCCTTACTATAAAAGGTATAGTCGTAGCCGTCCTCGCTGGTCTGGATGTGAAAATAGCCATCGTTGATCTCATAGGCTACCGCCACATCCTGCACTTTCAATGCTTCTGCCACCAATGCAACAACATGATTCTGGATGTACGGATTATCCCAGCCCGGAACTTTCTTGTAGTCCTCCACAATCGTGTCGATACCGTTCTTGCACTGCACAATGTCCAGACTGCCCGGAAGTGGGTCAGGCGTTTTCTCTACGCCAAGGGCTTTTAGATGAAAATTCGGAACCTGCTGATAGCAGGACATTGCATCATCGAGATCCCCGAACTTCTCAATTTGCATCGGATTGGTCTGCAAATCTGTCACAACATAGAACTGCTGCACAAAAGGCTTTTCCGGCTCCCTCTGCTGTTCAGCCTCAAGTTCTTTGCGGTACATATCCACAAATCCGTTCAGTACAGCCGGGTGACTGCGCACGATCCAGTCAGGACGAATGTTGTTACCGCGTTCTCCTTTACAGGTGGTCTCTGCCCATTCCTTATTGCTGTGCGAATACCGTCCGTCGTGATTGTTATAATTCAGCGTATACGCCAGAATATAGCCCATACGCTCCATGCCGAACTGTTCAACGACGGATTTAGTAGCATCGTCTGCAAGGTGCATTCCATCGAAATTGTCTGCAATCGCTTCTTCAATGGCATTTCTGCAATCTTCATTGAGCTGTCTGGAAATGCGGTACAAATCCACCTCGCCATTCTCTGCTGCATAGGCAAAAGATTCGTAATAAACCGGAACATCCGAATTATCCGTGCGGCTTTCCTCTGCCACAGGCACAGCCTGTTCTTCTTTTTGTGAAGTCGGATTCTTTTCTGCAAAATACTCCTTTACGGCATCCTGAAAGTCCTCATCAAAGCCGTTCCACAAATCTTCTGCCACCAGTTTTCCCTGCTCATTGACCGCAACGCAGGCAGCTTCATCCCCGTATTCCTCATGCTCCAGCAGGAAGAACTTCTCGCCACCGACCTCCGTTTCATCAATCGCATACCATGTACCAACATGACCCTCAACTGCAATCTGGTCGGAGTCACCGTGTATTAAGCCATCCTTTTTATGCTCTTGTTCTTCCATAAACTCCCGTACAGTCAGCAATCCACCCGTGAAGTTCAGCCCTTCCTCGCCCAGTTCCAGCCGACCGCCTGCGCCAAGGTCAAGTTCTTCTGCCATCAGAACAGATGCCGCATGGTTTACGATCACTGTTTTCTCCACCAGAATCGGCTGCCCCGGATCATAGTCCGACCCGCGCAGGTCATAGCGGTACAATCCATCCGGCACATCCTCATCCCGCAGTCTGCTGTTGCTGAAAAGACCGGGCTTATCAAAGATTTCAATTTCCTGCAACTGTTCATCCAGAATCGTTTCTTTCTTCAAATCCATCTTTCTTTCCTTGAAAAAATCCGGCAACTCTGCAAAGCCGATGCTGTCCACATAGCAGGCTTTGATCGACTTGCCATCGTTCAGCACCACAACATCACTGACGGAAAGCGAATGCCCGGTAAAATCCGTTGGACGCTGGATATTGAAGCGTTCGTAAATGGCTTCAAGTGTATCTTTTTCCGTAAGAGGCTCGGTATAGACCAGCTCATAGTCTGCACGGTTCACTTCCATCCCATGCCGTTTTACAAAGTCCAGATTCATAAAGCGATAGTCGTGTTCCGGGTCACGGGCAGTGATCTGGTAGATGCCAAACTGCTTTTCACTGCCGGAAAGCAGCTTCTGCTCCTTGACCAACGCATCCAGCCGGGTTATCAGCTCTGCCGCCTTTTCTGCGGACTCTCCCTCTGATTCCTCCACTGCAACTTGCAGCCATTCCCGGATCGGCTGAATATCCCCAGCCTGAATCTGTTCTTTCAGTGCTTCAACTGCCTGTTCCCGATCCTCCACGCTATCTTTATAGTGGTAGAAATCGAAGTCAAAGGCGAAATTATCAAGGTCTGCCGCCAGCTTTTCAACGGGTGTTTTTTCGCTGTTTTCCATTGCTTTCTGCTTGTCCTTTTCCAAATCTTCCTGGGCAATCTGGAAATAGTCACTTCCCCGCTCGATTTCATCACGCCCTGTGACAAGAACCGGCCATGGACTAACGCGGATAAGATAAATCTGCTTGCCCTCATCAAACAGGCGCAGAGCCTGCTCCCGGCTTATCACCGTCAGTGCAGCGTCCGGGCGGGCATACTCATCTTCCAGATACTCTTCGTTCTTTTCCAGCAAAATTGCACTCCATGCGTCTGCCTTGATTCCGAAGATGCCATCATGCTGTTCGATCTCTTCCTGACTGGCGAAGTCTCCTGCCGTGCCATCCTGAAACAGCGGATAAATCCGTTCACCCAGCCGATGCCACTCCCGTGCGCCTTCCTTTGTCAACGGCAGAACATCATCTTTCAGATACCCATATTCGTGCATTTCCGAAAGACCGATCATGCCATCCGGCAGACTTTCGATCTTCTCCTCTGCTTCCCACATCAGGCGATTGATTTCTTCCGTGTTTTCAGCCGCAACCGCAGCCGCCAGATTGTTGGCAAGTTCTTCCGTTGCCGCCCGGTCATCCAGCTTGTAAGCAAAGTTTACAATGAGATTTCGCTGGCTGTTGTCAAAAACGGTTTTGTCCCGTTCCTTGTCCGCAATCAGCTTTTCAGCATATTCCATCGCCGTCATACGCTCCACACTCCTTTCTGCCACCGCCGTTTCCAGTTTTTCAAGAAAATCAGCAGCGGTCAATCGAATCGTATCCATCGAATCTTTCAATTCTTTCAGTTCCTTGCCGCTTGCCCAGCTTGCTACATACGGGAACGAGTAGTCCGAAGTATCAATGCCAAGTGCCGAGCAAACCGTAAATGCAATGCTTTCCGCTTCTGTTTCTTTGGTAAGCTGGTCTTTTTCCTCGCCGCGCTGTTTCATCTGGTCGCTGTCATGCAGCATGGCATGAGCAACCTCATGGATCATCGTCTTGATGGTCTGGCTCTCACCCATATCGGCACGAACACAGATTTCTTTGTCCATGTGGCTGTAATAACCTTTTGCGTTGCCCTCGATCTCTCCAAAACGAATTGGCACAGGAGATACCTGTTCGATTGCCTCTTTCAGCAGGGTATAATCCTTGACACGGGCAGTCAGTTCATTCACTTCCAGCGTAGGCAGCGGTTCTCCGTCTGTCTGGGCATAATCGAAAACCGTTGTTACCCGGAACCGGGGAATCACCCTCTCCACCACTTCGATTTCCGGCTCCCCGCTCTCATTCAGCACCGTAAGCCCGGTGTCCTTGTCGATTTTCTCCCTCTCTTCCCGTTCCTTTACCGGGGCAGGCGCGATGATCTGGATGCCCTTTTCACCCTTTTTCACATAGCGGTTAAACTTATTTTTCTAGGCATTGTACCCAGCCACCAACGTAGCATCTGGACGCTGCATTGCGATCAGCAGCGTATTATTGAAGCTGTAATTGTGGAATTTCGACATTGTAAGCAGGTACTTCGTATACATTTCCGAAGTAAAAATGTCCTTTACGCCCTGCTCCAACCGTTCCGTGATTTCTTTGAGCTGGTCTGCCCGCTTATCTGCCATTCATGCCCTCCTTTACAAAATCTGCCCCATCGGATTCCCTTTCGGAGATCTGACGGGGCATTCTCAGTTATAGTTCCATATCGTGACTTTTCTTTTTCTGCGGTTTCGGCTCTGCCATGCGTTCTGCCTGCTTTTCGTGAAGCTGTGCAAGGATCGACGGACGTTTTACGCTGTCTGCACTCCGCTCAATCTCACGTTTCGGCGCAGGAAGTTCGCTATCCGTTACTTCCTCATCCATGCCAAGAGCCGCATCATCCCCCTTTTCGTCCATATCCAGCAGGGCATTCAATTCTGCAAGCCGTGCAGATTTTTCGTTTAATTCCGTCTCCTGCGGGAACGGACGCTGCACTTCTTCCTTTGCTTCTGCCAACTGCTGCTGTAAGGTTTCCAATCTGCGCTCCACCTGCGGCAGTGTCTTTTCGATAGATGCCAGCGCATTGAGAATACGCTGGATATTGCCAGCCGGATCACTGCCAAGTTCAATCGTATAACTGCTCTGCCGCTTGATGGTCAGCTTGAATGTCTGGGCGAACGCATCAAACCGGGAACTGATTGCAAACCCTCCCAAATCTGCGATTTGCCCCTCTGTCGTAGCGATCTTCATTGCGGCACAGGCTGCAAGAATTGCCGAGCCTGCTTCCTTGCGGTCGGTATAAACCCTGTCCTCCACCGTGATGGAGAACTTCTCCTTGTCCTGTTCCAGCAACGGCTTTGCCACTGCAAGGTCAGCTTTCAGACCTGCTATACGCTCTTTCGCTGCCGTGATTTCTGCCGGATACCGCCGTGCAATATCCGATTCCAGGCTGTAAATCTGGCTGGTGTGGTTGGCCCGCATCAGCTTCAGCTTGCTGACCTGAATATCCAAATCCATCTTTTCCTTGATGTAGGGATTTCCCGTTGCCAATGCTTTGATTTCTGCATAGGTCAGCGCGGTATCGTCCACATCATCGCAGGCACGAACAGGAGATTTCGAGGTCATGATCTGCGAGATGAACTTCTGTTTATTTTCCAGAATTTGCCACATATACGAATCGAACGTATTCTCTGTGACGTAACGGAAAATCTTCACTTTCTGGTTGCGGTTTCCCTGACGAAGAATGCGTCCTTCCTGCTGTTCCAGATCAGAGGGCTTCCAAGGGCAGTCCAGATGATGCAGGGCGATCAGTCTGTCCTGAATGTTTGTACCAGCACCAAGTTTCGGGGTCGAACCAAGCAGGATACGCACCTGACCGGAGCGCACCTTTGCAAACAGTTCTGCCTTTTTGGTTTCGGTATTTGCCTCATGGATAAATGCAATCTCCTCACGGGGGATTCCCTTTGCTACCAGTTTTTCCCGGACATCATCGTACACATTGAATGTTCCGTCTGCTTTCGGGGTCGATAAATCGCAGAAAATCAACTGGGTGGATTTGTCGGGCGTGGATTCTTCCCATACCTGATAGGCATTCTCCACGCAGAGGTTGACCTTACTTTCCGGCTCATCCGGCAGCAGGTCATTGATAAGCCGCTGATCCAAGGCCAGCTTTCTGCCGTCGTTCGTGATTTTGAGCATATTATCGGTTCTCGGATCGACATTTCCGTTCCGCACACGCTCTGCACGGTCGGCAAAGCTGCTCACCATTTCCTGCTGCGTTTCACTGGGTTTCAGCACCTCATTGATGTACTCTGCTTCTGGCACAGGCAGATTCAGCATATCTGCCGTCTGTACGTCTGCGGACTCCTTGAACAGTGAAATCAATTCAGGGAGATTGAAAAACCGGGCGAACCGCGTCTTTGCACGGTAGCCCGTTCCCTCTGGGGACAATTCGATTGCCGTTACGGTTTCGCCAAACGAAGCCGCCCAGCTATCGAAATGTCCGAGATGAAGTTTCTGCAAGGTGTCATACTGCAAGTAGCGCATAATGGTATACAGCTCTACCATGCTGTTCGATACAGGCGTACCTGTTGCAAAGGTCACACCCTTGCCGCCAGTGATTTCATCGAGATACTGACATTTTGCAAACATATCCGAGGACTTCTGTGCATCGGTCTGAGCAATACCAGCGATGTTCCGCATTTTTGTGTAGAGGAACATATTTTTATAAAAATGGCTCTCGTCCACAAACAGGCGGTCAACACCAAGCTGCTCAAATGTAACTACATCATCCTTGCGGCTCTGGTCGTTCAGCTTCTGAAGTTTTGCCTGCAAGGTTTTCTTTGTTTTCTCCATCTGCTTGACCGTGAAACTCTTGCCATCGTCCTCTGCCTTTGCTTCTGCAATCGCAAAGGTAATGTCCTGAATCTGCCGCTCGATCATGGATTTCTGCCGTTCCGGGGAAAGCGGAATCCGCTCAAACTGCGAATGCCCGATAATGATAGCATCATAATCGCCCGTGGCAATCCGGGAACAGAACTTCTTTCGGTTGGATGGCTCGAAATCCTTTTTCGTTGCCACCAGCACATTGGCATTCGGATACAGCCGCAGGAAGTCTGCACCCCACTGTTCCGTCAGATGGTTCGGCACAACATAAAGATTCTTCTGCGCCAGACCCAGACGGCGGCTTTCCATGCCGGCAGCGATCATCTGGAAGGTCTTGCCAGCACCCACACAATGCGCCAGCAGCGTATTATTGCCATACAGGATATGCGCCACTGCATTTTTCTGGTGCGGCATCAGGCTGATTTCCGGGGTCATGCCCACGAACTTGATGTGACTGCCATCGTATTCACGGGGACGAATCGCATTGAACCGCTCATTGTAGACCTTGCAAAGTTCTTCTCTGCGGTCTAAATCCTTGAAAATCCACTGCTTGAACGCATCCCGAATCGCTTCCTGTGCCTGCTGCGCCAGCATGGTTTCTTTTTTGTTCAGCACTCTCCTTTCTTTTCCATCCTCATAGATGGTATCGTAAATTTTGGTATCCCGGAGATTCAGCGCATCTTCCAGCAGTCGATAGCCGTTGACCCGCATTGTGCCATAGGTGTTCGTCACACGGGGATTACTCCGGTCAAGTGACTTTCCGCTGATGTTCCATGCGCCGCTGATTTCCGAATAGGTTGCCTTGATGGAACTTCCGATATAGTAACTCGGCGTTTTGAACACCCGCTCCATGAAGTCCGTAATGTACTCTGCCTTGATCCAGTTTGCACCAAGCCGCACTTCAATCTCCGAAGCATTCAAATCTTTCGGCTGTACCCGCTTGAGATACTCGACATTGACCTGATACTCCGGGTGGTTTGCAGCAAAGGTTTCTGCCGTTTCCAGCTTTTCCCGGACATTGCCGGACAGATATTCGTCTGCCGTCACCCACGCCTGTGTGACAGGATTGCGGAAGATAACGCCCGCCAGTTCTTCGGTCACTTCCTGCTCTGTCTTTCCGCAAAGTTCAGCCATAAACGGCACATCGACCTTTGCTTTTTCTCCGATGGAGAGTGCCAGGGCTTCACTCGGCGTATCCACAGAGGTCACAGGTTCCGGCTTGCGAATAGTGCGTTTCGTGAAAATATCTGCCAGCCGCTTGAGGTTTTTATCCTCATCCAGAATCTCAAGAGATGCCAGCAGACAATAGCTGCTATCCTGCCGGAATGCCCGTTTGTTGGCGGTGCTGTTGATCAGACCATACTGCGCTGTGAACCGCTTATACTGGTCTTTCAGCTTTCCTTGCAGCAGTTCCACTTCGGCATCCGTACCATCGTGCAACTGGCAGTCCAGCAATTTCTGTGTGGTTTCCCGCAGGGCAATCATCCCCAGCACACGCTCTGACGTGACCGCAGGCAGGTCAACCTTGTTCATATAGGAGTTTTCACGGTAATAGACCTGTCCGTCCACATTGGTGTAACTGAAATTCTTCACGTTTGGGTCTGCCGGAAGTGGTTCTGCGTTCTGGTCAAGTTCATCGTCCGTGATTTCCGGCTCAGTGATTTCCGCATGGATGTTCTCAACGGCTGCTTTCAACTGTTGTGCAAGGTCTGCGCCCTCGATGGGCTTGACCGTGGTTTCCTGTTTGCCGTACTGTGTACTTTCAGTCGTGATCTCACCCAGCACCATTTCAGGATGCTGCGCAAAATACTGGTTGATGGGGTATCCCTCCGGCGTTGTGCCAAGGTCTACCCACTCTGCCCGCTCCACTGCCGCCCGGTCACGCTTTTGCAGGAACAAAATGTCAGCTACAACACTTGTGTTCGCATTGCGCTGGAACGCATTGTTTGGCAGGCGAATTGCACTGACCAGATCGGCACGGTTGGCAAGATACTCTCGGACAGAGGAATCCTTTTTATCCATCGTACCGCTGGAAGTGACTACCGCCACCACGCCACCCGGACGAACAAGGTCAAGACTTTTTGCAATAAAGTAATCATGGATGAGGAAGTTGTGGCGGTCATACCGCTTATCCGGTACTTTGTAATTACCAAACGGTACGTTACCCACAACACAGTCAAAGAAGCTGTCCGGGAACTGCATTGTTTCAAAGCCCTGCACCGCAATCTTGTTTTTCTGGTACAACTGCTGTGCAATGCGGCCTGAAATGCTGTCCAGCTCCACACCGTACATCCGAATCTTTTCCATACTGTCCGGCACCAGACCCATGAAATTGCCGACACCGCAGGACGGTTCCAGCACATTGCCTTTGGACAATCCCATATTGCCCAGAGCTTCATACATTGCCTTGATGACCGTAGGGGAAGTGTAAAACGCATTCAGGGTACTAGCGCGGGCTTCCTTATACTCATCTGCCGTGAGCAGGGACTGCAGTTCGGCATACTCTTTCGACCATTCCGCGTTGTTTTCATCGAACGCCTGCGGAATGCCGCCCCAGCCCACATACCGAGAAAGGATTTCCTGTTCCTCCGCTGTGGCCTGCCGCTGCTCTGCATCCAGCGTTTGCAGCACCCGAATGGCTTCCACATTGGCTTTATACTTTGTTTTCGGCCCTCCTGCGCCGAGATCATCGTCCGTAATACGGAAGTTCATAGGTTCCTGTTTGGGCTGTACAGGCTGTTCTGTTTCTGCTTCACTGTCCAGTGGAAGGTTGTGCTGCCGCCTTGCATGGTTGACCTCTGCCGGGGTCATAGGCTGCTGCGTCAGCGGTTCAAGGGCTTCCTCTGCCGCTGCGCAGCTAATGGCATCCGTTCGGTTCTGCACATCTGCGATCAACTGCATTTGTTCCGGCGGAAAGTCGGGATTCAGCAGTTCTTCCAACTCGCCACCCGATTCTGCCACCGAATAGATCACATCCATCTGCTCCGGGGAAAAATCCTCGTAGGCTACACCTGCATTGTGCAGAGCCGTAAAGACCGTGATTTCCACCGCTTCTTCCATCGGCACATCGACCTGTTCATACAGGTGCCGAATGTACTCCAGCGGTTCCGTTCGGAAGATCGGATACCGAGCTTCTTTTGCAAGGGTCATGTCCTGCAAACTGACCGTTCCCTGTTCAAAGTTGACCGAATCCACACGGAACTCTCTATCGTCCAGTTCAACGATGGTATTGACTGGCAGATATTCCTCTCTGCGGAAATACTTTGTCTGCGCATGGGTTCCATCTTCCTGCTGGCCGGACAGATAGATACTCTCCCCCTGCTTCCAGAGCTTCATTGCCTGCGAAACCCACTGTTCACGCGGAAAACCAGATACCTCAACCTTGCCGAGTACGGTTTCCTTTTCCAACAGCTTGCTGCCAAGAAGTTCTGAAACGCGCTTTGCATCCTCGCCGTAGAACTCAAAGTTGCCGTACTGCTCATAGCCGACCAGAGCATCCGGGTAACGCTCTTTCAGCGCGTTATATTCGTTTACGGCATCCAGCGGCAGGGGCTGCAAGGTCGGCTCAACGGCCTTTTCTTCCGCTGCATACGGAACCATAATGCCGCGCACCCACTGCGGTGCGTCCTTGCTATCCTGATACAGTGCAACGGCATCCCGTCTGTCCGTAATAACGTCCTGATAGGTGCGCTGGAAAATATCTTCTACCAACCAGTCTTTGAAGTTTTCCCAGTTCTGGCTTGCTTCCAGATACAGCGGAGCAGTTTTCGCATCCTGCTCTAACAGCTCGTCAATCTTGTTCCGAAGTTCCTTTTCCGCTTCGTCTGCATCCACATCGCGGTCGCGGAGATACGGATAGATTTCACTCTGCTGCACCGCATCCAGCATGGAATACAGACATTCTTTGTAAACACAGCGACTATCTTTCAATGCAGATTCCTGCCCTGCCAGAAGATAATCATTCAGCGGATTCTTTGCCAGTTCTGCATCATACTGGTTCGGTCGAAGCACCCGCGCCGCCCATGCAGGACGCTCCATATCTTTCAGATAGATCAGAGAATCCGTAACACGTTCGATTTTATAAAGGCGGTCATCTTCCAGATAGAGATAATCCCCGACATTTCTGCTGTACTTTGCCGCCTGCTTCTGGGGTTCTTCAACCACTGCGGTGGTTGAATGCTCTTTCGATTCCTGTTCCTGCGCCCAAATATCGAAAAGCGATATTTGTCCTGTCTCAGAAACAGAAATCTCAACAGCCTTTTTCTTTTCCGGGAAGATCGTGTACGTTCCCTCAACATACTGGTGCAGTTCAGCAAGCGTCTTTGATTTTTCCGCATATTCCGGGGAATCCAGCGGCACGGAAAGAAGTGCTGCATCCATCTTTTCCAGAAGCTCTACCGCCTGTTCCGGGTCAGCCAGCATGGTGGGCAGTTTCTTTCTGGCATCCTCATTCAGCAATTCCCGCTTAAATGGACGCTCTACTTCATCGGGCAGACGATGGTAGAAACCGATTACCCGATTTGCCATCTGCTCACGCTCGTAACTCGGCATCCGGCTGTAATCCGCAGGCTTCAGATACAAACTCTGGTCAATGAGCTTTGCAACTCGTTCAGCCGCCTGGTTCCAGTTCAGCTTTACCAGCGCATCCGGCTTTCCATAGATGCCCCGTGCCAGTTCAAGACCTCTGCCGTCATAGCTGGCATGGGAATTATCTGCACGGGAAAGTGCATGACTGCTGCCGCCCACACCGTATCGGTCTTTCAGAAATGCCGCGCGTTCTGCTTTCTCTGTATGGGTAAGGAAGAAACTGTACGTTGCCAGCCTGCCATCCGAATACGGCCCGCCGCCTGCAAGGAAAGCATTGATCTCATCTTCCGTGATAAAGACTTCCTGCTCATTCCACTGAAAGCCCTCTCTTGCCTGATACGGCTGGAACGGGAGGGCAAACTTCTGAAACTGTTCGGATACTTTGTCCGGGCGATAGAACGGCATCCGCATCACGCTTTTATCTTCGGCGTAGGCTTCTGCCAGTCCCAAAAGACGTTCGTTCAGGTCAGCCAGAAATTCCGGCTGGTCAATCAATTTTGCAAGTCGTTCTGTAAGTTCCGGGTATCCGCCGGAGAAGATGGACGTATCGGCAAAGACCATCTCTGCCACGCCCTCTGCCATATCGCGTTCCATATAGCTTAGGGCTTCTGCGTGTTCATGCAGAGCATTGCCACGGGCTGCATCCAGGACAGACTTTGGTGCGTACTCTCCCTGCTGCAGAAGCTGATGGATTCTGCAGCTGACATCTTCCCAGGACAGAAATGCTTTGTTTTTGGGGTCGTTCCGAACCGTATCTCCAACGGCGATCTGCATACCCAACTCATCGAACCAGACTGCATATTTTGTGCCGCCGATCTCAAAGCCCTTGCCGCCCTCGCCATACTCTTTTTTGACGAAAGCAGTATACTCTTCCGGGGTCTGTTCGGTCATAAAGTTATAGATAAGGCGGAGCTGGCTTTTGCTTCGATTGCTTCCCGTCCGCAGGATTTCATCCACAACTTCTGCCGGAATCGTGATCTCATCGGCATACTGGGCCTGCATCGGGGCTTCGATTGCCCGAATCTGCTGTTCCACGGTCGGCAGACTGGGCAGAGAAAAAGCAGAGGCAATTTCTTCCTCTGCTTCGCTCAAATCCTGTTCGGTTGTGTCAGCGGTTAGTTGTACACCAATTCCTTCAGCACGATCTCTTCCGCCATCGCGGTCAGATTGTTCTGATGTGCCACCCATGCCATCTGTTCGGTTTCCTTGTTCGGAGCCGGATACTTCTCGTTCAGGCTCTCGATCAGTTCTTCCATCCGGTTCTCCGCCTGCTCGTCGATCTGCGCCAGATGCTGATTCAGCCTGCCGCTCATCAGCATACTCTGATACCAGTTCTTCTTGTTTTCCCTCAGATAAGTCCTGCGCAGCATCCCGTACTTCCCAATGCTCATCGGCTCGTCCTGTACGGTCAGGTTCGGAAACAGGTAGTCCCCCTTGCGGTGATAAGTCAGTTCCATACGGTTTTCCTCCTTCAGTGATGTTCGTTTCAGTTTCACGCTTTAATGTGCTAAAGTCCGTACTGGTATTATACAAGCTGTCGGCAGTTTTTGCAAGATGTTCTGTGACTTCTTTTCGGTAAATTTTCTGCATTTCCCGTCCGATGTCACGGAGAACCGCTTCACATTGTTCCGAAACAGCATTGCCCAGGAACGTCAAAACCGGAAGCTGGTTGAAATCCACAATACGGATAAAATCCTCATCTTCCAAAACTTCCAGCGGTTCCTGTTCGCAGCGTCGGGAAAGGGTATAGAAAATACTGTTGGTCATTAACTCCCGGAAACGGACACGGAGGTTATCTTCATCCAGTCCTTCCAGAAAAGTGTCTGCCACCTCATATTCCAGACCATCCATCGCTTCTTCCAGATTTTCAGCGGTCAACTGCTGTGCCAGTTCCATCAGCGCAGCATTCATGCTGTCCGTCTGCGTCAGAGCATAAGTATCTGCCAGATGGTCGAGGATCATCTGCTGGTGTTCCGAATCATCAATGCGCCAGAGGATCGGCGTTCTGCCGCCCTGCACCAGATGCGTGTCCGCAATATCGAACACATAGCGCAGCTTTGCCCGTGGGCTGGCATCGTCCAAAAGCGCAATGCCTTTTGCGCCACGGTTTACCCAGCGGTTCATTTTCTTGTTCCAGACTTCCAGCTCTGCACAGGCGGTCGCATCAGGACGCTGAGCATGGATCAGCAGAGTATCTTTGAACGAATAGCGGTACAGCCGTGCCGCCACATCCAGATAGTTCATCCAGTCTTTCGGAGAATTGCTTACCCACCGTGCGTTCTGCTGGGCAAGTTCCCGAATATCGTTAAATTTCGCCAATCGTTCCCTCCTTACTTCTTAGCTGGTGTTTTCGGAAATTCAAGACTGTACTGCGCCCTGCCATTTTCTATTGCCATAACAAGGTCTGCGGCAAAGGTCTTGTCCTTTTGGGCAGAGTAGAAGTCTTTTGCATAGATACGTCCTTTCTTCAAAAGGTCAGTTGCCATCTTCTTTGTGAGCGTCTTTTTCATGCCGGAAAGGTATTTACTTTCTTTCCAGAGGGCAAATTTACAGTCCCGGTCAGAGCAATAGAAATTCAGCTTGCCTTCACAGACGGGCTTTCCACATACCGGGCAGTTCCCGATAGATACCTTATTATAAATAGGTGATTCCTGTACGGTCGGAATTTGCCGGAGGTCTGCCAGCATTCGTTCCAGCAATCCACCGATGCCCTGCATGAAGTCGGCGGGCTTTGTTTCGCCCCGTTCCATCCGCAGCAGTTCATTTTCCCACTCAGCGGTCATGCTTGCCGATTTCAGGTAATCCGGGATATTTGCAATTGCCGTAACCCCCTCTGCACTGGGAAGAATCTGCTTGCCTTTGCGTTCCACATAGCCGGAAGATACCAGCTTTTCCAGAATCGCTGCACGGGTCGCAGGTGTTCCCAGTCCTTTCTTTTCCGTGTCTTTTTCAAACTCCTTGTTGCCTGCGATTTCCATTGCAGAAAGCAGGGTGTCTTCGGTAAATGCTTTCGGCGGAGATGTAAAGCCCTGCTTTTTCTCCGCGCTCACCACAGGAATCACCTCGCCCTGTTCCAGTTTCTTGGGGAATGCCATATCCTTGCTTTTTTCCTGTTCTGCAAACGGAGCAGGCATTGCGGTATGTCCCGCCTGCAAGACATTTTTGTATTTTGCAGTGAATTTCCTGTCCTGACAGCATACTGTTACCAGAACATCTTCATAGATGTATGGCGGCTGTACTGCCTGTTGCATCTTCCAGACGATGAGAGCAAAGACCTTTTCCTTATCCCCGGACAGGCTGTTTGACCCACGCTTGCAGCTTTCCAGTGTCGGCAGAATCGCATGGTGGTCAGTGACCTTTTTGTTATTGACCACCTGCTTTACTCCATCTGCTTCGCCGCCATAGTGTTTGAGCAAATCTGCCATGGTCTGCTGCATATCTTCCGTGATGTACTGGCTGTCCGTTCGCGGGTATGTCACCAGCTTTTCTTCGTACAATTCCTGTACGATCTTCAAAGTCTGACTGGCGGTAAAACCATAATAGCGGTTAGCTTCTCGCTGCAAGGTCGTTAAGTCATACAGCTTCGGCGCAGACTGTTCTTTCCGTTTGCGCTCGATGCTGCCAACTACGGCACACTGTCCATCACAAGCTGCCTGCATGGTATCCGCATTCTGCTCCTGTGCCATCCGTTCCGATTCTGCCACGATGCCATTTCCTGTGATTTCTACTTTGTAATACGGCTCTTTCACAAAGTTCTGGATTTTGTTCTGCCGTTCCGTCAGCATTGCCAGTGTCGGAGTCTGCACCCGTCCAATGGTCTGCCGCCTGCCGTATTTCTTGGTAAAGGCCCGTGTGCCGTTCATTCCGATCAGCCAGTCTGCCTTTGCCCTGCACTCCGAAGCGGCAAACAGGTTGTCATACTCTGCGCCATCCTTTAAGGAATCAAAGCCCTGCTGGATAGCGGAATCTTCCATGCTGCTGATCCACAGCCGTTTGACCGGGAGTTTGCTGCCTGCCAGACCGTACACACGGCGAAAGATTGCTTCACCCTCACGCCCTGCGTCGCAGGCATTTACCACATAATCAAAATCTTTGCTTCGGAGGAGCTTTCGCAGGATATTGAAATGCGCTTTCTTATCTTCCGAAACCAACAATTTCCATTCTTCCGGGAGAATCGGAAGATCATCAAACCGCCAGCTTTTATAGCGTTCATCGTAATACTCCGGGGCTGCATACTCTGCCAGATGCCCCAGACACCAGCTCACCACGCAATCCCCACCCTCCAGATACCCGTCCTCATGTTTGTATACACCGATCACTTTCGAGATGGAACGTGCCACACTCGGCTTTTCTGCTATCACAAGATATTTCATGTATCCTCCTGCTTGTTTGAAAAAAGCAGGGACAGTCCGAATCAGACCATCCCTGCACCACTAGATTATACGGTTTTTCTATTATTCTTCGGTTTCTGCGTCCTGCCCTGCTTCCTCATCCTCATTCTTTGTCGGCAGAGCTTCATATTCCAGATTTTCTTTCGATACTTCCGGCTCACTCTGCTTCGGCTTATAAATGTAGAAATAGAAGAATGCGCCTGCACCGCCTACACCCATAACAAATACGATTGCCAGAATCTTGGTCAGCTTTCCATCGTCCTGTTCCGGCTCTTCGATCTCGACATCCGGTTCCGGCTCAGGTTTGGTTTCCGGTAGCACGACTGCCGGCTTCTCTTCTTCCTTGCCGTTGCGTTCCTCATCGGTCAGAAACTCCTGCAAATCGTATTCGTCGATCATGGAGAGCATATACACATTCTCGCTGTTCCTTGCCCGGTCGATCACTAGAAAAAAGGTATTTCCGCCCTTGGTCTTGACCGTGAAGAACTCCTTACTGGAATCGTCCGTAATGTTATCCTCCACCTCGCCATTGCCCGCAATGGTGAACGGAATCTTCTCTTCCTCGGTGGGTTCCTCTTCCTCAATGACCTGTGCAGGCTCTTCCTTGACTTCCAGCTCCACATAGGCAAATGCCGGAGTGGAAAAGCCTACCGCCATCAGCAGGGTCAGCACTGCACTGGGAATCACAATACCCAGTTTTTTAAGCATCTTTCGCAATCACATCCTCCATTTCTGCTTCTTCCGAAGTCTTATTCTCGTTATTCACGGTTGTCTGGAACGTCACATTCCCCGCCTGGATATTTTCCAGCAGCGCCAACAGGTCACGCCCGCCCAGCTTTGTGCTGCGGATAGCCCGAACGATCTCATTGTCCTCTTCCTTTTTCTGTGCAGCCCGGACATTTCTCAGGTACTCTTCCAGTTCCGCGATCTTGCTTTCGGTTTTCTCTGCATCATTCAAAAACTTCTTCAGCTTTTTGCTCATCTAGCTTCTCTTCTTTCCTCTACTTGATTCTGCCAAAACCAAGGAAGTGGTTCTGCCAGTAGGTCGAATTGATGCTGGTATAAGAAATCGGGTCACCGCAGTGAATCATCATGCCGTTGCCAACATAGATGCCAACGTGCGACGCGCCGACGGTATTATAGGTTTTTTCAAAGAAGATCAAGTCACCCGGCTGTGCATTTGCAGGAGAAACGTAGCTGCACTTGCCGCGCAGTCCGTTTGCTGTCGTGCGTCCGACATTCCAGCCATTGCCGCAGTTATTGATGACCCAGCAGACAAAGCCAGAGCAATCAAAACTGGTGCTGGGCGAACTTCCGCCCCACACATACGGCATACCCAGATACTTTTCGGCTTCTGCAATCATCCTTGCAAACTTTTCATCCGACAGGGCTTCTTCTGGAATATCATATCGGAAACCACCGCCGGAACTGCCGCCTGTTCCACCCGAACCGCCAGAGCCAATGCTTCCTGTTGTGCCGCCGCTGTATGTAGGTGAGCCTGCGCCAAACAGTTCCGGGCGATTGCCATAGGTCAGATTGTAGGCATCATACCGCCCAGTCTGCTTCCAATCCATGTTCTTTCTGGCAATGGTGTCAAAGCCCTTGTTCTTCAGCAGGACGTTGAGGATTTTGTACTCATACTCCACTTCTTCCTGATAGGTGTAGGTTTCCATGCTGACGTTTCCAAAAGCGTCAATCGTTGGCCGAATTCCTACTCTGGTTTCCATGCGTGTGCGAATCTCTATCGTTTCCCAGACTTTCAGGAGATACTGCTGCTCAAACAGCGACTTGATGACGGTTTTCACCTGTCCTCTGGTGAACTGCTCATATACGGCAGTCAGATGAGATATCAGCTGATACGGGTCATGCCCGATCTCATCCAACTGGTAACGGTATTCGTCATAGCCGGGATGCGTGGACTCCATCTGCCGTATCTGCTCATCCAGCTTCTTTTCCAGTTCCAGATAATCTTCTTCTGCACCTTTCATGTCAGCATCCTTACTAGGATACGTCGTTCCGATAAAGGTGCTGCCCGTTCCCTGGATCGCTGCGGAACAGCTTGAAAATGCGCCCATAATCAGCATGACCATCAGTGCTGCGATGCCAAGTCCCGCCCACAGGGTCTTGTTCTGCACAACGATTTCCTGCACCGCCGCTTTTGCTTTTTCGGCAAGCGTGTTCGCCGCCGTTGCTGCCTGCTTGCTGGCAGTGCTTCCGGCTTTCTGTCCTCGCTTGGCTGCTGCATAGGCATCCTTATACTGCTTTTTCTGATAGAATTTTGAACCGACTGTCTTTGTCGCTTCATCTCCTGCAGCAGTCGGTGGTGGCAGGTGCGATTTCTTTTTCAGTGACGTTTCTGCCACTTCTTCGGCCATGCCGCCCTCACTCTCCGAAAATTTCAGACGGCTGGATTTCTTTTCCGCAGTGACCTTTTTCTCAGCTCTTGCGGATTTCTCTCTGGTCTTTTTCCTGCCTTTGGAGAATCGGTACAGCCCCTCCAACGTTTCTTCGCTCTTGTGCGCCGACTCCACGCCGGAGTTTTCTTTTTCGACCTGATGCACCTTGTTATGGGCAAAACCAGTGGCGGTATCCACTCCTTTCTTCGCCACTTTCTTAATGCCCAGCCCTGCGCCCCGGACGATGCCGCCCTGCTGCTCATCATCAAACGATAAGCGGCCCTTTTTCTTCGGCGCAGGCTCTGCATCTTCGTCCACTGGCGAAGCATCTTTTTCTTTCGCTTTGCCATCCTCCTGATGGGCTTTATAATATTCTGTACTCTGCTTGGCGGTGCTGCGCCGGGGCTTTTCCTCCTCTCCCTCCTCGGCATCCATGCACACCTCTTCTTCCACAACAGGGGTTTCTTCTGCACTTTCCGCAGCGTCTTTTTCCGAATCTTCCTGCTTCGGCGGTTCTTCTGCAACTGCGGACTTGGTTTCCCCGGTGCGGAGATTCTCTTCCACCAGACCGTCTTTGGTCATTTTCTGGACGATTTTATCTCTGCCCCGGAATCGCTTGTCTGCCATTGGATTCACCTCCCATCCGGCAGGAAACTCACGCAATCAGAGTTGCATGAGTCTCCCACTTATCGAGAATGCGCTCCAGCTCTCTGGCAAAAGCGATCAGCCGGGAATTGACCTCTGTGCGGTCGATGTAGCCCCGTTCTTCCATGTGGAATCCGTGGGTCAGTTCATCTGCCAGTGCGCCGACTGCGTAAAAGTCCTCCAGCACCGTATGCACCACCGATTCCTCATCGTGGAAATTCAGCATTTCCACTTCCTGATAAGGCGGGCTGGAATCGCCATCGTATTTTGCTGCCTCAGCACGGTCATGCAGCTTCAGGATCATCTGGCTCAGTTTTTTCTCGTTCATCATGCGTCTTTCTTCTCCCTGTATTTTGCAATTTCATTCGGTTTCGTGGTCATAAGGCCATAAAGTTTCAGCGAAGTATCGAACTTATCCTTGAACGGAATAATGGTATTGCCGTAGAACAGCAGCCCCTCGCCCTCGTTGCTGTTCGTCACATAGGAAAGCTGGAATGGCGAAATGTTGAGCTGCTTTGCAAGAATCTGCCTATCACCGGATGCCTGATTCAGCATATAGATGAAATCGCTGTTCTCAAAGATGTTCTCGATCTCCCGGCTGGCAAGCAGATCTTTGATGTTCTGCGTGATGCCCGTAGGGATGCCGCCCCATTTTCGGAAACGCTTCCAGATTTCAACACTGTATGCGGCAGTCTGCTCTTCCTTTAAGAGCAAGTGGAACTCATCAATGTAGTATCGTGTATTTTTCTTTGCATTGCGGTTGATGGTAACACGATTCCACACCTGATCCTGCACGATGAGCATACCCAGCTTTTTGAGCTGCTTGCCCAATTCTTTGATGTCAAAGCAGATAAGGCGGTTATCCAGTTCCACATTCGTCTGGTGGTTGAACACCCGCAGCGAACCATTGACGTAGATTTCCAATGCCGTGGCGATACGCTGCGCCTGCCGTTCTTTCTGCTCCCGCAGACAGTCATATAAATCACCGAGAATCGGCATATTTTCCGGCTTCGGGTCATTCAGATATTTCTGATAGACCAGCGGCAGGCATCGGTCAATGACAGATTTTTCTTCCGGCTCCATGCCATCCCGTGCGCCCATGATAAGTTCGCACAGGGAAAGGATGAAATCCGATTTCATGCCAAGCGGGTTATCATCGTCCGCATAGTTCAGGTTAATGTCCATCGGATTGATGTAGTCCCGGCTGGTGGATGAGATATGAATGACCTGCCCGCCCAGGGCTTCGACCAGCGGATAATACTCGCCTTCCGGGTCTGCGATGATAATATCGTCCGTTGTCGTGAAGAACACGTTTGTCATTTCACGCTTTGCGCTAAACGACTTTCCACTGCCCGGTGTTCCAAGAATCAGACCGTTCGGGTTTTTGAGCTGTTTTCGGTCTGCCATAATCATGTTGTTGGACACTGCATTCAGACCGTAGTAGAGGGAATCACCCTCCATGAAAAGTTCCTGTGTGGTGAACGGCACGAAGATGGCGGTGGAAGTTGTAGTCAATGCCCGCTTGATGGGAACCAGATTATTTGCCAGCGGCAGGCTGCTCATAAGCCCCTGCTCCTGCATATAGTCCAGCCGATTCAGGGTACAGTTGAACTTCTGAGCGATACCAGCAGTCTGAAAAACAGCACTATCCAATTCCTGCTTGGTCTTGGCCGTATTAAGGAACAGCACCGTAACAAGGAACATACGCTCATTGCGGCTCTGCAGATCATCCAGAATCTTCTTGGCCTCGCCGCCATAAGTCGCAAGGTCGCTCGGAATAATTTCCATATCATAGCCGGAACGCACCGCCTTTTTCTGTTCCTCAATCTTCATGCGGTCAAGGTCTGTGATCTTGCCCTTGATGAGTTTGATTGCCTTGAGCTGGTCTACCGACTGCACATGGATGCTGACCACCAGATTCTTGTCCATGTCCAGAAACTCTGCCAGAACCTTATCCGTCAGTTCCGGGGCAAGGATGTTCAGATAGGATACTGCGCCGATAGTATCTCCCATCTGGAAGTCCTTGCCGCTCTTGAACAGAAAACTGGTCGGAGCAATGAAGTCCTTGGTAGTCATGCCGCTTTGCAGGATGCGGTCATAGCTGAACTCAAACTTCCGTTCTTCCTCCTGATGGAACATCTCGTACATGATCTGTAAGCGTTCCACACCATTCAGCGGATATGCTTTTACGCCCAGCACCTTGAAATTGTTGAGAATATCGGTTTCGATACGCTCCAGCCGGGGCTTTGCTTCTTTCACGCTTTTGGCTTCAATGCTGAACGTGATGTATTTCGTCCGAACCAGACCGTTGTTGCCCTTGGCAAGCTGCTGTTTCAACATCTGCGCATATTCCATGCGTACATCATCGAACTGGTCATGCTGCGGCTCAATCTGAATGACCTTGTTGTATTCGCTCATATCACTTTTATGGTTAATGAACGAAAGCTGAAAGCGGATGCTGGAATCAAAGTAGTTGAGGAAGTCACACCAGCTTTCAAAAATGGTGTTCTTATCTTCGTTTTGCGCGAGCTGATAGTTGATGTCATAGAAGCGGACGGTTTTGGAATACAGATGTTCCTCCACCCGGCAGATGCCGTCCCGTCCCATTTCCAGATACGGAATCGACCGCTGCACGGTCAAGTGATGCTCTTTCTTCTTTTTTGCTTCTGCCTTTGCAGACGGCTTGAAGAATTTCTGGAAGATGCCGCTGAACAGCGGCTTCTTATCCTTTTCTTTTCCCAATAATGCCTCCCTTCTTCACTTTTGGTGTTACAGGTTTCTCCGGCTCATATTCGTACAGATTTTCGATCTCGTAGCGGCGAACCGCCGGACGTTTGAAACGGACATTGATGAAGTTCGTCAGGATGGTTTCAAGGTGCATCCCGTTTTTCTCGAACAGCGCAAAGAAAAATTCCGGGAGCATCAGCAGCACCATGCCCGCTGCCGCGTTGCTTGTACCAAGCGTTTCCCGTGTAAGAAAGTAGAACGGGACACCGATGGATGCCGCAAAGCCCATACAGATGAGTTGTCGCTTTGTCAGGTTGAGAAAGACCTTGTTCTTCACTTTGGACAGGTCTTTCGGGATCGTCACATAAGCCATTCTTCACCATGACAGTCAGACACGCCGCCGGGATACGGCTTTCTGTCTGCTGTCTTTCCTTTCCTCGGATTTTCCCGGTTTTAGTGACTGCCGAAGATCTGTTTGGACAGACTTCCCGTTTTCATCAGGCTGAAACACAGAATCACGGTATACGCTGCAACGCCGATCAGCGCGGAGTGCATATTGCTGGAAATCCGCACCGAAGAAATCAGTGCTGCGTAAATCGCCACACAGACCATCATCAGAAATGCCTGAAATGCAAGGGCGAACAGTCCTCTGAAATAGTTGGTTCCTACATGACCCCATTCACGGTTGCTCATCGTTGCGAACGGGATCGGGGCAAGCGATGTATAGAGATAAATCTCTATCATGCGCCCATAGACAATGACAGTTATCACCACCGACATAATTTTCATGCAGAAGCTGGCAAGGAAGGTTTCAAGAGCCAGCACTACCAGTTCACCGATCTCCATGGTTGCCATCGCCGCCTGCATCTGCATGGACAGCGAACTAACATCAATGGCAGTCTCGCCGTTGATGATACCGGAAGCCGAATTAACTACCGATTGTCCAACGTCAAAGACTGCCATTGTAATTGTGAACGTATTGCTGACCAGATAGATTGCGACCCATGCCTTGACAAAATACTTGAAGAACATCCATGTATCTACATCATGCAGGTTGTTTCGCTCGGTCAGCATCGAGATCAGCTCATAGCAGAGTACCAGAGTGATGATGATTCCGGCAATCGGAACTACCACCGACTCTGATAAGTTCTGAATCATACTGAAAACGCTGCTGTTCCAGTTTTGTGGAGTGCGTCCAACCTGAGCCGCGATCTCACTTGTCTTTTCATTGACATCCGTGAACATCGTACTCATGTTGGACTCCACCATTCCTGTCAGAAGTTCCCGCATCCATTTTTCGATGGCTGCAAAGATATTATCGAACAATGGCGGGAGTACCTCCTATCGCGGGTGCTTAGCCGAACAGACCAGAGAGCAGAGGGATCAGCTGCGTACCGATGAGAATGACGCCGCCACCGCTCATAAGCTGCTTCATGCCCTGAGACTTCGCACCCGGATTGTCGTTGCCATATCCTTCCATCAGATTGACAACGCCCCAAACGCCATGACCTGCGCCAATAGCCACAACGAGAGTCTGCAGAACGGTAATAGACTGATTAAAGAATTCCATATATTATTTTCGCCAGACCGCAGATTTGATGAATATTTGCGATTCCAAAAGGAAAGCGGGCTGGCACATCTTCGGTGCTGCCCGCTTCCTGCGATTCTGGCTTCTCCTTTCATTTTCAATAAAGTCAGCCTTTTGGAATCACATGATAGATGGTGGTTATTTCGTGTCGGTCATACGGATCACCTGTTCAGGGTCTGCCCGAACGGGTGGGAGGGTGTATCGCTTGCTGTTGATAAAAGCCTCCTTCCTTATCCTTGTGCCTGTTCGGTCACATCCACTTCATAAAGGTCAAATTCTTCCGTGGTGAGCAGCCGCAGTTCGTGTTTCAGGTAGCGTTCTACGTCGAACTCGTTTTTCTTGTCGAAATCCGAAAGTTCCTTGTACCGCTTATGTTTGGTAATATCAAACTTATCGCTCAGGAATGGTCTGACACCTCTTAACTGTAAGATACACTTGCTGCCGTCCATGACTGCAAGCTCATCCCGGCTCATCAGTTCTTTTCCGGTCTTTTGGTAGTTCGTGCCAAAAGAGGGGCTGTTGCCGCGGGTATCCGATGTGTTGTAAAGGTCGATGGTTTCCTTGCCCAGGGTTTCAGAAATCTCCTTAAGGGTGGAGCTTTCCTTGCCGCCAAGGAACAGCATCGTGTCGCAGTTGCCAATGATGGTTTCTGCGGCATCCTTGTAAATGGTCTTTAGCTGGCTTTGCGATTGGAGAATAATCGAAGCAGAAATCTCACGGCTGCGGATGGTAGCGATCAGTTTATCGAACTTTGGAATCTGGCCGATGTTTGCAAACTCGTCCAGGAGCAGCCGCACATGGTACGGAAGTCTGCCACCGTGTTCATCGTCCGCCTTATCACAAAGCAAATTGAATAGCTGTGTGTACAGGATCGACACCACAAAATTGAAGGTATCATCTGTATCGGAGATAATAACGAACATTGCCGTGCGCTGATCTCCCAGCATATCCAGCTCCATCTCGTCGTATGCCATCAGGTCACGCAGTTCCTTAATGTCAAATGGAGCCAGTCTCGCACCGCAGGAAATCAGAATGGACTTCGCCGTTTTACCTGCCGCCAGCTTGTACTTTTTGTACTGCCGCACGGCAAAGTGTTCTGGTTTAGCCTTTTCCAAATCCTCAAATAGTTCATCGACCGGATTCTTGAACTCTTCATCATCCTCGCGGGCTTCGCTGGCATTGATAAATTCCAGCAGCGTGGAGAAGTTCTGTTCTTCTTCCGGGGCTTCATAGTAGATATAGCCGATGAGTGCGCAGTAGAGCAGGCGTTCTGCCTTGACCCAGAAATCTTCGCCGGACTTCTCGCCGTCTCCTTTCGTGTTGGCGATGATCGTATTGACCAGTTTCAGAATATCTTTCTCACTGCGGATATAGTGGAACGGGTTATAGTGCATCGACTTCTTGAAATTGATCGTGTTCAGAACTTTGATTTTGTACCCGGCATCCGAGAGCATCTTTCCGCATTCAATGATGATCGTACCTTTCGGGTCAGTACAGACATAGCTGACCTTTTCGGGCATCTGCATCAGATTGGGCTTTACGAAAAACCGTGTCTTGCCGCTGCCAGAGCCGCCGATCACAATGACATTCTTGTTTCTGGCATACTTCGGATGCTTTGGTCTGCCGCTCATCATCAACCGTTCCGTCTGGGTGAGCAGCACATTATTCTCGAATACCGGGTCAATAAAAGGTTCAATGTCCTTGGCATTGCCCCATGAAGCGTTTTGTCAAGTGCTTTTTTGAGTTATTGACGCAAATCATCG
>ENA-UONY01001062-UONY01001062.1-human-gut-metagenome-genome-assembly--contig:-CS9-NODE-1062-length-25986-cov-9.102156_pt1 | contig 25986 bp, 19 predicted proteins | sample MGYA00242465_ERZ724012 | MGnify/ENA metagenome assembly ERZ724012 | reverse complement strand
ATTGTGCCCTAACAGGGCCGATCTATCAGGTCCATTTTTCGTACCCTCATCCCAGTGATTGTCACTTTGCATTGCGCTAGCTTAACTTTTCGTAGTCTGCGGATCCGATTGTTGTGCGACTGTGGGTAAACACAAGACTGGCAAGAAGCAGGAGGCATGTAGCAAAGAGTGCTGCGCGTGTTCCTTGCAGTGAGATAAAAATGCCGCAGAACATGGTGCCCAGAGCGGTACCGAAATTGGCTGCTGTCAAAAAGAGTCCGTTGGAAAAGTCCGGCGCTTCACGGGCGGCGGAACTGATCATGTATTGACCGGAAATGTTGATGAATCCAGCACAGATGCCGAGCAGAACCACAAGTGCGGCAGTCGCAATGCTGCTGGCCGAAAGCAAGTACAAAAGCACGTAGAGCATGAGCATTACTGCGGGGCCCGCCTGCGTGAAGAATTTTTTGTAGTGTCCGAAAACGCGGCCGGCGAGCATATTGCCGACGATGTTGGCAATGCCGTAAGCCAGAAGCACGGAACTGACTGCGTCAAACGAAAAGGCGCTTACTTTATGCAAAAAGTCGCTCATGAAGCTGAAAAAGCCGAACATGGCGCCGTTGATGCAAGTAAAAGCAGTGACGCCCAACCACAACGAAGGCTTTTTGAGAACGCGCAATTGATGTCCGGGATTGTGCTGTTTGGCGGGCATGTCCGGAACCAGAAAAAACGTGGCAACCAGTACGACGGTGTTGATGACGGTAAAGATGCCCATGGCAGCTTCGTATGACCAGTGTGTCGTGACGAAAGTCGTCATCGGGACACCGAGCACCATGCCGGCCGAGACGCCAACAAAAACGCGAGCAATGCCGCGGGATGGTTCGTCTTTGGTGGCTGCGGCGGCAAGCGTAAAGGCCATGGCAACATAAACCGGATGAAGAAATGCGGGCAAGGCGCGCGCGGCAAGAAGCACGGCAAACGAATCAGTGACCATGGACAGAATGTTGGAGGCCACGAAGAGAATCAAAGCCGCAAGCATCATCGTGCGGCGGTTGATGCCGGAAAATAGGAGCGGCAGAACCGGTGCGGCCACCGAAACAGCAAGTGCAAAAACGCTCACGCAGAGACCGGCCGTCGAGACTGTGATGTCAAAGCGCTCGGCGATCTGCGGAATGATGCCGACCACGCCCATTTCGGTGTTGATGATGCCGAAGACGCCGAGCGTCAGAATGGCGATCAGAAGCGATTCGGAGATGGTTTTGATTTGCATTGGGAAAACACAGGCACGAACGCCGTGCATCCGTCTCGAAACGGTCGGATGCAAGGCGTTCGGAGGAGAAAAGAGGGGCACGCCTTCGGATTAGCAAATCAAAGGCGTTAGGCTGACGTCACTTCAGATTGGCCTTGTAGAAAGCGTCGATCCGGTCAAACGGAATCACGTCCATACGATCGTAGAGGTCGGTGTGGTTAGCGCCCGGCACGATGAGTAGCTCTTTGTTGTTACCCTTGAGCTTTTTGTAGGCGTCTTCGCCGAAGTAACGGGAATGCGCCTTTTCGCCGTGCACGATCAAGACGGCGCTGCGGATTTCATCGGCGTAGGCGAGCAAAGGCATGTTCAAAAGCGAAATAGACGAGGTTGTATTCCAGCCGCCGTTGGAGTTCAGAGACCGCTTATGGTAGCCGCGCTCGGTCTTGTAGTAGTTGAAGTAGTCCTTGACGAACTGAGGCGCATCGGCGGGGAGTTTATCGGGTACGCCGCCTGCAAGGTTGTATCGGCCGGCGCGATAGTTTGCCGTCCGTTCTTTTGCAAGTGTTTGACGAAGCTTGTAGCGACCTTCGGCATCAAGCGAATCAAAGTAACCGTTGGCGGTTACGCGACTCATGTCGTACATGGTCGCAGCAACGGTGGCCTTGATGCGGACGTCGACAGCGGCGGCGTTGATCGCGCCATGCCGCCCCAACCGCAGATGCCGAGAATGCCGATTTTGTCCGGATTGACGTCCTCTCGTGTGGAGAGATAGTCGACAGCGGCCGAAAAATCTTCAGTGTTGATGTCGCCCGAAGCTACATAACGGGGATAACCGCCGCTTTCTCCGGTAAACGAAGGATCAAAGGCAATCGTGAGGTATCCGCGTTCTGCAAGCGTCTGTGCGTAAAGACCCGAGGACTGTTCCTTGACGGCACCGAAGGGGCCGCTTACGGCAATGGCCGGAAGTTTTCCTTGAGCGTCTTTGGGGACGTACAGGTCGGCAGCAAGCGTGATGCCGTAACGATTGACAAACGTGATTTTTGAATGGTTGACCTTGGAGCTTTGCGCAAACACCTTGTCCCACTTCGCCTCCAGTTGCAGTTCGGCGGGCTTGATGGGTGAGGGGGCAACCTGTGCGGCAGGAATGGCCGCACAAGCTGCAGCGCATGCTGTGGTAAGAACAGTAGCAGCAATTTCAGTAGCAATTTTTGAGGTCATAAATCAACTCTTTCGAAAGTAGGTTTGTGTTGTGATTGCACGGCAAACAGGTTGTCGGCAGCTGCGCGGCATTAACGAGCAATCAACTGAATTTCGACATCGTTGTCGCCGAGAGTTTTGATCCAATCGCCGGAATCGCTGATGTGGCCGAGTCGCGTGTAGTTCCAGGAATTGGAGCCGCACATCAGAACAATTTGGTTGCTGTTGTAGAGCACAACATCTCCTGTCCGGGCGGTCATCCAAACATCGTCGCTTGGCAGTCGAGTACCGAGTGCTCCGACTTTTTCATATCCGCCGTAGTCATGCAGATGCAATGTCAGCGGCAGCAATTGCATGAGCTTTCGGACTGCACGGGTATCGGCAAGCGTGATCGAAAAGCTTTTTCCGCGGACAAGCATGCGAATTTGTCGTTCTTGAGTGGCTGTACTTACGGACATGTCATTCCTGCAATTTGAGGGGAGTGTTGAGGCATGGGCGGAGGATGGTTGTTGCGCAAAAACCGTGTCGGCCAATACGAGAACCACAAACGCCATCGCTTTCACTTTCAGAGCGGAAACGCGCTTTGCCAGGCGCAATACAGACACCCGGCGGAAAGATTTGCCAGTTTGGCTCTTCACAGGAAAGCGCCGTTACAGACTTGAAGGACCTGACCTTTGACGTGACGTCCCATCTTGCTTGCCAGGTAAAGACAGGCATAGGCCTGATCAATCGGATCGCATTCCGGGCCGGGGAAGTAAACGAAATGACCGCTCCAATTGAGCATCTTGCTGCCGCCCGGTTGCTCTCCGGCTTTGTTGGCAAGGTGAGCCGGCGTCACGGTGGCGCCCGGAGCAACGGCATTACAACGGATGTTTGTGTCGATAAGGCGCATGGCGACATTTTTCGTCAGCGTGTTGAGTGCGCCTTTGGTTGATGTGTATGTTGCGCCGCAGAACGGACGGTTGCCGTTGACGGAACTGATATTGATGATGCAGCCGTCGTTTTTGGGAAGAAATACTTTGAGAGCTTCGCGGATGTAGCGCATCGGACCGCCGAGATTGGTGTTCATCACATGCAGCATCCACTCGTCGCTTGTCTCATCAATGATTTTTTGCTCGCCGATGCCGGCATTGTTCACGAGAATGTCCAGATCGCCGAACGTTTCAATGGCGGTTTTGAAAACCCGCTGGGTGTCTTCGGTTGAACAGACATCGGCGACAACTCCGATTGCATTGCCGCCTTTGTGTCGAATGCCTTCCACAACTTCGTTGAGTTGCTCGGCATGCCTTGCGGTAAGAACGACGCGAGCTCCTTCTTCGGCGAACAATTCTGCAATCGTCCGACCCATACCGTAGCTGGCTCCCGTGATCAGCGCGATTTTGCCTTCTAGCATCTGAGCGTCCATGAGTTGTCCTCCTATTAGTGACAAGTCGAATTGTTGACTCAAATGGTAGAAATAACAAATACTTTATTTTTACACTTTACTATGCTTTATAGGCATAGCAAAACACAAACAGATTTCTTACTGTGAATATGTCAGATTGTTGGCCTCAAGGATTCTTCTTCCTTGAGAAGGGTGATCAGTCGTTCGGCAGCCGGACTCAGTCGGCGGGAACGGTCCCAGGCGACGACGATGTCGCACTCGAGCCTTGGATAAAGAGGCAGCCACACGAGTCCTGAGGCTGGTGTCGGGTTGATGATGCCGCCCAAGGCAAGAACGTGTCCAACGCCGGCGGCCGCGAGCACGTAGGCGTTGTAGAGCAGGTTGAAGGTGCCAACGATGTTGAGGCTACTTCCCAGGTCGTTGAGCCATCCGTCGAATTCGTTGCGGGAAAAGGATTGCTCGGAACACAGCAACGGCTGTCCTGCCAGATCGGAGGCCTCGATTTGTTTTTTGCCTGCAAACGGGCCGTCGATGCGTGTTAACACGCCCCAGACGTCTTTTTGCCTGAGTTTGATTGAGCTGTAACCGATCGTATCGGCAATGCCGACGAATACGCCGAAATCGGTCAGCCCCGAATGGAGTTCAGATTTAACCTGCGCTTCGGCGCCGCTTACGATGTGAAACCGAACTTTGGGTGCTTCTTGCTGAAGACGAGCAATGGCGCGCGCCAGGCTTCCCAGAGCAGGCGTTTCGCCCGCGGCAATGCGGATGTCGCCGGTGAGTTCACCTTCCGCGCGGATTTCCTCTTTCGTACGATCGAAAAGATTGACGATGGAACGGGCGCGTTCATAGAAGAGTTCACCCTTGGGGGTGAGGCGAAGTTTTCTGTTTGAGCGAACAAAAAGCGTGTGCCCTAGCTCTTCTTCGAGTTCCATGAACTGACGCGAGAGCGTCGGCTGCGTGACGTGCAGCTTTTGAGCCGCGCCTGAGATGCTCTGCTGTTCGGCCGCCGCCAGAAAATACCGAAGAACGCGAATGTCCATGCGAAATCCCGTGTCAAAGAGTGAATCAATCCATGCCTTTAAAGCATAGTCAATCTTAGCGTATAGGCATTTGACGCAAATAGAACTGACTTGATACTTTTGGTTTGTTAGAAATGCACATGGAGACAACGATATGCGCCGCAGGTCGATGCTGGAAGTTTGTGCAATAGGATTGGCAGCGGCTGTCTGTTCGCCTCGTCTTGCGATGGCGGTGCAGAAAACCGAAATTCGGATGGCGAGACCATTCAACCTCAAGGAGAAGGCAGTGAAATTCAACAACGGCAGAACCATGCCCGTGCTGGGACTGGGAACCTATTCGCTGCACGGTCAAACCTGCATTCGTGCCGTGCGCGCAGCGCTTGACTGCGGCGTTCGGCTGATTGATACGGCGTCGATGTATGGCAACGAACGCGAAGTTGGCATGGCGGTGCGTGATGCTGTGAAAAACGGTCTGTCTCGAAACGAGATTTTCGTCACGACCAAGATCTATCCGACCCAGTTTGGAGATCCGCAGAAAGCCATTGAAGAGTCATTGGCTAAACTGGATCTCGGCTATGTTGATCTTCTGCTGCTTCATCATCCCGGCAACGGCGATGTCGCGGCTTATCGGACATTGGAAAAGGCCGTGGAAGAGGGGGCGGTTCGCTCGATCGGCTTATCAAATTGGTACATCAAGGAACTCACCGAGTTTTTGCCGAAGGTTGACGTAATACCAGCACTAGTACAAAACGAAATCCATCCTTTCTATCAGGATCGAGACGTTGTGCCGTTCATTCAAGAAAAGGGCATCGTTGTGCAGGCGTGGTTTCCGTTCGGAGGCCGCGGCTGGACGAAATCCGTGCTCGGCCATCCTGAAATTGCCAAAATCGCCAAGGCGCACGGCAAGACGGCCGCTCAGATTGTGCTGCGTTGGAATCTGCAGCGGAATGTCTCCTCGATTCCCGGATCAAGCAACCCGGCTCACATTAAAGAGAATACGGAGATTTTTGACTTTGAGCTGTCGGATTCGGACATGAAGGCCATTGCCGCACTTGACCGTCATGAAAAGCACGAATGGTACTAATCAAGTCTGGACAAACAGTTCTATTTGTTAGCCGACTTATAAATTGTTAGACAAAGGAAACCGGCAAGGATGCAAAAGATTCCTTGCCGGTTTTCAGCCGGTTGAAAAACCAACGAAAATGGGTTCATCGGCGCATTCCGGCGCCGCGGCCGAGTCCGCCGCCTCTGCCGAAGCCTCCGGCTCCGCGTCCCGGACCTACCGGCTGACGCGGAAACGCTTTGTTCGGGTTGTAACGAACGGGCGCGCCCGGGGAATTGGGCACCATGCCCGGACGAGGCGCGGGTGTACCGGGTCGGTAAGGCTGACTGTAGTCGCGACGGGCCGGAGCTTGGGGCGGACGACTTGTCTGTGGCATGGTGTTGCCCAGTAGATGGTCGCGGTATTGACCGGAGGTATACCGCTTGCCGTCTTCATTCCAATACTGCCCGTCCCATTGTCCTTTGCGAGCTTCCTGACGCAGGCGCTGCCGATCGGCGGCGTCGCCGACACCGCTCAAAACATCGTTGATCGGTGGTTCAGACGCCGAGCGGGCCAGTCCCGGGACTACGGCAGTCAGGATAAGCGCACCGGTGCATCCGAAAAGTTGTCGGCGTGAAAGAAACTCAAAGGACATCAGTCTTAACCATTTTCGAAAGAATCATCGAAATGCAGCTTATCTCGGACCTGGGCCCGGACCGGGACCTCCCGGTCCCCAACCGCCGGGACGAGCGCCGTGGTGCGGTCCGGGTTCCGGATGGTGCGGCGGCGGGCCTGGCCGACGTGGCGGCGGAGGCGGGGGAGCGGCCGGACGAGGCGGAGGCGGCGGAGCCGGCGGCTGGTAGCGCGAAAGCCAAAAGTCGCGGTATTCCAGCGGTGTGTACCGGTGTCCTCCGTAATTCCAGTAGTGACCGTCCCAACGGCCGTGACCGTAATTGTCTCGAATCCACTCTCGCTGCAGGGCGTCTCCGACGCCGATCAGGATATCGGCAAGCAGTTGATCGGAATGCGAGTGGGCCAATGCAAGACACGGCACGCTCGTGAGTGCTAAAGCGGCAACGGATGTTTGCAATATACGGCGTCGAGTCAGTATGGTCATTTTGTCGGTTCTCTCACACGGTTCAATCAGATTGACGGTTTAACGAGGTCCGGGGCCGCCGGGGCCGCGATCGTTACCTGGACCTCTGCCGGGACCATTTCTGCCGGGCCCCGGGCCTTGCCCCGGATTGCCGGGACCTCGTCCGCCGTTGCCGGGACCGCGGCCAGGAGGATTGCCGGGGCCGCAGGGACCGTTGCCGCAGGGCGGGGGATTACGGTTTGGGCCCGGTGCCGGGCGCGGCTGCGGACGCGGAGCGGGAGGCTCATAGCGAGACAGCCAGAAATCTCGATATTGGGTCGGCGTGTAACGGCGGCCTTCATAGTGCCAGTAGTGGCCGTCCCAACGACCACGACCGTAGTGTTCACGGATGTAGTCGCGCTTCATGGCGTCTCCGACACCGATCAGAATATCGGCAAGTAGACTGTCGGCGTTGGCAAGCGCAATGCCCGGAACGGCGCCGACTGCCAAAACGGCCGTAGCGCCTTGAATGAGGCGGCGACGAGAGAATGAGATGTTTGTCATAGCTGTCTCCTGGGGAAGACATCGAAGATCACTGAAAAAGACTTTTGTTCCTGGCACTTATCTTATTCCGGACAAAAGTAAGCCGACGTAAAGATTTGCTTGGAAAATGCGAAATTGCACAGCAAAATCAGTACGAACCCAGATTCAGTTTACTGCGGCCGACGACCAATTTGAGAGTTGAACCTCAGAAAATCAATTCCGTTTGGGCGCTGTTGCCGCGTTTGAGGTGAAGGGTCGGCAAAACGACGGCAAGCTCCGGATCTTCCGGGTTTTTGCGCCAGGCAACAATAAAGCCGATCTCGGCGGATTGAACCGTAAAGCCGCTCTTTTTGAGTTGCGCCAGACGAGCTTGGAAAGCTTTTGAATAAACAACCAGACGCACGACATCGGTGGACGTGCGAATCGTGAGGCCCTCTTCGATGGGCGTGAGCGGAAAGCCCGCTCGCATCGACAGAATCAATCGCTTCTTGTCTTCGAAATAATCGAGCCAAACGTCTTCGTGCGTGAGTGTGAGCGTCAGTTCGTCAGGCGCGTTGTACGCGGTTTTATCGACAGACGGATGAACGGTCTCGGGCAGCGTCTGGTTTAAGAGCGCGCCGCGGTAGTGAATGGTGAGGTCAAAGCGCGCGCGGGTCATGCCCACATAGAGCTTGCGCCTGGCGTCATCGTCTTCAAAGGAGCGCGAGGCGTAAAGAATGTAGACGTGATCGAACTCGCGTCCCTTGGCCTTGTGGATGGTGGAAACAACGATGCTCGAAGCCGTGCGCTCAAAGGTGTCTTCAAGGACTGATTCGCGAAGGAATTCTTCGAAGTCGGCAAGGTAGAAGAAACCTTCGGCGGGCAACACGGCGGTAAAGGATTCGATGAGGCGAAGGACGTTGTCAAGCCAGATACTGGCGCCGTAGCTTGCTTTAAGCCATTGCTCGGCATCGGCAAAAAGACGCACGGAAGCACGCTTTTGACCGTGCATCTGTGCGGTCATGTATTTCAGAAGGGCGCGTACCTCGGCAAGATTGGCGACACTGACGCTTTTTTGCGACTGAATAAGTGATACGGCAACGCCCGTTTTCTTCAGCATGGCGCACAGCGTAAACGCTTCTTCATTGGTGTTGGTGAGTACCGCACAACTGCCCGAGAGCTTGCCGCAGGAAAGATCCGAAATGATGCCTTTGACAAGAGCCTCCTCGAAATGCTCGGACGTGTGGCTCACGAGGCGCACAGAACCCGTATCGTTACGCACTGCGGTTAATGCGTGAGTCTTGAGGCGAGCCTTGATTTTGCTCACAAAGGCGTTGCTGAAGTCAACCACCGCGGGCGTGCTGCGGTAGTTTTCCGTCATTTCATGGCGCACGGCATCGCGCTTGGCAAGCATATCCTGCATGAAGCGACCGTCGGCGCCGCGGAAAGCGTAAATGTTCTGATCGTCGTCGCCCACGGCAATCACGCGAAGCGTTTCGTTGTGCTCGATCAAAGCATCGACAAGCGCGGCTTCGGAGGCGTCCATATCCTGCGCTTCGTCAATCACGAGCACCGTTTTGCCGATGCGCGAGGGCTCGGCATTGCCCGAAGCGATCTCTTTGGCGGCTTTGAGAACGATGCCGTCGGCTTCCTGCAGTGAACCATAACGGCCGAGTATGTCGAAAGCGTAGGAGTGAAAGGTCTTGATGTCGACAAAATAAGCGGCTTTGCCCACGAGTTCGATGAGTCGGCGCTTAAATTCGGTGGCAGCCGCGCGCGAGAAGGTGAGCATCAGGAGCTGTTCGCTGCGAACATCTTCCCGAACGAGAAGGCTTGCAAGCTTGTGCACCAAGACACGCGTCTTGCCGCTTCCGGGGCCTGCGGCCACCACGACGAACTGCGCTTGTTCGTCGATGATCGCGCGCTGCTTCTCGGAGAGTTGACCGAAGATGCGGTTGCGCAGCGAGGGCGTCAGGCCGAGATTGAGCTCGTCGGCGGCTGTCCCCGCAAAGTACTTGTTGAGGAACTCCTGGTAGTCGAGCTCGAAGTAATCTCGCACGTACTGCAATGCCGCCTGATAGTCGGCCAGCATCAGGTTGGCGTAGCGACCGACGATGTGAACCTGTTGCACCTTCTGGCGGTAGTGTTCCGAAAACTGAGCGTAGTCCTGCTTGCGGTAGCGGCGCTTGTTGTCGAGCTCAACGCGCTCGAGGGTCATACCCTGGTACGAAACCATAAAGCCGCCTTCGAGCGACAAAACGCCCGTGCGGTGCAGGAACAATAGCGCGTTTTCAATGTCGCGCAGCGTGACGGGCGTCTCGGAAAGCCAGCTTTGCTGGCGGTAGTCGCGCAGCAGCTGTACGGCGGAAAAAGAGAGCGAGACGTAGTCGGGCGAGGCGGTGCTCACAGTGCTTGCGGCCATTGATTTGAGCGTCTCAACGATAAAGGCGCACAGGTCGGCTCGCATCTGCGCGGCGGCTTCAAGTTCCTGCGTCGTGCGTTTGGTTGCGAGAGAAACGTTTTGCGAACCGCGGGTGCGGCGCATTTCGTCAAGCTGCCCTGCAGCTTTCATGTACATCAAGAGGGTCGTGATCTTCTTGACGTCGCTGGAACAACCTCCGGCCAAGGCTTCGTTGTTGAGTTCCTTGAGGTTGAAGTCGGCGCGTCCGCCGTCGGACAGACGACGGATGAGAAGCGATTCGAGAGTCTGGTATGTCCCGAGAACGGAAGAAGCCGCTTTGAGGTGACGTTTGCTGACCGTGGCGGCCATGTCGTTGTCGTCGTGCAATACGCCGGCCTGGCGCAGTTTGCCGATAACGGCAACGACTTGAGAAAGTGCGATGCCCAGGCGATCGGCCAGCCAGTCGGTACGGGTTTCGGCCGGTTCCCCTTTGGTTTTGTAGCCGCTGCGAGCGGAAATGAGCGAAGCGACGATGCGCACGGCTTCGTTGCGTTCGGACTCGCTCGCAAAGAGGGGGCTAGCTTCGATGCGCTCTCGCGCTTCCATGGTGCTTTTGACGGCAACGCTGGTGGCGTATACGCGCGGAGCGTTCATGGAGCGGCGCACGTAACCGGCGATCTCCAAAGCGGCAATCGCGTTTTTGACCTTGGTGTCAAGCTGCAGTTCGTCGTACTCGAGACCGGCTTTGCGCGCAAGCTCGAGCGGAGAAATTGAAAAGCGCTTGCTTTTCATCGACTTGATGGCGTTCCAGATGAGCTGGATGTCGGCAAGCGTCAGTTTGGATTGACGCAACAGCGCAAAGTGCGTGTTGAGGTCTTCCTCGTTAAAGAGGATGCAACACTGCGCCTGAAGCGACTCGTCTCGGCCCGCGCGGCCCGACTCCTGCACGTAGTTTTCAAGCGACGACGAGATGTTGTAGTGCACCACCAGAGCGACGTCTTTTTTGTCCACTCCCATGCCGAAAGCATTGGTGGCGACGATCGTCTTGACGTGGCCCGCGATGAACGCATCCTGATTGGCGCTTTTTTCGGCCGCATCCATGCGTCCGGCAAAGGCAACGGCTTCAAGCCCGTCGGCGGTCAGCGCGGCCGCCAGTTCCTTGGTTTCCCGCACGGTGGCCACGTAAACGATGGCGGGGCCTTCGGCCGCTTCAATCAGCTCACGCAGACGAGCGTAGCGCTCGGCATCGTTGTCGACGTGAATGACGCGATAGCTCAGGTTCTTGCGTTCGGCCGAAGTTGCAAGGATGCGCAGCTCAAGGCCGAGCCTTTGCTTAAAGTAGTCGCAGATGTCCTGAATGACCTTTTGCTTGGCCGTGGCCGTAAAGCACGAAACGGCAATCTTGCATTGGCCGCCGTAAAAGTCTTCGAGCTTTTTGATGAAGTCGGCGATGAAAAGATAATCAACGCGAAAGTCGTGGCCCCAGACCGAAAAGCAGTGCGCCTCATCGATCACAAAGCGCGCCACACGACGCTGCTGCAGAGCGGCCAATATCGAGCGGGAGCGAAGCGACTCGGGGGCAATGTACAAAAGGGTGGCTTCGCCGCTGATCACGGCTTCCAGCGCTCGGGAGCGTTCGATCGGACTCAAGAGTCCGTTGATGGTGACGGCGCGACTGATGCCTTTGGAGACGAGGTTTTCCACCTGATCCTTCATGAGCGACTGCAGGGGCGAAATGACGACCGTGAGCGCTCGGGTGAGTTCGCCTTGCATCAGGGCGGGCAGCTGAAACGTGATCGACTTGCCGCCGCCCGTGGGAAAGACCGCCAAGAGCGATTCGCCGCCCACGGCCGCACGCGCGGCCATTTCCTGCAGGGGTTCTCCGTTGTAGGTTCGAAACGAGTCGAAACCGAAAAAGCGAGAAAGAGCCGCTTTGACGTCAAGGCGCTCTTTGCAATAGGGGCATCCCTTTTTGCAGGGCGTATAGCGCAGCGCATTGAGCACCGACTGCGTGGCCGGGTAATTGGTGTTGACCCAGGGCGGAATGACGTCTGCGGGTTCTGCTGCGCGAATGAAGGCAAGTGCGTAGGCGAGTTCTGCCGGTTGCCGCTTGGCCAGGCCGTCAAGATCGGCGTGAATGCACAATTTGTCTGCCATCAGGCGTTTGATGACGCCTGCGGGATCCGCAAAGGTCGGTGTCTGGACGTTTAAGCACCGGAAAAAGCCCGCAAACTCCGGTCGGTTTTTGAGCATGGCGCAAAATAAGCGCTGCAGCACGCCGGGCAGTTCATTGAAAGCTGCGACCTCTTCCTCAAAAAGCGCCATCGCCTTGCGGGCGTCCGACAGAGGATTGTTGAGTTCGTCGGTCAGAAGCTTTTCGTCTTTGAGCAGGTTGTGAAAACGCTTGCGCGGAAAGAGAAGGGCAGACAACGGCAGCGTATCGACGGCTTGCGGTCCGTCGCCCAAGACGGGGCGCAGATACTGCATGTCAAAGGCTACGATATTGTGTCCGCAGACAAAATCGGCTCCTTTGCAAAACTCTTTGAAGGCCGCGACATTGCTCGAATGAAAGAAACGACCGTCGGCACGGCACGCACCCAGATCAACGATTTGGCCGGTTTCAGGGGACACTTCGGCATCAATAAAGACGATGGCGTCCTTATCGAAGGTGCCCGGCAGCAGCACGGGACCTTTGGCCAAAGTGGGTAGATTGCTCATTGAAACTCAGTAGTTGTTCAAAAAAGGGGCGGTAAACGCACGCGCTTGGATTTTAAGGCGCAGCGCACGCTTTGTCCTGCATTGCGCCCACAGATTTTGCGTTACTTGTGGTCAAAACAGTCCGCGTTGCGAGGCAGCTCGGGGGCGAGGCGAGTAGCCAAGAGCTTGTCGATGAGACCTGAGGCGGTTGAGTCGACGATGGCGCGCTCATAGCAGGGCTTCGGCATGAAGCCCGCGTTGACGGCATCTTTGAGAAAGGCAAAGAACGCATCGAAAAAGCCGTTAACGTTTAAAAAGCCCACGGGTTTGTTGTAAAGACCGATCCAGTTGCCGGTGATCATCTCGCAGGCTTCTTCCATTGTGCCGATGCCGCCCGGCAGCACGACGAACAGATCGGAGAGCTCGGCCATTTTGGCCTTGCGTTCGTGCATGTCGGCAACCACTTTCAACTCGGACAGATCTTCAACAGGAGTTTCCTGGTTAATTAGAAAGGTCGGGATGATGCCGGTGACGGGAACGCCCAGTTTGAGTGCCGTGCGCGCCGTTTCTCCCATTAAGCCCGTGCCGCCGCCACCGAAGACAAGCTGCATATTGCGCCTGGCCAATTCGTGCGCCATGGCGTGCGCGGCATCGGTGTAGGCAGGATCGTTGCCGGCGCGGGAACCGCAGAAAACACAGACTCTGAGTTCGGTCATGGCTCGTCTTCCTTTCTAAAAGAGGAAAGGAAAAATTTTAGTGGTTGTCAGCGGTATCTGGGCGCGATGAATGCAAAGACTGACGGAGTGCTTGTACTGGTTTTGATGGCATAGGGACTGTAAAAAATTGATATATAAAACGGTTTTTTACAGTAAAAAACTGATTTATAAGTTGGGTTTTTACAAGGTTGACCGTAAAGTCTTCCTACAGACACCGAATCTAGCGTCGGCTGACAGGATTTGTTTTGGTGGAGATAAAAAATCCCGACAGAATGACTTTTTGTTTGTCATGTTGTCGGGAATCTTTTCAAATTAAGAGGGAAGTTAGTCTACCCAGAATTGGATGGTGGCCGTTGTGCGGAATTCGCCCATATCAAGAGGACCTGGAGCTCTGCAAAGCCCCCACCAGATGGGACCACTCAATGTTGAATCTTTGCCGGTATCTCCGAAAAGGAAGGACTCCCCCCCCATGCTTGTCCTTGATCACAAGATGTAGGTTCTTTTCCGAACTTATAGATTAAACCAAGTCCGTTAAACGGCTGGTTGCTGTCTGTATGGACTAAAGTTGCGTAATTATTTGTGCCTGTTGGAGGGTTAGCAGGAGATACTGTTAAATGAATATTTCTTTTGACTTTATTGCCGCATGAGATGGTGACAATGGTTGGCTTGTTCGGTTTAATTGGTTTGTCTGAAATTTCACGTGGATAATGATCTCCAAAATTGACAATGAGTGGTTGAGCCTCAATAGTGCATGGAGATGTCACCTTAATGGGAGGTTGATCCGTACAAACAAAGTAGTCATCCTTTTTTCCTGAGATAGAGCCTTTGGTTTGAGTAACAGGTCGAAGTTCGAAGCGCAAGCCCGGAACCTCCAGTGTAGCATCTGAAAAAGTGACACCGTTGTAATTCATTAAATAAAGAGCATAGGAAACGTGCAATTTAAAATGTCCGCTTGTAATGCCGGCAGGACAATGAATAACAGCGTTAGTCGCTAACCATCCTTTATTGAATTCTTGTGTAGGCTCCATTTGTGGAATATCAGGCTTAATACAGCCAGCAGGAACTGAATCTTCAAAGAAAAAAGATACAGACTTTATAGCTACATAATATCCGCTTCCAATTGGATATGGCCAGTCAACTTCATTGCCATTTTCGTCAAATGGAACAATTTTAAACATCGTTTCTGCTGTTCCGTTCCAATCAAATTCAGCATCGTAATTCTTGTTTTTGTTGCTTCCAACCCAAATAGCGCCGGGATAATCACAGTCTTTGCAATCATCTTTAATATTGCGAATTGTCTCACATTCAGCAAAAGATTTGTTGCTCTGAAGACCGAACACAAATAGGAAGGCAAGAGTAGCGAAAATTCTGAAAAAATTCGATGTTTTTCTCATTTTGTGATTAATTATTTTTGCTATTTGAGGATCTTGCAGGTTACAAGCTTGCGAATAGCACGTTTACCGTCGTGCTGCTGAGTTTGCTGAGAAATATCGTAAGGTGCCCAACAAGTTTTTCTCTGATTATCTTGTTCCCAAATGGCTTCAATAACACCCTGTGCAGGAGCAGACGGGAAATAGGCTCGGGCGCGTTCGTTGAGAACCGTATCCATGCCAGAAAGAAGATCTTTGCTAACTATGCGGACGGTAGTACCGAAGGGCATCTTTGAGCCGTCTTCGAAGTGCAATTCCGGTACAAATTGCCAGCCTTTCATTGTGTCGAATGTCACTTCCAAAATCGCTTCGTCGGCTGGTACCAGTCGTTTGACATACACGGGCATCGTGACGTTTGCAGGAATCGTGTCCGGATCGATCACAATTTCGTTGATGCGGTAGTCGTTGAGTCCAGTAACGAGGATCTTGTTGCCCATGCGGGTTGTGACGGTGTATTGATCCGGACGAGCATCGGGAGCATTGTCGATGTTTACTAGAACGGACGAACCGGTCAGCAACCGAGCCGGATAGACACCGTCTTTGGTGGCGATGATGCTGCCGTCGAGAGAGCCCGTATAGCTTGTCGAGGTCTCGTCGTGCGAAACGGACACAGCAAAATGGCCGAATTCGGCTTCCTTGGAAATTGAGCCGTAGTAGGCCTGTTCTCCGTCATCCTGCGTTGCAGTCAATGCGTAGCTCCAACTGTCGTTTTCGCCAAAGCTGCCGCTTACGCCTTCCGTTGCGCGCATCGTACCGTCACCATCGCGTTGCATACTTAAGTTCATCGTATGGTGCGAGAAGTCGTAACCGCCAAAGAGAGATAACGGGATCGACAAGTTCACAAAACAAATGGTTTCGCGGTCGTCTTCACCTGTGCCGAACTGGTTTCGATAGTGCTGAACGGAAAACGTTGCGGTGGCACCTCTCCAGTTGGTGGAATAGGAGGCTGAGATATTTCGTCGGGAGCGATTGTTTTCGTAGCGATACAGAGAACCGTTGAGGCTGAGTGATCCGAGTTTGCCCATGGGCTGCGTGATGGAGAGCGAAGCTTCGTCACGCAAAGCTCCGTCGTAGTTGCTGTAGACCCATTCGTCAGAATTGCGTTCCGCAAGTGTTTCTGACAGCGACATGTATCGGCCTGACAAGTACCGGCGCCACGAAGCAGAAATATAGGATTCGGTTGCTTCAAAACGCTTGTTCCACTGCATGCGCATGCGAAATCCTCGGTCGTCCAGATTGTCAACCGGTAAGTCGAAACTCGCATGATCGGCTTGTAACGAGACAGCACCGGCTGAACCTAGATTGGCCGCAAAACCCACCGTGGCACCTTGGTAGTTTTCGGAAATCTGAGCTCCCGCAAACACTGAGGTATCGAACGGAAGACCATAGCCGATGCCGCCCATGGCAACAAAAGGATTGTCGCTGCTGTCGTAGCCGTAGTTGTTGCGCCATCGACCGACAGCGACGTTGAAATGCAGTCTGCCGGCGCGCAGCAGAAGTGGTGTGGTGAAATAAGGAACAGTAAAGACACGGGTCGAACCGTTTTGCTCGGTTACGGTTACTTCCAGATCGGTGCCCGATGTCAAGCCCGGAAGATCCTCAAAAGAGAACGGACCAGCCTGAACATTGCGTTCAAAGACGATGCGTCCGTACTGGCGAACGGTAACGCGCGCGGGGGACTGAGCAATACCCGAAACAACTGGTGTGTAGGATCGCTCGATCGAGGAGAGCATCGATTCATCGTCATAAAACTCAATGCCTTGCAACGGCAAAGCGTCCATGTAAAAGGACTGCGTGTAGAGTTCACCAATTTTGACTCGGGTCTTGGATTGACCGAACACTCGCGAAGCGTAGAAGTTACCTCGGGTAAATTCATGTTCGGTCTGCGTGTCGTCTTCGTCGTATGAAAACGAACCGCTTGCGACAATGCGCCATTGACCCAAATTGAATCGCCCGTCTAGGTCAAGATATCCGTGTTTGGCGGTGTAGTCGTCATATTTTCGAACGTCGGCATTGGCTCGATAGTTGACTGCCAGTGCTGGGATGCCGTACGTCCAACGTTGGTGAGGAACGATTTCACTGTGCAGGCCGAAGGACTCGTACCAATTCTGGGGAATAGTAATGTGTGCGGAGCCTTTGACTGTATCGAAAGTAACTTCCGAGCCGGTGATCAAAGCCGGCAAGTCGTTTACCATGTCCATCGGCATTTTTTCAGACAAGGCAGGCAAATACTTAAAACGAAGGTTTTGCACGAAAAGAACTTGCGCCGGAATCAGAATGCCAATTTCACCATTGGGTTTACGGAAAAGTTCGACACGTTGATGAATCAAGAATTGATCGTTGACGTAGATATCAAAGTAACGCGTTCCGATTTCGGCTTCGTCTTGCAGACGTGCAAAGTCGAAAGAGCCAGCTCCTTCACCGAAGATATCCTTAAGAGCCTGAGGACTGAACAGACGTCGGATAGTCTGATTGTCAGCCACGGTGGTGGTACCGTGAGCCTGTCCATTGACATTTTGAGCGTGTGGTGTTGCGGCAATAAAGGCGAAAGCGCAGGCAACAAAAAGAGATGAATAGCGATATGGGCTCATTGTTGTCTGCTACTTGCAGCTTGAACTTGTAACTTGAACGATTTGCTCGATAGACGGCATGCCTGAGTCGTCAATAACAGCGACGGTTACTTCACGCGGGCAGACATCTGTCGAGAACGAAACGTTTCCGAAGGGAGCAAGCATGGGCAAGGGCCCTGTCGGGAACAACGACTTCCCATTTGCGGACACTGTCGAAAGCGTTGCCCAATAGGCTGAACGGTTAATGAGTTCAAGTTTGTTGCCTGTGCATTGCGACTCCAGTTGAGACAAGAGACGCAGGGATACCAGGCCGCCCGAAAGCGCTTCGGGCCTCCAAAAAAGTTTCATGGATCCCGAAAGAGCAACGGTGATGCGCGATGACTTCAATTGTTTGTCGGTCAGCTGGACTTCCGACGGGACAATCTTGAAATTGACAAGATACAGACTTTCTCTGTCTGCCGGCATCTTGTCGGCAATCCTTACCACGCGAAAAGGAAACACTTGTCCGGGGCGAATGATTTTGAAGCCCGGAGAAGCCATAAAGTCGTCTGTCGTTGGGCACTGTTGACCGACGCCGCAAAACTCCGTGACGTTAATAGCAACCAGGTAGGGTATGTCGCCTTTGTTGCGCACAGAAACGGAAGCAGAGGGATCTTCTTCCTTGAACACAACACGCGTGTTGTCGATCTCAATGGGAAGATCCTCAGCAATACAGGCGGCTGAATATAAAACGACGCTAGCGGATGCGGCCAGCATAACGAAGGCTGCGATTCGTTGCATTTCTGGTTGTTTTTTATTCGTTATCAATCTTGGCAGAAGCAGTCATAGCGGAGCCGAAGTCGTCCATGGCAGCCCATTCGATATTGACCGTCTGCGGATATTTCTTTGTTGTTTTGAAGTCAACGGATGTACCGGGTTTGATGACGCAGTCTTGAAGCTCGGTATAGTCGCCGTTGATTCCGTATGTCACTAGAGAGATGTGGTACTTCGAATCGTTGACAGCCGTCAAAACTCCATTCTTAAATGACCATTTCAGATCTTCAATGGCAGATGCCATGCTGCCGTCAAGTCCTTCAGGTCGGTAGAAGACCTTGAGCTTCATGTCAAAAGCAACAGTCAGCGCATTGTCAGGGTTTCCGTTGCCGGGAACCGAATGACTATGGAAGTAAAAAAGAGACTCCTGATCAGTCGGTAATTCCTCCGGATTGAGAACCATGATCTGAAAACGGATATGTTTTCCGGGAGGGGCGTAGGCGACCGGAGGAACGGCCATCACTTGATCGGATTTGTTGCCGGACCGGTCCTCAATCCAGGACTTGGTAAGGAACTGAGTCGTGGAATTGTTTGAAATGACAATGCCGGCGGCAGTTTTGCCGCTCTCAATCAGAACGCGTGAAGTGGATACGGTAAGCCCTCCGGCAGCTAGCGTTATACCGGGACAGCAGGCAATCAAAAGTAAGCCGCCGAGAAATTGTCGGCGGCTTAACCGCATTAAGCTTGTGTTGCAGAGATTCATTGCAGAATGCAAGCGACAACGGTTAGTGATAGTTGATGGTGACATTGATATCGGCTGTCACGTCGCCGGCCGTGGGAAAATTGGGTTTATTTGTGCGGCTTAACATGGCGCGCATGGGAACGAAAGCAACCGGATCAGAGTCGGAACCATTAGTCCATATGTTCATGTCTTTCAGTTCATGATTGGTAACTCCGGTGGTAGAACCAAAAGCATTAAAAAAATCACCGCTGGTTGGCTGAAATTGAACTAACACGCCAACGTTCTGAGCGCCACCGCTGCTAGCGGCAGTTGTATTGCTTAATGTACCGTTTGATACGGATGAGCTGTGCGGATCAAAGCTCAGGTAAACAAGACTGGTAGGGATTTTTCCATGATCAAGGCCGGCTTCGTCTCTGATCAACTGGCATTTGGTGATTTTCAGGTTAAAGTCGACTGGCTCGGAGACGTCGTTATTTGTGAAGTAGCCGGCACGCCAGTTTTTCAAGTAAATACTATTATCGGTTTGGTCGGTGCTGATCTCACATGTCTCGGCAATGATTTTGCCTCGGAATTGAACGTTGACGCTCGTGTTCTCAGCAGCATTGAGACTTGTAACGGTGTTTGCGACTAATATCGCAGCGAGGGCGGCGGGAATTATTTTTGTTTTCATAGCTCGACCTTTATCTCTTAGTGGATATAAGTAAAAAAAACAACATGGTACGCAGTTTCTCACCGCTGCTAGAGTACCTGCTATTCGTGATTTCCCTAGTTAAGACCTATGTTCTTTGAGAACTCTCCTTAAAGATAGACTATAGAGGAGCTCGTATTAATGAAACTATAGATTTAATGTTAAGGAATAGTAGAAGTACTTACAATGCAGGTGCTTCTACTTAGTCTTATCGGATGACATGTTTTTATCTAAAGTCATTGCTGGTGTGAAAAAAAACGCACTCGACTTATGCATCGTGTGCGTTGAAGAAGGTGGAGATCCTTCAAGGAAAGACGCCGGAGAGAGTAAGACGTCTTTCCTTATTCGCTATCTAATAGATTAGAGAGCGTTCAAAGCGGAACCTGCCTTGAACCATGCAAGCTGCTTGGCGTTGTAGCTGTGCTTGGCTTCGAAGCGTTCCTTCTTGCCGTCGGCGTGCGTGAGTTCGATCGTCACGTTCTGACCCGGAGCAAGCTTGTCGAGGCCGAGGACCGAGACGCGATCCTTTTCCTTGATCTTGTCGTAGTCCGCCGGGTTGACGAAGGTCAGTGCGAGTACGCCCTGCTTCTTGAGGTTGGACTCGTGGATGCGAGCCAAGCTCTTGGTGAGCACGACGCGAACGCCCAGATAACGCGGTTCCATAGCGGCGTGTTCGCGGCTCGAGCCTTCACCGTAGTTGTCGTCGCCGATAATGATGGAATCAATCTTGTGATTCTTGTAGTAGCGAGCGACCTTGGCGGGCGTGTCGTACGTGCCGGTCTCATAGTTGAGCGTCTTGCCGGCGGCGTCGGTAAAGCCGTTGACCGCACGTTCGAGCAGGTTGTCCGAAATGCGATCGAGGTTGCCGCGGTAAGCCAACCACTTGCCCCCCGGGGAGATGTGGTCGGTCGTGCACTTGCCCTTGGCCTTGATCAAGATGGGCAGGCCCACGAAGTCCTTGCCGTCCCATGCCGGGAACGGTTCAAGCAGCTTGATGCGCTTGGCGTTGGGGCTCACCTTGATTTCGATCTTGGCATAGTCCGGGCGGATGCAGTCGGTCAGATCCGTCACGAAGCCCTTCACCGGCAGTTCGGTACCGGTCGGAGCCTTGAGTTTGATCGTCGTGCCCTTAGCGGTCGTGTACGAACCCTTCATGGGGTTGAACGTCAGATCGCCGTTGATAGCCATGGCCATCACGATTTCGGGCGAAGCCAGGAAGGCGTGCGTCTGAGCGCTGCCGTCGTTGCGGCCCTTGAAGTTGCGGTTGAACGATTCGATGATCGAGTTCTTCTTGCTCGGATCGCCGATCGTACGCTTCCACTGACCGATGCAGGGACCGCAGGCGGTTGCAAGCACGGTGGCGTTGAGCTTTTCAAACACGTCGAGGATGCCGTCGCGTTCGAGCGTCTTGTAAATGCGCATCGAACCCGGGACGATCATGACGGGGGTCTTCACCTTGATACCGTTGTCGAGAGCCTGCTTGGCGATCGAAGCGGCGCGCGTGAAGTCTTCGTAGGAAGAGTTCGTGCAGGAACCGATCAGAGCGACTTCGAGCAGCTGCGGATAGCCCTTTTCCTTGACGCGGTCGGCCACCTGATTGAGCGGCATGGCGGCGTCGGGCGAGTAGGGGCCGTTGATGTGCGGTTCAAGTTCGGACAGGTTGATTTCGATGATGCGGTCGTAGTACTTGGCGGGATCGGCCAAGACTTCCTTATCAGCGCGCAGATCGGCGGCAACAGCCTTGGCCATGTCGGCCACTGCGGCGCGGCCCGTGGCGTTCAGATAACGAACCATCGAGTCGTCGAACGGGAAGACGGAGGTGGTGGCACCCACTTCGGCACCCATGTTGCAGATCGTGCCCTTGCCCGTGCAGGAGAGCTGCTGGCAGCCGTCGCCGAAGAATTCGATGATGGAGTTCGTGCCGCCCTTGGTCGAGAGGATGCCGGAGAGCTTCAGGATCACGTCCTTGGCGCTGACCCAGCCGCTCAACTTGCCGGTGAGCTTCACGCCGATGATCTTGGGCATCTTCAGTTCCCATTCCATACCCATGAGGGCGTCGACCAGGTCGGCACCGCCCACGCCGATGGCGAGCATGCCCATGCCGCCGGCCGTCGGGGTGTGGCTGTCGGTCACCAGCATCATGGCGCCCGGGAAGTCGTAGTTTTCAAGGAAGACCTGATGGCAGATGCCCGTGCCGGCAGGCCAGAAGTCAAAGCCGTAGCGGCGGGAGACGTCGCGCAGGAAGCTGTAGGTCTCAACGTTGTCGCGGTCGGCAATCTGGAGATCCTTGCGAACGCCGGTCTGAGCCGTCACGAGGTGGTCGGCAACCAGAGCTGCGGGCAGTGCGATGCGTTCCTTGCCGGAGGTGAGGAACTGCAGGATGGCCATCGGGCCGCCGATGTCGTGCGTACCGGCACGATCGGGACGCAGTTCAATGTAGTCCTGGCCGCGCTTGAATTCCGTGAGGCTTTCCGGATGATAGAGGTGCACGAAAAGCAACTTTTCGGTGAGCGTCAGCGGACGACCGAGTTTGGCGCGAACGGCAGCAAGCTTCTTGGGATAGTTGGCGTAGAAAGCCTTAATCATGTCGAAGTCGCGGATCTTGGACGTATCCTGTGCGGCTTTGGCTTCCTTTGCCATCAACAGGCTCGGGGCCGAAACCGTCGAAGCGGCCACGGCGCCGGCAGCGCTGGCTTTGAGCAGCTTGCGGCGGGAAATTTGCAGTTCAGACATCAGTTCTTCTCCTGTTTCTCTGTGTTTCTTGCGGGTGTCGAATTCTCATGAGCGGACACCCTTAAACGACAGTGATCGGGACGGTCTGTCGGCCGTCCTCTATTTGTCTCGATCGCAATTTTTCTTTTTCGTCCACGTAGGTGCTACGTAGTTTTGATTTATGTCAAAAATTTAGGGAGTTGACTTTTGAGCGTTTTGGTTGCATTTCGCGCGTCGTGTGTGCGTGAAGCCGTTCCATTACAAGAATTTAAGGGAAGAACATAGCCGGCTAATGAAACGGATGACGAGACAAAGAATATATCGCGTCAGGATCGGAGACTAAACAATCTTACGGAAGGGACTGGAAAGAAGACACAATATAAAAAAATAAGCCGGCTAAAAAAAATAGATGACTCAATGTTTGTTGACGACAATATGACAACGTGTTGAATCACTTAACTGTCGGATGATTCCCGAGACTACTTCTTGTATGAGAAATGATGATGGAGCGAAGCCATTGGTTGGCAGGGTCGGCGTTTTTGGATTCGTGCCAGTATAGAGTCGGATAAAACGGGGCTTCCCCGAGTTGGGGCGTTTTGTAAATTGTGATTGGCAACCATTGGGACAATGTTTTTGCCGTTGTTTCGGGAAGAACCACCACGACGTCGGCAACAAGGCATGCAAAAGCTGAACTGACGAAGAATGGAGACTTTATGAAGCACTGACTGCTTGAAAGATGCTTCTGCTGATCGCTTGGGTCAGAAAAGAAAAATTTCTTGCGAGCCGAAACTCGTACTTTCTGGTAATCGTTGACATGAAGGTGAATTTCTTCAGGCGGAACCTTTTCCAGCGGGTGACCTTTGCGGGTGATGTAGACAAAGTGATCTTCAAAAAGTTTGAAAAAACGGACGCTTTTGGGAACTTCACTGTCTTTGTACGGGTAGATAAGCAGATCCACTTCATTGGAAGATAGGTAGTCGACGTACTTTGTCAGAGCCGAAAAGCGGATATCCGGAATTTCGAAGGTAACACCGGGGGCCGCTCGTTGTATCTCATTAACAACCGGCAGAAAGATGATGAAGAAAGCGTTGTCGACGATTCCCAAACGAAAGTTCTTCGTAAGACGGGCAGGATCGAAGATCTCCTCTTGCGTGAGAGCCAATAGGGACTGAAGCGTTTTTTCAGCATTGGGTATGAGTCGTTCGCAACGTTCGCTTGGAACCATTCCGGTTCGCGTTTTCAAAAAAAGCTCATCGTGAAATATCTCGCGCAGCGTTGAAAGAAGGCGACTGCCGGCCGGCTGCGAAATACCAAGGCATGAGCATGCCTTGGAGAGACTTCCTTGCTCATAAAGCTGAAGCAAAAATTGCAGAAGCTCGGCTGAAAGGTGGTTATTCATTTTTCGAAAAACCCATATCCAAGAAGGAAATATTGTCTCATAAAAAACCGACTACAACCGACAAAAGCCTGTTTCTACAATGGTTTTTAAGAAATTGACCAATGGATTTTTTCCAAAGAGGAGAAACAAATGATGAAATTAAAAACCGTTGCAATCGCTGCCGGTATTGTTTGCTCAATGGCGTTTTCCACACAGGTTCTAGCTGTCGGCGGGGCCAGCGGCCCTCACGTTGCCTATCCGAGCAAGGGCAAGATCGGCGAGATTGTGGTGAATCCCTACGGCATCGCCCCTTTAACGGCAGTCATTCGCAACGGGGGCTACGTTATTACTGACGTTTCCGTTCGTATCGTGCCGAAGAAAAACGGGCAGGAAATTAAATACAAGGTGAGCAACTCGGAAGTTCTCACGCACGGCGGCATCCCTGTTTTCGGACTTTATCCTGATTACATGAATCAGGTTGAGGTGACCTACAAGCGTAGTCTTGGTCAAAAAACCGAAAACATGAAGGAAACCTACAAGATTTACGGTGCGCCGATTTGGGGGCCGTCAACTGCCGGCAAGATGCAGGTGAGCAACCTCTTTAAGACCCGTGTGATCAAAGTGGATCCGGAATTTTCCGATCGTCTGTATTTGATTAATGACTTCGGTGAAAAGAACGCCCACGGTACCCGTGTTGTCTGGAACAATCCGGTGGGCGGTGCATTGGAATGGAACTTTGAACCGATCAACGCCATCATCGACACCAAGGGTGAAATTCGCTGGTACATGTTTGCCGATCCCATCTATAACCTCAACTCCATCGATATGGGCGGCGTGATGATGGGCTTCAGGCAGAACGAAGACGGCATGTTTACTTGGGGCTACGGCCAGCGCTATGTGAAGTACGACATCATGGGGCGTGAAGTATGGAATCGTAAGCTTCCCATGGGCTACAACGACTACTCGCATTCGATGGATCCGATGCAAAACGGCAATTATCTGTTGCGCGTTGCCAGCTCAGATAAAAAACTTGCCAACGGTAAGAACGTGAGAACGGTTCGCGACGTCATTATTGAAGTCGACAACAACGGCAAGGTGGTTGATGAATGGCGACTTTGGGACATCCTCGATCCGTATCGTGACAATGTGCTCAAGGTACTCGATCAGGGTGCTGTGTGCTTGAATATTGATGCCACACAGGCCGGTAAGACATTGTCCTCTGAAGAGCTCGCCAAGCTTGATGAAAGTGATCATTTTGGCGACATCGTGGGTTCCGGCCCCGGTCGCAACTGGGTACACGTCAACTCGGTTGACTATGACCCGACGGACGACTCGATCATTATCAGTTCTCGCCACCAATCGGCCATTATCAAGATTGGTCGCGACAAGAAAGTGAAGTGGATCATGGGTTCGCCCGAAGGCTGGAAGAAGCCCTGGGCCGATAAGGTGCTTCAGCCGGTCGACTCCAACGGCAAGCCCATCAAGTGCGAAAACTCCAAGTGCGAAGGAAGCTTTGACTGGACCTGGACGCAGCACACTGGTTTCCGCATTGACAGCAAGTCCGATAAGAACATCTTCTATCTGTCAGTTTTTGATAACGGCGACGCTCGCGGCATGGAACAACCCGCACTGCCCGAAATGAAGTACAGCCGTGCCGTCGTCTACAAAATCGATCAAAAGAAGATGACGGTTGAGCAGATTTGGGAATACGGCAAGGAACGCGGCCATGAATGGTACAGCCCTGTGACTTCGCTTACCGAATACCACCCGGACAAGAATTCGATCGTTACTTATTCAGCGACGGCGGGTGCTGAGTATGACTTTAAAAACGGTGCCTTCGTCACCGCTCCGAATCCCTATTTGAGTGAATTCAAGTGGGGTGCAAAGGAACCTTCTGTTGAGATCCAGATCCTTAACAACAAGGGGTATCAGGCTATGCCGATTAACCTTGACAAGGCTATGAACAACTAATCAGCAGTACTCATAGCGCCTCCGGCTAAAGTTCACTTGCAGCTGGAGGCGCATTCTCATTTCGGAGAAATTCAAAATGTTCAAAAAGACTTTGTTTGCTCTTGGCCTTTCGGTTATCGCCGCCACTGCGATGGCCGCTACCGAAGGTACCGACTATGTGAAACTTGACAAGCCCATGGTCAACGCCGAGGGCAAGCTCACCAAGATCTTCAGTTACGATTGCCCGTTCTGCTTCAAGTACGACGTGGGCGTTGATCCGAAGGTTTTGCCGCGCATCGAAAAGGAACTGGGCCTTGCTTTCAATCCGGTACATCTGGAAACCAAGGGCAAGTACGGTCGTGTGGCAAGTGAATTCCTTGCGATGTGCATGCTGAAGGACAAGGCCGCGGGCGTGTCGATCGAATCCAAGGATTCGCTCTTTAAGAAGGCCAAGGACGCCATCTATCAGGCTTATCACA
>ENA-UONY01001049-UONY01001049.1-human-gut-metagenome-genome-assembly--contig:-CS9-NODE-1049-length-26189-cov-5.608671_pt1 | contig 26189 bp, 25 predicted proteins | sample MGYA00242465_ERZ724012 | MGnify/ENA metagenome assembly ERZ724012 | reverse complement strand
CCATCTTTCGCCTTTAGCTGTCCTCTTTTTTAGTATAGCACCAAAATCAACACAGATTATGATACCAAGCTGCAAGCTGAAAAGGACGCAGTATCCTATGATGTGCTTGAAATGAGTGGAAGTCGTGCTGTATGGAAGGAGGTTCTTGCGGTTTACGCTGTTAAAACGAATACGGATCAGGATAAACCCCAAGAAGTTGCAACAATGGACGATGGCAAAAAGCAGCTCCTGAAGGACATCTTTTGGGAGATGAACGTCATATCCTCCCGAACGGAAAGCAAAATCGAAACGCAGATTATCGAAACTGATGACGGTCACGTTCCTCTTTCACTTTACATAGTAATCAGCAAACTCAAATCGACTTCAAAACCGCCGTATTCACTATGCTTTATCAACATTTTTCCGTTGTGTGCAAATATGATTTGCTTAACAATGAGCAAGCCTAAGCCGTGGCGTTGTTCAGTTGTTTTTTCATCGCACACCATATAATGCGGAGTATTGTTCAGTTTTTCAATTTGTTCATCTGTTGCACCTATACCATCATCGGCAACAACGACAGTACAAACATTATCTTCAGATATAACACGAACGAAGATATGACAGCCTTGCTCGTTATGATTTATGCTGTTCTGAATGAGATTGCTTACTGCTCGCTTAATTAAGTCTTTATCAATACACACAGGACAGGAGGTTAAGTTTTCGTCCGTTTCCCATTCAATCGTGTACTTTTCATCAATATTCATATTGATGAAATCGACCACAACCTGACGGATAACAGCAATTAAATTTTGCTTTTTAGGGTTAATTGGCTGCATATTATATTCCAGCTTGGAGGCAAGATTCAAGTCGTTAATTAGGTTTCTCATTCGCTCACTTTGCCGTACAATAACCGTGGCTTTTTTGCGGTTATCTTCTGATAGCTGCATATCGTTTTCTAACTGTCCGGCATATCCCATTACCATTGACAGCGGTGTTCGTATGTCGTGGGATACCCCTGCAATCCAATTTGCTCTTGCGGTTTCTTTTTTGCGGAGCTGTCTGTTTTGCGTTTGCAAAATATCTGAGGTCTTGTTAATATTTACCGCAAACTCGGATAAAAGCCCTTTTTCTCGGAGATGGACTTCTTCATTCGTAGACAAAGCCTGTATTCCGCTGACTATCGGTTTCACGGATTTTAACAGCTTGGAATTGGCAATCACATAGATTATAAAAATCAAGGCTATATTGATTGCTAAAACAGAAAGAACCGTTTTGGGCAAGTTGGCAATTAAATTATAATCCCAACTCGGCCACATATGTTTCCAAAAACTGTCTTTCGGATAACCGAGAACCACAAGTCCATTTTCTGCCTCGCCTGTAAATGTGGGGTATCCGTCTATATAGCCACGGGTAAGGTTCGCTATATCTGAAACGGTGTATGACATAGGTACGGTTTCGGGAAGATTATCCGTTTGCCATACAACATTCATTGTTGCGTTATCAATAAAAATTGCCCAACCATTCGTATTTTGGAGTTCAATTTCTATATCTTCGGTCAAAACATATCCATTATCATCCTGCAACAAATTATCGGCAACCTTTTGTGCTGTCATCCAAGGGGAACTGTTTGGTGCTTGGTTGAGCGTATATATCACCAATAAAGCAAGGTTTAGAATAATGAGCAGCACCGAGGACAAGAGCATAATACCGACAAAGCGCCGGATTAGTTTCGGTACGCTTTTCATATTATTTGCCCTCCACAATGAGTTTGTACCCAAGTCCTTTAACCGTTATTAAAGAAACAGGCTGGGAGGGATTCGCTTCAATTTTTTCTCTGATACGGCGAATATGTGCCATCAGCGAATTTTCATAGCCGAAAGGATTATCGCCCCAAGCTGCTTCACACAGTGCGTCGATCGTAACGATTCGTCCTGCGTTTCGATATAAAGCAGAGAGGATGTCGTGTTCTTTTGCCGTAAGAGGAATATACTCTCCGTTTTTTATGATCTCTGCACGCTCAAAATCAATTTCGCTGTCATGTAGTTTCACAAGGGGATTATCGGCTTTATAACTCCTGCGAAGAATGGCGCTCACACGCAACAAAAGCTCTTTTGGCAAAAACGGCTTTACAATATAATCGTCTGCACCAAGACCAAAGCCACGGAATTTATCGTCATCCTCGCCACGGGCAGTTAAAAACAACACAGGATAATCAGCCGTTTTTTTAATCCGTTCCATCAGATCAAATCCACTCCCGTCAGGGAGCATTACATCAAGAATGGCAAGCTCAGGTTGGTAAGTTTCAGAAATAACAATCGCTTCAGCCACCGTTTTGGCCGTTTTGATATTTTGAAATCCGTCCTCATTTAAGATAGAAATAACCATATCTAAAAGCTCCTGCTCATCATCGACAAGCAAAATGCGTTTTTGCTTCAAGTAATCAAAGTCCATAGGTCTACCTCCTTTATATTTCTTATTATACCATAGAAATGTGTCATTTTCTAATATACGATGAAATGTAAGGCAAATGTAAGGACACGAGAAGGTTAGCACAAGGTTGATAAATTATAATGTACTTGCAATGATGAGAAAGGAGCAAACACAATGAATATCATTGAAACTCAAAAATTAACGAAATCGTATGCGGATTTTACAGCGGTTTCAGGTATCAATCTGCATATTCCGAAAGGTGCTGTCTATGGCTTTCTCGGTCCGAACGGAGCCGGAAAGTCCACTACTATGAAAATGTTTTTGGGGCTTACCAAACCGACAAGCGGCTCGTTTACGATTGACGGAAAAAAGTATCCCGATAACAGAGTGCAGATTCTGAAAGAAATAGGCTCGTTTATTGAAGCTCCCGCCTTTTACGGAAACCTAAGCGGTGAAGAAAATCTCGAAATTATCCGTAAAATATTGGGACTTCCCAAATCCTCCGTAGCGGAAGCTCTTGAAATTGTGGGGCTGACGCAATTTAAGAAGCGGCTTGCAAAAAAATATTCCCTTGGAATGAAACAGAGGTTAGGTCTTGCAAGCGCCTTGATTGGAAAACCGCCAATTCTCATTTTAGATGAGCCGACAAACGGACTTGACCCTGTCGGTATCCACGAAATCCGAACGCTGATCCGTTCTTTACCTGAAAAGTTTGATTGTACCGTTTTGGTATCGTCGCATTTGCTTTCCGAAATAGAACTGATGGCTGATACTGTTGGCATACTGAATCACGGGCATTTGCTGTTTGAGGGAACACTCGATCAGCTTAAATTCATCGCAGCGTCACAGGGCTACCCTACGGATAATTTGGAGGATACATTCCTTGCCTTGATAGATGCTGACAACGGACAAAGAGGTGGGGTGCGATGAGCGTTTCTTTGGAATGTAAAAAAGCAAAACGAACTGGCTTTTTACCGGCGTTTTTCGGCGGTGGTATTTTAGCCGCAGTTGTTCCTGTTATCAATATGGCTGTCCGTTCGGAAATGTATCTTAATCTGCCGGGAAACCCAATACAAATTTTGCTTGACGCAAATTGGCAGATGATGACAATGCTGAACGTGCTGCTTGTTGTAGCCGGAGCTTGCCTTTTATATCATACTGAATATGCTGACAATGCTATGCAGAAGATGAAGTCTTTGCCTATTCGTGAAAGTTCTATTTTCTTGGGCAAAGCAGTTTTGACAATCTTTATGAGCCTTTTTGTGCTTGTAATAGAAGCAGGTGCAGTCACATTTTGTACCTATCATTGGTTTGAAATCGGAAATGGTTTTTTCGGTGAACTGTGCAAATATTTCGGGTTTTCATTTTTGTTGATGTTACCCTGTGTGATTTTGTCGCTTCTTATTTCGGAAGCCTGCAAGAATATGTGGGTATCTCTTGGGATCGGTGTCGTCTGCGTGTTTACCGCAACAATGTTGCCGACAACTAACTTTGCCCTTTCGCTTTTCCCCTTTGCAATGCCTTTTCAGGTATTTGAGAGTAGCGATGTAACACAGTCAATGCATTATATCTATGCGATAGCCGCAGAGCTTGTCATTTTTGTCTTGGCAGAACTGCTATTTATAAAAGTAAGGAGGTCGTTTGAATGAGCTTTTTATCACTTGTTGGCGTGGAATTTAAGAAAATTAAACGCTCAAAAATACTACTGATCCTCCTTGTTGCGACAGTTATCTTATGGGTACCGTCCATTTTGAATGCTCAAATGAATTTTGATATGCAGGCAGAGGGAATTTCTCCGGAAAACAATTTCTTTATTCAGGGCTTTATGGGGATGTCATGGTTTATGTTCCCAGCAAGTATGGTAGTCGGGACAGTTCTTTTAAGTCAAACAGAAAGAGCAAACAAGGGAATTTTGAAAATGCTTTCCCTGCCAATCAGTACAGCGAAGCTCTGTATGGCAAAGTTCGTCGTTTTGCTTTCGCTGGCAGCCCTCCAAATCGGTATGGCAGTTGGTATGTATTATGTAGGTGCAGCAATAGCCTCCAGTACGCAGAACTATAATTTCATTTTGCAGCCGTTGTTTGTTTTTAAGGAGGCAGGCTTGATATTTGTTGCAGCAATTCCAATGCTTGCATTTTTCTGGCTTTTGTCGGTATGTATTCAGACACCGATTTTTTCTATCGGTATCGGATTGGCTTCGATTGTACCGTCCGTATTGATGATCAATACAAAAGCGTGGTTTGCTTATCCAATGTCGTATCCGTTTTTCGTTATCACATCCGAATATGGAAAACTTGCAGCAAATCTTGATACAGCGCAGGTTGAGCTAATACCGTGGATACCCGTAGCTGTTGCGATTACTATCTTTTGCTTAATTGTATCCTGCCTTCGTTTCGGGCAGGCTGAAAGGAGATAATTATTATGAAAAACAAAATTTTAACTGCTATTAGCACGATTATGCTTTTTGTGCCATGGACAATCCTACCGCTTCGGACTTTCGAGTGGGCATTGGAATCGCCTGTCGCTGAAATTATGATTGCCTGCTATGCTACATTTATGATTTTCAGCGGTGTGTTTACAATCATTTCTTATGTTAAGGCAAAAGCTCAAAACAATTTGATGAAAGTCTGCTTGGTTGTAAACAGCATCTACGCCGTTGCAGGAGTAGGATTTTTAGCAATGATGATTATACCGAAAATTATGGGGTGAGGTGAATTGTTATGAAGAAAATTAAATTTGAAAGCTGGGAGATCAGTTCTACTCTTTCCCGGATTCCCTTGAGAAGATAGCCATTGCTTTTTTTAATATTATATTTTCCTCCTCAAGCAAGGCTAATTTCTTTTGCATTTTTTTGATATGACGAGTTTAAGAAGGTCAATAAGATTATGGGCGTGGAATTTGCCGACAGACTCAAACGAGTGGTAGATGAGTATAACAACCGCCGGCGGGACGAAGCATATGCCAATGAAGTCCTTGACGATGTTGCAGAGCAGCTTGCTCAGTTGCTTTCAGAGCTGAATGTTATGCTACCAAGCACCGTATGAAGCCGGATAAGTTTTAAGAATAGTTTTATTCTTGCTTATCCCAATTTTACGGTGCTTTTTTGTTGCTGTTTTTTCGTTTGCGCTTCGCACAGTGTTAGGTCTTTTCCCTTACTTGGGAAAGGACTTTTATATTTTATACCTCTTGGCAGTGCCAGATAGCTGAATATCCGTAATCTCCGAATTTTGAACTCAATCAAAAATTCAAACAATTCCTTTTCGGTCAGTTCAGACACGATAGCCCATTGCTCCGTTCCGGTATATCCCTCATACTCATATTTGAGGTTAATAATCTTACACTCATTCTTGAATAAATCGTTTCTTTCCTTTGATGTATTTGTCATTTCCGTAATCTCCTTTGATTCGCCGACAGTGATTGTGGCTTCCATAACCGCAGTAATAAAGAAACGCTATCTGCCGTCGCACATTATTTTGGGCGAGGAATATGGACTGACAAAGCCTTCTATGGTTCTTTTGGAACAAATTCAGACGGTCAATAAATCCGGCTTGGTCGATTATATGGGATTTATTGATGACGAGTAGATGTGGAAGAAGATTAACATCGCTATCAAAAAAACTTTTGGTCTTTGGTTTTATAACCTTGACCGTACCGGAGATATTCGCTGTCTGTGTCCGAAATGCCTGAAAGGGTATTTGAAGGGTGGATTGAAAGATAATACTTTTGAAAACTACAAGTATATGTACGAAACTTTTGTCCGAAATCAGATTGGCGACAAGCGTATCTCAATGCTGAAGAAATCTGATAAGTCTGATATAAAGAGGAAAGACTATATCTGCGTGAGATGAGGTAGTCGGATTTTGACTTTTTATGCAGTATCTTACAGGATGAAGATACATGTATGCATATGAGGGAGCATTCAGTGACGACTAAGTTCAAGAATGGTTGGATAGATAAATTTTCCGTTATGGGACATATAAATGAATTTAAATATAATATAAAAACAAAGGAGGAAAAATTCCTCCCTTGTTTTATAAAATTATAATTTTTTCATCAACATACGCTTAAGCATAATCATGTCAAATACATTGACCTTACCGTCCTGATTAAGGTCAGCTTCATATCCAATAGAGATATTACAGCCAATCAGATATGATTGAAGTACAACTGCATCTAACATATTGATTTCACCATCATTATTTGTATCGCCATAAAGTATGTTTTCATCAAGAGGGATAAATTTAAGTTTATTAGATATCGCATAATAATGTGCTTCGGTATTATAGTAACCATAAATTATGCAATCTTTATTTACTATTAATTCTGGTTCTTCTGTTAAAGGATCGGTTGCTGGGACATCAAGCCATCCGCCTGAGTAATATCCTATACGCTCAGGAAGAATACCTAAAATTTCAACAGTTGAAGGAATTGTTATTGATTTAATGGAAGTTCCATCAAATGCACCTTGGCCAATAGTTCTTAATGTAGATGGTAATTCGATATTCTTTAGATTTGCACATCCATTAAATGCATTTGCTTTAATACTTTCAAGTCTTTCATTTAGTGTAACAGTATCTAGATTTTTACAATTTTCAAATGTATTTTCATCAATGGATTTAACGTTTATTGTAGCTTTTGTTAATCCGGAATTTTCAAAAGCAAATTTTGAAATATTTAAATTGGGACAATCTAAATTTATTTCTCTCAAATTTATACATTCTTTAAAAGTATATTCACCTATTTTTTCTAATGATTTTGGAAAGTTTATATTTTCAAGGTATTTACATCCCATAAATGCGTACTTATTAATAAAAGAAATAGTATCAGGCAATGTTATATTCGTTATAGATGAATTTTTAAATGCATCCCTTTCTATTCCTGTAACAGGGTATCCATTTACAGTTTGGGGTATTAGTATATTTTCAATTATAGGCTCATCATTATAACTTGAATAATTCTTATATTTGCTCTTGGATAATACAGCGGTATTATCCGGAAGAATATAATAAGTATCCCCGTCATATTCAATTTCAAAAGCATTGTTTACTTCTATAGGTAGCGCAGACAATACTGTTTTATCTGTAAGGCAAATTGCCCAATGTTCATCATCCAAATCAGACGGATATATATTAACATAATTTTCATTGCAATGTTCTTCATAAAGCTTTTTAAATGCTTCTTCAATTTCAAAATTAACAAAAACATAATAAGAACGACCAGTTAAAATACGTTGTGTACCGTCATCATCAATCCAATATTCATTAACAGTTATATCATTATCAAGATGTATAATATCAGGAACATAATTATATTCTAAAGTTTGAATACAGCCGTTAAAATCAGGATCAATTCTTTCACTTAAACCTTTATCTCCTGCTAATATACGACGGGCACGTTCACAGCGAATAGTACCTTGTGCTGAACGTTCTTTTTCAAAAATAAAATAGCAAAGTTTTTGTTCTTCATCATTGAGAGAATTATAATCGGTAATGCATAAATCGTATTTTAAAAATTTGTCCCAAAGACTGTAATCAATTTCCTTATTGTAATAATTAGATGAAAGAATTTCAAATGGATATGGTTCATCCCACATTTTTTCAAAAAAAGCATTGACTGTTGAAAACGGCATTACACTTAAAGTTACTATAATTGAAATGAAAATTGCTTTAATTTTATTTTTCATAAAATTCCCTCCTTAAAATTATTCTTTAATTTTTATTATAATTATATATTACACACAAAAAAATGTCAATACTTTTTAAAAAATTATAATATTTGTTATGAAATAATAAGTTTAAATTAGCAGCTTTCAGCAAGCGATGCGGCATTTATTGCAAAAACACTTGCAGAAGCATAAATTAACAGTGAAAAGATAACAGTTGAAGCGTATACAGCAATGGATTTTAATCAGGACGGTCAGGTTACAGCCAGGGATGCAGCAGATATTGCAAGATATATGGCAGAGCAGTCGATAATGCTATAGTAATCTAAATCACACATCGGCTGCAAGAAAGCAACTGCCGTAACGACGGTGTTATTGTCTATGTAGTCGGCTGCGCCGAACAGATTGGTGTAATCCTCTGTGGCGCAACCCTTAATATAAATCTGACATTTCAGTTCGTTGTTCTCGGTTGTGATATAAATACGTTCTATAAGAGTATGAATTAAAGTAAATACTGTTTCCGGCTGTGCGTTCTTTGCATACTCCTCAAAGGACAGCAGCCGCTTTTTTGTGTCGCTTAACTCATGCAGCATATATTGGTTTTCAGATTGTAAATCCTCCATACGCCGCAAGTTGGCTTCACGCTTTGCAAGTTCCTCGGTCAACTCTTTAATGTCATCTTGAATGAATCGTCGCAGCGCTTCATCTGCTTCACGCAAATTACGAACCTGGGCGGCAATATCTGTATTGAGCCGTTCGATGGCCTTCTTAGTTTCCTGATACTCCTGCTCACTTTGCTCTGTCCGTATCATATTGGTGATTCTGCTTTCAAAAATCTGTCTGTAAAGGTCACTCTGCCCATCATTCAGCTTTGAAAGTTGCTGTACAACAAACTCATCAAGCGACACGCCCTCAACTGCCTTAAAAGTGCATTTCTTTTCCCTGACACCGGGGCAAACATATTTGAAACGGGGTTTGCCATTTGTCCAGCGATTTGATTCAGAAATAACCCGGAGCCGCTTACCGCACACCGGGCAATACATTAGTCCCGCCAGAAGTGCGTTTGTTTTTCTATGGGGACGGTTATACTTCTCAGCAATTTCATCTAACATTCTTTGCGTTTCTACCCATTTCCGGGAGGAAATAAAGCCCTCATGTCGGCCCACGGAAATAATCCATTCACTGATAGGCTTTTGGGTCATTAACTGTGAAAACTTCGGATTAAAGAACGTAGAATCTTCATCCTCGACTTTCATCTGATCGGTCTTGTTATAGGATGACAAGCCATGCTGTCCGTCAAACTCAGATATATCGCCGAACAGGTTGCCGTCATGCTCCAAAAAGTAGTTATAGGAAAACTCGTCAGCCACACAGTAAATAGGATTCCTCAGTATTAAGCGAATGGTAGAGGTTGTAAACTTGGCTCCGTGCTTTGTGTCGAATTTTTTACTGATTTGAGTGCAGGTCTGTAACAGTGAGCGTGTTTCCCAAAAGGTACGGTAAATTTCCTGCACAAGCGTCCGTTCTTCGGGAATAGGGACAAGAAAACTGACTGCACTTTTGTTCTTCCCACTGCCGGTAGTCAGACGCTCCGAAGAAAATCCCGTAGGCGTTTTCCCGCCGAGCCAGCGCCCGTCTTTTGCAAGCTCCATTAGATTATCCTGAATACGCTTTGTCAGAATATCACGTTCAAATTCTGCAATGATTGCCAGAACCTGGATAATAATTTTCGATGTGCTGATCTGCGTATTGATATTGTTGGAGCAAACAAGCAACGTTACATCGTGCCGCTCGAAATATTCCAATAATCTCATAAGGTCGGAAGTCTTACGACTAATACGGTCTAACTTATAACACGCGACCGCCTTGATTTTCCCCATTTCTATATCACGTAGCAGTCTTTGAAAATCTGGACGGTCGGAATAGTAACCACTTAACCCCTTATCCTCATACTTGGCAAATTCGTAATCCTCCGGCAAAGACAACTGATTGACGGCATAATCGGCGCTTTGCTTGAATTGTACACCGATACTGTCGCCCTTGTTGGTAATGCGGGACTTTCTCGCATAGAGAACGACCTGCCGATTGTCAACGCCTGTCTGTAATCTTGTTTTTCTTTTCATGACAATGTTCCTCCCTTCTAAAGCCAAAAGCATTCCGGCTTTGGTGTTTTAATTATAGGAAGCATTGGCTTTCTGTTCAAAGGTGCGATTATCTTCTTGTAATGTGCGAAGCAGCGCCTTTAACTCATCGACGCCATAATCACGCAATTCCCGAACAGCAAAATCAGCCCTTTTTTCTGCGAACTCCCGTAAGTGCTGATTGCTCTCCTTTCCCATGTGAAAAATTGCTTCCATAGCGTTTACCTTTTTGGGGTTACTTCAAAGTCAAATCCCAGCCGCTGGTTGCAGTAGGTGCAAGTATCCTTTCCGGTCTGTTTGGGGTCAACTCTGTGTAAAGAATAAGCACCCGTGCTGCGGAAGTTATCAGCACAGGTGCTGCAAAGGCACATGATAAGTGATTGCGGCGTTTTCTGAATCAGGTCAATGCTGATTGCAAGAGCATGATTCATACCGTCAATATGCTTCTTTTTCAGGCGTCCGATGTACTTGTCCAATCGGCGCTTGTCAACGGTACGAAGCTGCTCCAGTAGGATGATAGACGGCAATTCCAGGCCATCCTCCGCATTGATAAAGTAGTGTGTCGGCAGTTTGGCTTTTACACCCACCTTACTGGAAATGGCGGCGATAATAACGGTAGGGCTGTGCCGGTTTCCTATGTCGTTCTGAATGATAACGACTGGGCGATAGCCCTCCTGCTCCGATCCTACGCCTTTGCCGAGATCGGCGTAATACATATCACCTCTTAAATATGTTCTTTCCATATATAATAGACCTCCCTTGAAAATTTAGGCGGTATACTTCCGCCTATGTAGGAGGTCAAACGGCTGAACAGAATTAAGGTCGGGAAGATATTAAACTGCAATCTCCGTTTCATTAGACCCGTCCTGCCGTTTGGCCCGTATTTTCAAGCTGGCCTATTTGTCCTCGACACCCCGGCCTGCTGTTGGGAAGTCATCAAACGGCTGGCAGCGTACCAGCTCCACGGGAATCTCACCCTCACATGGTTCTCATGCGACCGCCCCCATTGTCTGCGACGGCTTAACGCCGAAAAATCGTTTATCACGCTCGGACTGTGGCTGGACGGGAGTATCATTGTCCCCATTGCTTGTCATCGCCGTACCGGGAGCCGCCCGGTGCTTGTAGTCGGCTGTTTCTCGCTCCTCGCCGGTGAAACAACTGGAGACTGTATAAAAGTGTTCTCTCGTTGTTCTTCACCGCGCAGATCATGGCGCAACCGCTAATGTGGCTTATGCTCATCGCAATAGCAATGGGAATGTGCTTGATGAATGGATATTCAGTTGTCAACGCTCAAACCCATTCACCGTATAAAGCGGAAAACAGGTGGAGAGTTTTCGGCCTCTCCACCTGTTTCCCAACTCAAAGAGCAAAACACAGGGTCTAACTCAAAAGTTTTTTCAATTTTTTCAGCGCGGCATAGATAGAATCTTGTACCGTCTGATACGCACATCCCTCCATTTCTGCAATTTGTGTGTAGGTTCGATCTCCGAAATAGTAGAGGATCAGCCGATAACGCTGTTTATCCGGGAGCATGGCAATCGCCTTATGTAGCTGTTCACTCTGAATATGCTGCATTGCGATTTCCTCAACCGTTTCCGGCTTCTCGGTGGCTCTGGCGTTCAGCGACACCTCAGTCAGTTCGGAGTGTTCATAATGGTTGTCCACTTCATGAAGAAAAGAGAGATCATCCAGTTCAAATCTGTTGAGCGTTTCAAACAGGATTTTGTCGATTTCCAGTTCTCGGTGGATACCCAGGCTATCCGTAAAGGATATATAGTAATGTGGATGTTCGGTATGGATACCGACTGTATATATTTCGTAAGGGTTGTCCTTACCCCGACGCCGCTTTGGGCGTGGGTCAATGTTTTTCGGATGGTTTCCATCCATTGTGTTCTTTCCTCCAATCAATCTGAATTTTTGAGATTCAGATTGATTGGAGGGCTACGGCAACCAACGCTGTGAAACGTCGAAACGCCTGTAAACACAAAAACGCACCTACATAGCGACAAATTTCGCCGTGCAAGTGCGTTCGTTTCATTGTATCTATGGCATATCAGTTCAGTATGTAAGCTGCAATGCTCCTTTGTGGGGTAAGTGCTTTTTTTGATGAAACACAACTGATAATGCCTATATTATGGGTTCATAGTCGCTGCTCATCACAAGCAGCGGAACGCCGGAAGAAGTCCAGCGCATAAAAAATCCCTCCAATCCCAAAACTCGGATTTGGAGGGATTCATGTATAACGAAACCGCCCTGACAAACCTCGTTTTTTTATTGGCAGGGCTGATACCTATTATTTAGTTCAGTTATTTGCGAACTAACAGTCCACTTATAATTGAATTGTCATGCCATTATAAAGATGGCTCAAATCAGTATAATTATATATGGAGGTGAACTGAAAGTGCATATCAAACCTGAAACACTCGGTTGTATCATTAAGGCAGCTCGTGAGAACGCCGGAATAACCATAGAAGCGTTGGCAAACGAAGTAGATATTACCGAGCGATATCTGTACCGAATTGAAAACGAGGGCAAGAAGCCAAGCTTCGATGTCCTACATAAGCTCATCCGGGAATTGAATATTTCTGCGGATTCGATTTTCTACCCCGAGAAGCCGTCCAAAGATTCCGAGATAGAAAATCTCCTCCGTATGCTTTCAGCTTGCGATGAACGGTCATTGGAAGTCGTCAAAGCAACTGCGAAAGCCTTAATCAATACTGCACCCGAAAAGTAGCCGCAAGGCTGCTTTTTATTGGCATATTTCGTTCAAGAAGTCAAAACTGCCTTTTGTAATATAAGCTTCTGCGCCTGCGTTTAAGGCAAGGCACTTGATTTGTTCATCTTCGTGACCTGATAAAACAACTTTATGAGTTTCTATATTCTGTTCCTGAATAAAATTCAACACATCAATAGCCGTACCATCTCCTAAGGTAAAATCAATACAGACTTTATCATAGTGCTGCATTTCTAACAGTTTTTTCGCACTGCTTACCGAACCAGCAGTATCACAAACCCAGCCTCTCATTTGAACAGCATCGGAAAGTAATTCTAAAAAATCCGGAATATCATCTATCAGTAAAATTCTTTTCATCTATATCTTCCTTTCACGAAACCAGTAGGTTCTGTATTCGCTTAACTTCCCGCAAAAAAGCTGTTCGTGCGGTAAATTTAGAAAGTGAATAGGCTGGATAATGGAACTCAGTCGATCTATACCCAAAACCTGACCTTTTAACAAAATGGCGCTTACAAATTCTGAACAGTAATAGCAGTTGTTCTTTCGACGTCTTATATGGAATGCCGCCAAACATAGTCCGAGATAATTGTAATGGTAGTTTTCTTTCTGCAAATACATTTGCGTTAGAGTGTTACAGATTTCTATGTACCGTTCCTCGCTTATCTCAACAGCAAGCACAACTACTCTTGTATTTGAAAAACGCTTGAATGTCCCCGTATGGGGCGACTCCATAACAAAGCCACCCCAAAACGGGTTATACGGATGCCTGCGACCAAAGGAATACATCTGTTTCAGATCTGCCGATACGCTGATTGAGGCGTGATTGTATTCCGCACCGGTAATAAATTTGAGTATTCGTGACAAAAGAGTTCCCGTTTGACTTATCACGATGTATAACTGTTTTTGCGAATTTGCCACTTTCATATCAACCACAACTTTGCCTTATATTATGAAGCCTGCTCAAACTGGCTGTTATACAGTTCCGCATAGAAACCGCTTTTTTCGAGCAATTCTTTGTGGCTGCCGCTTTCAATAATGTCACCATCTTTCATTACAAGAATAAGATCGGCATTCTTTATTGTGGAAAGGCGGTGTGCGATAACAAAGGATGTGCGTCCTTCGGTCAGCTTTGCCATAGCCTCCTGCACCAAAAGTTCGGTTTTGGTATCGACTGAGCTGGTCGCTTCATCAAGAATAAGCAGCGGTGCGTTTTCAATCATTGCACGGGCGATGGTAACAAGCTGCCGCTGACCTGCCGACATACTCGTCTGTTCATTCAGCACAGTATCATAACCGTTCGGGAGTGATTTGACATAGTGTGTAAGTCCGACTGCCGCACATACACGATCTAAATCCGTATCGGTCACGCCCTCTTTGGAATAGGCGATATTTTCACGCAGAGTACCTTCAAAAATCCAAGTATCCTGCAATACCATACAAAATTGATCCCGTACATTCTCACGCTTCAGTTCACGGATCGGCACACCGTCAATGAGGATTTCTCCGCCGTTTGTTTCATAGAACCGCATCAGCAGATTTACCATTGTGGTTTTGCCTGCACCTGTAGGGCCGACGATCGCAACGGTTTGACCTGCTTTTGCCCTTGCCGAGAAGTTATTGATAATCGTCTTATTCTCGTTGTATCCGAACTTGACATTGCGGAACTCCACATCACCCTGAACGGAATTCAGATGTCTTACTTTCTCGCTTTCATCTTCCAGTTCTTCTTCGCCTAAAAATTCAAATACACGCTCGCTTGCCGCCAATGTAGACTGCATACTTGTGAATACCTGAGCGAGCTGTGAAAGTGGTTGTGTAAACAGGCGGACATAGATCATAAAGGCAACAATCACACCGAAATCAATTGTTCCGTTCTGTGCAAGAACCGCACCGAGAACACAAACTATCACATAGCCAAAATTGCCTATAAAGCTCATCAGCGGCATCATGAGACCGGAAAAAAACTGCGATTTCCAAGCGCTGTCGTACAGCTCGTTATTTACATCATCGAAATCTTTTTCGGCCTGTGCTTCGCCGTTATATGCACGGACTACCTGATGACCAGCGTAGGTTTCTTCAATATGCCCATTGATCGAGCCAAGTGCGTTCTGCTGTGCAAGGAAGTATTTTTGGGAACGCATCATAATCACCATCATCAGCACAAATCCAATGAGGGATGCTGCAATCGCCGCAATAGCCATCGTTACATTCGTAACAAACATCATAATCAGCGAACCCACAAGCAGCGTTATGGATGAGATCAGCGTACCAATACTGTTGTTCATCATCTGCCCGATGGTGTCCACATCGTTTGTAACACGGGACAATACATCACCGAAGCTGTGGCGGTCAAAATACCGAAGCGGCATACGGTTGATCTTCTTTGAAATGTCGGTACGCAGAGATTTGGATACCCGCTGCGTAACCGTCGCAAGGATAAAGCTCTGAACATAACCAAACACCCATGCCAGTCCGTACAGTACTGCTAAAAAGATACATACATTGACAATGGCAGAAAGGTTTATTTCAGTGGCGATTCCCTCAACAATAAGATTGGTAACCTCTGAAATTTTATCTGGGCCGATTACGCTGAATACCGCACCGATACCGCCGAGGATCAATGCAATGAGAACTGCCGGAAGATATGGTTTGATATAGCCGACTAATTCTTTAAGTGCCTTGCCGGAGTCCTTTGCTTTTTCGCCTACTGCACCGCCTGGCCCACCAGGGCCGCCCGGAGGGCCTCCACCGGGACCACCTTGGTTATTTTGTTTGACACTTCCAAGTTCATATTCTTTTTCAGGCATTCTTTAATTCCTCCTCCGAAAGCTGAGAACGGGCAATCTCCTGATATGCTTCGCAGGTCTGCATCAGTTCATCGTGTGTTCCCATACCTGCAATTTTGCCGCTGTCCAGCACTATGATTTTATCTGCGTTTCGGATCGTTCCGATACGCTGAGCTACAATTAACTTCGTAGCCGCCCTGAGTTTGCTGTTAAGTGCCATACGCAGGGTGCTGTCAGTTTTGTAGTCCAATGCCGAGAATGTATCATCAAAAATATAAATTTCAGCCCGGCGGCAAATGGCACGGGCAATGGAAAGCCTTTGCTTCTGACCGCCTGATACATTTGTACCACCCTGTGCGATACGGGCGTCATATTGTCCGTCCATCTTCTCAACAAAATCGTATGCTTGTGCAATTGATACAGCTTCTACCATATCCTCTGAGAGCTGATTTTTGCCGTTATCTCCGTACATCACGTTACTTTTTACTGAACCGGAAAACAGAACGGCTCTCTGCGAAACATAGCCTAATCTATTACGAAGTCCCTTTTGAGTGTAGTTTTTCACATTTACCCCGTCAACGAGGACTTCGCCCTCTGTGGCGTCGTAAAAGCGAGGAATAAGCCCTACAAGCGTACTCTTTCCACTGCCTGTTGAGCCGATAATGGCAACGGTCTGACCCGCTTCTGCGGTAAAGCTGATGTTTTCAAGAACATAGTCGCCGGCGTCAGGATATCTGAAGCTGACATTACGGAATTCAATCTGTCCCTGCACATTTGTATCAGGTATTTCGAGGCTGCCGTCTTTCAGAGAAATCTCAGTATCAAGCACTTCGTTGATACGACGGGCAGACACCAGCACACGGGGCAGCATAATAAACATCATCGTCAGCATGGTAAAAGCCATAATGACCTGCATCGCATAAGAGGAAAACACCACCATATCCGAGAAAATGGTCAGCCGCCCCGTAATATCGGCGGCGTCAATGATATATGCGCCAATCCAATAAATTGCAAGACTGATAGCCGATGTTACAAAACTCATGGTAGGCATCAGAAGCGCCATTACACGGTTGGAGAATAAATTGGTTTTCGTCAGCTCTTCATTGGCTTTTTCAAATTTGTCCTCTTGGAATTTTTCAGCGTTATAGGCACGGACAACACGGATACCTGTCAGATTTTCTCTCGTTACACGGTTGAGATTATCGGTAAGCTGCTGAATGATTTTGAATTTCGGCAAAGCAAGAACAACCGCAATCATCAGCACAACAAGAATAACAAGCACAGCCGCCGCAGTAGCAAGTGACCACTGCCATTGCTTTCCGGAAATTTTGATAATTGCCCATACAAGCAAAATGGGTGCCTTGATAATTGCCTGCAAGCCCATTGCCACGATCATCTGCACCTGTGTAATGTCGTTGGTGGTACGGGTGATAAGGCTTGCGGTAGAAAATCGTCCGATTTCTTCGCTGTTAAAGTGCATGACTTTCTTAAACACTTTTTCACGCACGGTCTTGGACAATCCCGCCGCTACTCTTGCGGCAAAGTATCCCGTAATCATAGCGGCAATCATACTGCCGACCGCACAAAGCAGCATATAACCGCCGTTCAGAAGAATATCGCTCATTTCCGAACCGGGGGTTTGCACAAGCGTTGTAATGGTTGACATATAATCGGGCATTTTCAGGTCAAGCCATACTTGTGCCACAATAAATATAAGGCTGGCACATACCATGCTATACTCCCGTTTAGTCATTTGTTTTAATAATTTTAACATAGTTCCTCCATAGATAAAGGTATTTCCGTTCCTGTCGATTCGGAAGTACCTTTTTATTGATTATTCGGTACGCAGAGCAGTTACGGGGTCTTTCTTGGCAGCTTTCTTTGAAGGGATAAGTCCGCCGATAAGAGTGAGTATTACGCTGAGTACGATCAAGAGAACTGCGCTTGTTACAGGCAATGCAGCATTCACGCTTGCAGAGCCGGTTACTGCGTGAATAATCGCATTGGCAGGAATCAGCGTCAGCAAGGTAATACCCACACCGATAAGTCCCGAACAAAGTCCGATAATAAAGGTTTCCGCATTGAACACCTGCGAAATATTATGTTTGGATGCACCGATAGCACGAAGGATACCGATTTCTTTGGTACGCTCCAGAACGGAGATATAGGTGATAATGCCAATCATAATAGAAGATACAATCAGGGAAACGGCAACGAAAGCAATCAGCACATAGGAAATCACATTGACAATCGTTGTGACAGAAGACATCAGTAGTCCCACATAGTCGGTATAAGAAATTTGATTTTCTTCGCTGACGGTCTTATTGTAATCATCAATACAGGTGGAAATTGCGTCTTTTGCTTCAAAACTGTTTGCATAGATACTAATGGATGCAGGAGCATCAAGGCTTATCACACCGAAGGACTCCATATTTTCATCGTAAGTACCGGAGGAAATGTAGATGTCGTAAATCGAAAGAAGCACATCATCTTCAGCAGTTTCCAAATAAGCATCCAACGCAGCTGCCATCTGCGACTCGTCCATAACGCCCATCTGTCCCATCATCTGAGGATTGGAAGAACCCATTGACTGCATCATAGTCTTATACATAGTTGCCTTGTCTGTTATACCAAGAGAAGCAATGTATGTTCTTGCATCGGCAATCTTTGCGGCATCATCTTCGGGAGCGAAAGAGAGACCATTCAAAACATTGACGGTTTTGTTTTCTCTCTGTGCTTTTACGACAGCGCTTTCATCGGTATGCCCAATAATGTAATCGGTAAGAGCTTTCGTGTAACCCACGGCACTGCCGATAGAAGCATTGTTCGCATCTTCGGCGGGACGGACGACACCGACGATTTTAAGCTGAATGGCGTTTTTCATCAGTGTTTCCATCTCAGTGGTATCTTCGCCTATATAGGTGAAAGTCCCATCCTCGTTAGCGATATAAGTATCACAAGCAGGTATCATATAGAGTTCCTGTTTGCAAATATCTTCGTAGCTGTAGTGCTTTGTTTCAACTGTGATTTTTTCGCCATTGTTGATTTTCTTCATCAACTCCTTATATTCAGCAGTCGGAAGAATACCGAGCTGATAAAGAGTGGTAGTAGAAATTTCGTGGTTTTCATCCAACACAAGGATAACTTCGTTATAAGCGGTAGGCCACGCACCGTAAACTACATCGTAACTGTCTGTAATGGCAGTACTGATCAGCGTACCGTTTTGTCCGGGCAGCATTTCCTCAAAGTTGCTGTTTGATGAGCCTGTCCCCATCATACTCATTCCGCCCATACCTCCGGGCATTCCGGCATTTTCCTTATTATCTTCAAGGGTACTGCCGTCCGTATTGACGAAAGTACCATCAGGATCGTGGGTATAGACGCCGAACTGTGTGTCATAGGAATAAACAATCCCATTTTCGCCGATGTATTCATGAATGGCGCTTGCCGAATTATCCAGATATTTTTTGAACTCAGTCAAGTTATTTTCTGTAATACTTGTTGTCATGGCAGAAGCCATTTCAATACTGCTTCCATCGGAATACACTCCGTCAAGTTCATGCGTTGGATCGTCGTTTGCCGAATCCGTATGCTCTTTTCCGGCAGCTAACATGGAGGACAGATCCATCGACTTCGCCTCTATTGTAATAGGATAGGAAGTCATCGTACTTTTTTGGAGATCGCTGATATAAGTATTCACACCGTTTGACAAAGACAAAATCAGCGCAATTCCAATGATACCAATAGACCCCGCAAAGGATGTCAGAAAGGTTCTGCCTTTTTTGGTGCGAAGGTTATTAAAACTAAGTGACAAAGCCGTCAGAAAGGACATCGACGCTTTACCCATATTTTTATGTTCGGGTGCTTTCAGCTTACTCTCATCAACGGCATACGGATCAGAGTCATCGGTGATTTTACCGTCACGCAGTTTTACAATACGGGTTGCATATTCTTCTGCAAGCTCCGGGTTATGTGTAACCATAACGACAAGGCGGTCTTTTGCAACCTCTTTCAGAAGCTCCATAACCTGTACCGATGTTTCGGTATCGAGAGCGCCAGTCGGCTCATCGGCAAGCAGAATATCGGGGTTGTTTACTAATGCACGGGCAATCGCCACACGCTGCATCTGACCGCCGGATATCTGATTCGGGCGCTTGTGAAGCTGATTGCCAAGTCCTACTTCCTCCAGCGCCTGTTTCGCCCGTTTGCGGCGTTCGCTCCTTGAAATGCCGGAGATCGTGAGCGCCAGTTCTACATTGGCGAGAATAGACTGATGCGGAATCAGATTGTAGCTTTGGAAAACGAAGCCTATAGTATGGTTGCGGTAGGAATCCCAATCACGGTCTTTATATTTCTTTGTAGAAATACCGTTTATGATAAGGTCGCCGCTGTCATAGCGGTCAAGACCGCCGATAATGTTCAGCAAGGTTGTTTTACCCGAACCACTGGGGCCGAGTATAGCAACAAATTCATTGTCACGGAGATTTAACGACACCTTATCCAAGGCGGTTTGATGTAAATCTCCTGTGATATACTCCTTTGAAATCTGTTTTATTTGAAGCATGGATAAAATCCTCCTTTCAGGATATGGCAATATTTTACTTCACTTTGAGAAACTGAAAATTAACTATGAAGCGTTCTTTTTGAAAATTTAATGAACACTCTAAATTTCACTGAGTTGTTGGAGTTGATGGATTTCCTGATAAATGTTTTGCATTTCCAAATCTTCTCTATAAATTTCGTCCGCTATTTTAGTCAGACGCACCCGTATAGTTCCCGGAATATCCGCAGAAGTTTTGTACCTCAGTTGATGTTCCAAACTCGCCCAAAAATCCATTGCTATTGTGCGCATCTGAATTTCAACGGGAACGACCTGTGTTTCCTCAGAAAAAAACACAGGAATACCGACAATCAAATGATAGCTGCGGTATCCGTTAGGCTTTGGATTTGCGATGTAATCTTTGATCCGCACCGTCAGGACATCATCCTGCCGTTTCAGCATTTCTGCTATGGCATAAATATCATCAATATAAGAGCAAATCACCCGCACACCGCCGATGTCTGTAATTTCCTCACGCATTACCTCGTAGTCAAGCGCAAGACCGCACCGCAGCATTTTATTCCGAATACTATCCGGTCGCTTGATCCGGTGCGTAATATGCTGTATCGGATTGCGGTCATTCTTTGTCTTAAATTCCTGATTGAGATTTTCAAGCTTTGTTGATATTTCCCGTACAGCACTGGAATACAGTAAATTCATTTCCTGCAACTCCCGAAACGATACCGGAAATCCCAAAGGCAAATCTCTGATTTCTGAAACAGTTTCTTTCATGTTTTTTCACCTCTGTTCATGATACTTGTCATTGTTGTTCCTAACATTTTTTCAATGTAGATTAAATCATCTTCAACGCATCTTCTTTTTCCTATATATTTCTGATGCGTTCCTACAAAAAAATCAAATAATTCCGATTTCGTACATTCCTCAAATTTATTTTCTTGGAAGTGTCCTGTTGGAGCTTTTTTTATCAATATATTGTGCAGGCGATTTTCATACTCCAAGTGTGCCTTTATGGAATCCCGAAATTCTCTATTATGAGGAAAAGTGAAAGCGTCTGTAATGTAATGGATAAGTTTTCCTAAATCATAGTAGTTCCAAGGAGAATCAAAAGCGGAAACAGTGAGCTTATCCATATAACGCTTTACTGAATTTTGTGCATTTAGGTAATTATGACCTTGCAAAATCTGATACTTTATACTGCCTTTCATATAGGTAAAAGGGTTTATATCCGGAAATACACATCCGAGCATAAACAAATTTCTCTCCATTTTATCTTGATGTTCAAAATATATGTGAACGAGCAGTTTTCCTAATATTTTGTGATCTATTGTTTTCACGCCTAATCCTTCTATTATATTGATTAAATCGATATAAACCAAATCCTCTCTGTATTTTGCATATCAATTTTAAACCACAACAAGAAACTGAAAATTAACTATGAGGCACTATTTTTGAAAAAACTATAAACTTTTGAGCCGAGTTAATTTTCAGTTAATCTTTTGTGGTATAATAAAAGTATGTAATGATAGGAGGTGTATCTATGTTTCAGATTCTTATTGTGGAAGACAGCAAAAACACCGCAAGACTAATGAAAGCCGTATTAAAGCGTGCCGGATATGAGGTACACGAGGCGGGTAACGGTGCAGAGGCTTTTGAAATAACGGACAAGCAACACATTGACCTTATCGTGCTTGATGTTATGATGCCCGTAATGGACGGCTATGAATTTACCGAACAAATGAGAGCCGCCGGAGATAACACACCGATTTTAATGGTAACGGCAAAAGATCTGCCGGAAGAAAAATGCAAAGGCTTCATTGTCGGTACAGACGATTATATGGTAAAGCCGGTAAACGAGGAAGAGCTTGTTTTGCGCATTAAAGCTCTGCTTCGCCGTTCACAGATAGCAAGCGAACACAGGCTGAAAATTGGCAAGGTATCTCTTGATTATGATTCTTTTACCGTTTCCCGTGACGGTGTATCGCAGACCATTCCGCAAAAGGAATTTCAGCTTTTATACAAGCTGCTCTCTTATCCCGATAAGATTTTTACCCGTCTGCAACTGATGGATGAAATATGGGGTATGGAATCCAACACGGTAGATACAACGGTCAATGTGCATATCACACGACTCCGCCGCCGCTTTGAGGAGTGGCCGGAATTTGAGATTATAGCAATTCGTGGTATCGGATATAAGGCGGTGATTCATAATGAGTAAATTAAAATCATCACTAAAATATTTCCGATTGACTTTGTTCTTTGCTTTTATAGTGTTTATGATTATGCTTGCAACAATGTGCCTTGTGTTTCTTGGAACACATTTGTTAGCGCATATCGGCCTTATCGAAGTCGGAGATGTTGAAAAACCCCTTTTATTTTTATTCTGTATTGTTAGCATTCTTGTAGGAACAGTTTTGTCCATTCTTTTCAGTAAGGCTCCGCTTCGACCGATCCGTGAAATTATGGATGCAACCGATAAAATAGCCGACGGCGATTACAGTGTCCGGCTCAGCCTCAAAGGACCGGAAGAATTTAGAACACTCAGCGACAAATTTAATCATATGGCAGAGGAGCTCAACAGCGTGGAAATGCTCAGAACCGATTTCGTCAATAATTTATCTCATGAATTCAAAACGCCTATCGTATCAATTCGCGGCTTTGCTAAAGCACTGAAATGGGATAACTTAATGCCGGAGGAACGGGAAGAATATTTGGATATTATTATCAGTGAATCCGAAAGGCTTTCCGCACTTTCGCTTAATGTATTGTATCTTTCCAAAATTGAAAATCAGACTATTTTGACGGATAAAAAGCGTTACAATCTTAGTGAGCAGATCCGTCTTGTCGTAGCTCTTCTCAATCAAAAACTTTCCGAGAAGCAGCTTGAGATCGTTTTCGATGCTGAAGAGTATTTTGTAACAGCCAATGAAGAAATGATGAAGCAGGTATGGATCAATTTGCTTGATAATGCTGTCAAGTTCTCACCTATTGGAGGCAAAATCGAAATTCGCATGAAAAAAACAGGCGGTAGTCTATCTATAAAAATATCCGATCAGGGTAACGGAATGTCACCCGAAACCAGAGAACATATCTTTGATAAGTTCTATCAAGGTGATTTATCCCACTCCACAAGCGGCAACGGACTCGGTCTTTCAATCGTTAAGAAGATCATTGACCTGCACGATGGTTGTATTACCGTTCATTCGTCTGATAAAGGCAGTACGTTTGAGGTGTTATTAAAAGGCAAATAAATGAAAGTATGTATCAGCCGCCTTTCTGGGCGGCTGATTTTTAATACTGCGGCACACCGTACCCAAGAATCTCATAATACCCTACGGCATAGTGATTCTCTCGGCAGCTATCGCCGGAATTGCCTTCCACGGTATAAACAATACCGTTCTCGACCTTCTCCACGATTCCCACATGGTCGGATTCTCCGTCCTGCGAACCTGACGAGCCTTTGTTGTCCCAATCAAAAAAGATAATGTCACCGGGTCGGGGTTCGTAGCTGTTGTCTTGCCATAGTCCGCGATCTCTGAACCATTCGACACCCCAGACACAGCCTGCAAATTTCGGGATAACGCCTGCGTCGATATAGCCGCACTCATTCGCACACCACGAAACGAAACAAGCGCACCATTCTACACGGGAGTTAAAGCCGTACCACGACCAATAAGGCTCGCCGCCTACATTACCAATCTGCGACAAAGCGACCGTTACAATCTCACCGTCGCCTGTGCCGATACCGTAAAGAACGGCGCTCCACATACTGCGGTTTTCATCGGCAAGAAGCTCGGCAAGCTGCTTTCGCTGGTCTGTGCTGAAATTGTATTGATCCGCCATTTCCTCGGCAGTCTTGTGACTAACCGTGATATACAGATAGGTACGGGTTACGGTAGTCTTTGTTTCCACAATGTTCCCGTGGCCGTCGTCGGTTTCGGTAATCACTTCCTCGGTCTTTGTTTCAGTTCGGGAGGCTATTTCATTCATCTGCCAGAAAATATCTTTGAGTATTGCTTTCCTGGAATCATCCATAGAGGCAACGTCCTGTGCGGCGTCTGGATCGGTGGTAGTTTTAACCGCATAGACCGCCAATACCTCCGGCCAGACGGCGCGGGAGCCGGACATTTCCAAAACATCGTAGGAGATATTCGCTTTGGTGGTGTCAAGCTGGGACTGGTAATCATCGTTAATTTCCCGTACCACGGTCTGCATGGTCTGTCCGGTGCCAGTATCTTCGCCGGAAAAGAAAATCCCAAAGCAGGAGCCGATGATTAGCCCAATCAGACAGATAATAATAATGACAACAACGGCAATCCACCCCCCGGCGGCGATGGCGGCAATCAATTCCTTTGTCGCAGCGATTATCGCCTTGACCGCCGCAATGGTGGCCTTGACCGCAGCTTTCACCCCTGCCGCAACCGCTTTTGCCGTGGCACGGGCAGCCTGCGCCGCAGCTTTGGCGGCCTTTGCCGTAGCCTGTGCGGTTTTCTGCGCCGCTTTCGCTGCCTGCTGGGTCGTCTTGATGGCAGCTTTTGAGGTACGCTCTGCGGTTTTCACCGTTTTCTGTGTGGTTTTGACCGTACCTTTTGCAGTTTTCACCGTTGCCTTGCCGGTAGATTTTGCCGTCTGCTTAACAGCTTTCTGTCCCCGGTCAAATGTCTTTATGGTCTTTCTTTCCTGCTGGATGGTCTTAACCGTCTTTTCTGCATTGTGGGTGGAACGGCGGGACATATCGGCAGAGTGTTGTACCGTATCGCTTGTATGCTGCACTGCTTTGCCGGTTCGCTTTTCTGCCTGCTTTTGCGCCTGCTTTTTCGGGATGTCTGCTTTTTTCTGCTGAAAATGCTCTTTGACTTTGGAAATATTCTCTTTTGTCTCCTTTACGCCTTTGCGTCCAAATTTATCAAGCTGGTGTGCAGCTTCGTGCAGCACAGTTTCAGAACTTCCTGAGAAGCGGTCAGCCGCGTACTCGTTGGGCGAACCCTCTGCAGAATATACGCCATGCTCGGCTTTCTGCTTTGTACGGACATAAGTGTCTTTCATCCTCTCGGCGGCAACAGCCGATTTGTCAATGGCTTTGACTGTACCTTTTACTACATCTCGCGTTTTGATGTCAGGCATTGCCGCCCACCTCCGGGGAGGCCGGGTCAATTTTCTTTGCCACAACGACCATTCTGCCATTGGTGCGGCTATATTCACAGGTGGAAAGGGTAATCAGTTTGTCGCCATACTCAGCGCTTACGCCGGTATCATATAGGCGCAGTGCGTTACAGCCAGCAAGGAACTCGTCAAAGGCCGCTTTATCCTCAGCATTGACAAAGTGATAATACTTAAAGCCCTGTTCGGAGTAGGCAACGGTCTTGAATACTGCTACGATCTCATACTCTCCAAAGCCGGACAGCGTATCAAAGTGGATCGTCTTATGCTCTCGGTAAAAGTCCTCACTTTCGTACTTACACAGGTCGGAAAACATGGAGCCGTCATTCATGTGGTGCCCGTAAATGACAGTATTGTCCGAAATGCCCAGCGCACAATTTTCCTGCACATAAGGCACCCCGTAATTACTGTACTTCTTTTCAAAGCTGTGCTTTAGATAATAGTTCGGATTGTCAATCGTCTGCATAACGGGATAGTTGATATTGGTGCCGTCAATGGAAATCCAGCCCACAAAATCGCTGTTCTGCTCATAGACTGCTGCATATTTCTCAAAGGCGGTTTGTTCTGGCCGCGGGATTTCGCTTTCCTGCGGCTCGTCGGCGGGTGGCGTTTCCTCCTGCACAAGTGCGGCGATATTGTCAAAGGCTTTGGCGCTCTGTTTCTCGTCCGCATACTGACGGCAGATGGTGCTATACTAAAAAAGTGGACAGCTAAAGGCGAAAGATGGTATAATAATAAA
>ENA-UONY01001048-UONY01001048.1-human-gut-metagenome-genome-assembly--contig:-CS9-NODE-1048-length-26189-cov-27.750210_pt1 | contig 26189 bp, 17 predicted proteins | sample MGYA00242465_ERZ724012 | MGnify/ENA metagenome assembly ERZ724012 | reverse complement strand
AATGCTTAAGGATAAAATAAACCCTGCCGTTCTTATGAACGGCAGGGCGGTAAGGAGTTAATCGTTTTTAATCTGTTCAAATAATTCATGCTCAAAGGATTGTCTGGCAACATTTATCCATAAGCGGGTTTCAGGATAGCCCAAACTTCGCAATTGTTGCAGCAGATGTTCAAAGAGGTTGTTGATTGCATTGTTTTGTTCCAGAAAATGCCGCTGGGAAAGGTTATTTTTAGTCATAGTCGATCCTTTGTCAGAAATATTTTTTTGTTGCAATAAAACAACTGTAGAATTAGTATTCATAAAAATTTCTAATTTAGAAGAAGCTAATTTAACATAAAAGGTATGCCTCCATGGATATAACGAAGATAAAATCTTTAATTGTGCCGCTGATGTATGTGAAGACGACGGTGGAACAGGGCGGTTTTACCCAGGCAGCAAGATATCTGGGCAAAACGCAGCCGCATATCAGCAGGGAGGTGAAAAGGCTGGAGAAACTTTTTAATGTCACTCTTTTTTCCCGGATTCCGCGGGGAATGATAGCTACGCATGAAGGAATGGAAGTGTATAAACAGGCGGAGAAATTAAATGCCCTGTTTTATGAGCTGGAGAACTGTTCTTTGCCCAAAAACAATGTTTCCGGCCGGCTGACAATATCCATGACCGACGGGATAGGCATTTATCTGATGTCGCATCTGGCGGAATTTCATGAACTATGCCCGAAAGTCTGTGTCAATGTCATCTCCGGACATAACGAAATGAACTTGAGAGAGCGCAAGGCTGACATAGCCATTGTTTATAAATATCCCCCTCAGGATAATGCTTTGGTGGTTGAGGAATTTAAACGGGAATTCGGTTTGTTTGCTTCCACGTCATATATCAACAGACACGGCATGCCAAAAAGCATTGATGATTTGCTGAACCGCCATGCTCTGTCTAATCGTTCTGAATATAACGAAAACTGGGAAGAATGGCGGCGGATGATGGCCGAAGCAAGAGAAACGGTGCTCTGCTGCGATTCGTCTAACTTGCTGATTCAGGCGACAGATTCGGGCACCGCCGTGTCATTGCAGCCGTTGCAGTACGGTTTGCACCACAAAGACTGGGTTTACCTCGACTTGGGGCTCAAACTGTACCATTCCTGCTGGGTAATTTCTCACCATGATGACCAGAAAACCGAGAAAATTAGAACGATGCTCGAATTTATCCGCCGCATTATGGCAAAAATATGAGTTTTAAGCCGCGACGCTGTTTTTGGCAGACAATTCTTCGAGAACTTCTTTCTTCAGGGTGACGTTATCAGCTTTTCCTGTCGCAAAAACGGGAAGTTTGTCCCGGAAAAGAATAATCCGCGGCAGAAACAGTTCCGACATGCCGTTGTTGCGGATATAGCTGTGCAAAACATCCTGCTCGACATGGCGGTTGTTTGTCACCAAAACGATTTGTTCGCCCTTGCTTTCGTGCGGCACGGCCACAACGCCGTAATCAAACTCGCCACCCATCCATTCATAGGCCTTGCGCACCATCTCATCCACGGCATTAAGCGATACCATTTCGCCGCCGATTTTGGCAAATCGTTTGATTCTGTCGCGAATATATACAAAGCCGATTTCATCAATTTCAACCACGTCTCCGGTATGATACCAGCCGCCTTCCAACGGAACGAGAACGCCGGGATTGTCGGGCATGATATAGCCCTGCATGATATTCGGCCCCTTAATCCAGAGCTCGCCGCCTTTTTCAATACCGTCCACATGGTTAATTTTATATTCCAGCGCGGGCAGCAGTTTGCCGATTGAACCGAAACGGTTGAAAATACGGTTGTTGGCGGTAATTACCGGCGAACATTCGGTTGAACCGTAAGCTTCCAGCACCCTGATGCCGAAACGTTCCATCCACATGTTGCGGGTGTCGGGTTTGACAGCTTCCGCACCGCCGAACATGAAACGGATATTATGAAAGTCGAATGGATGGGCAATTTTGCCGTAGCCGCGGAAAAACGTGTCAGTGCCGAACATAATGGTTGCTCCGATTTCATAAACGATTTCCGCCACCACGCGATAGTGCAGGGGAGAGGGGTATAAAAACAGTTTGGCCCCTTCCAGCAGCGGAAACAGGGTTCCCACCGTCAGACCGAAACTGTGGAACATTGGCAAGGCATTGAAAACGGTGTCGGTGATGTTGATTGTTTCAATCGATGACATCTGCTTGATGTTCGAGATAATGTTGGCATGGCTCAAAACTACGGCTTTGGGCGCGCCTTCCGACCCGGAAGTAAAGAGAATGACAGCCTTTTTGTTGCCGCCGTCCCGGTGCGGCACCCGCTTGATTTTATAGCGCAGAAAGGCGTTGATTTTGCTCCACAGGCCGATTTCTTTAGCCATCTTTTCCAGAAAGACGACTTCGTATCCGTCAGCTTTCAGCACATCGACAACCGCTTCCATTTTGGCGGTTTTGATGAAAGAAAGGGACGTAATGACTTTTTTGACCTGTGCTGTTTTGCACATTGAGGCCATGTTTCTGGCGCCGACCGAGAAATTAAGCATCACCGGCACGCGGTCATAAGCCGACAGGCCGAAGAACGTGCACAGCGCGGCAATGGAGTTCGGCAGCAGCATGGCGACATGTTCGCCGGGAACGGTGCGGCGTTTGAAATATTTGCCGATGACAAAAGATTTGATGATAATGTCTTTGTAGGTATTCGGCTCGCGCTTGATGTCTTCCACAAAATACGGACGTTTGAAAAAGCCTTTCTTGGAATGAACTTTGGCCGTTTTCATCAACTGGGCAAACAGCGAAATGTTTGGGTTATAGCTTACCTCAAAGCACATTTCGCGCAAAATCATATAAACTTCGTTGCTGATGTGGTCGCGTTGCCGCCGCAGTTCGTCTTTTAATTTGAAACTGCGCGGCTTGCCGACGGTTATTTTCATCTTTGGCAACGGCCGGTGCGGCAGTTTTCCTTTGGTTTTGGAAAAGTAACCGTATTGCGGTCCGCTGATCCAAATCGGGATAATCGGCGCTTTTGATTTGTCGGCAACCAGTCCGGGAGCTTCATAAATTTTCATCAGTCCGCCGTTTTCGGTCACGCGCCCTTCGGCAAAAATCATCACCAGCCGGCCGCTGTCAACCTTGGCAATCAGCTCTTTGATGTCTCCCGGTTCAATCGGATTAAACAGGCAGATATCGGCTGTTTTCATCAAAAAGCGTATCCACTTGCGGCGGTAGAGGTGTCCGTTCAGGGCAAAAACCGGATTTCCCGGCAGAAATGCAAACAATAAAACCGGATCAAGGAAAGAAACATGGTTGGAAACGTAAACCCCTTTTTTCGGAAGCTTCTTTTCGTCAAACTGAATGCTGCATCTTGTCTTGAATACTCTGAAGAAAACCCTTAAACAAAATCGTACAAAGTTTTGCAAATTTAATCTCCGTATAGTTGAGCACAAATCTGACTATAGAGAAACAACCTAAAAGTCAGGCAGGGTTGGCCTTTATTAAATCCAGAAATTAACTGTTTGTAAAGGAAATAAATTCGCTTTAATTGGTCTATATCGTCTAAAATTGTAATAACTTATTGAATTTTATGGATTTGTTGGCTCTTGTCCAGAGGGGGATAATTCCGGGTTGATTTTTGGCAATTCCGGTTATATAAAAAATTTCAGTAACACAATGTTAACAAATATTACAACCGTTTATTATCTTTCTTTGCGAGGCATAATTATTAGTTTTGGCAAAAGCCTTATGTCTTCCGGCTGTATGTGTTGCGCCTTGGATTAACAACTAATGTGTCTATCATGAAAAAACTAATGACTTTAACTGCGTTGGGAACTCTCTTAGTCTATTCTGACGCACTTGCCTCGGGCTTTAACCTGAAAGAACAGTCTGCTGCGGCTATGGGCAACGCTTTTGCCGGAGCCACGGCCGGAGCCGAAGATATTTCCTATTCTTTTTTCAACCCTGCCGGATTAACTCGCCACGGCGGTACCAAAGTTTCCTTTGGCGGCACCTGGATTGCGCCGCGCTCAAAAGCCAAACGGGCCATCGCCCATATTCCGGGCGAACCCGGTGAAGAAATTTCCGGTTATACCGGTGATATTGTTCACGCAGCGGTGGCGCCGAATTTTTACGCTTCCCACCAGATTAATTCCAAATGGACGGCCGGCGTTTCGTTGAATGTGCCCTATGGCATGGTTACCAAATATAATGATGACTGGGCCGGACGTTTTCACGGAACTCTCTCTAAAGTAACCACGGTGACTCTGACCCCGATGCTGGCATACCGGCCTTATTGCAAGCTTTCGCTCGGTGCCGGCCTCCAGCTGCAATATATCAAAGCCCGGCTGCGCAATTCGACTTTGGTTAAAAATCCGGCCACCGGCGGCATTATTCCTGGCGTGGAAGACAGAGCTTCGCTGGAAGGCGATACTTTCGATATCGGCTATACTCTGGGCGCTTTGTATGAATACAGCGACCAAACCCGTTTCGGTATCGGTTACCGCAGTCAGGTCAAACATAAGTTAAAAGGCGACATCAAATTTGAAGGACTGATGCTGCCGGCCAATCAGGATATCAGCGCCCGCATTACCACTCCGGCAAACCTGACCATCGGTGCTTATCATGACATTAACGACAAATGGTCGGTAATGGCCGAATTCGGAAGAACATACTGGTCTTCCTTTGATACGCTTGACATCTATGGTGAAAACAACGGTAAAATGAGCACCACCGAAGAACGCTGGAAAGATACCACTTTCTACGCCATCGGCGCCAGCTATCAGTATAACGATCAGTGGAAATTCCGCGTCGGTTTCGCGGTTGACCAGAGTGCCGTCGGCCAGGAATACCGGACGCCGCGCATCCCTGATTCCGACCGCCTGTGGTACTCCAGCGGTATCGAATACAAATATAACGACGACTGGACCTTTAACTTAGGCTATACCTATATCCGCGCCGACAAAGGCAAGGTCAAACTGCTGGGTTATCATGACGGCGACAATGCTCGCGGATCGCTGCAGGCCGACTATGAAAACGACATTCATATTCTGGGCTTCGGCGCTTCTTATAATTTCTGAGTGCGGAAAAAACAATCCAAACCCCGCTGATATTTTCAGCGGGGTTTCTTATATCTTATGGCTATCTCCGCTAGCCAAAAATAAAGGGGAAGTTTATTTTATATTGACATTGTTTTGATGGCGTGGTACCTTACAATCAGGCTATGATTCAGTTATATGTGAGGTGTATGATGAAAAAACTCAGCAAAACTCTGTTAATGTCACCGGCGGTCTCCTTAGTTCTGCCGGCGGCTCTCTTTGTCTCGTTTAATTCGGCGTATGCCTCCCTCGTAGATACAAGCCAAAACCAAACCTTTGAATCACGGCCTCAGGCCGCCGCAAGTTCAAAGCGGCCTGTTTCTTCTCCTTTTATCAAACTGGCCGCCGTTCATTTTATTGCCAATGACGGCAATTTGAGTTTCGGCAATCAGGAGTTTCTGCCTGAAGACATCTGCAAACAGGGAGGCTACACCCATAAAGGCTGTCCCGCCGGATATGTCAAGGGCGAGGCCTGTCCCGAAGACGGTTCTTATGTCAAAGACTGCATCGACCCCGACACCTGGTGCAAGAACAACGGCTATGAGGTGACAGGCTGTCAGGTTCCGCAATATCCGCAGGGAGCCTGTCCGTATGGCTCGGGTTATTACAAAAGCTGTGAGACCGACAATATCCGCGCCTGCAAGGAGCTTGGCTACAGCCTGACCTGTGAGGCTGGGAAAGTCGGCGACACCAATCAGAGCTGCCCTTATAACGAGAGCTATAAGAAATGCGTGTGCAATCCCTGCGGGGGATATGGCTATACGGCCTCGGAAGCGAATGCGCAGGGTTACACGCCGGGCGAGGTGTGCAATTCGTGCGGGACGATGAAATACAAACGCAGCGCCAATGCCTGCGACGGCTTCAAGGAATGCACCGACGGGGGAGCCGCCGGCGCCGAGGTCTGCTATTCCGGAAGTCTTAAGAAATTCTCCGAATGCAAAGAAGTCTGCGATCCCAAGTTCCAATATGACAGCTCCAACTGCACCGGCAACAAAGTCTTAGCCGGCAATTCCTGCGGCGGAAAATATGAACAGTGCAAAGATTACAATGATCCAAATTATGTTTTTACCTGTGATGATGAGGACTATATCAACAACAATCTTAATAAATTTTCAAGTGCTCCTTATTTGTATTCCGACGGAACAGTCAGCACGCAAATTCTTTCAGGAAAAAAACCGATAGGTATTGTTGTCGATGCCGAACAGCGTTTGGCAGTCGCTCTAAAAAGAAATCAAACAGCCTGGTTTGGTACGAAAGAATATGCGGCATGGAAAAATTTAGATAGTCAAGGGAAGGGGTATGGTGATATTGCTGAAGAATATTTCCGTTATGCCGATATACCGGCCTTGGCAAAGTGTTTGCCTTATAGCTATCAGGGAGGGGACAAATGTGATCCGGACGGTTATGAAAATACAAAAAAGCTGATTGAATTTGCCGAGAGCAACGGTATAGAACTGCCGGCTGTCGATTATGTGAAAAATTATTCTCCCGATAATGTTTCCGTGCCGGCTGCCTGGTTTGCCAAGGGAAAATGGTTTTTGCCGAGTTTAAATCAAATGTACTTGATTTTTGACCCTAAAAACATTCTGGCTGATTATGTTGCCCGCCGCAGAATTGGCAATACCAAGGTTGCTTATTATACAAGTCTGTGCAGCCAGACATATTGGACTTCAAATCGTACCGGGAGCACCATAAGCTGGTTTGTCGGCAGCAATACCGGAAATTACTGGGGATATTACAAATCCATAAGTACGGTTGCGGCTCTTCCGATGATAAAATATTAAAAGAAATCCCCTCGTTGCGAGGGGATTTCTTTATGCTAATTTTTGTTTCAGATATTTGGCCGTATAGCTTTCCTTAACTTTGGCCACCTGTTCCGGCGTGCCCTGGGCTATAATCCGTCCGCCGCCGTCACCGCCTTCCGGACCGATGTCGATAATATAATCCGCGGTTTTGATCACGTCCAGATTATGCTCGATGACCACCACCGAGTTACCCTGTTCCACCAGTGTATGCAGCACTTTCAGCAGGCGGTTGATGTCCTCGAAATGCAAACCGGTGGTCGGTTCGTCAAGAATGTACAGCGTTTTGCCGGTCGCCCGCCGTGACAGTTCCTTGGAGAGCTTGATGCGCTGAGCTTCACCGCCGGAAAGGGTTGTTGCCTGCTGACCGAGATGAATATAACCCAGTCCCACTTTTTGCAGCAGTTCCAAACGGTTGCGGATGGACGGAATGGCATCGAAGAACTTATGCGCTTCGTCAACCGTCATATCCAGCACGTCGGCGATTGACTTGTCCTTATATTTGACTTCCAGTGTTTCGCGGTTAAAGCGTTTGCCTTTGCAGACGTCGCATTCAACATAAACGTCGGGCAGAAAGTGCATTTCGATTTTGGTAACGCCGTCTCCCTTGCAGGCTTCGCAGCGGCCGCCGGCAACGTTAAACGAAAAACGCCCGGCCGAATAGCCGCGGGCCTTGGCCTCCGGCAGCCCGGCAAACCAGTCGCGGATATAGGTGAACAAACCGGTATAGGTAGCCGGATTGGAGCGCGGTGTCCGTCCGATCGGCGATTGGTCGATATCAATAATTTTGTCGATGTTCTCCAAACCGATAATCTTGTCATAAACGCCGGTCTGCTCACGGGAGCCGTTAAGTTCTTTGTTCAGCCCTTTGAACAGGGTTTCCAAAATCAGCGAAGACTTGCCTCCGCCGGAGACGCCGGTCACACAGGTGAATGTTCCCAGCGGAATTTTCAGCTCAACGTTTTTCAGATTATTGGTGCGGGCGCCTTTGACGCCGACAAATTTGCCGTTGCCTTTGCGGCGCTTGGCCGGAACTTCAATCTGCCGGGTACCGTTCAGATATTGGGCCGTCAGACTGTTCGGATTATGCAAAACTTCTTCCACCGTACCCTTGGCCGTAACAAAACCGCCTTGCTCGCCGGCGCCGGGCCCCATGTCAACCAGATAATCGGCGGAACGGATGGCGTCTTCATCGTGTTCAACCACAATAACCGTATTGCCGATGTCCCGCAGCCGGGTCAGCGTTTCCAGCAGCCGGTCGTTGTCGCGCTGGTGCAAACCGATGGAAGGCTCGTCCAGAACATACATGACCCCGGTCAGTCCCGAACCGATTTGCGAGGCCAGACGAATGCGCTGGGCTTCGCCGCCGGAAAGCGTGCCAGACTGGCGGGACAGGGTCAGATAATCCAGCCCCACATTGTTTAAAAAGGTGAGGCGGTCAATAATCTCTTTGAGAATTTTATGGGCGATTTCCGCCTTCTTCGGCGTCAGTTGTTCCTCCACGCCCATAAACCATTCTCTGGCCTTTTTTATCGACATGTCCGAAGCGTCCATAATGTCCAGCCCACAGATTTTAACTGCCAATGCTTCGGGTTTCAGGCGTTTCCCGTGGCAGAATTCGCAAGGGGCGGCAGACTGATATTTGGAAAATTCTTCGCGCACCCAGGATGAATCCGTTTCCAGAAAACGCCGTTCCATATTCGGAATAACGCCCTCAAAAGGCTTGTCCGAAACAAAAGAACTGTAATACATCGGCACGCAGACATTGCCGGAACCGTATAAAATGATTTCCTTGGCTTTTTCCGGCAGGTCTTTCCACGGCGTTGCCGGAGAAATGTTCAGAAAATCGCACAGGGAGGTAATCGCCTGATTGTGGAATGACGAGCGAAAGCCGTCCCACGGAGCAATGGCGCCTTTATTCAGGCTGAGGTTGGAATTGGGGATAATCAGTTCCGGATCCATATACAGCTTGGCGCCGATACCGTCACAGTGCGGACAGGCTCCGAACGGGTTATTGAAAGAAAACAGCCGCGGTTCAATTTCCTCAATCGTAAAGCCGGAAACCGGACAGGCGAATTTGGAGGAGAAAACCGTCCGCTCGCCGCTGTCGGCTTTTTCGACATAAACGATGCCGTCGCTGAGTTTTAGACCGGTTTCCAATGATTGAGCCAGACGCTCGCTCATGCCTTCTTTGATAACCAGACGGTCAATCACGACTTCAATGTCGTGCTTCAGATTTTTGTTCAGAGACGGAACTTCTTCAATGGTGTACATTTCCCCGTCGATTTTCAGACGCTGGTATCCCTGCCGCTGCAAGGCGTCAAATTCTTTTTTGAATTCGCCTTTTTTGCCGCGGGCAATCGGAGCCAGCAGCAAAAGCTTGGTACCGATGGGAAATTCTTCAATCTTGTCAACCATCTGCGAAACCGTCTGCGATTCAATCGGCAGGCCGGTTGCCGGAGAATAGGGCGTTCCCGCTCTGGCCCACAGCAGCCGCATGTAGTCATAAATTTCGGTCACCGTTCCCACGGTTGAACGCGGGTTGTGCGAGGTTGTTTTCTGTTCGATTGAGATAGCCGGCGACAAGCCTTCAATCGAGTCGACGTCAGGCTTTTTCATCAGCTCCAGAAACTGGCGGGCATAAGCCGACAGGCTTTCCACATAACGGCGCTGCCCTTCGGCATAAATTGTGTCAAACGCCAATGACGATTTGCCCGAGCCGGACAGTCCGGTCACCACCGTCAGCTTGTTTTTGGGAATGGATATGTCAATATTTTTAAGGTTGTGCTCGCGCGCGCCTTTAATCTCAATGTAATCGTTCATTCAATCAAATCTCCTGCCCGACAATATAGTGATTTGCAAAAGAAAAGGCAATAAAAAACAATTGCCTCCGCGGCGCGGAGAAAGCAGAACCGATAAAAAACTTGCATTTTAGAGGGGCTTATACTATTATCCGCATCATAAACATTAACAACCAGCGAATTGTATGCTTAAAAACAGTCTGAAAATAGCTCTTTTTTTTAGCTTTCTGTTCGCACCGAATGCTCGTTCAGCCTTAAATATCGGGGTTATTGCCCCCCTGGCGGGAGAATATCAGAAAGTCGGAGAAGAACTTGTCTCCGGGGTGCGCACGGCCGTGGATGAAATTAATTCCCAGGGCGGTTTAAAAGGAGAGAAAATCAACTTAATCATGGTCGATGACCAGTGCGATGACCGTATTGCCGTATCCACGGCGCAGATGATGGCGGTCAACGTCTCCGAACGCGATAAAATGTCGCTGGTGATTGGTCCGTACTGTTCCAATGCCTTGCAGAAAATTGCCGGCATCTATGCCAAAGCCGGAATTTTGCAGATTATTCCCACCTCTGTCAGCACCAGTATTCAAAACGGAAATTATAAGGGACTGGTTAAAATGGTCGGCTATAAAACGCGTCAGGCCGGCGATTATTTCAAATTCTATCAGGACCATTTTCCCGACCGTAAAGTGGCGTTGATTTATGACCGGAATGACAAAGACGTTGTCGAGGTTGCCGCCGCAGTTCAGAAACTTTTTGCCGATGCGGGAAAAACGGCCGCTTTCCAGTCATACAACTTTCAAAACTATGATGACGATTATGACCGCATCGCCGAAGACGTTATCCGCGACGGCAATAAAATTGCCTATATCATGGGTAAGTCCAAACGTGTGGCGCGTATGGCCAAAAGCCTGAAATCCGAGCGGGAAGACTTTATCATCTTTGTCAACAAATATCAGGCGCAGAAAGATTTTCGCGATGCCCTCGGCAAAAGGGCCGAAGGAACCTTTGTCCTCTCGCTGCCCACTCTGAAAGACAGTCCCGACTTTGCCGAAACGCTGGTAAAGCTGCGCCTGCTCGGCGTGGAACCGGAAGGGCTTTCGGTTTACGGCTATTCGGCGGTTCAGCTCTGGCAGGAGCTGGTACGCAAAGCCGATTCGTTCAAATATGACAAATTGGCGCGCGCACTGGCCGAAAACAAGTTCGACACCGGCTGGGGCGAGATGATGTTTAACAACGGCGACCCCAGCAATTCAATCAGTTACGGCATTTATCAAATCCGTAACGGGGAATATACACAGGTCTATTGATTTCGGTTTTCATCTGAAAGAAATCAATATATAATTCCCGCAGTTTTAATTTTAAGAATAGGTACATCACAATGGTTGGAAGTATTAATAAAGTAATTTTAGTCGGTAATTTGGGGGCAGACCCGAAAGTTGCAAACACCGCCAGCGGCACCAAGGTTGTCAACCTGAACATTGCCACTTCGGACAGCTGGAAAGACAAGCTCTCCGGCGAACGCAAGGAAAGAACGGAATGGCACCGCGTTGTCATTTTCAACCCGCAGTTAGCTGATGTTGCCGAAAAATACCTGCGCAAGGGCTCCAAAGTTTATCTGGAAGGCCAGCTGCAAACCCGCAAATGGGAAGATAATAACGGTCAGGAAAGATACACCACCGAGATTGTTCTGCAAAACTTCTCCGGCAATATGGTTCTGCTTGACGGCCGCGGTGACGGTGTTCCCGCCGGCGGCAATGATGTCTTCTCCGGTTCGGCCTCCAATGCCGGCTGGGACAGCTCTCCCGCTGCGGCACCGGCTGCCGATCTGGATGACGATATCCCGTTCTAAAGGTTTATATTTGAAAAAAGAGGTTCCGCCGGAACCTCTTTTTTTTGGCTATGCCTCTTTGGGCCGAAGCTCGATATGAAGCTGCAAATTGTTGCTTTCTAAAACTTTGCGTATGGAATGCCAGCGCGGCGCCCCCTGAGAGGGCAAACCGAGTTCCACCTTTTCCAGCTCTTTCGGCGAGATGCCGCATCTTTTGCAAAAAACTTCGGTGCTGAGTTTATATTTGTGACGATAGCAAAAAATCTGAAATCCGATCATCCGTTTGGCTGCGCGTTGCGGATATTGGGATTTTGAACAATAGCTATATGCAGACATGATTTTTATCCTTGTAGATTTTGTTTATATTAAAAAAGTGTGGGAGCTAAACACAGCCTACAAGAAACTGCCTGCCTATTCAGTATATTCGGACAGACTCCCACCTAAGATGGAATTTAGTAAATTCTTGTAGCAGAGTGTTTAGCTCTTAAAGCCATTTTTACAGGCAAAAGGTTAATAAGTCAATAATGCCCGTCCGTAGTCATCAAAAAAAGGCTTTTTTTTGCGTTTTGAAACAATTCACGTTAACCTTTTGCCGGCGGAAATTTTGCCAAATCGAAAATAAGGCCCTTTTTTTGCCCATACAGAGGGGAAGGGTGTTTATAAGTTCACGAATTCGTTAGAATTAAATCTTCGCTTCTGCTATCATCGGGACAGTTTAAAAAAGAAAGGTAATTAAAGTGACTGAAGAAAATATGCCTGTAGTCGGTTCGAACGAAGACATTGCCCCGGTTGATATTTCGGAGGAAATGCGCCGTTCTTACCTTGATTACGCAATGAGCGTAATTGTTTCCCGCGCGCTGCCGGATGTCCGCGACGGACTGAAACCGGTGCACCGCCGCATTATTTATTCCATGTTTGAAAACGGTTATGACTATAACCGCCCGTTCCGTAAATCCGCCCGCATCGTCGGTGATGTTCTCGGTAAATATCACCCGCACGGCGACATCTCGGTTTATGAGGCAATGGTTCGTATGGCTCAGCCGTTCTCCATGCGGGTGCCGCTGGTGGACGGACAGGGCAACTTCGGTTCCATGGACGGTGACTCTGCCGCCGCCATGCGTTATACCGAAGCCCGCCTGGCCAAGGTTGCCCATTCGCTGATTGACGATATTGATAAAGATACCGTCGATTTTATGCCCAACTATGATGAAACCCTGCAGGAACCGACCGTTTTGCCGGCATCTTATCCGAACCTGCTGGTTAACGGCGCCAACGGTATCGCCGTCGGTATGGCCACAAACATTCCGCCGCATAACCTCGGCGAAGTTTTGGATGCCTGCTGCGCTTATATTGATAATCCGGAAATCAGCATCGATGATTTGATTAATATTGTTCCCGGCCCTGATTTTCCGACCGGCGGTCTGATTCTGGGTTACGGCGGAGCCAAGTCCGCTTATTACACCGGCCGCGGCTCGGTGATGATGCGCGCCAAGGCTACTATTGAGGAGTTATATAAAGACCGCGAAGCGATTATCGTTCATGAAATTCCCTATCAGGTAAACAAGGCGGCGCTGATTACCCGCATTGCCGAACTGGTTAAAGAAAAGAAAATCGAGGGAATTTCCGAAATCCGCGATGAATCCGACCGCCAGGGTGTCCGCGTGGTTATCGAAATCAAACGCGATTTCCAGGCTGATGTTGTCTTGAACCAGCTCTACAAATTCACGCCGCTGCAAACCAGTTTCGGTATGAATATGCTGGCGATTAACAACGGCCGCCCGATGATGATGAATTTGAAAGACATCATTCAGGCCTTTGTCGAATTCCGCGAAGAAATTATCCGCCGCCGCACGATTTTTGAGCTTAACAAAGCCCGCGACCGCGCGCATGTCTTGGTCGGCTTGGCCATTGCCGTTGAAAACATCGACCCGGTCATTGAATTAATCCGCAATGCGCCCAATCCGCAGGAAGCCAAGGACGCCTTGCTGCGCAAAGCCTGGCCGGCGGGAGAGGTTGAAACGCTGGTTAAGCTGATTGACGAACCCGACCGTAAGGTTGAAAACGGAACTTACCGCCTTTCTGAAGCTCAGGCCAAAGCTATTCTTGATTTGAAATTGCAGCGCCTGACCGGTTTGGAGCGCGACAAAATCCATGAGGAATTAATCACTATCGGCGAAGAAATCAAAGAATGCCTGTCGATTTTGGCCAGCCGTGAAAAACTTTACGGCATTATGCGTGACGAATTTGTTGCTATTCGCGATGAATATGGCACGCCGCGCCGCACCAAAATTGAAGACATTGAGTATGATACCGACATTGAATCGCTGATTCAGCGTGAAGAAATGGTGGTTACCGTTACCGAAGCCGGCTATATCAAACGCGTGCCGCTGAATGCCTATAAAGCGCAGAAACGCGGCGGCAAAGGCAAGTCGGGCATGGCGACCAAAGACGAAGATTTCGTTACCCGTCTGTTTGTGGCTTCCACCCACACGCCGGTACTGTTCTTCTCCTCCAAGGGACTGGTTTACAAAATGAAGGTTTACAAGCTGCCGCTCGGTTCGCCGACCTCCAAAGGCAAGCCCTTTATTAACCTCCTGCCGCTGGATGAAGGCGAAACCATCACCACGGTTATGAAACTGCCGGAGTGTGAGGATGACTGCAAAGATATGTCGATTATGTTTGCCACCTCACAGGGCAATGTCCGCCGCAACTCGCTGATGGACTTTGTCAACGTCCAGAGCAACGGTAAAATTGCGATGAAACTTGATGAAGGCGACAAACTGATCAACGTCCGCATCTGTCATGAAGACAATGATATTATGCTGGCAGCCCGCAGCGGTAAATGCATCCGCTTCCCGGTTACCGACGTCCGCGTCTTTGTCGGCCGTAATTCAACCGGTGTCCGCGGCATCAAGCTGGCGGAAGGCGATGAAGTCATCTCCATGTCTATCTTGCTTCACAGTGACGCCACCTCGGAAGAACGTGATGAATATGCCCGCATTGCCTCTGCAATTAAGCGTATTTCCGCCGAACGCGGCGATGACAGCTGCGTCAGCCCGGAAGATACCGGCCTGCTTAATGTTCTCACCACGGAAAAATACAAGGAAATGGCCGAACGCGAGCAGTTTATCCTCTCCGTTACTTCCACCGGCTACGGCAAACGCACGTCTTCTTATGAATATCGTGTAACCGGCCGCGGCGGTCAGGGTATCGCCAATATGGAAATGTCTGCCCGCAACAAGGAAATTGTCAGCTCTTTCCCGATTGAGGACGATAACCAGATTATGATGGTTACCGACGGCGGCAAATTAATCCGTATGCCGGTCAAAGACATTCGTATCGCCGGCCGCAAGACGCAGGGCGTTATCCTCTTCCGCACGGCCGAAAATGAACGAGTTGTTTCCGTAACCTGGCTTGATGCCGATGACGGTGATGACGACGAGCTGGAAGAAGAAACCGGCAGCGAAGTTTTGGGTGACAGCGTTGCCGAACCCGAAGATAACTTCGATGAAGTCAGCGAACCGGAAACCGGTGCCGACAATAACGACGAATAAACCCGTTCGTTGCTCTCACAAAACCCCGCCTGAAAAGACGGGGTTTTTACGTATTTTGATGGCGGCAAACAAGTATTGACAAAATTTTTCCGAAATGTTAATCTGAACTTCAAAATTTTATTACTTAAAAATTATTAACCGTAAATATTTTAACAATGAAGAATTTCAGTGAACAAGAAGTTCGCAGCGATATGCTGGCGAACTATGGTTGCAGCGTGCCTGTGTATTTCAAAATTTTGAAATGCCGGAAAGATTTTGACCGCTTTCCTTATTTTTACATCAGCGGTAAAGAGTATATTTTATGGATTTATGCCAATCCGCGCCACCCGGAAGATACGACCAATGTCGCCATTCCCGGGGTGGAAGGGTTTAAGGAAATTCCGAAAGAGATTTTCGGCGATTTTACCAAAGCAAAAGATGCCGTGATCTATGCCCTTTACAAAGAAGATGTCATTCCGCAGGATTATTCCGGTTTCAAACGCGTTTTCTGCCGAAACAAGGCCGATTACCGTGTTGTTCGGGATTTTGGTCGCGGTGTGACGCTGATACCGGCCGAGCGGCTCTCCAAGAAGTATATCTTTGCCCGGGCTCGTGAAAGCTTTGGTAAAGAAAATCTTTTTACCGTGGTTCCCCGCATTTTCGGAATCCCGGAACAAAAGAAAGCCTTTTGGGAAGTTATCTGGACGGTTCGGGAAAAGAACGGCCGAAAGAAAACTAACCGCCGCTATTATGATATCGTCGGCGGCGAATTTCAGGAGACGCCGTTCGGAATTCAGATTACCGACCGTATTCCGCTGGATCCCCACGGGCCGATAGTCTTTGTTGAAAATATTTGTTTCAAAAACGACGGCGAAAACCTGGGCTGGAGCCGTTAGGAAAGGGAGGGCGCAAGCCCTCTCTCTCTGCATGGAAATTATGTGTATTATTTAAAACTTAAAAGAGATGAAAAAAGAAATTTATGAAGCTGTTGAGCAGTTTTTCAATCAGCTTCCGCTTCCTCAGGAAGTGTCAGATTGTTGGCAGAATGTTACGAAAGAGATTCCTCTCCCCGCAGATATTGTGGTCTTGATGGATGATATGTACGACACGGTCGGCATGGCTTCCAGATTGCTGTATCGTATGCGGGAAAACAACATCCGCGTGCCTCTGTTTTATATCTTGGGCGGCAATAACCGCCTTTTGAATCAAAACGACGCGCTCGTGTTGCAGGCAACCGCCCTGAAACTGGGAATCAAATATCAAAATATCCGTATGTATCAGTACGCTTCGGACTGGAATGCCAAATTGGAAATTCTCAATGCGGAGGCTGCGGGAAAGAAGGTTGTTTTTGTAACCAGCCGTCTGGGCTACCTTCCTCTGCGCAAATCGCTGGAGCGTTCGGAATGTCTGTTTAGTTACGGTTTCAACGTTGCCTATGAAAAGCTGGAAGATGCTTTGACCTGGGTGAATGCCAATGCGGCTGCCGGCGGTTTGGCTCTGCTTCGCAAAATTTGCCGGCTTTATCAGGAAGAAGACATTCCTGAATTGCTTCGCGGTTACGGGCATTATACCTTTGTCGGCCGTTTGCGGGTTAAGTTCTCGGTGTGGCAGCATCGCCGCTCAATAAAACGGGAAAGGGAAATTATGATTCGCAGCTATCAGCGGCAGTTTCGCCGCCGGAACTGGGCTTATTGATTTCTTTTTCTCAGGTGAAAATAAAAAAACAGGCGCTTGGCGGCGCCTGTTTTTTTTATTTTAAAGATCAGATTTTGACAATGCCGTGCGTGAAGGCATAAATCGCCCACAGCGACAAAATGATGAATGCGAGAGCCAAAGCGCATTCTCTGGGCGTAAACGGTTTCTGGTTCGGGGCGGATTCCCGTCTGCCCCAGATATAAACCGGAATACCCAGCGTAACGATGACAACCGCCATCAGCAGGTAGTTCAAACCGGCGGCATAAATCAGCCACAGGGCATAGAACGAACCGAGAATACTGGTTATCAGCGCCGTTGAACGTCTGACGACGATTGAGGACGGATACTCGCCGTCTTCGCAAATCTTCCACAAATAAGCACAGGAGGCGAAGTAAGCGGGCAGAACCATTACGCCGGTGATGCTCAGCATAGTGTTCCAGGCATTGTTGGAAAAATAGACCAGCAAAATAAACAGCTGCATAGCCGAAGAAGTAACCCACAGCGAAACGCTGGGAGAACCGTTTTCGTTTTCCTTGGTGAAAACTTTTGGAAAGGTTCCGTTTTCGGCCGCAGCCTGCGGAATTTGTGCCGTTACCATTGTCCAGGCCAGCCAGCTGGTCAGAACCGAAACCAACAGGCCGATATTCATCAGCCAGGCGCCCCAGCGGCCGACAACTTTTTCCAGAATTCCGGCGGTGGAGGGGTTGGGAACGGCGGCCAATTGTTCCTGACTCATAAAGCCGTAGGGAATTAACGACAACAGAACATATACGACCAGACAGCCGATAAAGCCGAGCAGGGTTGCCTTGCCGACATCACTGGCTCGTTTGGCCCGGTTAGACATGACAACGGCACCCTCGATACCGATGAAAGCCCACAACGTCACCAACATGGTCGATTTAATCTGCGTGCTCAAATCGCCGAGCTTGGCTTTGGTCGCAATGGCTTCGCCCCAAAAATCAAAATCGAATTTTGAAAAGTGAAAAGCAAAAAGCATAATCAATATAAACAAAACCAGCGGAACGATTTTGACGATAGTGCCGATTGTGTTGACGATAGTCGCCTGCCTGATGCCTTTCAAAACCAGAAAATTAAAGCCCCAGATAATCAGGGAGCCGCCGATGATTGACAATAAATTATTTCCGCCGGCAAAATAAGGCGGGAAGAAATAATTCAGCGCGTCCATGGTAATCACGGCATAGCCGACGTTTCCGCAAACCTGGCACAGCCAGTAAGACCAGCCGATCGTAAAACCGACATAAGGGCCGAACCCCTGTCGGCTGTACATATAAATGCCGGTTGTCAAATCCGGCTTGGCCATTGAAAGAATACTGAAAGTGTTGGCAATGAAATAAATGCCGATGCCGGTAATAATCCAGGCCAGCAGAACCGCGCCGGCCGAAGCTCCGGCGGCCATGTTCTGCGGAAGAGAATAAATACCGCCGCCGATCATCGAGCTGACGACAATCGCTGCCAACGCCATAACCCCCAAACCGTTCGGATTGGTTTTTTCCGCGGCCGGGGAGGGAGCTGTTGTTTTGATATCAGCCATTTTTTCCTTCCTTATTATTTGATGATATTAAAAACAAGGCCCCGGCTTTTTCCCTCCCGGGAAAAGTCGGGACCGGCAGTTAAATTAAAGCTTCTGCGGCGGAACCGGCGTAAATTTGGCCGGATCGGCATGTTCAAAATTAAGAAATCCCAAAGCGGTCAGGCTGTAGCCGAACTGCTGGGTGATATTGACGTAGTTATGCCACATCTGGAATTCGGAATGCTTTTCCACGCCGCGGATTGACAATTCATGATTCAGCGATTTGGTCAGCCACATTTCGGCATGGCCTCTGGCAATGTCGTCATCAATCTGGGTGTCGAAAAATTCAACATATTCGGCAGCCCAGCCGCCGATGAGTTCGCCGTTTTTGTCTTTGCCCCAGCAGACGCCCAGGCCGGTGGCAATGGCTTTGTGCTGGTCGCGGCTGGCGCCGTGTCCGGCCATAATAACTTCCAGAACCGCGCCGTGTTTGAACTGTTTGACAATGTCGTCGTTAATCGGAACAATATTGCCGTACATCTCTTTCGGCAGAACGGAAGTGTAAGGAACAACGTTAAAATTTTCGATTCTTGCTTCCAGCAGGGCGGAATCATAGCAGAAAGTTTCAAACGGCTGCGGCGGAATGCCGTCGTCTGCTTGTCCGGCTCCTCCGGTGATGAATGCCATGGTTGGAAAACGTACGCCTTCAGTCATCTTGATTTCTCCTTAAAAATGTTTAATTTTTGCTGTAATTAATCGCATGGCTAAAGGTAGTAATGATGTTTGGCTTTTCAATGTCATTAAAAAATAAGTAGTAGTTGCAAACATTCTGAAATATCCACAACTCTGTAAAATATCAAAAGATTATTGTATTTTTTGAGCAATTTATAGTAATTTCAAGCCAAGATTAATTTAAATGACAAGGTGAAATAAATGTTATTCAAAAACAAATTGTTGGCAGCTGCCGCCGCATTTTTGGCATTAACATCCTGCAATGATGAAAATTCAGCTTCTTCGGCTGCACAGCAGATACCGACGGTATCCGCCGTCAGGGTCGAACCGAAAGACATTCCCCTGACTTTTGAATATGCCGCCCGTGCACAGGGCTCCAAGGAAACCGAGGTTCGGGCCCGCGTCGGCGGTATTTTGCTGAAACGCAACTACGTCGAAGGCTCAACCGTTAAAGAAGGCGACGTTTTGTTTGAAATTGATCCCGAGCCTTTCAAAGTGGCGCTGGAACAGGCCAAAGCCTCTCTGGCGCAGAACAAGGCGCAGCTGAAAGCGGCCGAAACCCAGTGGGCGCGTATTTCCAAGCTTTTTGAACAACGCGTTGTCAGTGAAAAATCGCGTGATGATGCGCTTGCCAATCTGGATTCATTGCGGGCGTCAACCCAGCTGGCCAAGGCTCAGGTGGACAAAGCCCAGCTTGATTTAGGCTATACCACGGTCAAAGCGCCGATCAGCGGCGTAACCAGTATGGAAGCCCAGTCTGAAGGCAGCCTGATTGCCACGACGGACAGTTCCAGCCTGCTGACGACAATAACTCAGCTTGACCCGATGTATGTCATTTTTTCGGCCTCCGAAAACGAAATTCTGGCTCTGACCAATCTGGTTGAGCGCGGTCTGGTAACCAATCCGCAGAATACGAAAGACATTAAAGCTAAAGTTAAATTCGGCGATGACACGCTTTATAAATATGACGGTGAAATCAACTTCATTAATCCCAGTATTGACGAAAGCACCGGAACCATCAAGCTGCGCGCCGTTTTTCCCAATCCCCAAGGCCGCCTGCGCCCGGGACAGTTTCTGCGGCTGTTTATGGAAGGGCTGACCCGCGTCAACGCGTTGGTCGTTCCTCAGGAGGCGATTATTCAGGGTTCCGATTCCGCTTATGTTTACCGTGTTAATCCTCAGGGCGTGGTTGAAAGTGTAAACGTTCAAACCGGCTTAACGACCAAAGATGGCGGTTGGATTATTGATTCGGGCTTAAATCCCGGTGATGTGGTCGTTACCAGCGGCGTTATGAAAATTCGTCCCGGAATGACCGTCAAAACAAACATTTCGGCTGAAGACAAACCCGAGGAAGCCGTAGAAAGATAGGCCGTTAAAACCATATTGAGAGGGATAAAAGCATGTTTTCCAAGTTCTTCATCGAGCGGCCGATTTTTGCGACCGTTATTTCGCTGGTGATTATCTTAGCCGGATTGGTTTCGATAAAGGTTCTGCCGATTGAACAGTATCCGAGCATCGTTCCGACGGAAATTCAGATTTCGGCCACCTATCCGGGAGCCACGGCCGAAGTTTTGGCCGATACCGTTGCCGCGCCGATTGAGCAGGAATTGAACGGCGTCAAAAATATGATTTACATGTATTCGACCGCCACCTCTCAGGGATATCTGACAATCGGTGCCGTGTTTGACATCGGAACCGACCCCGATCAGGCGACAATCGACGTCAACAACAAAGTACAGATGGCAACGCCTAAACTGCCGAGCGAAGTAACCAAACAAGGTGTCACCGTGCAGGAAAAATCGAACTCGATTTTGCAGGTTGTGACCATGCGCTCCACCAGCAAGCGTTATGATACGGTTTTTGTTTCCAACTATGCCTTGCTGAACGTTCTGGATGAATTGAAACGAATCAAGGGTGTCAGCGATGCCTCGCTGTTTGCTTCGCAGGATTATTCGATGCGCATTTGGCTGAGCCCGGATAAATTGGCCGATTACAACCTGACCCCTCAGGACGTGATTGCCGCCATTCAGGAGCAGAACTCCCAGTTCGCCGCCGGACAGTTTGGCCAGGAACCGATGGATGAATATCTGGCCTATACTTATTCGGTCAACACCAAAGGACGTCTGGTTGACGAAAAAGAATTCGGCGACATTATTCTCCGCAGCGATGAAAAGGGCGGTATGCTCCGCCTGAAAGACGTTGCCCGTATCGAACTCGGCGCACAGGATTACAGCGTGTCTTCCAAATTTAACGGCGAAGATGCGGTTGCGTTTGCAATTTATCTGCAGTCAAACGCTAATGCTCTCGATACTGCCGCCGCGGTCAGAGACAAATTGGAAGAACTTTCCAAACGTTTCCCGGAAGGAATTGTTTATGAAATTCCGTATGATACGACTTTATTCGTTAAACAGTCCATCAACGAAGTGGTTCACACTTTTATGGAAGCGGTGGTTCTGGTTATTCTCGTCGTTTATCTCTTTTTGCAGAATATGCGGGCGACGCTGATTCCGATTCTGGCGGTTCCTGTATCGATTATCGGTGCATTCGCAGGTATGTACGCTTTGGGCTTTTCAATTAACCTGCTGACGCTTTTCGGTCTGATTCTGGCTATCGGTATCGTGGTGGATGATGCGATTATCGTGCTGGAAAACGTTGAACGCCTGATGGACGAGGAGGGGCTTTCGCCGAAAGAAGCGGCCATCAAATCAATGGAAGAAGTTTCCGGCCCGGTTGTTGCCGTTGCTCTGGTTTTGGCCTCGGTGTTTATTCCGATTGCCTTTTTAGGCGGCATGACCGGTGTTATGTATAAGCAATTTTCGGTAACCATTGCCGTTTCTGTGTTGATTTCGGCGCTGGTTGCGTTGACTTTGACCCCGTCGCTCTGCGCGCTGATTATCAAACGCAGAACTAAAAAAGAAGAACCGCACGGTTTCTTCAAATGGTTCGACGACTTTTTCCAGAAAATTACCGATATCTATCTGGCGGTGGTTCGTTTCTTCCTCAATAACCGTAAAACCGCGGTTTTGGGATATACGGCGATTATTGCCAGCATTATCTGGATGTTTAAGCTTATTCCGGGCGGTTTGGTACCGATGGAAGATATGGGCTCGCTGTTAATGGCTTATGATATGCCGGCGGCCGCCTCCTTGCAGCGAACCGAAAAAATGACCGACGAGGTCTCCAAACTGTTGTTGGAGAACCCCAATGTCGAGAGTTTAACGACGGTTAACGGCTTTAATATGCTGTCCTCCAGCCAAAACACTTATTCAGGCATCAGCTTTATTACCCTGAAAGACTGGAACCTGCGTAAAGCGGCTTCGCAAAGTGCAGATACCCTGAGTCAGGTTTTCACCGGCTATGGAATGAGCCAGCCCGAAGGCATCGGCTATGCGTTCAGTATGCCGCCGATTATGGGTATGAGCACGACCGGCGGTTTTGAAGCCTATATCCAAAACCGTGCCGGCCATACGCCGCAGGAACTGATGGCCGAAACTCAGAAGTTTGTTGAAGCAGCCAATAAAAACCCTGCTTTGAGCAATGTCCGTACTACTTTTTCGGTTTCGACCCCGCAGTACCAAATTGATTTGGACCGGGAAAAAGCCCGAGTAATGAATGTGTCGATTGATGCGATTTATACCGTTATGCAGTCCACTTTCGGCAATGTTTACGTTAATGACTTCACCTATCAGGGGCGCAATTTCCGCGTAACGGTTCAGTCCGAGGCCAAATTCCGCCGCACGCCGGATGATTTGCGTTATGTTTACGTCAAGTCTAATGACGGGCAGCTGGTTCCGTTGTCAACACTGATAAAAGTCAAACGCGTTACCGGCCCTGAACTGATTAACCGTCTGAACATTTTCCCCGCTGCCAAAGTAATGGGCGATCCGGCTCCGGGATATTCTTCCGGTCAGGCGATTGCCGCAATGGATGAAACTGCGGATGCTGTCTTGGATAAGGATTATTCGCTTGCCTGGATCGGTTCAGCTTTTCAGGAAAAACAGACCGGCGGCGCGTCCAGTCAGGCGTTTATCTTCGGTATCATCATGGTCTTCCTGATTCTGTCGGCGCAATATGAAAAGTGGTCACTGCCGATGGTTGTCATCCTGTCCGTTCCTTTTGCCGTCAGCGGTGCGCTTTTGGCAACATTGCTCCGCGGAACTCAGAACGACCTTTATTTCCAGGTCGGTTTGGTTACCTTGATTGGTTTGGCCGCGAAAAACGCCATTCTGATTGTCGAATTTGCCGTTATGCAGGTTCAGGCCGGTCTGAGTTATGCCAATGCGGCAATTGAGGCGGCCAAGCTGCGTTTCCGCCCGATTGTCATGACTTCTCTGGCCTTTACGCTCGGCGTTGTACCTTTGGCAACCAGTACCGGCGCCGGAGCTGCCAGCCGCCATGCGATTGGTACCGGTTTAATCGGCGGTATGTTAATGTCAACTTTCGTTGCGACCTTGTTTGTCCCGATGATGTTTGCCATTATCGGCGAAACCTTTGATGAAGAGAACATTGCCCGCCGCAAAATCAAAAAACGGGCAATCAAAAAAGGCCGCCCGTTGCTGAAAGACAAGCGGAACTGAAAAGAGCCCTCCGGGGCTCTTTTTTTATGGTAAAATTTAACTAAAGTCTTTGTCATTGCTTACTTCAGGGCTGTTATTCTATACAGTCATTGCTTTTCTTCCTCTAAGCAGTCATTGTTCTGCCTTTCTCTCCCTTGTCATTGCCGGCACCTCTCTCTGTCATTACCCGACTTGATCGGGTAATCTCTTTGCCGCTGCCGCCAATTTTCCGGATGCCTCGGTCAAGCCGGAGCATCCATTTATTACCCACTTCCTCTCAGCAGTCATGCCCCGGCTTGACCGGGGCATCTCCCGGCTTTTCCCTTGTCACCTATTGCCTCACCCGCCGGGAACAGCCAGACCGGGCAATCGGAATTCGCTCGTTCCGCGTGAATAAACTGCCGCGGGAGGGTGTTGTCATTCCATAGTAAAAACCATGCTGTTTTTAATCTGACATTTCCTCGGGTACGACCAGTTGAAAACAGGCGAAACACTATTAAATCTAAGCAGTACCGCGTAGAAGGAATAGCCAAAAAATCTTGTGAGGTTAATAAATTATTGACACTAGCCCTCTCTTGTGGCATTCTGTAAGTGATATGGTTTCAGTTATAGAGAGGTGTATGATGAAAGTTCTTCCTTGGTTCGCGCTGTTATTTGCTTGTACAGCTGTTCCCGCCGACGCTCATTTGACGTTTGCCGGAACTCCAAAAACCGACCTTTTCTCATCCGCCCGCCTCATAGATACGAATCAAAGCCAAAGTCTTGAAGCCGTATCAACGGCAGACGGAAATCTCCGTCTGCCCTCCTATAAGCTCGCCGGCGTCTATTTCATTACCGGCAATAACGGACAGACTTTTGACAACGAGGCTAAGGACAATGACTTTACCGACCCTACCGGCGACAACTGCAAACGTCTCGGCTTTGCCGTTACTTCCTGTGCCTCCGGTTTGTTTAACCGTGCCTGTCCTTATAATGACAGGATTTATGACAAATGCTGCGAGGCCTCTTATACTTATGAGGCTTCAAACTGTCCTGCTCCCCGCAAACTGAGTTCGGAGACCTGCGGCGGCAAACACCGCTGTTACTGTGACACCGCGCAGTATCCTTTCGCCTCCTGCAACGACCCCCAGATTAAAGGAAATGCCTGTACCGATGACGGCGGCACCAGATATGCGACCTGCGTCTGCCCCAATCCCGTCTCAACTCCGTACGGCTGTGAAACTTATTATGCCGCTCCCTGCGGAAGCGTCTGCAAGAAAGCCTATGCCGACAACTGCCGCAACCGGACTGCGGTTCAAACCCCGTATGGCTGTGAGAAATATTTTGCTGACTGTTCTTCCAAATGCGAAAAGGCTTATTCCGATAATTGCAGAAATCGAACAGCGGTAATAGCCTCTTGCCCCGCGAATGCAACCTGTACCTATTTTGGAGATTGTAAATCCAAAATCCAATCATGGAGTTGTAACTCTGGCTATGTAAAGTCCGGTAACTCTTGCATTGTTGAAAATCCGTGTCCGGGTTATGAAAAAAAGAGCAGTTGTTCGAATAAATATTATACGAAAGAGGTCTGCAGTAAAGACAGTTCCTACATCAAATGTACGGCAACCTGCGGTTCACGGATAGTTGATGATAATCCGTCTTATACCGTAGATGAATACGGAAGCGGCGTCGTTGTGATTACCAAAGACGGAACATATCTCCCGGGGAATATCGTTTACTCTAATATTAATTTTCCGCAGTATGCGGAGTGTAAGGCCTTGCCTAAACCTAAAATTACTTTAAGTGCCAGCAACGGACGTGCGGCAAGCCTTTCCAAAGAAAGAATGGAGAATATTGATATTGTGGTCAATTTCACTCCGTTTACGGCTCCGGAATATTGTTCAAACGCAAGCAGTTTCAGAAACTCGTCTTTCTGTAACGGCAGTTCCTCCGGCTATGGTACTGACTGCGAAACGAAAAGCGGCTGTATGTCCGAAGAATATTGCCGGAGTTACAGTTGGCAGTGTCAAACATATTATGAAACAATGACCAAATACGGCTACATAGATTTATGCAATATTGCCGAAAATTATGACAGCTATTGTTCTGCTCCGCAAAATCCGACAATCGGGTTGGAATTGGATCCGGCCAAACGGGTCAGAACCGAAACCTATACTAACAACGGCAAAAGCAGTACGCGTTACTTCTATGAAGGCACTTATAAAAACGTTAATATAACAGTAAACGGAAATCCTCAAATTGCCGTTGAAATCGGTGGCGGTGCTCATATTGATAAAACGGTTAAATTTGAAGGCAGCAATTCCATCAGCGGCGGCAGCCGGTATAGTGTCTGGGCCAGAGGACATAATACCTACGCATATGGTATTGTCCGCGGCGTTCTGCAGGTTAATTCCGGTGCAACATTATCTTTGGGAAAAGCAGCCTGCATTTACAATCAGTGGAACGGAGCAGTTGTCCGAAACGGCACGATTTCCGGAACCGTGACACAAAACTGCAGTACCTATACTCTGAAATGGTAAGGATATAAAAAAGCCCCTCTTTGGAGGGGCTTTTTTTATATCCAAATATTTAGCTTCGTTAGTCTCAATAAACCTCATTGCTCATATTATATTGACATTACTTGCCGA
>ENA-UONY01001044-UONY01001044.1-human-gut-metagenome-genome-assembly--contig:-CS9-NODE-1044-length-26270-cov-5.775701_pt1 | contig 26270 bp, 29 predicted proteins | sample MGYA00242465_ERZ724012 | MGnify/ENA metagenome assembly ERZ724012 | reverse complement strand
TTTTATATCTTCCTTGGCCGTCTCTAAATAAATTTTCGTATTATCATCCAACTCTACCTCAATAAAGTTACACATTTATAAACACTCTCCCTACCCTATTAGAATTATAATATTTAAACTATTATATTCGCTTTGTAATGCCATTATATACCATTTTTAGACAAAAATCAATAGATTTATTCATATTTATGTAAAAAATCTTATATTTTTTACAATATTAACAAAATATATTTGGTACAAATAACAAAAGCGACTGAGAGTGAGTTTTTCACCTTTTATTTCTCCTTTACTCAATAAAAATCCGTTTATATTGACAATAAAACTTATATCCAGAATTTTTTATATGTAAATCACTGCCACCTTCAGATTTCCGTACATTTCATTCAGAGTAAATTAATTCTCCAGACCATCTGTCAAATAAATCCTTCAGTACGTCCATTATCAGATTGCTTGTGATCTGAGCGCAGTAGGCAAAGGATATTTGTTATATGATATAAACCTAAAGGTTAAAGCGTAGAAACTATTTTATACTTCACAAGCAGATAAATCCGGGATATAATAGAGATATCAAAACACGAACCAATGGTTCTGAAACGGAGGTCTTATCATGGAATATATTACATTAAACAATGGTATCAAAATGCCTATGCTGGGTTATGGTGTGTATCAGGTTACAAAAGACGAATGCAAGCGATGTGTACTGGACGCACTGGAAACAGGCTATCGTCTGATTGACACAGCTCAGAGCTATTTTAATGAGGAAAAAGTCGGACAGGCACTGGCAGAGTCCGGCATTCCCAGAAGAGATATTTTTCTCACCACTAAAGTCTGGGTAGAGCATTACGGCTATGAGGAAACAAAAAAATCTGTGTACATTTCCCTTGAAAAATTGAAAACAGAATACCTTGACCTAATGCTGCTACACCAACCTTTTGCCGATTATTATGGTGCATACCGTGCACTGGAAGACCTGTATACCGAAGGCGTAATCCGTGCAATTGGTGTTTCCAACTTTTATCCGGACAGACTTGTGGACATTGCAAATTTTGCCCGTATTGTCCCTATGGTCAATCAGGTGGAAACACATCCGCTGAATCAGCAGACAGAAGCTATGAAGTGGATGAAAAAATATGATGTGCAGATTGAGGCATGGGCACCTTTCGGTGAAGGCAGAGGCGGTTTGTTTGAAAATGATGTACTGACTGCCATCGGAAAAAAATACAATAAAACTGCTGCTCAGGTTATGCTGCGCTGGAATTTGCAGCGTGGAGTGGTAGTACTTCCAAAATCCACTCACAAGGAACGAATGGAGCAAAATTTCAATGTATTTGACTTTTCTTTGACAGAAGAAGATATGCAGAAAATTGCTGCAATGGATACACAGACAAGTGCATTTTTCTCACACTATGACCCAAACATGGTAGAATGGTTTGCGAAAATGGTAGAGGAGCGAAAGCAGCAGCATGACAGTTCCAAAGAGAAGAAAAACTGGTAAAGTCTGTTTTCTGAATACGTAATCCTGCTATGGAAGGAGTACAACATCTTTTATCTGATGCACGGAGGTTAGAGTAATGAAATAAATACGTTCAGAACTCCGGACAATACTTCCAATTTCACGGAAATCATGAAATGGTTGTTCAATCATTAAAAGGAGGTTTTCTTATGAAAAAACGATTATATGTGACTGTTGTAATATTTATTTGCTCAGTAATATCTGTCTTTCCGGTTAGTGCAGATACAGCAATAACACAAAGCCTGTCAGAATCCAAAACCCTGGTTGCCTACTACTCTGCCAGCGGAACTACCGACCGGATTGCACAATTCATTGCAGAAGAAATGAATGCTGATACGTTTGTCATCACTCCGGTTGACGAATACACAGATGCTGACTTAGACTGGACAGATTCTTCCAGCCGTGTGGTAACAGAACACAATGATCCGAACCGACATACAGAACTTGTCACAGTAACGCCTGAAAGCTTTGACAATTATGACAATATTTTTATCGGTTATCCCATCTGGTGGCAGGAAGCTGCATGGGTAGTCAATGACTTTGTAACGGAAAATGATTTCACCGGAAAAAATGTCATTCCGTTCTGCACATCCATGAGTTCTCCATTAGGCGAAAGCGGCACAAAACTTGCTGCAATGGCAGGTACCGGTAACTGGCTGGAAGGAATGCAGTTTACAAGCTATTCTTCACAGGAACAGGTACAGGAATGGGTAAATAGTCTTGATCTGTTCAAACCGGATATTCATAGGGGTGATGTCAATGGTGACGGCAATGTAAATGCTGGTGACGCTGCGTTTATTGCTAAAAAGCTTGCAGAAGCATCCATTTCAGGAGAGGAAATAACCGTTGAAAAATATCCTTATGCTGATTTTAATAATAACGGAAAAATATCTGCACAGGACGCAGCAATGATTGCAAAATGGGTAGCAGAACAGGCACTGAAAAAATAAAAATTTAAGCGGACTGGAAAGTCCGCTTTTTATTGTATTTAGAACCCCCAACTTGCCGGGGATGCTTATTTAGACAAGTCATTTTATTTTCCGGTTAGTTTTCTGAGTGATTTATTACCTGTGCAACGGCATCTAAAAATCGTTTTACGGTGGGCGATGGATTCGGAGAATGCAGCAATCCAAAAGGAATTGTATAATCCCAGTCTACAGGAAGAACTTTCAGCAAAGGGTGAACATTTGCCCAGTTATCAATACATATCATCAGCTGATTGCCATTTTCACACTGATTAAAAGCGCTGACCGTAAACATATCAAAATCCACGATGTTTATCTGTGAATGATTCTGTAACAGTTCATCACGCATTACATCAAGATATGTATTCCAGCCACGCTGAATCATCATAAGGTTTTTGCCGTGTATATCAGATACGGTAAGATGTTTTTTCTCAGACAAGTCATTATAAATAGAAATTGCACAGCGTATCGGCTCATGTGATATCAAAAAACCTGCACATTTTCTGGATTTCAAAAAACCATCATCAAACAGTCCGGCTACAATATCAATATTTTTTCCGAGATTTTTCAGAATTTCTCTGGAATTTTCCGGTGTGTTTTCAAAAGGAACAAGCTGGAATTTGATGTCCGGACAAAGTGCATGAATCTGCGGCCACATATCCATAAGAAATTGCCCCGGAGTCATAGGCGAAGTTCCTATACGAATTATGCAGTCCTCGTTTTGCATAGCATTTTTGGCACGGCTGACGGAATCATGACAATATTGTATAATGTATTTTGCATCATGATATAAAGATTTTCCCGCATCAGTCAGCAAAATCCCACGATGGGTACGAGTGAAAAGCTGAAGATCCAGAGAAGACTCCAATAAATTGATCTGCTTGACTACGGCGGGCGGAGAGATGTAAAGTTCTTCTGCCGCTTTATTGAAACTGCCGCAGTCTGCTACTTTAAGAAATGTTTTCAACTGAGGATTATACATAGAAATACCGCCTTTCTGATAGATTTTATTGTAGCATAATTCTTGATTATTTTCAAGAGCAGTATTAACCTGAAGGACCTCGGTGTAATACCATGTTTGCAGATAATCACATCCAAGACGGGATAAGTCCTTTACACTTTTTTGTTTCAAAAATTCATCATTATCAATGATGTTCATATTGCAATATGTTGATATACCAGAGAGTAGTAGCATAAACACCATTTTCTTCAAACAGAACAAAGGCCTCCGATGCTATCTACTTTACACCTATTTGTCAAGTACTAAAGATGAGGTATATAAAAATTTCACTCAGCCTTCAAATTGAATTTACAAAAATCTGAAAAAGCTCCGTTTACATTCAATCACATTTTCTTTTCTCAGCTTGCTGATTTCCGCAGACAGTCCGCTTCTGTCAACTTCGAGAAAATCCGCAAGCTCCTGCCTGTCATATGGAATGGTAAAGCTACTGCCATGCTGCTTTGCCTGAATCATCAGATATGCCATTAATTTTTCCCTCGTGGTACGTTTAGATATGATCTCAATTTTCTGATTTAAAAGCAGATTTTTTGCAGCAATGGATTTCATCAGATTAAAAATTATTCTGCTGTGAAATTCGCAGGTATTACAGCATGGATGTAAAATTTTTCTGCTGTCAATAAGCATAACCTCGCATTCTTTTTCAGCAATCACATTCACAGGAACGGACTCCGTTTCCGCACAGGCAAAGGATTCCCCGAAAAGCTCTGAAGGTTTAATGGTTGTGACAATACTCCTGTTGCCGTAAAAATCTACACGAACGATCTGTGCCGTCCCGGACAGCAGAATACCCATGTGAGATGCCGTTTCACCTTCCGTAAAGATATACTGATTTTTCGTATATGACATCACTTCTGCTCCCAGACAACTTAGCATTACCAGAAGATTTTCATCCTCTATGCTTTCAAACAACTTACAGTTTCTCAGTATTTCCAGATACTTCTTCATAATAAATCTCCATTTGTTGAAATTTCAACATACTTTTTTCTTTGATTATACTATAATGAAGTCACAAGGTCAAGAAAAAATCAACGGAGGTTTTGTTATGATACGAAAAATTATAAAAATAAATGAAGAAAAATGTAATGGCTGCGGTGCTTGTGCCGCTGCCTGCCATGAGGGTGCTATCGGAATGGTAGACGGTAAGGCGAAGCTGCTCCGTGAGGACTACTGCGACGGTTTAGGTGACTGTCTGCCGACTTGTCCAGTCGATGCGATCACCTTTGAAGAACGTGAGGCGCCTGCTTATAATGAAGCGGCAGTGCTTGCGTCAAAAGCAAAAAAATCACCAGAAGTACTTCCTTGTGGCTGTCCCGGAACACAGTCCAGAGCAATCAAAAGAGAAGAAACTGCATCTGTTTTTGATAATTCACCATCTGTCAGTCGTCTTTCCCAATGGCCGGTACAAATAAAACTTGTGCCTGTGAATGCGCCTTATTTTGACGGTGCAAACCTGCTGATTGCAGCAGACTGTACAGCATACGCCTATGGAAAATTCCATGAGGATTTCATTAAAAACCGCATTACGCTGATAGGATGTCCCAAACTGGATGAGGGGGATTATACCGAAAAGCTGACGCAGATAATTTCAAACAATAACATCAAAAGCCTGACAATTGTTCGCATGGAAGTACCGTGCTGCGGCGGTATCGAAAATGCAGCAAAGCTGGCATTGCAAACAAGCGGAAAGTTTATTCCGTGGCAGGTCATAACAATTTCAACGGACGGCAAAATCATGAATTAAAGGAGTATATTTATGGAAAATAAAATGTTTTGTTTTCAGTGTGAACAGACCGGATGCGGCGGTTGCACAGGAAGTGCTGGCGTCTGCGGAAAGAAAGCAGATACAGCAAAATTACAGGACGAACTGACAGGTGCTCTTATCGGTCTGGCACGTTCGACTGAGGGTAACGAACATCTGATTAACAGCAATACCTATAACCTGATCATTGAAGGGCTGTTCACAACTCTTACCAACGTAAATTTTGATGATATATCAATTAGAAATCAAATAGAGCATGTGCATCAGGAAAAGGCAAAGCTTATTCCGAATTGCAGAGGCTGTGCTTCACCATGCGGTAAAAACGATGACTATGAAATGAGTGAGCTTTGGAATGCGGACGAAAATATCCGTTCCCTGAAATCGCTGATTCTCTTTGGTCTGAGAGGTATGGCGGCATATGCATATCATGCAATGGTACTGGGCTATACAGATGACGAGTTGAATCATTTCTTCATTGAGGGACTTTTTAAAAACGGTCTTGACCTGACTATGGAAGAATTGATCCCTATTGTGATGAAAGTAGGGGAGATAAACCTGAAATGCATGGATCTGCTTGATAGAGCAAACACTGAAACCTACGGAAATCCTGAGCCGGTAACAGTTCCGCTGAAAGTGGAAAAGGATCCGTTTATCGTGGTTTCGGGACATGATCTGAGAGATTTGCAGCTTCTTTTGGAGCAGACCAAGGACATGGGAATAAACATTTACACCCACGGAGAAATGCTGCCTGCCCATGCTTATCCGAAACTGAAAAAATATCCGCATCTCAAGGGAAATTTCGGTACGGCATGGCAGAATCAGCAGAAAGAATTTGACAGCATTCCTGCACCTGTTTTGTTTACAACCAATTGTATAATGCCGCCGAAGCTAAGCTATGCTGACAGAGTTTTTACAACAGAAACAGTTGCGTTTCCCGGTACAGTTCATATCGGCGAGGACAAGGATTTCCGTCCGCTCATCCAAAAGGCGCTGGAGCTTGGCGGATATGCCGAAGATATGGAATTTACTGGTGTCAACGGCGGAAAACAAGTGACAACAGGCTTCGGACACCATGCAATCTTGTCAAATACCGATAAAGTTGTTGCCGCCGTGAAAGCGGGAGCAATACGTCATTTCTTTTTAGTAGGTGGCTGTGATGGTGCGAAATCCGGCAGAAATTATTACACCGAATTTGTAAAGCAAACGCCAAATGACACAATTGTACTGACCCTTGCCTGTGGAAAGTATCGTTTTAATGACCTTGATTTAGGGGAAATCGGAGGACTTCCAAGACTTATGGATATGGGGCAGTGCAATGATGCATACGGAGCGATCAAGGTGGCGACTGCTCTGGCTGAAGCTTTTAACTGTGGAGTAAATGAATTGCCCCTGTCCTATGTGCTGTCATGGTATGAGCAGAAAGCAGTTTGTATTTTACTGACACTGCTTCACCTTGGAATCAGAAATATTCGTCTGGGTCCGTCGCTGCCGGCGTTTCTATCCAAAGATGTGCTTGCATTTCTGGTGGAACATTATGGAATTGGTCCAATTACAACACCTGAAAATGATTTGAGTACTTTAATGAAATAATATCTGATAAGGCATCAGAAAAGCTTGTCTGGAAAAATCCAGCCAAGCTTTTTTATTTGTATTCAAGCTCGAAGCTTGCTCGCTCACTTGTAAATCCGCATAAAATTTCATTTTTATATTCATAATGTCATACTGAATTGACGAAATGTCGTGCAAATGCAATGTTTTATTCTCATTACTGCATTTGAAATAGTCTTTTTGCTGCATTTTACCGCCTCCGTATGTATTTGTTCCAAATTTAGTATGACTTACTATACAATGGATATACTAACAGAAAACGATTGGAGGCAGCAAAATGAGCAATCACCTGAAAAATGCTACAAGTCCCTATTTATTGCAGCACGCAGAAAATCCTGTAGATTGGTATCCGTGGTGCAAGCAAGCTTTTGAAAAAGCAAAATCAGAAGACAAACCGATTTTTCTCAGCATCGGTTACAGTACCTGTCATTGGTGTCATGTTATGGCTCATGAGAGCTTTGAAGATAAAAAAACAGCAGAAATTCTGAATCAATATTTTGTTTCCATTAAGATTGACCGTGAGGAGCGTCCAGATATAGACAGTGTATATATGTCGGTATGTCAGGCATTCACAGGCAGTGGAGGATGGCCTATGAGTATTTTCATGACATGGGATAAAAAGCCTTTTTTTGCCGGCACATATTTTCCACCGAAATCCCATTATGGAATGCCGGGATTTCCCGATTTGTTGGACGTAATTGTAAGTCAGTGGAATAATAACCGCAGGAAGCTTTTACAGTCTGCCGAACAAATCATTACGCATCTGAAAAGTGCAGAATCAGGTGATAAAAATATAGATGATGAAGAATTGATTAAGCGGGCAATGCAAATATTTTCAGAAAGTTTTGATGAAATCAATGGCGGATTTAGTTCAGCACCCAAATTTCCAACACCGCATAATCTGCTGTTTTTGATGCTATATGCAAAGCAGAAGCAGGATTCTGACGCTTTGAAAATGGCAGAGAAAACGCTCCTGCAAATGCGGAAAGGCGGCATTTTCGATCATATCGGCTATGGATTTTCGAGATACTCCACGGACAAATATTTTCTTGCACCGCATTTTGAAAAAATGCTCTATGACAATGCACTTCTGATAATTGCTTATTCAGCAGCTTATTATCTTACAAACAACGAGATCTATCTTGATACGGCAGAAAAAACGACGGAATATATTCTTCGTGAAATGACCTCTGCTGACGGAGGATTTTACAGTGCGCAGGACGCCGACAGTGAAGGTGTGGAGGGAAAATATTATAACTTTACACTTGATGAAATCATTAATGTATTGGGAGAAGAAAAAGGCAAGCGATTCGCAGAATCTTTCGATATTACCTCAAACGGTAACTTTGAGGGAGTGAATATTCTCAATTTGCTGAAAAGCAATGATTTAGAATCTGATTTCAGTGAGGAAATACACAATCTTTATGATTATCGTAAAAAGCGCACAAATCTGCATCTTGACGATAAAATTCTGCTGTCGTGGAATTCTTTAATGATCGCAGCGTTGTCCATGTTTTACAGAGTTTCACGCAATGAAAAATATCTGAACGCTGTTGTCAATGCACAAAAGTTTATTGAGGAAAATATGTGTGATGGTGTGCAGCTTTTCACAAGCTGGCGTGATGGAAAACACTCCGAAAAAAGCTTTCTGGATGACTATGCTTTCTATATTGCATCACTTATAGAACTTTACAATTCCACACTGGACAAGGTCTATCTGGAAAAGGCAGAACGATTCTGCGATGAAGCGGTTAGACTATTTGAAGATTGTCAACGCGATGGTTTTTACCTCTGCGAAGCTAGTTATACAGAGATTTTCATGAATCCTAAGGAAACCTATGACGGAGCAATTCCAAGCGGGAATTCTGTAATGGCATACAACTTTGTTCGTATGTTTCAGTTGACGGAAAATGAAAAGTACAGGAAACTTACTGAAAAACAGTTTGAATTTTTATCTGTACAGGCGCAGGATTATCCGGCAGGGCATAGTGTGTTTCTGCTGGCAAAGCTGCTGCATGAAAATCCACCGGAGCATATTGTAATTGCTGTCAAACACAAATCCGATTTTCAGGAAATACAGAAAGAACTCCCGTTTCTTGCAAATGTATCAGTTGTGCTGGACAGCGTGGATTATCCTCTGAAAAACGATAAAGTGACCTATTATGTCTGTAAAAACCATACCTGTTCGCCACCGACAAATATACTATAATATAAAAATGCTCCTCCCGAAAAATCTGAGAGGAGCATTTTATATTACATTTGTTTTCTTTAGGCAAAGTGAATGTTTCTATATTAGTGAACGGTATTGAAAATTGTCTCAGGAAATATTTTTCATCTGTAAAATTTCCAGTCCGTTTGCAACTGATTTCAGCCAGTTTCGAAAGTGTAATCATAATCATCTGGAGAGTTGCATGCATATCTAAATCAGGAAAGTGATATTAGCCATTTTATCACTTACTACATCCGAGCCTTTGACGGCTACGACAGCCAAGGTGAACAGATTGTACGTTCTATGACCTGGAAACCTTCTGAAAATCTTACACCAAAGCAAATAGAAAAAGAGTTACAGCGCCAGGTAATTATGTTTGAAGAAACTGTCAAAAAAGGTACTTGTTTTGACTGTAACACCCGCTTTTCAGAATATGCCGAAATCTGGCTTGAAAATAACAAGCCCCCGATACTTGCTCCCAAAAGGATCTGGCAGAAGCCAATCTTCTAAAATGCCCGATTTATAGCTGTATTCCATCACTAATTTTTAATGTTTAACTTACTATGCCAACTGAAAAATACACTTAACAAATCCTAGAAAATAAGGTAAAATAGGGAAAAGCACTCAGCAAAACAAAAGAGATATTGACCTCCACCCTTTCTTTTTGCTTGAGTGCTTTTTGATTAGCTAAAGACTCAACAAATGATACAATGCACCCTAAATTTTCAAGTGTGCAAAAGGGTGCATTTTGCACCCAAATATATTCAATAAAATTACTCCTGATTGCATTTTCCACAATCAGAGCACCCATTACAGATCGGACGGCTTCCGCAGGTCAAACAGCTTTCACGAAAATACGGCTTGTATAGAAAAACCTTGGGAATTTCCATGCCATAACTGTCCTTCAGTTTGAACAACATTTCTTTTCCATGAAAGCTTATTCCCGACTTAAACGCCATTTCAGATTGCAGCCTTTTATTGGGCAGCGTATATAATTTTCTATCCTTAATGAATTTTGTACCTGTCTCAATGAAAGTGAAAGAAACATTATACTGTTCACATTCTCTGCGTAACTGTTTCACCCAGTCATAATTGCATGGTCTTGCCCCGTTATAATTTTCACCGCCGCATACAACTTGTTTTATCTGACCACATTCCAGATACTTTGCAAGATTGACGCTTCCAATAAACGGAGCGCACATCACACCTTTATGTTTAAAAGGAAGCTCCAGCAGAATCGGAACTCTCTCGTCCGCACGCTTCTGATTCTCCGCAGTTACATTAAAAAAAATATTCTCCCAGCCATCACCCCAATCTGATGGCAGACATTTTTCCACACGTTCAGGACGCTTTGTCAGAAGATAAAATATCACATCGCTGCGTATTTTCATGATTTCCCATGCCTCATCACGCCACCCATCAGCTTCTTCCAGAAAAAAATCAGAAGTCATACAAACCCGTATCATCTCTCCGCTTTGAATCTTATAATTGCCCTTTCGGTTCTTTTTCAGCGGATAATCGAAATTTTTGGTACGGTATATCTCCGCACCGTTTCTGTCACGAACACGGTCCAGAAAATACATATAGCAGTTGTCGCAGCCCTCGCTTATCTTTTTACAGCCATGCCAGGGATTCCAGATATCATGCATATTTATCACCCACTACATTATAGCGATTTTTGATATAATTGTCCGATGTGCAGGGAGCAAATCTATGATTTGCGTATCTGCAAGGACATTAAAATAAATTATAATAAATGCTGTGCATTTATTATATCATATCCCAAAGCACCTCCGCAATATCTCCACCTATGCAAATGGATTTCTTTTCGAGTTCTTCCGGACAAAATGCTTCATTAAAATTGATGCAAGCATAAACCGCATTTGGATTTTTCGCAGTCATCTGCCAGAACGGATACTTGATGATAACCGGAGTGTTGAACCCTACTCCAAGTTCCAGAAACAACATATGCATCCCCTCGTGACGGCGCAAAAAATCAGCGTATCGTTCTCTTGCTTTGTACCAACCCTCGTCCTGCACGAATTTATCATCTGCACGCAGGTTCATTGTCATAGTCTTACCACATTCCGGACACTTCGGAATCAGTTCAGACGGAACACACATATTTTTCTGTTCATTGTACATTCTTCTGATAAATTCTTCGTTATCAAAAGTTTTCTGACAGCAAGGCTCTAAGCATTGAAAAAGTCCGTAATCGCCCTGCGTGTAGAAAAGCCTGTGTTTGTCAAATCCGGCTTTCTGAAACTGGTGATCCACGTTTGTAGTCAGCACGAAATAATCCTTGTCTTTCACGAGGGAAAGGAGTGTTTTATAAGTGCCGTTATCAACGTCCATATAGCGATTGATGTAAATATATCTCGACCAGTACGCCCAATGTTCTTCCGGCGTTTCAAATGGAAAAAATCCGCCGGAATACATATCGCTGAAACCGTATTTCTGGATAAAATCTGAAAAATATTTTTCAAAACGTTCTCCGCTGTAAGTGAATCCTGCCGCTGTGGAAAGCCCTGCACCTGCGCCGATAACAATGGAGTCAGCGGTTTCGATTTCTTGTTTCAGACGTCTTATATTATCAAAGTAGTCTGCTGTAAATTTCATAGTCTTTCTCTGTGAAAACATTGAATATCACCTCAGTGTTATGGCTTCTGCGGAATGCTCTGACTGTATCAACTGCGATCTCTGCTGCCTCATTCTGCGGAAATCCAAACACACCTGTTGAAATACAGCAGAATGCAATGCTTTTGATTTCATTCTGTACAGCAAGTTCAAGACAGGAGTGGTAGCAGCTTTGGAGGAATTGGCAATGCCTGTCAATAAGTGTGCCCTGCACAATTGGTCCCACGGTGTGTATAATATAATCGCATGGCAAATTGTATGCAGGCGTGATTTTAGCACTTCCGGTAGGTTCTTCGTGTCCCTGCGCATTCATAAGCTGAGCGCAGTTGTAACGCAGACGAACACCAGCAAAGGTGTGAATACAATTGTCGATACAACTGTGACATGGCTGCCAGCAGCCTGTCATTCCGGAATTGGCAGCGTTGACGATTGCACCGCATTTCAGCGTGGTAATATCTCCTTTCCAGAGATAAATACCGTTTTCCACCGGCTGTAAATCTGCAATATCCGTAATACCCTTGCTTTCCGTCAATGCTGTGAGAAATACATCTTCGGCTCTAAGAAACTCTTCATCTGTTTGAACTGCCGGACGGATATTTACAAGACTGCGATAAAGTCGGAACTGCTCTGCTTCATCATTGGGAATCTTCACATTTTCCATATCGGAGCGTTCCGAAAGAAGATAATTTATCAGATATAATAATTTCACATTTGCCATGATATCACCTTATTTTCACTGCTCCTACAGGGCAGATATTCATACAATTTCCGCAGTGCAGACAGTTTTCCTGCCGAATGACTGCTTTGCCACCAACAAAGTCGATACAGCTTTGAGGGCATACTTTCTGGCACGCCTTACAGCCATTGCATTCTGCATTGATATAATAGCCGCTTTCTTTTTCGTCTGCGCCGCCAAATGTAAAAGTGACACGTTCGACAGGCTTTTTCGATAAGTCGAACCATTCTCCGCTGCCCTCATAAATCTGAAATACAGTCAGTGCAGAAACACTTTCCGCAGTGGGATAAATTTCACGCATATACGAATTTTTCTCAAACAATAACGGCAGTCTATGTGCGCCGATTTCCTTTACCTTACCACGAATGGAAAGAGCAGTTCTCGACATAGTATCATCGCCTTTCATTCCGGTAAGTGCGATATATCCCATTTGTTTCAAACGGCGGTAAAAGCCTTTTCCCTTTGCGGTAAGAAAATAAAGACCGTTCTGGTCAAAATCCATAATATCCATGGCACAAGTCACAGGCAAACCGTTCTCATCCACAGTTGCAGCAATTACTGAATGGATCTCATTTGTCAGGATTCTGAAAAAATCTATATTTTGCATAAAAGCTCCTTCACTGCAAACAGGGACTGTCAGCGTACTCTGACAATCCCTGCGCTTTTATTCGACTAAATTATTCTGCAACAACGCTGATTCTCTGCTGAATGTGATCGCCTTTCACGATTTCGTCAACCATTGTAATTGCATAATCTGCATAGCTGATAACGCTTTCGCCTCTGGAATTCAGCACAAGCTCCTCACCACCGAGAATATACTTGCCTGTTCTTGCACCTTCTGCCTGAAAGTCACCGGCAGGGCTGATATATGTCCACTTAACGTCGTTTCTATCACGCAGATTTTTGAGAGCTGTATCATGAGCAGCCGCAATAGGTTTAAAAGCGTCGGGAAAATCTGCGCCGTCTGCAACAGTCAGAGTATGTTCGGGATTAACATACAGGCTTCCGGCGTTCCTTGTACTCCTTCCGGTGCTTGTCCTGTGCTTCTTCGTAGGTACAGCCGAAAATGACAGAAGTCGTTGCTGCATGAATATCACCGCCATTTTGGTATGTTTCCATCATGGTTCTGTCACGGCAATAGAACGCTCCCACACGCAGTTCAATCTGCGAAAAATCCAGTGACAATATCAGATGATTTTCCGGTGCTTTTATAAAGTTACGGACACCGATGGGGTCGTTGCTCTTGCGGGGACAGCTTCCTGTAATACATACCTGACCTTCTCTGCGAATCATAATAAAACCACTTGGCACTGATACACAGTAAACCATGTCATCATATGGAATTTCTTCCCTTTGAATATTACTTGTCAAACTGTAATCACGATCAGTTATATCAATCTAATAGTTGATCTTGGCATTTGGATTTCCATTGCGATATTCTCGCAGATGAGATCTTGTACCAGTCAAAGAATATAGTATCTGCATCCAGTCAGCATTTTCTTTTACAGAACTGCTATAGCAATTGCCTCTTACAAAACAGCCGTCCCATTCCGGAAGCTCTGACAATATCGATTTAATTGTTCTTCGGTCGTATTCAAGAAGCCATTTTCCCCATGTTTTCTTTTCACCAAGAAGTTCCATAATCCACTTGGGTGTATCGCCTTTCAGCAAGCGTATATTAACATGACCATCAGCCTTAACATAATCTGAATATGGAACATTGAGATTTTGTATCGCTTTCATAAGACGGCGATATTTTCGTGCTTTGATAAATGAAAAATCAATGCCGCCATCATGATAATATCCATCCGCCTGAGTAGCTGCAAGCAGCGTTATTTCATCAGCATTTAAATGCTTTTCTCCGAATGAAAACTGTCCGGCTTGCAGCTGTTTCGCATCCTTGCTGTAATTATCAGCTGAAATAACATAATACTGATTGTTTTTCCTGTTTTGAAGAAGGCAACGATGGTCGGGAGTAGCCATAATGTTGATGTGTGTATTTCTCAAGTAAATCATCTTCCCGGTATAATGATGTTCATGATATTCCGTCGGTTTTACAAAATAAATATCACCATTTTCCCATTGTGCTACTTTATCTGTTTCAGTAAGTTCGGGGAAAGGAACCCCTCTGTTTGTTAAAATTTCAGTTTCACCATCAAAGCAATTCTGAATGTTCGGATTTCGGCAGTTCATTCTTCCTGTTTCCGTAGAAAGTGCAAAGAAATCCGGATGAATCCTGCCGGTTGCTGTATTCCGGTATTTCAGATAACCGTCAATGTAGGTTGACTTGATCTTGCACCATTTCCTGTATTCCTGTACCAATGTGAACAGAGGAGAAAGTTCCGGACGGTTGGTGTCACACCACTCCTTCAGCATGATCATGGACGCATCATCTGCTGCCTCTTTATTTGATGCAGTGACTTTCATAACAGGCAGTTTCAAAGTCTGATACAGATAATCCTTGAAAGCTTTGGTACTGCAATTTGCACCAATGGGAATGTCACCAATGAGCATTGCAATTTCATTCCGGATATGCTGCATTTGCTGTTCTGCCTCTTGCTGACGGTACTTCATCAAATCCACATCCACAGGTACGCCGTTGTGTTTCATAATGCCGAGATACACCGCTGTTGGTGATTCAATCTGCTCCACAATATACCGATTTTTCGGCAGAAAACGGTCAAACCAGTTGTTAAAAATATGATACAGCCGAAGTGAAAAATCAGAATCTGCACAGCCATACCTTACTGTTTCCGAATCCTGTGCATCCAGTTCGTCAAAATGTCTGCCGTTTGTTACTTCTGAAAATGTTGGAAGTGGTTCGTGACACAGTTCTGCCGCCAGCTTTTTCAGTCCGCTGTCAGACAGTTTTCGGAACTCGTAATTGCTTTTCAAAGTCATCTGTGCCGCACAAATGGTATCATATACCGGCGGCTGGATAACGATATCCTGATGATAGGACATTGCTGATTCAAAAGCAATGTTATGTGCAATTTTAACTCTGCTTTTTACGGTAAGGAACTCTCTCAGAAATGCAAAAAAGATGTGCCGTCAATGTTTCTTCCAATTTTGCCGGGTCAAGGGCTGCCTTTTCTTCGGTGCGGTAAGGCTCGTCCGGTGCAGTTTCATAGTCAAAAGCCACGACTTTTTCATCGCCTATGTAATCCATAATCTCCTGCACAGTGGTAACGCATTTGTATTTTTCCATATGCTCTCCTTACTGCAATGGTTCAATAATTTCACAAGTTTCCGGATCAACATTCAATGCATCTTCTGCATCGTAGCCAACCGTTCTGCTGAGTGCTTTGACCTGTTCCGTCATAGCAGAGATCAGCTGATATTCCTCCGGTAACAATACCCGTTCCACAGCAAACTGTGCCTGACTGTAATTGATACCCGTATTGCTTGATGCCTTTTTCAGCGTAAACTTTGTCACCACAGCGTTGGAATTCTTGTACTTGGGAATCACACGCATGAGGTAGCGGGTAAAGGCTTTCAGAGAACCGGTGGGCAATGACAGAATCATCGGGAAGATCTCACCCTCACGAAGCAGATACAGACGGCGGCGGTTCTTGCAGGCTTTCGCACCGTTCTTACCGGAGCCGTACTGATTTAGCGGACAGGTATCGCAGCTGCCGCCGGGTGTGCCCTCACCATGATGTCCGTCAAAGCTGCCGTAGTCCGGCGGATTGGAACCACCCTGATATTCACTCTTGTAATAGGCGTTCAGAGAGTGTTGATAAAGGATCACTGCTGAAAATTCTTTCACAGTATCCGGTTCATCCGGATTCTCACCGGGAATCTCAAACATAACACCGCCGCCGGACGGTATCTTGACACGTTCAAAGGTTGCAGAAAGTCCGTCCATTTCCTCCGACATCACCTCACCCAGATTAAAATCCTGCAAAGCGAGAAAGCCTGTATTATTTGTTTCCATCATTTCATTTTTCATAATTCTGATTCCTTTCATTTCATTGATTTGCGGACAGACACGGTAGTCTGTTCATATACATTCACCAGACCGTTCAGCCAGTCCGGAATATGTTCTCCATTCTCTGAAATCTGCTCCTTGACAAAAGCAGACAGACTGTTGGCGTTGACGGTTTCATAGACCATATCACCGTAGCCGTTTTCTTTCAGAGCCGCATATAATTCTTCCTTATGCCCTGCCATGGCAGAAGCACGGGTTTTGGTGGTCAGTGAGAACATGGTTCCGGCTCAGGTGAAATTCTGCGTTTCTGTTTCTGCCATCAGCATAGAAAGCTGATAATCTGCCTGTTCAATTTCAGCGTTGATTTCTTTTAACCGCTGTTCTGCATTCTTCTTTTCCTCACGGAGTTGTTTCAGATGCTCCGCAAGTTCATACATATTCTGTGTTTGCATTTCAAACTCCTTCCTGAAACGGGTTGATTCCGTTCCGATAATCGTCTACCAGCGTTCTTGCTAAATCCACCTTATCCCGCAGAGAACGGAGGATTTTTGCATCCACAGTATTCTTTGCAATCAGATAAATGTACAGGCAGTTCTCTGTCTGAGAGACTCTGTGGATTCTTGCTTTTGCCTGTTCAAAATTGGCCATGGAATAGTCCAGACTGTAGAACACCATGGTTGATGCTGCTGTCAGAGTAATGCCCAGTCCTGCCGCTGCGATCTGCCCAACAAATACACGGCAGTCTGCATCTTCCTGAAATCTTCGGATTTCTTCGGCACGGTCGGAAATGCCGCCACGCACAGACGCATAGCCAATATGTTTTTGTTCCAGTAGTTTCTGAATATCGTTCAGTTCCGGCACAAACCTTGCCATGATAACCAGCTTTCTGTCTTCTGTAAGCATCGTATCCAGAATATCTGAAAGTGCATCCAGTTTTGCGGTGCTGACTGCATTGCAATCTCCCTCGTCATCGGTGAGATGTCCGCCTGTGACCTGAGACAGACGAAGCGTTTTTGTAAGGATATTCACAGCGGAAACCTCAGAGTTGCCAAGGTCAAGAAAGGATTCTTTCTCCAGCTGTTTATACAGTTTCATCGCTTTTGGTTCCAGTTCAACAGTGCGGATTTCCTCCGTTATCTGCGGCAAATCTAAACATTCTGATTTGGTCACACGAAAGGCAATGGAATGCATCTTTTGCAAAAACTCATCCATCATATGTTTTCGGAAAACGGGAATGTGATTCCCATAGCCGCACATATCAAAGTAACGATTGCGGAATACATAGAAGCTCGTCCCGAAAATCTCTTTGTTCAGAAAGCGGTACTGGGAAAAGACATCCAGTTCTTTGTTGGTAATGAGTGTACCGGTCAGAAGCAGCTTGTATCTTGCCTTGTCGCCCAGATGATGCATGGCTTTAGACTGTGCAGTGCGGTTTTCCTTGATTTTGTGTGCCTCGTCTGCAATGATAAGGTCGGCATCAAAGGCAAACAGTTCTTTTTCCAGCCGCCATGCAGATTCATAGTTGACCACTGCAATCTGAAGACCATTTCCATGCAGTCTGAAAAGCTGCTCCTTTTTCTGTGCACTGCTGCCTTTCAGAATAGTCAGCTGATATGAAAAATCTGCGAAACGTGCAAATTCCTGTTCCCATACGCCAAGAATGGACAGCGGTGCTGTTATCAGAATTTTCTTTATATGACGACACTTATACAGGATTCCCGCTATTGCAATACTGGTGATTGTTTTGCCACAGCCCATTTCCATAAGCAGTGCCACACCGTTACTTTGTAAGTCTGATGGCAGAATGCCGAAGCGTTCACAGGCAAACTGGCAGGCGTTTTGCTGATGCTGATATAGGGCAGCTTTAATGGGGATTTTTAATATTTCTTTCACTTTTTTCTCTTTATGCTTTACAGTGGCGATATGTATTGGGACCGAATCTGGCAAGCAGTTGTTTTAATATCTGACTTTGATGTTCATCTGCCTTTAAGAGCATTTCTTCCAGAACCGTTGTTTCTTCTTCCGAAAAAAGGTTTTTATTTAGACGAAACCAATCCGGAAGAGAAACTCCGCCGTAAATGCCGCGATTGGTTTGAAGAGGGTACTCAACTGTGAGGATTGTAATATCATTGCGAATTGTTCTGTCAGTAACGCCCAATTCAGATGCTAATACTTGCATCGTTTCATGTCGTCTCACATTCAGAATTCGCATGATTTCTTTCCTGCGTTCGACTGCATTCACAGCTTTTCCCCTCCTTCCTTACTTTATTTCCTATATTTTATTGTACAGTCTAAATAGGAAAGCCCATTTCCTATTTGATGAAATTTCACAAAGTTTTCACATATGTATTCAGACTTATTTTTCTTTGATATATAAGGTTACTTGAAAATCTTCTATGTACATATAAAAATCTCACCATTCTAAAATGAATCAGAAAAAGCAAAAAATCCGATAAGGCACAAGAGTACATGTATCTCATCGGATTTTTAGCATATCAAAATTTTTTCTTATTTCACCAGATCAGTCAGCCATGGAGCAATCGGTCGTGCGATCAATCTCGCATTCAGGTAAGCCATCTCCAGCGTCAGACAGGTATTTCCAAGATAATACCCTTCCATCACAGAAATTGTCATAGCAAGATCAGGCTTCTTCATGTTGGTCAGGCATATTGGCAAAAGATATTGTAATTTATTCTGGTAACCCTGCGGCACAACCAGTCCAGGTTCTACGACAGCTTGTCTTCTGGCAAGCTCCACTGCTGTTTCCAGAAGAAGCGGCAAGTTTTTAGCTTTCCGGATTTTTGCAGGAATGCGTTCCAGATTTTCTGCATCTCCCAGAATGTGATCCACGTTCACACGAATCTGCCATTCCGGATTGAAATTGATGCCATTCTGAATCGTTGGGAATCTCGGCTTTTCTGGCAAAGGTTCGATGTATTTCAATCTTGGCGATATTTCATCGCAGAAGCCACGAAAAAACCAATTAAAAGTTGTTTCCCGTTTTTTGTTGCGTTCAAAATATGCGTAAATAGCCTTGTATCTCTGATTGTAAAGTCCGGTGTGAAAGCAGGCATATTCATTCTCAACGTGAAAGAATTTTGTCGCTTTACCCGGGTCTGATTCTGTGTTGTAATCAATGCTTTGCTTGCGAAAGATAATATTGATGTACCGCTCTAAAATCGGCGTATCTGTATTTCTGGTTTCTACTGCTGGCTTTCTGAACCGCCACGGCTCCGGCAGTGCCATTTCGGCAAGCTCGTCCAGTTGCCCGTACCAGTCCGGCACGTAGGCAAATTCAAATAGATCTGTTGGTATCATTTCTTTAATCCTCTCCATTTGGGTATTGATTTCACTAGTTTCATCTGAATCCTGATTTTTATATCTTCGTCTACATATGCATACTCTTTTCCTGATTCGTCACGGCACTTCACAGTAGCAAGAGCATTGATATAATCTTCATAGTGCATTAAAACTTCATCCAATGCTGCTTGTTTACCCTTCACTGCATCACTAATCTGTTCATATGTAAGGTCATTCTTTTCCATAGACTTTCCTTTCATAATGATGACGTATGGCTGCAAACGCTTTCTTACGCCAATTGTAGATTGTTCTCGGCGTAACATGAAAATGCGATGCAATCTCAATGTCTGTATATCCGTACCAAAAATCTAAAATCAACACCTCTCTTTGCTTATCTGGCAATTCCAGCATGGCATCATACAGCCACTCGCTGGTAATCACACAGATACTGCATTTTTTCTGTTCCCACATCCTCTCTTTTTCGTTTTCTTCTTTCTTCATCTACTGCATCCCTGCATTCATTGCGCATGACAGTTTTGGCATAGCTGTCAAATATGGCAACAATGCAACTATTGTTTTTTAAGGGAGCCGACATAATCTGTCCCTCCCTTCCTATGCAGTTTTGAGTGCGATGGTCCTATCACCCCCTTTTATATTAACTAAGACGGATCTGCTCACTTGAAATCGGAAAAATTCTCAAATTTATTTTCGTAAAACAAAAAAGCACAACGATTCAAATCATACGAATGAATCGTTATGCTCTTTGTATATTATTACTTCCTTTTTTACAATGGAAGATCTTTCTTTTTAAACCATATGCCACCTGCCGCAAAAGTCACAATTGCAATAGCAATGGGGAAAATCAATTTTACCATCCAATCATCATTTCCAAGTAAAACTGATTCATAATCATAGAACGAACAAATCGTGATGTACTTGAAGTTATCCAGTCCGTCCACTCCAAGAGTTCCAAACATAGCAAGCATATTTCCCAGAATGGACTCGCCGACAAATACACCACTCAGACCAATCGAATACTTTGATATATTAAAGATACCGGAAAACAGGAAACATACACCTGCAAGTGCAATGCAGACCATTAACGCCGACAGGTTCACCTGAAGGATCATTGTTGCAGTAAGCTCTCCCGTAAATTGGGAATACGCAAGTGTTTCCATGGAAAGCGGCGATATCTCATTCACGATAATGTGCGCCACTGTTTGTATAACGAACATCAGTGCCAATGATAAAACCATATAAATTATCTGCGTAATTGCAACCGTAGAACGTTTAATCGGCGTAGACAGCACATACGCCATTGAGCCTCTGTCTACCTGACTGGACAACAGTTTGTTTGCCGTCACCAGTACATAAATTCCGGGTAAGATCGTTGTCATCATGCCGTAGAAAATAGTAAAGAGCAAAGTCTGCGTCATTTCCATTACGGAAAACTGCACGCATAATATAGTCATCACAGCGGTCATTGCCGTCCATATCACCCAGTTGGATTTGACGGTTTGTTTGAATAATGGTAAACTGAACATTATAGTTTTCCTCCCTTTTCAAGCACTTCTGTATAGTACATTTCTAATGTATACGGAACATATTTGATATAGCGGATATCGTACTTCACTAATTCGCTGAACAGCTTATTTACATCCCGATTGCCGACCGCAATAATCAGATGCTTGTATTTGTCGTTTTGACGAATGATTTCAAATTCACCTGTCTGAATAAAGCTTTGATAGTCTGACCTTTCCTCAAAGCCAATGCGATACTGCTTTGGCAGTGATAAGTCATACATATCCCGGCTTACCATATCAATCATCTTTCCGTTGTGGATAAACGCCACTCTGTCACAAGTATCCTCCAATTCTTTGAAAATATGGCTAGACATGAAAACAGTTGTTCCTCTGTCACGCTGTTCCAGAATGAGTTCAATCAGCGTATCTCTCATAAGTGGGTCAAGTCCAGTTGACGGCTCGTCTAACAGCAGGATATCCGGTTTTGCCATAAACGCTGCAATCAATGCGGTTTTCTGTTTCATGCCCTTGCTCATACGTTTTAGCGGTGCATCGGTATCCAGTTTAAACATATTCACTAATCGATTTGTATAGCTCATATCTTTAACACCAAGGAACTGCGCCTGAATTTTCAGAAAAGAGGTACCATTTCCTACATCGGGAAAATCAATTTCTCCAGGAACATATCCAACCTTTTTCATAATTTCTTTGGGACATTTCCAGCAGTTCATTCCTGCAATTTCACAACTTCCGCTGTCAGGTTTCAGAAATCCCATCAGATGACGCAGTGTTGTTGTTTTTCCGCTGCCATTTGTACCCACCAAACCAAATATTTCTCCTCGCCTGACAGAAAAATTAAAGTCAAAAATCCCTCTTCCGTTTCCATAATCCTTCGTCATGGAATTCACAGTAATAATGTTGTTCATTGATTTACACCTCCGAAGGTTTTGTCATTTTTATAAAAATGCATAAAATATTCCTCTAAACTTACGGAATGCTCCTCAAGGGATTTTATTTCATATTGGGATACTGCCGCAATAAACCGGTTGGTATCTGCATCATTGACAACTATAGAGCAAATCAACTCTTTATCGTTCTTTTTTTCAAATTCAAAACCAGATTTCAGAAATCTGCTGAAATCATTTTTTTCAGCAAAGGTCAATGTAAAAATATTTTTCAGCCCGTGTTTGACCTCCGCAGCGTCAACAATGGATATCAGTCTGCCGTCTTTGATAATGGCGATTCTGTCGCATACCGCCTCAACTTCACTGAAAATATGACTCGACAGCAAAATGGTTTTGCCATTCTTTTTTTCATCACGAATGAAATCAATGAAAATTTCCTGCATGACCGGATCCAGGCCACTTGTAGGTTCATCCAGCAGCAAGATATCTGGGTCGTCCATAAACGCTGTAACTACTGCAAGCTTTCTTTTTTCACCAATACTCATGCGTTTCACATTGCCTTCCGGATCCAGCTTGAACTTTTCCAGAAGATATTGCAGACGCTCCTCATTCTGATTATGGCGCAAGCCCTGCATCATGCGGATAAACTGCCAGCCTGTCAAACCTTCCGGCAGGGCAACTTCCCCGGGAAGATATCCCACATGTTTCAGAATTCGGTTATAGCTACCGGAACACACCATATCCAGTATTTTTGCACTGCCGCTCTGCGGCTTGGAAAATCCCATCAGATGGCGCATTGTGGTGGATTTTCCTGCACCGTTTGGGCCTAAAAATCCCAACGTTTCACCTTTTGTCACGGAAAATGACACATCAAAAATTCCTCTTCCGTGTCCATAATCCTTGGTCAGGTTCTGTACTTCAATCACTTCCATTATAATCGCCTCCTCAGTGTTTCTTTTTACGGTTCACTATAAGAGATATGCGCCGCTGTTTTTTCACCAGCAGCACGACCAGAAATATCAGCAGTGTCACTACCCATGTAAGGACAAAAATTAATGTTTTTTTCATATGCTGCACCTCCATATCTTTACTGTGATTCTATTGTACGGCTGCAAGGTAAAACGAAAGTAAAAAATGCGGAGAAAATTTCTCCGCACTGATATTTTTTATTCTGTTTTTCCAAGAGGCAGATGGACGGTAAATGTACTGCCGCAATGCGGTTTACTCCGAACAGTAATACTGCCTCCGCAAAGCTCTGTAATTCGTTTGACAATCGACAATCCAATACCATTACCTTTCACCAAACTAACCGTGTCATTTTGGTAATACTTTTCAAAAATATGTTTCTGTATTTCTATACTCATACCAACTCCTGTATCGCTGATATTGATATGCATTTCATTTATGCTCTGTTCGACAGAGATTGAAATTTTGCCGTTTTGAGGTGTAAATTTAACTGCATTATTTAAAAGGTTGACCCAGATCTGTTCCATCAATTCCTCATTACCGTAATAGGAAAAAAAGAAATCCTCCGGGATATTCAGTGTAATATTCTTTTTATCCATCTCATTTAAAAGCAGTATTGCACAACGCTTAATCTGTTCACTGAGTATAAATTCTGCCTTATCCGGAACAATCTGACATGCCTCTACTTTTGAAAGCAGCAATGTATTCTGTGACAAATTTGCGAGGCGATGTGACTGCTCTGAAATTATGTTCAAAAATTCCATTCGCTCGGCTGTTTCAATTTCCACACCTGTTTCACAAAGATAATCTGCAAATCCACTGATAGATGTGATCGGGGTCTTGAATTCATGCGCAAACTCATTGACAAAGTTCTGCATTTCTGCTTTCGTGTTTTTCAGTTCCCGTGTCATTGCATTAAAGTTTTTGTACAGCAGTTCATATTCTCCGGCATTATTTGTGTCCAGCTGAACCTCTAAATTTCCCTCTGCAACTTTTTGAATACCATCCAGAAGAGGAGAAAGACGGCGTTCCATGGAGCGTAGTGCAATCCACAGGCTGTAACTGAGTACAAGCAGCATCAGAGGTATCATTCCAAGCATATAGATGGAAGAATGTCTGTCAAAATGAAACGCAAAAAAACCAATCAAACCAAATGCCATGACTGAACCAATTACAACAAAAATGCCCAGAAAGAAAACCCATTTCATCTGTTTCAGATGGAACAGACGCATCTTTTTCTTCATTGTTTTTCCTCCAATCCATGAATGATAGCTTTGTATCCAAGGCCTCTTACCGAAACCAATTCAAAATCTTTGCAGTCTTTAAACTTGTTTCTCAAACGGCTGATGTATGTTTTAATTGTGTTATAGTCAGTTTCAGTGTCATATCCCCATATCTCATCCATGATCTGCTGTTTTGTAAAAATAATACCAGGATAGGAAAGCAATTTATACAGCAAATCAAACTCTTTTTCCGTAAGGGAAATAGAAATGCCGTTTAATTCAGCTGTCAGATATTCTGATCGCAAGGTCAGTGATCCAACAACAATTCGTTTTTCATTGGCGATCTGCGCACGGCGCAAAAGCGCTTCAATACGCCATTTTAATTCTTCATAATCAATCGGTTTTACCATATAATCATCAATTCCTGTGGCAAAGCCCTTCTTTTTATGCGCAAATGTGCTCATGGCAGTCAGCATAATTACCGGTGTCATATCTCCGCTATCACGTAATGATTGCACAAACTCGTAGCCGTTCATTTCAGGCATCATGATATCGGCAATAATGAGGTCAATGTGTTTGTGCTCCAGAACTTCTAATGCCTGTACACCGTTGGCAGCTTCTATGATATTGTATTCGTTTCGCAATTTCGTTTTCGTTAACAGACGGATTGCTGCTTCGTCTTCCACAATCAAAATATTCAGCATAAACTTACACCTCCGATATTATCATTGTATCTTTATTTATCTGGCATGTCAAGTGGGTTCTCGGCTGGTACAGCAATTTGAACAGCTCTTGGTTTTACATATACAGAGGCAGTGAAGTGATTTCCTCCATATTCACCATCCAATGTCCATGGGATATCATCTTTTGCTGTAATGGTAAAGTAAGCTGATTTCATGCAAATCATGTTGTCACAATCATAGGTTTGATTTATCAATGAAAGCTTGATCCGTTCCAACTCAAAAATAGTTTTCGGCATACGAATAAACATGCCGTCCAGTAATCCGTCCTGCATATCTGATTTCGGCAGTGAGAGCTGTTTCATACCAGCAACAGAATGTGTATTTCCAATCATACCCAATATAAAATTGTCCTCTATAAATTCATCATTATAACTGATTTTCATATACTTGCTTGAAGCATAGAAATTCTTTAAATCCATGCTTTTCAGAATATGCATCAGATAAGCGGATGTACCCACCATATTTTTCAACTTTTGATTTGTGACATAGCTTACATCACTGAACATACCAAACATCGCAACATATGCGAAATATTCCTGATTGAATTTTCCCAAATCAATCGTTTTGAAATTTCCGACTACAATCATTTTCGCTGCTTCTATGGGGTCTTTTGGAATTTGCATAGAACTTGCAAAGTCGTTGATCGTTCCAGTAGGAATATACCCGCATGGAATATGTATATTGCTGTGAATAACTCCGTTCATCAGCTCGTGAAGCATTCCATCACCTCCGGCACAAACTATCAAATCATATTCCATGGCGTGTGTCTGGATATATTGCTGTCCGTCTCTGGCAAAAGCTGTTGGATGTATTGTTACATCATACGCAGCAGATGTAAAAACCGAAAGAATATCAGAAAGGGATTTTTTGATTGCACCTTTTCCGGAAAAAGGGTTGTAAACAAATAGCAATTTCTTCATGGGAATTCTCCTCTATAAATATTTAAGGATTCACCGCACAAAAATTGTTCGTTATATGAAAGAAAAAGCGGAGTGTATACCTGTGCATGCTTGAGGCTTATTTGTAAAATATGTAGGAATATAGCGTACAAAGCCTTTATGCTTTCTTTATGCAGTGCTGTCTTAACTTAATTGAAGTGTTTCATTCTTCTTTTCATATCTTTCATATTGAATTGTTCCAATAAAAATATAGTCTTCTCCTTCCTGAAAAAGGAAAGTTTGACTCATCGAAGTCATTGTGTCTGGTATGTCAGTCATACCATTGTTCTCAA
>ENA-UONY01001039-UONY01001039.1-human-gut-metagenome-genome-assembly--contig:-CS9-NODE-1039-length-26378-cov-7.418493_pt1 | contig 26378 bp, 22 predicted proteins | sample MGYA00242465_ERZ724012 | MGnify/ENA metagenome assembly ERZ724012 | reverse complement strand
ACTTTGCATGCAAGGGGTTGGGAATCCGGAAATATTTTCTGATAACAGCCGCTTTGTTAATGATCCCATTTTCGGAAGCCTTTTTTTCTGTTGTTCTCAAGGGCGCATACTACATTCCTCACATCATCATCACTTTTTTCACTTTGGGATTGTGCGAAAACTACGTGGCCGAAGAATCCAACGGGCGGAAGGCGCTTTACCTAACTGCAGCATTTCTTTGCTCTATACTCGCGGGTATGGGTGGCCCCAGACAGGTAGTTGTTCTATATATTCCGTTATTATTTACAGCAATCTGTATTATGATATCCGGCACATCTGTAACCAACGGAAAAACTATCTGCATCTTGGCATCGGGAAATCGGAAATATATTCTTTTTTCCTTTACATCGTTTTGCGGAGCCATCATAGGGTATGTTGTTAACACGAAAATTTTATCGAAATTCTTCGTATTTCAGCAGTGGGATATTTCCTTTACCGGATTCGATATTTCCAGGTTGTCACAAATCATAAACGGGTTCTTGTCTTCCTACGGATATGTTCCCGGAAAAATATTCAGCATAGCGCTGCTGCGTAATATTTCCTGTGCCTGCTGGTTGATTCTCACTGTGGTAGCCTGTGTCCATGTCCTGAAAAACAGAAAAGATGCGGAACCTGCGCATTACAGAATGGCTATATTTACCGTTGCGGCTTTTTTAACCTTTGTTCTTCTGTATATGTTTACAAATATCGCTTATGTTGACAGGTACAATCTGCCTATTATAATTTTATCGGTTCCAATGATAGCAATTCTGTTTAAAGACACTGGCCTCTGCCGTCAAATAAACCACACGGCACTGCCTTTGTTTTGTTGGTTGTTTGTTCCGGTTTCTCCTTCTGCGCAGAAAGATACGAAGTCGATGAAACGGCAGAGTTTCGCAACATTGTAGCTGCATTGCAAAACGAGCAATACACCGAAGGATATGCATCCTTCTGGCGGGCGAATATAGTGACCGAACTGTCAAACGGTTCCATTGATATGAGAGACTGGCAAGATTCCGGCGGAGAACAGCATATAACCGTTGCAAGTATTGACGACACCTATAAGTGGTTACAGCTTGTTTCCCACGACTATACACGTCCTGAAGGAAAAGTTTTTCTTCTCTTTACGAGAAATGAGTGGGAAAATAATCCATGGACAGGAAAGCTCAGTACAGAACATATTATCTATCAGTCCAATGGCTACATGGTGATTGGATATGAAAGCTATGACAAGCTTCGGTACGATACCATGCAGCCATAGCAGCCACCTGTTTCCATGACGTGGCAAGCTAAATTAAACGTAGTTTTTGTCCGCCTCATCGCCACAGGGTGCCTTTGAGCCTCGCGTTTATCGTATGGTTTTTGGATATACGAAATAGACGCCTTTTGCAAAAGCAAAAGGCGTCTATTTTTGGCGGAGAAGCCGGGATTTGAACCCGGGCTCGGCTCATCACCGACTACTCCCTTAGCAGGGGAGCCCCTTCGGCCACTTGGGTACTTCTCCAAACCGCTTGAGTATCATACCACAGCGGATACGGCGTTGTCAATGCAAAAAATCAGCCCAGCACCGACTTTACGGCGGAAAGCACGTCCGCAGCGACCTCTTCGGGCGTGCGGGCGGCGTTTACGACGCAGATTTTATCCCGGTGCTCCAGCCGCCGGAAAATTTCATAGTACCGCCGGCGCACGGCGAGCAGGGAGTTTTCGTTCTCGTAAATTTCGCGGTACGACCGCCCCTGCTCCATGCGGCGCAGGCACTCCTCGTCGTCAAGATCGAGAAATACGCAGAGATCGGGCTTTCGGATCTCCGGGCAGTCGATATTGATATGGAACACCCATTCCGGGTCGGTCACGGTGCCCTGGTAGGCGAGCGAGGAATAGTAATACCGGTCGCAGAGAACGATTCGCCCCTCGGAGAGAAGCTTTCCAATGCCGTTGATGGGGTTTACGTTATGCGCCACGCGGTCGGCCATAAAGAGCGCCGCGATCTCCGCGCCGGTGCGCGGCGTGAAGCCGGAGAGGGCGTCGCGCGCCAAACCGCCGGTCGTGCTCGCCGTCGGCTCTGCAGTTTCCGCCACGGCATAGCCGAGAGCTCGCAGATTCCTGGCAAGAGCCAGCAGCTGCGTGGTCTTTCCCGAGCCGTCCAGCCCTTCAATGACGATGAATTTTCCGTTCATGGCAGTTCCTCCCGCCGCGAGGCACGATTTGTTCGCAGATATTATAGCAAAACTCTTTTCTCGCGGCAAGAAAAATGATATAATATATTGTGTATTATTATCTTTATGGAGCGAATGCATGACAGAAACCGCTTTTTTACAATATACCGGGTATGTGCTCGCGTTTTTCGCCGTGTGGATCGTGGTGCGCTGCGCACGCTCAATGCTGAGCGAGAAATACGTGCCGGAGGTCTGGGGCTATCTGGAACTGCCGGACGGCACATCGCGCGCCATCGAGCATTGGGAGTGCATTCTCGGCCGGGCGAAGGTCTCGGACATTGTGCTCACCGGCGAGGGGATTGAGCGCAGCCATGCCGCCATTCAGCGCTCCGGCGCGGGCGAGTGGACGCTCTCCGCGCTCGACGGCGGCAAGGGCGTCTGGGTGAACGGCGAAGCCGTCACCGGCGACGCGCCGCTCCACAGCGGCGATACGATCAAGCTCGGCGAAATGGAGCTGCACTTTCTCGCGCTGGACGACGCGCAGCGCGCCACGTTGCAGCGCAAGCGCCCCGTGACCGGGCACAAGGTGCAGCCGGCGGTGACGCTTCTTCTGCTCGTATGCTTCCAGCTCGTGCTGCTCTTCCAGTTTTTCTTCACAACGCACGGCACGGCGCTCGCTTACGTTGTGCTCTCGTTCGGGCTGCTCTTTGCCATGGAATGGTTCTGCTATTTTGTGATGCGGAGCATATCCGTGCGCGGGTTTGAGCCGGAGACGATTGCGTTTTTCCTCACAAGCATCGGCTTTTCCGTCGTTGGCTCCTCCGCGCCGGAGAGCATGGGACGGCAGTGCCTTTTGTTTCTCGCCGCGCTCGCGCTTTTCTTTGCGCTCGGCGTGTGGCTGCGGGATCTGCGCCGGGTGCGCGCGATGCGCTGGCCGATGGCGTTTGCCGCGCTCGGCTTTCTTGCGCTCAATCTGCTGCTGAGCGAGACGATCTGGGGCGCCAAAAACTGGCTGAGCGTTGCCGGGCAGACGCTCCAGCCCTCGGAATTTGTAAAGATCGCCTACGTCTACGCGGGCGCGGCGACGCTCGACCGCCTGTTCCGGCGGCGCAACCTTATCCTGTTCATCGCCTTTTCCGCCGTGTGCGTGGGCGCGCTTGCGCTCATGGGCGATTTCGGCACGGCGCTTGTATTCTTCGTGTGCTTTCTCGTCATTTCGTTCATGCGTTCGGGGAGCTTTGCCACGCTCTTTCTCGCCATCGGCGGCGCGGCGCTTGCGGTGATGCTTGTTCTGACCGTGAAGCCCTATGTGGCGCAGCGGTTTGCCACCTGGGGGCATGCGTGGGAGGATCCTCTGAACACCGGCTTCCAGCAGGTGCGCACCATGTCCGCAACCGCCGCGGGCGGTCTTTTTGGCCGCGGCGCGGGGGCAGGCTGGCTCAAAAACGTGTTCGCCGCGAACACCGACATGGTATTCGGCGTCGTGTGCGAAGAGCTGGGGCTCATTGTAGGGCTATGCTGCGTGCTCTCGCTGCTGCTGCTCGCGGTGTTCTCCGTGCGCAGCGCGGCGGCGGGGCGCTCTTCCTATTACGTCATCGCCTCGTGCGCCACGGTCACGATCTTCATGGCGCAGCTCGCGCTCAATGTGTTCGGCTCGCTCGATCTGCTGCCGTTTACGGGCGTGACGTTCCCGTTTGTATCCAAGGGTGGGTCAAGCCTCATCTCCTGCTGGGGTATGCTCGCATATATCAAGGCCGGAGACACGCGCTCCGGCGGCAGCTTTGCGCTGCGGACGACCTTTGAAAACGTACGTCGAGGCAAAAAGGAGGCGGTGAAATGAAACGCATTGAACACCGCTCCGCCATCGCGCTGCTGCTTGCCGCGGCGCTGCTGCTCGGCATGGGATTTTTCGTCGTCCGGCTCGCACTTTACGGCGGCGACTGGGCTTCCTACAGCGCCAATCAGCACATTTACCAAAACGGAGTGCTCAAAAGCAGCACATTGACCGACCGCAACGGCGTCATTCTCGCACAGACGGAAAACGGCACGTGGCGCTACGCGGACGATCTCACCGTGCGGCTCTCGTCGGTGCACGCCGTCGGCGATTTTCGCGGATACATCAGCGGCGCGATCTCCTCCTTTGCCGATGAGCTCGCGGGCTATTCCTTCGTTAACGGCACGCCCGACGGCGGCGCGACCGTCGCGCTCTCGCTGGATGCGCGGCTGCAGACCGCCGCATGGAACGCCCTAGCAGGGCGGCGCGGCGCAGTGCTCGTGATGAACTACGAGACCGGCGAGATTTTAACGATGGTCTCCTCCCCGTCCTACGACCCGAACGGCGAGGCCGACACGAGCATCGACGGGCTTTTCATCAACCGCTGCACACTTGGCACCTTCACGCCCGGCTCCGTTTTCAAGCTTGTGACGCTCATCGCGGCGGAGGAAAACCTCCCCGATCTCACGGAGCGGACGTTCACCTGCAACCAATACCTTGATCTCCCCGGCGGGACGGTCGTATGCACGGGCTGGCACGGCCCGCAGACCATTGAACAGGCGCTTGCGAACTCCTGCAACTGCGCCTTCGGAGAGCTTTCGCTGGAGCTTGGCAGCGAAACGATTGTGAAGACGGCGCAGCGGCTCGGCGTGGCCGGGTCTCTCACGCTCGACGGCGCAGCCACGGCCTCCGGCAAGGTTGAGACCGCCGAGGCGGGCAGCGGCGACGAAGCATGGCTCGGCATCGGGCAGTATACCGATCTTGTGACGCCGTATTCGATGCTGCGGCTGTGCGCCGCGATCGCAAACGGCGGCACCGCCGTTACGCCGACGCTCGCCTATGGCGGCGCAGGCGGCGGCGCGGTGCTCATGGATGCCGAAACGGCAGAGTACACCGGCGAGTGCATGAGCTACGATGTGGCCTACGGCTACGGGCGCGACCGGTTTCCGGGGCTCGATCTCTGCGCCAAGAGCGGCACGGCTGAGGTAGGCGACGGCACAACGCACGCCTGGTTCGTCGGGTATCTGCGTTCCGGCGCGCCGGTAGCGTTCGCGGTGATGCTCGAACACGGCGGCGGCGGGCTTTTGCAGGCCGGCGGCATTGCCAATTCCGTATTACAAACCGTAATGGAGTATTATTCCAATGATTGACATTTCCGTTCGTGATCTCACAAAAGCGTTTGAGGTCAACAACAACATTCTCGACGGGCTGACGTTTCAGGTGCAGCACGGCGAGCGCGTCGGTATTCTCGGCCGCAACGGCACGGGGAAAACGACGCTTTTCCGGCTGATGGTCGGCGAGCTCACCGAGGACAAGGGCGAGATCGACATCGCCCGCGGCAAGCGGCTGGGGCTCGTATCCCAGATCCCGCATTATCCCGCGGGGTACACCGTGGAGGACGTGCTCGCCACGGCCGAGGAGCGGCTCAACGCGATGCAGGCACGGATGCGCAAGCTCGAAGAGCTTATGGCGGTATCGAGCGACCGCGCGCTCCTCTCCGAATATGACGAGCTTCTCTCGCGCTTTGAAACACTCGGCGGGTACGACGCCGAGGTGCGCCGCAGCAAGGTAGCCAACGGGCTCGACATTCCTCCCGCCATGCGCGAGCAGCTTTTCGACTCGCTCTCCGGCGGGGAGAAAACGCGCGTCAACTTAGCGCGGCTCATTTTGGAGGATACGGACATTCTTCTGCTCGACGAGCCGACGAACCATCTCGACATGCACGCCACCGAATGGCTGGAGGACTATCTGCTGCACTTCAAGGGCACAGTCCTCGCCATATCGCACGACCGCTGGTTTCTCGATAAGATCGCGCAGCGCATCATTGAGATCGTCAACGGCAAGGCGGAGTTTTATAACGGCAACTATACGTTCTATGCCGAGGAAAAGCAGCGCCGGTATGAAGAGCTGCGAAAGCAGTATGAAAAGAATCAAAAAGAGATCGCCCATCTGCAAAAGGCGGCGGACGATCTGCATTTGTGGGCGTTCATGGGCGCGGACAAGCTGCACAAGCGCGCGTTCTCCATGGAAAAGCGCATCGCGCGCCTCCAGACCGCCGAAAAGCCGAAGGAGGACAAAAAGCTCTCCGTCCGCTTCCGGCAGAAGGAGTTTTTCGGCGACGAGGTACTCGTGCTGGAGGATGTGGCAAAAGCCTACGGCGAGAAGAAGCTCTTCTCCGGGATCGACGAGCTCATCGAACCCGGCGAGCGCATCGCACTCATCGGCGACAACGGCACCGGCAAATCCACGCTGCTCCGGTGCATTACCGGCGAGGAAACGCCCGACCGCGGCTGGATCCATCAGGGTCCCGCGGTAAAGAGCGCGTATTTGCCGCAGCTCGTGCGGTTTGACGATCCCTCGCGCAACATGGTGGACACGATGCTCTGGGAGGCGAAGTGCGATCCGCAGACGGCGCGAAACCGTCTCGCGGCGTTCGGCTTCCGGGGCGAGGACGTGTTCAAAACCGTATCGGTGCTCTCCGGCGGCGAGCAGAGCCGCCTGCGGCTTTGCATCCTCATGCGGGACGACATAAACTTCCTCATGCTCGACGAGCCGACGAACCATCTCGATCTCCTCTCGCGCGAGTGGATGGAGGATGCGCTCATGGACTACAGCGAGGCGCTGCTCTTCGTGAGCCACGACCGCTGGTTCATTGAAAAATTCGCTACGCGCATCTGGTGTCTGCACGATGGGCAGATCGAAGACTACCGCGGCGGCTTTGCCGAGTGGCGGGAGTATAAGGCGCGGCAGGAGGCGCTTCAGGCATCAGCCAAAGCGGCCAAGCCCGCGGCGCGCGAGGAAAAGCCGAAGAAAAAGACCGAGCCGAACCGCGACCGCCGCCGCCAGAAGATCGAGCGCGACATCGAGCGCGCCGAGGCGTCGCTGCGCGATATCGAAGCCGAAATGGAGAAAAACGCCTCCGATTACCAGAAGCTGCTTGAGCTCGGCGTGCAGAAGGATGCTGCCGAAGAGACGCTTGAAGCGCTTTACGCCGAGTGGGAAACGCTCGCGGAATAAACGAAAGGAGAGAAGATCATGCCGGAGCTTTCCACGGATGTCCGCTACATAAAAGGCGTCGGCGAGCAGCGAGCCAAGGCGCTTGAGCGTCTCGGCGTGCGCACGCTCGGCGATCTTCTCAACAATTTCCCGCGTGCGTATGAAGACCGCACCGTTGTGCGGCCTATCGCCGAGCTCACGATCGACGAGACGGCGTGCGTGCGCGCCATGGTCGCGACGGAGCCGCGCCTCACGCGCGTCCGGCGCGGACTCGATCTTGTAAAATTCCGCATCGTAGACGAGAGCGGCAGCGCAGACGTGACGTTTTTCAACCAGAGCTATGTCCGCGACCAGCTTGTTTTGGGCGAGAGCTATGTCTTTTACGGCAAGGCGGGCGGAAATCTGCTGCGTAAAACGTTCACGAACCCCGTTTTTGAGCGGGAGGATCGTGCGGGCGCCGTCACGGGGCGGATACTGCCGCTCTACCATCTGACGCGCGGCATATCCAATAAGCTCGTCGTGAGCGCCGTGGAAAGCGCGCTCGATGCCTGCGGCGATATGCTGCCGGAGCTGCTGCCCGCAGCGATCACCGAGCGGTATGAGCTCGCGAAAGTCGGTTTTACGTACCGGAACATCCATTTTCCTGCCGACCAGGAAGCTCTGGCGCTTGCAAAGCGGCGCATCGCTTTTGAACATCTGTTTGTCCGCGCCTGCGCCGTGCAGAAAATGCGGGAAACGCAGCAGCAGGTCAAAGGGCAATACATTCCCACGCCCTCCATGGAGGAGTTTTTTTCTTCCCTCCCCTTTTCCCCCACCGGCGCGCAGCGGCGCGCGATCGATGAGATGCTGCATGATATGGCGTCCGGCAAGCGGATGTCCCGCATTTTGCAGGGCGATGTCGGCAGCGGCAAAACGCTTGTGGCTGCGGCGCTTTTGTGGGCGGTATGGAAGGCCGGATACCAGAGCGCTTTCATGGCGCCGACGGAAATTCTGGCGCAGCAGCACGCAAAAACCTTGCAGGCGCTTCTCGCGCCGTTCGGCATAAATGTGCTTCTGCTAACTGGTTCAATGAAGGCAAAAGAAAAAAGTGCGGTAAAGGCCGCGCTTGCCGGGGGAAGCTGTCACGTCGTCGTCGGTACGCACGCGCTGCTCACAGAAGATGTTGAATTTTATCATCTCGCGCTGACGGTTACGGACGAACAGCATCGCTTCGGCGTTGCGCAGCGAGGCGCTTTGAATGACAAGGGCTCGCACCCGCATATTCTTGTCATGTCGGCAACCCCGATCCCGCGCACGCTTGCGCTGGTGATTTTCCACGACCTTGCCGTGTCGGTGCTCGACGAACTGCCGCCGGGGCGGGAAAAGGTGGATACCTTTGCCGTAACGGAAAGCTACCGCGACCGGCTGAACGCCTTTATCCGAAAGCAGGTCAAAGAGGAGCATCAGGTGTTCGTCGTCTGTCCGAAGGTCGAGGACGGCGAAGAGGGCGAGAGCAAGCTCAAATCCGCTTCCGAGCACGCGGAGGAGCTGCAAAAGCTCTTCCCGGATCTAAAAGTTTCGTGCGTCCACGGGCGGATGAAGCCGAAGGAAAAGGAAGCCGTCATGGCCGCCTTCGCCGCCGGGGAGACAGATATTCTCGTCTCGACCACAGTCGTGGAGGTCGGCGTGGACGTGCCGAATGCAACGCTCATGGTTGTGGAAAACGCCGAGCGGTTTGGGCTCTCGCAGCTTCACCAGCTGCGCGGACGCGTCGGGCGCGGCAAGGCGAAAAGCTACTGCATCCTCGTTTCGGATACAACGTCCGAAGAAACAAAAAACCGGCTGCGTGTGCTGACGAAAACCAACGACGGCTTTGAAATTGCGCGCGCGGACTTTGATCTTCGCGGCGCGGGTGACATTCTGGGCGAAGCGCAGCACGGCAGGCTGTTTGATCTGGCAACGCTGGAAATGTTCCAGACAACGCAGGCCGCTGCGGAGGAGCTTTATAAGGAAAACCCCGATCTTGCGGGCGAGGAGCTTGCGCCGCTGCGCGCCCGTATCGCCGAGCTGTTCACCGCCAACGAAGGAACATGGAATTAACCCATAGATAAATAAAAGGAGGAGTCCCCATGTATTGCCGATTCTGCGGAAAACAGATCCCCGACAACGCAAAGTTTTGCTCCGAGTGCGGCGCGAACCTTGCTCCTGCTTCCGTCCCCTCCGCTGCGCCGGAAGAGAGCGCACCGGTCGTCCCCATGGCGCCGGAAAATGCAGCTGCGCCGGCCATGCCGCATGGCACGCCCGATCCCGCCGCCGCGATCGGTGTTATCGCAACGCCCCAGCGCGGCATGAAATGGTTCAAGTTCATCATCTATTTCCAGCTATGGGCGAGCCTACTCTCCGCTCTCATCGCGGCAGAAAAATACTTCACCGGCGCATATTACGAAGGATACGCCGATTGGGCTTACTCCTTTTATTGCGGGTTACGCGAATTGGATATCTGTATGGGCATTCTATATATTGCCCTCGGCGTGTATGCGGTATTTGTCCAGCGCTCGCTTGCGAAGCTCCGCGCCAAAGGCCCGGTGATGTACTATTCTTTCTGTGCTGCCAGCATTGCGTTAGCGCTTCTCAATGTGATAGCTGCAAGCCTCATCGTCGGCTACTCACTGTTCAGCGCCGATATTGCGGCGGAGCTGGCTCCTTCGGTCATCCTGCTCTTCATCAATATCCGATATTTCAACAACCGCAAGCACCTTTTTGTGAATCCGTAAAAAATGGCTCCCTCGGACGAGGGAGCCATTTTTTGCTCATTACGTTACATCCACGCGCTGTGGGAGACGAGATAGAGATACGCGTCCACCAGCTCGTCCACGCTCGCGGCGCGGGAGCTTTCCAGCCTATGCTTCACCGTAGAAATGAGGCAGATGGCATTGAAGCGCGCCACCGTTTTCTCGGAAAGAAGCCCTGCGTGCCCTGCGGCAGGCGCGAGAGCGGCGTTTTCCAGAAGCAAACGCTGCACCGCATCTGCGAACGAGTCCTCAAAGCCGTTCTGGCCTGTGACGGTGAACGCCTTGCGGTAAAAAGCGCTGTCCTCCACAAGCCCGGCAAAGATCGTGCGCAGCGCGCCGCCGCCGTCGCCGCGGCGCAGCGGCTCGCCCGCCGGGGCGACCACATCCGTTTCCACGATCCATGCAAGCAGATCGTATTTGTCCTGAAAGTGGTTATAAAACGACGGGCGGCGGATACCGGCCTCGTTCGTGATCATCATGATGGAGATTTTTTCGAAGGGATATCGCAGCAGCAGCGCCTTGAAGCCGTCGGCAATCAGGCGCTTGGTCATATCCTTGCGGCTATCCATGGTTGCCTCCTATCAGAGCAGCGAGCGGAGCAGCACGTCCGCGCCGGTCACGAGGAACAGCACGCCGCCGATCCAGTACGCAGTGTTTTTCTGCGAATATCCGAAATGATAGCCCACCGTCACGCCGCCGAGCGCGCACACCGCCGTCACGCCGAAGAGCGTAGCAAGGCAGGAGAGCCAGTACGCATCGAGAAAGCGGGAGCTGACGCCGACGAGCAGCGAATCAAGACTCGTGAGCACGGCGGTGCCGACGACCTTTTTGAAGGTGATCTCGGAGCGGTGCTCAAAAATAGCCTTTTTGCGGATGGCCTTCACGATCAGATACGCGCCAAGCACGAAGAAAATGAGCGCGCCGAGACGGTGCCACAGCCCCTGCGTCACGGTGTAGTAGGACGCGAAGCGCGGCAGCATGCCGAGAAGCCGCCCAATCTCCATCGCCGCGACCTGCGCCGCACAGAAGATGAGGCAGTACGCAGCGACGCGGCGGCGGCGGATCTCGCCGAGCACCGCGCCCTGACATACGGCGGCACCGAACACGTCCAGCGAAATGCCCAGGCAGAAAACCAGAATTTCCCAATATTTCACAGTCGATCACCTCATTATTTGCTGAGCCCATTATACCGGAAATTCTGCCGGAGAAAAGATACAAAAATCAGAAAATGTCAAACGCGCCGGAGACAATGCTCCGGCGCGTCCGGTTTATGGGAAAGGGGCCGCTCAGGCGTTGACCGCCGCGCGGCGGGACGACACAGCACGGATAACGAAGAGCGCGGCAACCGTGAGCGCAATGCCGATAGCAAGGCAGACGTACACGTTCTGGACGAATCCGGCGATAATGTAGTTCACAAACGAAACGGCGGCAACGGTGAGAATGTAGGGAATCTGTGTGGAGACGTGGTTGAGATGGTCGCACTGTGCACCGGCAGAGGCCATGATCGTCGTATCGGAGATCGGCGAGCAATGATCGCCCATGACCGCGCCCGCAAGGCACGCGGAGACGCCGATGATGAGAAGCTGGCTATCCGCGGGGAACACATCCGTCACGATCGGGATCAGGATACCGAACGTGCCCCAGCTCGTGCCGGTGGAGAACGCAAGGCCGCAGCCGACAAGGAAGATGATCGCCGGAAGCAGGTTGTAAAGGTTCTGGGATGCGCCCTGCATCACGCCGTACACATATTCCGCCGCGCCGAGCATGCCGGTCATGCTCTTGAGCGTCACGGCGAAGGTGAGAATGAGGAGCGCCGGAACCATGGCGATGAAGCCCTTGGTGGTGCATTCCATGGCTTCCTTGAACCGGAGAAGGCCGCGGCCGAGGAAGTAGATCACCGTGAAGATGAGCGCGATGAGCGCGCCCCACGGCAGGCCGACGGTGGCGTCCGTGTTGGCGAAGGCTTCCACAAACGGCGTGCCGGAGAAGTATCCGCCGACGTACAGCAGTCCGGTGACGCAGCAGACGATCAGCGCGATGACCGGGATCACCAGATCGACAACCTTGCCCTTCGCCGAAACGGGCACCTCCGCCTCATCGTCGCGCCGCTCGCCGGAGGTGAAGAGATCGCCGTTGAGCTGCGCGTTCATCTCGTGCAGCTTCATGGGGCCGTAGTCAAACTTCATGAGCGTGAGCACAACGATGAACACCAGCGTGAGGAGGCTATAATAGTTCCAGGGGATCGCGCGCACAAAGAGCTCTGGACCGGACATGACGCTCTCATCCACAACGCCGGAGACCGCCGCCGCCCACGAGGAGATCGGCGCGATCATGCATATGGGCGCGGCCGTCGCGTCGATGAGATAGGCGAGCTTGGCGCGGGAGATGCGGTGGCCGTCCGTCACGGGGCGCATGACGCTGCCGACGGTGAGGCAGTTGAAATAGTCGTCCACAAAGATCAGCACGCCGAGAAGGAACGTGGCGAGCATCGCGCCGACACGGGTATGCACGTGCTTCTGCGCCCAGCGCCCGAACGCCGCCGAGCCGCCGGCGCGGTTCATGAGTGCAACAAGGATGCCGAGCAGCACGAGGAACAGGAAGATGCCGACATTGCCGGCGTTGGAGATGCTGCCGATGAGACCATCGTTGATGATGATGTCCAGCGTCCTGACCGGCGCGAACCCGGCGACGAGCGCCGCGCCCACAACGATGCCGAGGAAGAGCGAGGAATAGACCTCCTTGGTGATCAGCGCCAGAGCAATGGCGACGACCGGCGGCAGCAGCGCCCAGATGGTACCGTAGAACATGAAAAAAACCTCCCGCGCATGCAAAAAACCGTGATCCCCGGTGGAAGGATCACGGCTGTGCATACAAAATCAGTAATATAAAATATACTAAATTCGCAGCAATGACAGCTCTCCACCGAAGTGACAGTCCGCGGAATGTTCTCCCGCGTCCCAGGCATTCCCCGCCAGACAGCGGAGAAATCCTTCGGCGATCTCCCCTTTCCGCTTCCCCGGTGTCTGCCGGACAACGAAAGCGTACTGATGTTGATCGCGCCTCTATCATTGAGATTACTTTTTCATTATAAGTTGCTAAAGAAAAATGTCAAGCATAAACATGCATTGGAGCGAAAAAACTTACGCCGGAGCCGGTTGCCCTCCCTGCTCTGCCTCCCGCCGCCGGATATCACGCGAAACGCGCACGGCAATCGGCACGGCAAGCAGCATCACAAGCATATCCGCCGCGCCCTGCACCGACGCGATGCCCCATACGCCCCAGAGCCGGATCATGACAGGCAATATCGGGAAGAAGCAGATCCCCTGCCGCGCAAGCCCCAGCAGCAGCGACGGCAGTGCCCGCCCGATGCCGGAGCAGAGCATATTCACGATGATGCCGAAGCCGTGGAACGGCATGGCAAGGCATTGGATGCGCAGCGAAAATACGCCGATGCGCACAAGCTCGGCATCGTCCTCCGTAAAGAGCAGCAGAATGGGCCGGGCGAATATTCCGACAACGAGCGCCACGACGGAAATGCCCGCGACGCACGCGATCATGGAAAACCGGAACGATTCCCGCACGCGGTCAAACCGCTTTGCGCCCCACGAGAACCCCGCTACGGGCTGGAACCCCTGACCGAAGCCGAGACAGGCGCTCGTCATAAACATGGCGATGCGGTTGGCAACATTGATTGCTGCGAGCGCGCTCGTACCGTAGCCCACGGCGATGCGGTTGAGCAGTATTCCGGCAAGCGTGCCGAGACCGTTGCGGAAAAAGCTCGCGCTGCCCATGGCGCATACCTCTTTGGCATCCTGCCAGCGCGGGCGGAACTGCCGGAAGCGGATCGTGAGCAGCGTCTTTTTGCGGAAATACGGCGTCATGAGGATGCACCAGCTGACGACCTTGGAAATAGCCGTCGCAGCGCTCGCGCCCGCGACGCCCCAGCCGAACGTGAAGATGAAGAGCGGATCAAGCCCCACGTTGAGCACCGCGCCCGCCACCATGCCGATCATGGAAAAGACGGCGCTGCCCTCGGCGCGCAGGCATTGGTTAAGCACAAAGCTCGTCGCCATAAATGGCGCGGCGAGCAGAATATACCGGCAGTACTGCTCCGAATACGGCAGGATCTCCTCGTTCGCGCCAAGGATGAGCAGCATCTGATTCTGATACGTAAAGCCGAGAATGAGCACAAGCGTTCCGAGCGCAAGCGCGAGGAAGAAGCACGTGGAAAGCACCTCGCGGGCGCGCTCGTCCTGCTTCGCGCCGAGCAGACGCGACGTAAGGCTCGCCGCGCCCACGGCGAGGAGCGAGCCTGCCATCATGATGATGAGATCGATCGAGCCGTTCACGCCGACCGCGCCCGTAGCGTCTGTGCCGAGCTGGCTTACGAAGAGCGTATCGGCAAGGTTATAGGCGCTCGTGACGAGCATTCCCGCAATCGACGGCAGCGCCATTTTCGGCACAAGCTTGGGAATGGGCGTTTTGAGCATGAAATCCCGTTTCTCATTGGGATCGCGGAACTGGGGCATGGGCGGTCTGGGTCCTTTCTCCTTTGGTTTCCGGCGCGCCGGTCAGGAAAAAATCAGTAGGAGTATTTTCCGCCGCCGATGAACTCGCGCAGCAGGGAGTCCCTGGCGAGCAGGTCGGGCGAAACATCCTCAAAGCGCTCAAACGCCGGGAGGATGCTCTGCAGCTCGCTGTAGCGCGGCGTGTCGGCGGGCATGGCGTTGAAGAGTTCCGTGGCGGTATTATTCAGCACCGGCACCTCATAGGCAAACGAGGAGTCGAACTGGAGATTGGCCTTATCTTTGAAGGGCGAAATATACAGCTTCTCGCCGCGGCGGATGTTCGCCCAATGGGCAAGCGTCTGCTGTGCGGCGGTGCCGCGGAAGAGATAGTCGCGCACGGTGCGGCGCATGAGGCGCATCCAGGTGCCCTTGAACACGACTGCGCCGTTGTCGTCCAGAATGTTGCTGCGCGCGCTGATATAGAGCTTGAATGCCTCGGGATGCACGAGCGTAATCGAATCGTTGAGCGCATGGATGCCCTCAAAAACGGCGACCTCGTTTTTCTTCAGCCGCAGCGAAGCGCTCGGCTCCAGATCGCGGCACTGGTGCACGAAGTCATAGCGCGGCACGAGAATGCGCCCGCCCTCGGAGAGGACGGAGAAGTGCTCGTTCAAAAGCTCCATATCCATGCACAGGGGCGACTCAAGATCGTACCCGCCCTCGGGCGTGCGCGGCGTCGTCTCCGGGGAGACGGTTTTGAAATAATTGTCCATGGAGATGCTGTGCGTGCGCACGCCGCGCCGCTCAAGCACCTCGCACACCTTCAGCGCAGTCGTCGTCTTGCCGCTGCCGGAGGGGCCGGAGAGCAAAACGATCGGGCTCTTTTCCATATTCTCCATAATGCGGTCGGCGGCAAGCTCCAGCCGTTCGGCATAGATTTTGTCGCACTCCGCGATGAAGCCGGCGGCATCCGCGCGGCAGCGTTCATTGATCTCGGAAAGATAATAGGCCATTTTCAGTTTGTCCCTTTCGGTTCGGAATTATAAAAGCGGACAATCTCGTCCTTTTCCGCGCACGTCTGCGCGATGCGATCCATATATTCCCGCGGGTACTTCGGCGCCATGAGGCGCTTTACAACGCCGCCGGGCGCCGTGAGCTTCGTAGAGCCGCCCGCACCTACGGCGAGAATGCCGCAGAGCTCCTCCATAATGCATATGTTGTAGAGATTTTCGTATCCCGGTTTCGTCCAGCCGACGTTTTCAAAGCTGCCGGACATGAACTTCTGCCGGTAAAGGTAGTACGGCGCATACCCCGCCGCTTCGAGTCTTTCGCGCGCGGCGGCAAGCATCTCCCCGACGGCTTTTCCGTCCGGCAGCGCCGTGCCCTCGGTGAGAAAGCGCGAGCCCTTTTTGAGCGCGAGCGTGTGTACCGTGATGTTTTCTGCGCCGAGCGCGATCACCTTGCGCATCGTTTCGGCGAAGGTCTCCGGCGTGTCGCCGGGCAGGCCCGCGATGAGATCCATGTTGAACGCGAGCTGCGGGAACTTTTTCACCATTGCCACCGCCTCGCGCACCTCGGCCACGGTGTGGTACCGTCCGATGGCCTCAAGCACCGCGTCCGACATCGTCTGCGGATTGACGCTCACGCGGTCAATGCCGTGTGCAGCGAGAACCGCGAGCTTTTCCTCCGTCACGGTGTCCGGCCGCCCGGCTTCCACGGTGAACTCCCGGCAGGCGGAAAGATCAAAGCACGCCTTCGTGTCTGCAAGCAGCCGGTCGAGCTCCGGCGCCGTGAGCGTTGTCGGCGTGCCGCCGCCGACATATACCGCAACGATGCGCCGCCCGGCAGCCTTCACCGCCGCGGCTGTCGCACGCATTTCCTTTTCCAGCGCATCCAGATAGTCCGGGATGCTTTTTAAAAGCTTCGGCGCGTCTACGCTCACAAAGCTGCAATAGGCGCAGCGCGTCGGGCAGTACGGAATGCTGATATACAGGCACACGTCCTCCGGTGCAAGCGTTGCCTCCGCCTTTGCTGCGGCGCGCTCGGCAGCGAGCGCGAGTGATGCCCGCTCCTTCGATACATCGAACGTATCGGTCAGCATCCGCACGGCGGCGGCCTCACTCAGGCCGTCCCGGTGGATGAGCCCCGCGAGGAGCTTGGCCGGGCGCACGCCGGTGAGACAGCCCCACTCCGGCTTCGGCACGCCGAGCTCCATCGCAGCGCGGTAAAATGCCAGCTTCAGAATGCGCTGCTCCAGCCGGGGGCGCTCCAGCGCATTGTGCAGCCGGCCGGTGCGGATACGGGCATAGCCCCGCGCTTCGGCTCCGTCGTATGCGAGAAGGCAGACAGCCGTCGTGTACGTATCGCCGGGACAAAGCCGCAGCGTGACAGAGCGCCGGCTCCCGCTCTCGCTCGCAGACGCCGGGTATGCCGGCCGTTCGCCCGGGAAGAGCATGAGCATCATCTGCTCGGCGGCATATTTATAATCGTTGTTCAAAAGAAAAATATCCATAACAGGTATATTATATAGGATTTCCGGAAAAAGGCAAGCCGCGAAAAGAAAACGCCGCGCCTTTTTGTGGATTTGTCCATAGCGGCTCATTGATGTTTATGGTAAAGTATACCCCAAGGGGAAGGTTTCGTGTTTGCATTTTGTTAACATCGCGCCTATGATGCAACCAGACAGTCGGTAAGCGTTGATTAACGGGAACCCGGGCCCGCGTCTTTCAGCGCTGAAAGACAGCTGAACGAAACGAAAGGGGTTACCTTCGCAATGGAAGAAAAAAAGAATGTTACTGTAGAGACCACCGCGGACGAATACAGTAAGACTGCCGTTCCTTCGACCGCTCGCAAATCCTTCCTTTCCGTGCTCATCATTTCCCTCGGCTACGTGTTCGTCGTTACGAGCATGCAGGCTGGCAGCGTCATCGGCGTCAGCCTCTCCTTCAACAGCATGGTCTGGGCCGTTCTGGTATCCAGCGCCATCCTCACCGTTCTGAGCTGCATCATGGGCGTCATCGCCGCTAAGAGCGGTCTGAGCTTCGGTCTCATGGCCCGCTACAGCTTCGGCCAGGTCGGCACATGGGTGCCGGTGCTGATCGTGGCTATCACCACCATCGGTTGGTTCTCCATCGACGCTTACCTCATCGGCGACTCCGCGCACCGTCTCTTCTCCTGGATGCCCACGATCCTCGTCTGCATCCTCGCCGGCATCGGCATGACCATCACCGCCTCCAAGGGCACCAAGTGGATGAACATGCTCTCCAACATCGCCGTGCCCATCGTTCTCATCTTCGGCTTCATCTCCATCATCCGCGCGTTCAACGACGTCGGCGGCGTTGCCGGCATCAATGCTCTTGTCAAGGAAGACTCCATCACCTTCGCGAAGGCCGTTGCTCTGGGCGTCGGCTCCTACGTTGTCGGCTCCGTTATGTTCACGCCCGACATCATGCGCTTTGCCAAGAACGCAAAGACCTCCATCATTGTTATGATCATCACGATCATGGTCGGTAACTCCTTCATGGTGTTCTTCGGCGCCATCGGCTCCGTTGTTTACGGCGATCCCGACATCATGGGCGTTCTCGCGCTGCAGGGTCTTCTGGCCCCGGCGTTCATCGTCATGGTCCTCAACATCTGGTCCACCGCTCAGGGCTGCGTCTACTCCGGCTCCATGAGCCTCAGCTCCGTCATCAAGGTTCCCCGCAACAAGCTGACCCTCGTGTTCGGTCTTGTCGGCACCATCCTCGGCTGCGTTGGTTTCTACAACCTGTTCGGCAGCTACATCAACTTCCTCTCCAGCACCGTGCCTCCCATCGTCGGCATCGTGTTCGCTGACTTCCTCACCAAGTACAACCACGGCTACACCGATCTGGATTCCCTGCCCCGCGCTGATATCGGCGGCTTCGTGTCCTGGGCTGTCGGCGTTGCTGTCACGTTCATCCCCGTTCTCCTGCCCTCCATCAACTGCGTCGTCGTGGCTTTCCTCGTGAAGGTCATCTTCAACAAGGTCGGCAAGAAGCAGTAAATCCATTGGCCCCACGGCGGGCCGTGCCTCCCGCGGGAGCATCCTTCGGGATGCTCCCGTTTGAAATATCCCACCGTCACGGAAAGGAGCGCGCTGCATGATAACGATAAAAAAAGCGGCTTCCCTCACCGGACTGAGCGTGAAAGCCATCCGGCACTACGAAAGCCGCGGCCTTCTGCCGAAGCCGGAGCGCACCGATGCCGGATACCGGATGTATTCGGAATCGGACATCGCGCGTCTGCAGCAGATCCGTTATTTCCGCGAAATGAAATTCCCCCTGACGGAAATCGCCGCGCTGCTCGACACATCCACCGAAGAAGTGCAGAAAGCCATGATCCGCCAGCAGGCGGAGGTGGACCGCATACTGGAAGAGTATAAGCGCGCGCAGATGCTCTTGCAGTCTCTCCTGCCGGAGGATATCGATGCCGCGGCGCTTTCCTCCGCGCCGGATGTGTGCCGTCCGGCCATCGTCGCGATCGATCTTCAGAACGACATTCTCGAAGGCGGCGCGCTTGCCTGCGGGCGCATCCATCTCATTCTTCCGCAGCTCAAAAAGCTCTTCGCCGAAGCGCGGCGGATGGGGGTTCCGGTCATTTACGTCTGCGACCGGCACTATCAGGACGATCCGGAGCTGCAGCTCTGGAACAACCATATGATGGCCGGCTCCTACGGCGCGCAGATCATTGACGAGGTAAAGCCCGAACCGGGCGACAGCGTCATCTACAAAAACCGGTTCAACGCCTTCGTCAACACGACGCTCGACAAAACGCTCCGTCAGATGCAGATCAACACCATCATCATGACGGGCTGGCGCTCGGATGTGTGCGTGGCGCAGACCGCGATTGATGCTTTTTACCGCGGCTACCGTGTCGCCGTAGCGGACGACGGCGTAAACTCCACCACCGAGGCGGAGCACCGGCAGGGCATGAAGCTGCTCGCGATCAACTACAACTTTGATTTCTATCCGTGCGATACGATTCTGGAAAACCTGCTGCAGCGGGAGTGAACGCACGGTTCCGCCCTATTTAATTTATAATAAGCAAACCGATATACAACGGAGGAAAAGTATCATGGCTAGATATTGGGAGTGGGACGCTCCTTTCACGATCCACCCGGAAGAGACCGCCCTGCTGATCATTGATATGCAGACCGGCTTCACGCAGCCCGACGGTCCGCTCTTCACACCGCAGTCCAGCGAGCAGCTCCCCACCGTCGCCGCGCTCAAGAAATTCTGCAACGAAAAGGGCATCCCTGTATTCCTGTCCATTTTCGCGCAGGACGTGGATTTCCACAACGATCATTACTGGTTCCGCAATAAGCAGCGCGGCCTTCTCACCGAGGATGGCGGCTGCAAATTCAAGCCCGGCTCCCCGGAGTGCCAGATCGATCCGGCGCTCGCGCCGGTTGAGGGCGACACCGTATTTCTGAAGTATACGTACTCCTGCTTCTCCCATACGGAGCTCGAAACGTGGCTGAAGAAGAACCGCATCCGCACGCTTATCATCTGCGGCACCGTGACGAACTGGTGCGTGGACAGCACCATCCGCGAGGCGTATCACAAGGACTACAACGTCGTCGCCGTGGCGGACGGCATCAGCTCCTATGACCATTGCGGCCGCACCGCGGACGACTGGAACAGCGCCATGTTCGATCTCTGGGCGGAAATGTTCGGCCGCGTCATGACCGCCGAACAGGTCAAGGAAGAGATCGAGGCCGCCGCCAGCAAATAATCCCCATACATTTTAAATATTCCTCTTATCCTCTCTTTTGCCCCGCCGGAAACAGCGGAGTCCGAATAAGAAAACATAGATTTTCTCCCGCAGACGTTGTCTGCAGGGGAAAACTGTTTACAGCCATTCGGCGAAGAATTTTTCGTTCGAACAAGGCGCTTTTTCGCAGCAATGCTTTGTGCATTGCAAGGAAAAGGAACGCGGTTCCGGCGGAAAAGGCTCGGCGAAGGGGCTATGGCTTTCTTATGAGGACGAAGCTAAACAGCGGGGCATCTTTATTGCTTGATTACTTGCAATTTGACGCGAAACAGGGTAGTATCTTTCCGATAAGAAAATACCGGAGGAAACAATATGAAGCTCACTCTCTGCGCGCCGTGTCTGTTCGGGCTGGAAGGCCCGCTCGGCAACGAGCTGCGCCATATGGATATGGAAAACGTCGCGCCGGAAAACGGGCGCGTATACTTCACCGGCGACGAGAGCGCCGTTGCCCGCGCGAACATCCGCTCGCGCTTTGCCGAGCGCATTCTGATCGTCCTCGGCCGGTTCCCGGCGCGCAGCTTTGATGAGCTCTTTGAGGGCGTGCGCGCCCTGCCGTGGGAAAACTTCATCCCCGCAGACGGCGCGTTCCCCGTCAAGGGCTGGGCGCTCGAGAGCGCGCTCCACTCCGTGCCGGACTGCCAGAAGATCGTGAAAAAGGCCGTCGTCGAGCGGCTCAAGAGTGTATACGGTCTCTCGTGGTTTTCCGAGGAGGGTGAGAGCTTCCCCATCCAGTTTGCCATCATGAAGGATGAGGCCGCGCTCTATATTGATACAAGCGGCACGGGGCTCCACAAGCGCGGCTACCGCCCGGCGCAGGTCGCCGCACCGCTGCGTGAAACGCTCGCCGCCGCCATCGTGGATATCGCCCGCTACCGCGGCCGCGGCGATTTCTGCGACCCCTTCTGCGGCAGCGGCACGATTGCCATCGAGGCCGCGCTGGCGGCGCTCAACCGCGCGCCCGGCATTGGGCGCGAATTTGCCGCCGAAACGTGGTGCTGCCTGCCCCGCGGCATCTGGCAGGCGGAGCGGAATAGCGCGCGCAGCCGCGAGTACAGCGGCGAGTATCACATCTTTGCTTCCGATATCGACCCGCGCGCCGTAGCGCTCGCGCGCGAGAACGCCCGCCGCGCCGGTGTGGAGAAATACATTGACTTCTCCGTGGCCGATGCGAGAAACTTCACCCGCCGGACAGAAAACGGCACACTCTGCACCAACCCGCCTTACGGCGAGCGCCTGCTCGAAAAGGAAGCGGCCGTGGAGCTCATGCGCGCCTTCGGCAAAGCGATGCGCGAATCGCAGAACTGGAAAACCTATGTGATCTCCTCGCTGGAAAACTTTGAAAACGTCTACGGCAAGCGCGCCGACAAACGCCGGAGACTTTATAACGGCATGATCCCCTGCCAGCTTTATATGTATTTCTGACATCCCGTTCCCGGGAAATATGAATTATTTTTTAAAACAGCACATTCCCTCTTGCATTTGCGGAGGGCGTGTGCTATTTTATAGTCACAGGTTAGCACTCGGAGCTGTTGAGTGCTAAATGAACAAAAACAAAAAATAAAATGATCATAGGAGGCAGAAACCATGAATCTCAAACCGTTGGCGGATCGCGTTGTCCTCAAGCGGACGGAAGCCGAGGAGAAGACCAAGGGCGGCATCATCCTCACGAGCGCGGCGCAGGAGAAGCCGGAAGTTTATGAAGTTATCGTCGTCGGCCCCGGCGGAATGGTGGACGGCAACGAAGTGAAGATGGAAGTCAAAGCGGGCGACAAGGTCATCGCCGGCAAGTACACCGGAACCAGCGTCAAGCTCGAGGGCGAGGAATACACCATCGTCCGTCAGAGCGACATTCTGGCGATCGTAGAGTAATTTCAGGAGGACGAATATATTATGGCTAAGAATCTGGTTTATGGCGCAGAAGCCCGCAAGGCTCTGCAGACCGGCGTTGACAAGCTCGCCGACACCGTGAAGATCACGCTCGGACCCAAGGGCCGCAACGTTGTTCTCGATAAGAAATTCGGCACCCCGCTCATCACCAATGACGGCGTGACCATCGCCAAGGAAATCGAACTGGCCGATCCCGCCGAGAACATGGGCGCGCAGCTCATCCGCGAAGTCGCCACCAAGACGAATGATGTCGCCGGCGACGGCACCACGAGCGCGACCGTTCTCGCCCAGGCCATCATCCGCGAAGGTCTGAAAAACCTCGCCGCCGGCGCGAACCCGATGGTTCTCCGCCGCGGCATCGCCAAGGCGACCGAAGCCGCCGTCAGCGAGATCAAAACCGCGTCCCAGCCCGTGAGCGGCACAAAGGACATCGCCCGCGTCGGCACCATTTCCTCCGGCGACGAGCAGATCGGCACCCTGATCGCCGAGGCCATGGAGAAGGTCGGCCAGAACGGCGTCATCACCGTGGAAGAGTCCAAGACCGCGCAGACCTACTCTGAGGTCGTCGAGGGCATGCAGTTTGACCGCGGCTACGTCTCCCCCTACATGGTCACCGATTCCGAGAAAATGGAAGCCGTCATCGACGACGCCTACATTCTCATCACCGATAAGAAGATCTCCAACATTCAGGAGATCCTGCCCCTGCTCGAGCAGATCGTGAAGGCCGGCAAGAAGCTCGTCATCATCGCCGACGAGGTCGAGGGCGAAGCGCTCGCCACCATCCTTCTCAACAAGCTGCGCGGCACCTTCACCTGCGTGTGCGTCAAGGCTCCGGCCTTCGGCGACCGCCGCAAGGAGACCATGCAGGATATCGCCGTTCTGACCGGCGGTCAGGTCGTCTCCGGCGACTATGGCATGGAGCTCAAGGATGCCACGTTCGATATGCTCGGCCGTGCGCGCCAGGTCAAGGTCTCCAAGGAGAACACCATCATCGTCGGCGGCGCCGGCACGAAGGAAGCCATTGCTGACCGCGTGGCGCAGATCAAGAACCAGTACGAGGTTTCCACCTCCGATTACGACCGCGAGAAGCTCATGGAGCGTCTGGCTCGTCTGAGCGGCGGCGTCGCCGTCATCAAGGTCGGCGCGGCTACCGAGGCCGAGATGAAGGAGAAGAAGCTTCGCGTCGAGGACGCTCTTAACGCCACGAAGGCCGCCGTTGAGGAAGGCATCGTCGCCGGCGGCGGCACGGCTTACGTGCAGGCCGGTCTCGCTGCTGAGAAGGTCGTCACCGAGCTCGAGGGCGACGAAAAGACGGGCGCTGCCATCATCGCCAAGGCTCTGCAGGCTCCGCTGATGCAGATCGCCGCGAACGCCGGTCTCGAGGGCGCCGTGATCCTCAATCAGGTCCGCGGCTCCGAGATTCCCGGCTACGGCTTCGACGCCGCGAAGGAAGAGTACTGCGATATGATCGCCGCCGGTATTGTCGATCCGACCAAGGTCTGCCGCAGCGCGCTGGAGAACGCCGCTTCCGTCGCCTCCACCGTCCTCACCACCGAGGCGATGGTCGTCAACATCCCCGAGCCCCCCGCGCCGGCTCCCGCCGCGCCGGACATGGGTGGAATGTACTAAAATCTCCACGCATTCCCATATAAAACGCACAACTCCCCCGGCACCTGCTTCGTGCAGATGCCGGGGGAGTTTTTCATCTGTAGGAATATGTTTTAAAAAGTGGATATCCTGCGGCAGCCATGCTATACTTGCGCCGGAGGGATAAAAATGGCAATTTGGTGCTTGATCTCTTATGGGAAAACCGTGTAAAAAGGAGCATACGATATGGTTTACACCACCGAATACGATTCTCCCCTTGGCACGATCACGCTATCCTGCGACAGTGAGGCGATCACCGGGCTGTGGTTCAACGGCCAGAAATACTTTGGGAGCATTTTGCCGCGGGATACGCTGCGGCAGGAGCATCCATTGTTTGCCGAGGCGCGGCGCTGGCTGAATATATACTTCTCCGGGCGTGAGCCGGGGTTCCTCCCTCCCCTGCGCTATGACTCCACGCCGTTTCGAAAGCTGGTCTGCGACATCATGCTGACGATCCCCTACGGCCAGACAATGACCTATAGCGAGATCGCCGCCGAGGCCGCCCGGCGGCAGGGCGTTCAAACCATGTCCGCGCAGGCGGTCGGCGGCGCGGTCGGCCACAACCCGATCTCGCTGATGATTCCCTGCCACCGTGTCGTCGGGACAAGCGGCAGTCTCACGGGCTACGCCGGCGGCATTGACCGGAAGGTCAGGCTTCTGGCGCTGGAGCATGCCGATATGCAAAAGCTTTTTGTGCCGAAGACGGGAACCGCGTTATAAAGGAGGCCGGCAAAATGATCGTTTCCGACGCCATCGAAAAAATGATCGCTTTCTCCAACGGCAACATCCACGACATTGACCATTTTCTCAAGGTCTGGGCGCTGGCGAAAACGATTGGAGAGCTGGAAGGACTGGACAGCCGCACACAGGAAATTTGGGAGCTCACCGCCGTAGTGCACGATATTGCCTGCCCGCTGTGCCGGGAGAAGTACGGCAATACGAACGGGAAAAACCAGGAGCTGGAAAGCCCGCCGCTGGTGGAGGCGTTTTTCCGTGAACTGCCCGTCCGCCGTTCCGATGTGGAGCGCATTTCGTGGCTGGCGGCGCACCACCACACATACATGGACGTGGACGGCGCCGATCATCAGATTCTGCTGGAAGCCGATTTTCTGGTCAATGCGGGTGAGAGCGGATATACGCGCTCCATAATCGAAAGCTTCCGCCGCCGCGTGTTCCGCACAAGCGCCGGCATCCGGCTGCTGGGCAGCATGTACCCGGACAGCGCAAACCGCATATAACGCATCAGCCTCCTGCGCCGGAATTTTCCTGGAAAACGGCGCGGGAGGCTTTTCTCTTTTCCCGCGGCATGATATAATCTGTCGGAAGTTTTTCAATAGGGAAAGGAAAGAGACCGATGGCTTACTACCGTCTGCCGGAAAAGGAGCTTCGCGCCTACTGCGAGGCCGTTATGGGCAAATACGGATTCAACGAAAAGCAGAGCCGCGACATTGCCGACATTCTGCTCACCGCCGATCTGCAGGGGCTGGAATCCCACGGCGTGCAGCGCCTGATCCGCTACCACCGCGGCGTGAAAAGCGGCGTGATCCGCCCGGATGCCGTGCCGGAGGTCGTGCACGAAACGCCGCTCTCCGTTGTGCTCGATGCGCACAGCGCCATGGGGCAGATCGCCGCCGTGGACGCGATGGAGCGCGCCATTGCCAAGGCGAAGCAGTACGGCTTCGGTGCGGCAGTCGTGCGCAACTCCAACCACTTCGGCGTCGGCGGATATTACGCCATGATGGCCGAGCGCGAGGATATGCTCGGCATGTGCTTTACGAATACGCAGGCCATCTGCGTGCCGACGTTCGGCCGCGAGGTCATGCTCGGCACAAACCCCATCGCCTTCGCGATGCCCGCCGACCCCATCCCCATGCTGTACGACGTGGCCACTACGGTCGTGCCGCGCGGCAAGCTGGAGGTCTATGCCAAGCAGGGCAAACCCATGCCGCTCGGCTGGGCGGTCGACGAAAACGGCCAGGACACCACCGATGCCAAGCGCGTCATTGATAACATCAACTCCAAGGCCGGCGGCGGTATTCTCCCTCTCGGCGGCTCCAGCCCCGCGACCGGTTCGCACAAGGGCTACGGTCTCGCGCTGATCGTGGAAATTCTCTCCTCCATCATCGCGGGCGGCGCTACGTCCAACCATGTGAGCAAGAACGGTCTCGGCGATACGTCGCAGAGCTTTTTCGCGCTCGATTACGGCCTGTTCGGCGACAAGGCGGCGATGCGCGAGAGCCTTTCCACGCTCCTTCAGGAGCTGCGCGACAGCGCCAAGGCCGAAGGCCGCACCCGCATTTACACCTCCGGCGAGATGGAGGTAGACTCCCGCAGCGAAAAGCTCAAAAACGGCATTCCCGTCAACGACTCCACGCTCGCGGAGCTTCGCACCGTCGGCGGCGAGCTCGGACTCGACTTTGACGCCATGGTGAGCGTCAAAGCCGCCGAGTAAACGAAAAAGCCGCAGACCGGGCGCAAAATACCGGCAATTTCTGTTGACAACGGCAGCGCGACGTGATAAAATACACAAGCTGCCAAGAAATCGGCAGAAGTTGCTGGCATAGCTCAGTCGGTAGAGCAGCTGATTCGTAATCAGCAGGTCGTGTGT